>WNGB01024702.1_pt1 | contig 12647 bp, 10 predicted proteins | sample 5400681 | NCBI WGS metagenome assembly WNGB01 (sample SAMN13153367, study PRJNA577476) | soil metagenome | isolation source: 115 cm soil or saprolite under grassland replicate 2 | place: USA:California | collected 2016-06-15 | reverse complement strand
CTAAGATAGAAGCGATCTATCGCGAAGCGCGGAAAAAGAGCGAGGAGTGGATCGCAAAGACGTGGGATGAAAAACCGATCTCGCAGGCGCGCTTCTTCGGCGAAATCAACAAGCGCGTGCAAGGAAAACCCTGGGCCCTGGTCTCCTCGCATGGCCGGCGCTGGCGCGAGGCGATCGATGTTACCGAGCCGGCACATGGCATGGGCGGCGGTCGCGGCGGAGGCGTCGGCTACGGCTTGCCGTCATCCATCGGTGCGGCGCTGGGCTTCAAAGACAGTGGACGCCTGTGCGTCGGCATTGTCGGCGATGGCGATTTTCTAATGACGTCGAATTCGCTCTGGACGGCGGCAAAGTATCAGATTCCGCTGCTAGTCGTGGTACTCAACAATCGATCCTATTACAACGACGAAGAGCACCAGGAGCGCATGGCACGGTGGCGCCAGCGGCCCATTGAAAATAAGGGCATCGGCATCCGGATCGAAGAGCCCGCGCCCGATTTGGCGGCTATCGCTCGGGCATTGCACGTAGCCGGTTTTGGTCCGATCACCGAACCCGATCAGCTCGGGCCAACGTTGGACAAAGCGATCGAAATCGTTGAAAGCAGGAGGCCGGCGGTGGTAGATGTTGTCACGCAGCCGCGCTAGTGATGACAGCTGTTTGACGATTTTTTTTTGCCGATTTCAAACTCTCGCTTCGCCAGAAGCGAGAGCATACCTTAGCCGTTTCTTAGCGGGCTCTTGCCTCACGTCATCCTTGCCAAATCCCGACATAAGTCCTGCGTTACCCTAAACGAACTGCGTCGTCATCCCGGCCGACGCGGCGAGTATAGGTGGAAGCCGCGGATCCCTGAATTTAGGCGTTCGGACACGAAGTTTGCCTTCTGAAAAAGCGAGAACCGAGTCCAAAAAATTTACCTTGCTACGATTCTTGCAGTCTCCCAACGACTCATCGCCTCAGGGATGCATGGTTGATTTAAACCGAGGTTCCGTTTTTTCATTGCCATCGTTTTATACCAGTTCGTAAGCCTTTTGCCTGTTCGTATTTGTCTCGACTCAGCGATTCTGTGCATCAGCCGCAGTGCCTCGCAAAATTTGTCCGCCCGTACTGTTAGAGACATTCGACCGCTTTCAAGGACACCGTTGCTTTCTTTGTCACAACTTGTTGAAGGGATCGACCGAACTACCCTTGGCACGTCAGTTGCGCAACTGGACGAGGATCTCTCTCCGATAAGGACAAACCGTCTGTGCGATGGGGGCGCAAAGCCGGGGTCAAGGAACTGTCAGCACCTGATCACGGGCTACGACGAAGAAAAAACGTGGCTCCTCCATGGAAAGACCGGGGAATGAGTAGTGACCTCTTCCACGTCTCAACCCGAAAATCCCTTTTCCCTTTCTGATCCCTTCTCGAAATCTCGGCCACGCGTGCAGCGCTCCGCCACTAAGTGCGGCACTCCCAAACCTGTTTTGACCGATCTCTCCAAGATCAATTCGGACGAGGTGTCGTTAACCAAAGGAGGAAAAATGCAAAAGGTTCTTCGATCGATTGTAGTCTTCGGACTCGTCGCGCTGGTCGTGGCGCCGGCCACGGTCGCAGCGCAGCCAACGCGCCACATCATCGGGGTAAAGGATGTCCCTGCCGCCCAGCGGGCGGCGGCCGCGGCACAACTCCGCGTGCTCGACGTGATCCCGCTCATCGATGCCATGGTGGTCGAGGGGCCGGAGCAGGCCGTCCAAGGACTGTCACGAGCGCCGTTTGTCCGGTACATCGAGCCTGACCCACTCGACGCTGTATGGACCCAGGAGGACACCCTGGTTTATGGCGTCTTCAACATCGAGGCGGAGATCGTCTGGGGTGGCTTTCCTAAAGCGACCAGTGTGATCTCCGGTCATGGCGGGGCGGGGATCAACGTCGCCGTCGTCGACACCGGGATCGACTGTGGACACCCGGACTTACAGGGCAACTGCAACTATGGCGTGAGCTATGTTAAGGGCTCCAAACCGTTGGATGACCACGGACACGGCACGCACGTCGCGGGGATCATCGCGGCGCGAGACAACGGGTCCGGCGTAATCGGCGTGGCCCCCGAAGCCACCCTTTACGCCGTGAAAGTGCTGGACGCGAACGGATCTGGGTCGTTCTCAGCGGTTGCGAGTGGCATCGTGTGGGCCGTCAGGAACGGCATGCACGTGATCAACATGAGCCTCGGTAGCTCGTTTTACAGCCAGACCCTCGCGGATGCGGTGAAGGCCGCGTCCGACGCCGGCGTCCTCGTCGTCTCAGCGGCGGGGAACTCGGGCTGCTGCAATACGGTGCTCTACCCCGCGAAGCTGCCGGAGTCGATGGCCATCGCGGCTGTAGATGCGAACGACAAGCGGGCATCGTTCTCCTCCACTGGGTTGGAGGTGGATGTCGCGGCCCCCGGCGTCGCCATCCTCTCGACGGTGCCGACCGGATCGTGCAAGTTGTGCGATCCGAGCGGTTATCGCACGCTGAGCGGGACCTCGATGGCGACTCCACATGTCTCCGGCACCGGGGCACTCCTCATGTCGCGCGGGCTTACGAATCTCGACGCCCGGACGCAGATGAGCGGCACCGCCACAGACTTAGGTTCCCCAGGCTTCGACTTGTTCTACGGGTGGGGCCGCGTCGATGCACTGGCCGCCACGACGAAGACGCCATACTTCCCGCCGACCGGTGACACAACGCCACCAAACGTCGCGTTTGTCTCGCCATCAGACGGGTTCGTGATCACGACGAATACGGTTACCGTAAAGGTCGAGGCGGCCGATGACCTTAAGCTTGAGACAATCGACCTGCGTGTTTTCTGGGGGGATTCTACTATCTGGACACGCTTAGCCACCACAAATCGCTCCCCATTGGCTTACAAGTGGCGCACCGACCAGTTTGCGCCAAATACTTACACCTTGGAGGCCCGGGCGCTCGACGCTGCCGGGAATGAGGCGTTTACGCGGATAATCGTGATCAAGCCCTAGATGATCCTAACCCGCATTGCTGACTGAAGGATGGCGCGGGAGGGACTTGGCAACCCAAGCCCTCCCGCCGCCTGGTAGCTTAGTCGCACAATCCTGCCACTGAGGCAGGGGCTCCTTGGAGAGTAAACGATGCGGAGGTTGTGGAGACAGCCGCAACGATGTCGGGCTCGCTGGTTGTGTCTGCTAAGCTGATGTTGCTGTACTTGCAGCAGACCACAACCGCCCGTTGCCCGCCCGGGCAGCTAAGGGGCACCGGCACTTCCTCGCTTATGTCGACGGTAACAGAAGCACCGCGGACCCTGCCGTTTTTGACCTGTACGGTTTGCTCGCCGGAAACCGCGCCCCCCGAAGCGTTCTTCTTGGGATCCGAGGGGAAGTTGCCCCCATTGTTTCGGCAGGCGAGCCCGAGGGTAGCATCCGCGGACAGCACGTAGGTCACGTTGGTGAAGCCGAGCCCGGACTCATCGATGTTAGACGCTGTGAGATCACAAATGTCAGCGCCGCTCGTATCGATGCTGATATTCACGGTACCGTGGAAGTTGCCAGCCGCCCACGCCACATTGGACGGGAATAAAACCCCGAAGCTTAGTGTCAGCGCTAGCGCCACGAGACCGATGACGACTTTACTCCGATATGTGATGATTTGTTTCATATGTTTCTCCTTTGCTGCTTATTTCTGTTTACTGTGTTTGTTTCCTTGCTTCCTCTTTTCTTCATACGTGCCGCAGACTCTCATAGAACATTCACCTCCTCTCCCTGATAGTCAGCGTCACAGCGGCTACAAATCATTTTCCCTGAGCCATCGTCAATTGGACTTTGGTCGAATGGGACTTTGGTCCAATGGAGCCCGTCAAAGAATAGTGTGTCGGGGAATGACCGTTGAGATAGTTGCGTTAGTTGAGAAAGTTGGGGCTATTGTACAGCGAGTGTCTATGGCAACCTTGAAAGCGGCGTAGTTCAATTCGCTCTGGACGGCGGCGAAGTATCAGATTCCACTGCTAGTCGTGGTGCTCAACAACGGTTCGTACTATAATGACGAAGAACATCAGGAACGTATGGCTCGGTGGCGCCAGCGACCGATTGAAAACAAAGGTATCGGCATCCGTATCGAAGATCCGGCGCCGGATCTAGCGGCGATCGCGCGGGCATTACATGTGGACGGGTTCGGTCCGGAACAACTCGGACCGACACTGGATAAAGCGATTGAAATTGTCGAAAATGGCAAGCCGGCGGTGGTCGATGTCATCACGCAGCCGCGATAGCTCGAGAATTTAGGATGGAGAGGACAACTATTATGAACGGAAGATTACACTTTTTCCGCAACCGAATTGTCGTGATCCTACTGCCGTTGGTGCTGTTTGCGTTGTTTAGTTCGACGAAAGCTCGCGCGCAACAGGACCCGGCTAAGAATACCGGGAGGGATGAACAAAAGCTCGTTGAAAAGGTCAAAGAAGAAGTCATCAAGGAATTACGCGAAGGGGACTTCCTGCGTGAGCAGATTCAACTGGGTATCCAGGATTACTTAAAAAAACAGAAAGAAGCCCAAGTGGCGGCCCAGGCCGAGCAGTTGCGGGCAGCGACTGAGAAGATCAAGAACGTACGGCGTGTTTCGGCACGGGACCATGTTTATGGCAATCCCAAAGCACCCGTATCGCTGATCGAATATTCCGACTTTGAATGCCCCTTTTGCAAACGCTTTCACTTGACAGCGAAGGAAGTCGTGAAGACTTATAAGGACAAAGTCAATTGGGTGTATCGTCACTTTCCCCTGACCTTTCACAATCCCGGCGCGCAAAAACAGGCCGAAGCTTCGGAGTGCGCTCATGAATTGGGAGGAAACGACGCGTTCTGGAAATACTCCGATGCGATCTATGAGCGAACGCAATCGAATGGTAAAGGCTTTCCTCTGACCCAAATTGTACCCCTCGCGAAAGAAATCGGGCTAGACGAGAAAAAATTTGCGCAATGCTACGACAGCGGTAAATACGAGCCGCGTGTAAAAGAGGATCTCGAGGAAGGCGGCAAGATCGGCATCACCGGCACGCCGGCAAACATTCTTCTGCATCATGAGACCGGTGAAGTCGTGTTTAAGTCAGGCGCTCAGCCATTCGAATCATTCAAATCTGATATCGAAAACTTGCTCGAGAAGGGGAGTGGAAGACAAGCGAAACCATCCCCAAAATAGTCGGCTGGTAAAATGGCTGGACAACTGCGTAGGATTGTGGCGATCGGCTGCAGCTGCTTGGTCACTCCACGAAAAGAAAGTGCCACTTCAGTTCTAGCCTTTTTTCCAAAGTCTTTGCGGTGCCGACTAGAAGCGACTTCGAATGAGCGCGTTCGCCTTGCCCGCTCGAATTTTCGCCGGGCTACCATCCTTCACCACGATGCTTAGCTTTCGGTGTAGCTTTAGGTCTCACTAGACCCTCTCACAACCACGTAACCAACCTCCATGGGCGACTTAGGCCGGCGAGGGATAATCAACGTCCTTTTGCCAACGGCCAAATTTGTCTGTTCATTAACGTTACTGTTTCTAGCCGATAAAGTCTGGTGGGATGGGGTGCCCGGCAGGGTGGGAAGGTTATGCTAGTTACCAGGATAGGTTGGAGTTTTTTGTCTAAAGTTGTCACAGCAGAAACCCACCGCCTTTCCGGCACGCCCCTTGCCATTCTGACGAATCAGATCTCCTCTTCCCGACAAACGCAAACTCCGAGAGATCGGAGGACGGAAAGCCACGGGTCCTGAACATTCAGGACAGCCGGGTTACCGAACGAGGGCGAAAACATGTCTCGCGGGATCGAGATCACATTAGCACGAAAGGTGGTCTTCTATGATCCCAGACAACAGTGTAACCGGATCACGTACTGATTCGGTATTCTCTGCCGTTTCAACTGCTTCAAGGGTTGCTGTCCTCTTTCTTGTCCTGGTTATCAGTTTGTGGGCCGGCAGCCTTTTCGCGCAGAGTCTTCAATCCGCATCTATCGAAGAAGAGGTCGAAGGAGAGCTAGAAATCCTGCACGAAGATCGTGACGTCGGGAGTCGGTACCTCTATTTCCTGAAAGCAGCCAATAGACGATTCTCACTGAATTTTGCTAAAGACCCGCCGACGCATCTCGCCAGCGGCGCCAAGGTTCGCGTGCGTGGCGTACGCACGAACGGCGTGCTCGCCTTACAGTCTGGCGGTGATAGCGTGCAGGTGCTTTCGTCAGCCTTGCCCAATACTTTGGGAGAGCAACGCACGTTAGTTATCCTGGTCAATTTCAGAAACAATAATTCGCAGCCTTACACGGTCGATTTTGCAAACAACGTCTTCTTCGGAACGACCAGCGATTTCTTTTTGGAGAACTCTTATCAGCAGACTTATCTGAGTGGAATCATCAAGGGTTGGTACACCATCGACATGGATAGCCCGACAAACGCCCCGACCTGCGACTATTCGCTGATCTCCAGCTTGGCCGATCAAGCCGCTGCCAATGCGGGAGTGGTTTTATCCGACTACAGCCGCAAAGTTTATGCGTTTCCCCAAAGCGGATGCGGCTGGTGGGGACTTTCATCGGTCGGTGGTATGCCATCTCGATCGTGGATCAACGGGAGGCTTGAAATCGGTGTGACTGCTCACGAGCTAGGGCACAGTCTAGGTCTTTGGCACTCGCACTCGCTGGATTGTGGCGCCAGTACACTCAGCGCGAGCTGCACAGCATATGAGTACGGTAATACCATGGACATGATGGGAGCCCCTCGTGGCCCAGCCCACTACAATGCTTTCCAGAAGGAGCGACTGGGCTGGCTGAATTCCGGGTTCTCGCCGCCGATCACGACCGTGGGTTCGACCGGGACGTACAGCCTAGAGACATACGCAACACTTGGTTCTGGGCCTAAAGCGCTGAAAATTCCGAAATCGATTGACCCAAGCACAGGTCAGCCGACCTGGTATTATGTCGAGTCTCGCCAAGCGATCGGCTTCGACGGGTATCTCGCGAACAACCCGAACGTCCTGAACGGCGTTTTGATTCATTTCGGCACTGAATCGAACGGCAACAGCAGTTACCTCTTGGACATGACTCCAGAGAGCGGGAGTTCGATTTACTACGACTGGAACGACCCGGCACTCGTAGTTGGCCAAACCTTTCAAGACCCCGAAACGGGCCTTACCCTGACGACAGACTGGGTGAGCGGAACCGGGGCCGCAGTGACTGTCAGGTTCGAAGCGGGAGGCCCTGCAGCCGTGACAGTCGCGACCGATCAGACAAGCTACACGCGCAACCAATCGGTCTCCATCAAGGCAACGGTGGGTTCCGGGGGAACGCCCGTTGCTAATGCGACTCCGGGGGAACGCCCGTTGCTAATGCGACTGTGAATTTCACCGTCAAAAAATCGAATGGGGCTCTAGTGGCGGCGAGCGCCACCACCGGAAGCGATGGAACCGCTGTTTACAAACTCAGGCTGACGAAGAAAGATCCCGTTGGAAATTACGAGGCCGACGCGGCTGCGATGTCCGCTAGCGCCGCCACGATCTTCATGGTCGAGTAAGGTTTCACCCTTAGTTTGCCTTCATTGCCTATCCTGGAAATGCAGACCTCCCGCTGGATCTGGTGTAGAGATGCCAGATCAGAGCGGGAGGTCTATGAGCCGTACCGAACACGCCTGCGAGGCAGGCGGCCTGGGCACTGCCGTCCAGGTCGCTCGCTCGCAACCGCTTCTCCTACGGGGTAAGGCCGCCGATAGTCACGGTCACCGTGGCGCCGCCATCGGGATCGGACACACTAAAGGTCTTGGCGTCGTCATCCGTCAGACCACCCGTCACGTTGTTCACGTGCGGCGAAGTGCTGATCCTACCCACGAACGTGCAGGTTAAGTGGTGATCCGGTAGGATGTCGATCGGTAGTGGGCCGCAGTCCGTGCTGACGACTTGTTCAAACCCTCCTCCGGCAGCATGGATCGCGGAAATGTCGCCGAACTTATTATCGCTGAGGGTGTTCACCGTCATCGTATCGACCGTAGAATTGTTGGTCACTACGACCTCATAGCTAACGTCCGCTGTGAACGTCGCCGATTTTGCTGTCTTGGTCAGTGATGGCGCTGTCTCGACGTCCGCGACGGTAACCTGGGCGTCACCAGTATCGCAGAGGTTGGTGTGGCCGAAGCTATCGGTCCCGCAGCCTGTCACAGTGTCCTTGACCACCTGACCGGTATCCCCAGCCGTGTGGCGCCCGACAAAAGTACAGATGTAGGGATTACCCGCGGCGTTACCCGCCGGGATCGTCACCAGTGCGCAGGTCGTGCTCACGACTTGTAGAAAACCTCCACCGGCGGCGTGCGCCGTGGTGATATCGCCGAACTTGTCATCGGTGAGGCTGTCGAGCGTCACAGAGGCCTGCGCCGCATTGTTCGTCACCGTGACGGTATAAGTCACATCGCCACCCGTTTCGGGGAAGGTGCTCGGGTCCGCCGACTTCGCAACGTCGATGGTCGCCGTCTCGGTGAAGATGTCGACAGTAAATCCGGGTTCGCAGTTACACTTCGAGGGCGAACCTGGGAAGGCGTCCGTCGTCTCGTCGCACACCTCGTTCGCTCCCGACTGCCGCCAACTCGTGCAGTTTGGCAACTTGAGCTTGTGGGTGATGGGGTCCGGTTCGCACTTCGCGGTCAGTGTAAGGTGGAGGAGCTGAGGGTTATGAGCGTCGTCGATGTCACCGCACACATCGCCTGCTTGAAAGGTTTTACCCGCTAGAGCATCAAGATTGATGGGGTTGCTTGAATTTCCGTCGAGTGTGGTGAGCTTACACTGCCCGGTCAACGCTCCGTCGCCATTGCTATCGCCATCGGTAGAGAAGTAGATACCGATGTCATAGCGGGCCTGGGCGGTCAGCACGACTTCATAATCCGCCGAGAACGTGACGTTCCCACCCTCATTACATGTGCACCTTCTGTCCGCGCCCGTGCCAGTGCATGAGCCCCCGGAAGTGATGTCGATATTGGTCGCTCGGGCAACCCGGACATCATTGGCCGTACAGCCAAGACTCTGGGTGAGGCCGTGGTTTGTGTAGTTGGTCTGCATACAGACGCTCGCCGGCTCAAGTGCAGACGCCGGCTGGGGTCCCAGGAGTAGCCCTCCCAGCACCAAGGCACCGAGGAACAGGCTACAGATACCGAGCCTGGCCCACTTTCTTTTCTTTTTACACATATTATTTTCCTTTCGTTTCTTGCCCACGTGCTTGCGTCGATGATTTCACCGGGGGCTGTCTCTAAACTTCGTGGCCACGCACCCACCATGGGACGCAGGCATTCGCAAGTGACGGCGTGTACAGGAAACCGCCGTGTCCAGCAATTGGATTTTGGTCTCGTTGGACTTTGGTCTAACTCCGCGCGCCGAGTTGTTAAATCGGTTTGAGAGCCCACGCAGGCGGATTGCACAGTTGATTGTCGGAGCGGCGATCAAAGAGGAGGTTGACTTGGTTCCGTTGACTTGGTTCCAAGGAGTCTTTCACCGCCGTGTGCTGATAAGGGGCAGATTGGTATTGTTGGGGTAACCACAAATCGAGCAGTAGAATGCGTAGGGGGCCGCGCAGGGAGAGCAGCTGAAATGAACGATCTATAAAATTGGCCGAGAAGGAAGCCGGGGAGGACGGGGTGAGAAGGGTAGACCCAGTGCAGGTGACAGCTGAAAGCCGTGAACCACCCGCACTGGCGATGGTACTTAGGTGTAAGCGGGGGCTAAGTCATTGTGCCGCGAGTAGAGTATCTATAGCATCCTTGAATGCAGCGTAGGCCTGGGCGCCCACAATCTTTCTCACAGCCTTTATTTCGGAACCCTTGGAATCACTAAGACCGATGAAAAACGTCGGCGTCCCAGTAGCCCCGGCCTTCTGTGCGTCAGCCAAATCCTTGCGCAATTTAGCCGCGTACTTTCCACTGTCCAGACAAGTTTTGAACTTTTGCCCATTTAGCCCAACGGCCTCAGCATGTCCTGGCAACTGCTCTGCGGCCAGAGCATTTTGATTGCCAAACAGCCGGTCGTGCATTTCCCAATACTTGCCTTGTTCGCCGGAGCAGTTGGCGGCCTCGGCGGCTTTGAAAGCCAGAGGATGAATCGATTCTAGGGGAAACTCACGAAGCACGTATCGGATCTTACCGGTCTTGACGTAATCGTTGTCAATCTGGGGCATGGTGTCGCGAAAGTAACGGCTGCAGAAAGGACACTGATAGTCAGTGAACTCGACGAGCGTAACTTTGGCGTCTTTGTTTCCCTTAGTTACACCGCCCTCAATACTGACAATAGTTGGGTTCTCTGGTGTGGGCCCGGCGGCAACTGGTGGAGCCTGCCGTGGCTTGAGCGTCTCTATAAGAGTTTGTAGATCTTTTTGGATTGCGGTTTGGCCCGCTTTGAGCGCCTCGATCTCCCGTTTCAATTCGTTTAACTCACTACCGCTCTGGGAAAAGCCAGCGTCGCTATAAAACAGGCTACATCCAATCATTATGGCCCCGAAAAGTACGATCCGTTTCATTTCGTATATTCCTCCTGAGTTTCGCGTCCCATTATCTAAAACACGTGACTTCGGCCTTGGGCTGAGCAGCTGATGGTAAAGATACCAGCGGTCAAACCGGGTGGTTATCGGTAGATATATAATGACAATCGGTGCCCACACTCAATTGGATTTAGGTCCATTGGACTCTGGTCTAGCTGATCGAGTTTTGCTCTAATTTGAACGGCGATAGCCTAAGACTATATTTTCACTAGGACTTCTCCCAGATGAGCCTTTGCTGAGGATCGGGGAGTAGAATCTTTCTGCGATGGGCGGCTTTGACTCACAAACAGCGCTAGCTGAGTACGGCCCGAGACATCGAGCTTTCTAAAAATTGTCGTCAGGTGAGCCTTAACTGTTTTTTCGCTGATACCGAGTTGGCTTGATACCGTCTTGTTGGGTTCCCCTGTAGCGATCAGCGAGGCAATTTCACGTTGACGGGCGCTCAATATGTTCAAGGCATTGTATGGCCCGTGCCCGCTGCCTGCCGATTTCAAACTGCCGTTCTTCGAAAGCGGCTTGAAGCCGCCTAGCTCCTCGATCAGCATGGATACAAATTGACGCGCAATCCAGATCTCACCTTTGGAAACGACGCGTGCAGCTCTCTTAAGAAGTAATCTGCTGAGATCCTTGCGGGCATAACCCTTCGCCCCCGCCCTGATAGCAGCAACTGCCTCCTTTGAAGTTGGATTGCTCGTCAGAATTACGACACGAGTCGAAGGGCTTGTTTTTATTGTGGTCCGCAGAAACGAGATTGTGCCGAAGTGGCTGTTATCATAATCGACAAGAAGAACCGATGGCTTAAATTCACTCAGGAAATGAAACAACGCTTGCTTATCGCCAATCTCGTGTATCGGACGCGCTCCGGCTAGCGCTTCACGCCAGCGGCGACAAAGCGATTTTGATGGGCTTGCAATTAGAATCATAAATTTGTTTCGGACATTAGATCAGGCTCATGATCATAAGCCGCCTCAGCAATGCTAATAGGCCTCGGCAATAGGCGCCCTGAAGCACGTGTGACACATGTAGTTAATTTTTTACGGAGCTATTTCCTGGGGTCAGTGACCTAAATATGGTTTGAGGGGCTAAGGGAGTTTTTTCGATTCCTCCTTCGTCTGAGATTAAAGATTCGTGTTCCCGTGACCCCTGAGCAACCGGTATGCCACTGGTGAAGCTTGAGGCGCGCAAGAACGAAAACATTGAATTATAGGATGATTTTCGAGAGGAGTAACTCTGATCCAGTCTGAGACATTAAGGGTGAAACGCATCTCAACCGATACGGCGGGAGAAAAGAAGGTATAACTACCCGATTTCTGCCGGTATCGCTCGATCGAGTGATAGACATTACGCGGAGAGGCAGGCTGCAGTGGATGTGGTCGCGCAACGCGGTGGTTCGGAAATCGCTACGGATATTGTGTCAGCTGCAAGCCGGTGCGCTACGGGTGTATTGGCGGCAGAATAGTGCAGCTTCGTCGAGCAAGATTCTTAAAGTACTGGAAGCTTCGACTAGCAGAGAGACAGAGGATCAGTTTTCCCATTGGTTAGTGAATGGATTGTCGGAGGAGACGTTCGGCAATCGCGGTCGTTATTCGGCGGGGTACCCAGGCTTCTCCGCGATCAACGGCACGAACCGATTTTGCGAGAAGGCTATGAATGTCCGTCTTTTCGAGGTAACCCATGGCGCCGTAGCAGAGAGCGTCGACGATTTCGGTCGTCGACGCACGTTGGCACAATAGAATGATCCTGGTCCGAGGATTACGCCGGCGAAAGAGCGATAGCACGTGATGCCTGCGCTCGCGAATCAGATTAAGATCGATAAGTAGTATTCGCGGCTTCCGCGTAACGACCGCTTTTACTGTTTCAATAATGTTTTCGGTGCATGCTAAGACACTGACTCCTCTTTCTTTGCTCAGCGCGTCGCGGCAGGCAGCGTAGAAATTTGTGCGATCGCCTATGATCACGGTTGTTTCTGACATCGAGCTTTAATAACGTAGGAGAATTCGGCCACAGCTCAGTGGCCGTTGATGTCTGAGGATTAGGCGCTTATTTTTTAATTTTCAATAGGACTTATGGGTAATGAGACTTTCGTCGGGGGCTTAAAGTGGGCATCGTAGTGCAAGGGATGGCGCTGACT
>WNGB01021407.1_pt1 | contig 12647 bp, 15 predicted proteins | sample 5400681 | NCBI WGS metagenome assembly WNGB01 (sample SAMN13153367, study PRJNA577476) | soil metagenome | isolation source: 115 cm soil or saprolite under grassland replicate 2 | place: USA:California | collected 2016-06-15 | reverse complement strand
GCGGCCAGCCGGTGGAGCCCGCGCGGGCTGGCCGCGCTCGCCGGGTTGCCGGTCGACCGGGTGGAGGGGTAGCTGCGGCAGATGTCCAGCGAGTGGGATCCCAGCGGCCAGCGCCTGGTCGGCTTGGGGCTGACCATGGTGTCGACCCAGCGCCGCTTCCGGGTGGGCGGCCACGACCTGTGGGCCTGGTGCGCGGGCGGCACCTTGGTGGTCCCGGTGTGGATCGGCGTGCCCGCGCAGGTCGAGTCGCCGTGCGCCGCCAACTGGGGAGCTGGTTCGGGTCGAGGTGACCCCACGGGGGTGCGGCAGGTCGAGCCGGCGGGCGCGGTCGCGTCGTTTGTCACCCCGCCCACCGACATCTCGCAGGTGCGGGAGGCGGTCTGCTTCAACTCGCACTACTTCCGCTCGGCCGAGGCCGCCGCGTCCTGGCAGGCCCAGCATCCCGACGGGCTGGTCCTACCGGTCGCCGAGGCGTTCGAGGTGCTCCGCCTTGCGTGGGGAGACCTCCTGCCCAGTGCTGGCTGAGCAGGCCCAGACGACGACGGTCGCTGGTGGATGCTCAGCCTGGCAGGCGGATGATGCCGCGCTCCAGCGCGACGGTGACCGCGGCGGTGCGGTCGTCGACGCCGAGCTTGGCGTAGATGCGCTGCAGGTGGGTTTTGACGGTGGCCTCGCTGACGTACAGCCGGCGGCCGATCTCCTTATTGCTCAAGCCGCGGGCTACCGCTCCGAGGATCTCCAGTTCGCGGGGGCTGAGCGCCTCCTCGGCGGGGGCGCGCATGCGGCCGAGCACCCGGGTGGCGACCGATGGTGACAGCACCGACTCGCCCCTGGCGGCTGCGCGGATGGCGGTGAACAGCTGCTCTCTGGGTGCGTCCTTGAGCAGGTAGCCGGTGGCGCCGGCGTCGATGGCGCGGGTGATGTCGGCGTCGGTGCCGAAGGTGGTCAGCACCAGCACACGGACGGCCGGTTCGGTGTCGCGCAGGGTGGCGATGGCCGTGGGCCCGTCCAGCTCGGGCATCTGCAGGTCCATCAGCACCACGTCGGGCCGCAGCGCGCGGGCGCGCTCGACCGCCTGGGTGCCGGTGGCGGCCTCGCCGATCACCTCGAGGTCGGGCTGGGTGGCCAGCATCGCCCGCAGCCCGTCGCGTACCACGGGGTGGTCGTCGGCGATCAGGACCTTGATCACTGGGGCACCCCCCGGGGGGTCCCCGGACCCCTCCGGCGGATCGGGTCGCTCACCGCGGCTCCCTTCCAGTGCCGGTGGGCAGCTCAGCGGCGATGGTGGTGCCCTCGCCGGGCGCGCTCTCGATGCTCAGGTGTCCGCCGAGCTGGGTGACCCGCTCGCGCATCGCCCGCAGGCCCAGTCCGATGGCGGCCGCCTCGGTGGCGGCCGGGTCGAAGCCGACCCCGTCGTCGGCCACGTCCAGCACCACCACATCGTCCAGGTAGGAAAGGGTGAGGGTGACCTGGGAGGCGGCGGCATGCTTGCGGACGTTGGCCAGCGCCTCCTGCGCGATGCGCAGCAGCGCAGCTTCGGCCTCGGTGTCCAGCGAGCGCTCGGGGCCGGTGACCGGGGTCAGGGCGTGCAGGCCGGTCTCCTCAGCCAGCCGACCAGTCAGTTCCTCCAGTGCCTGGGGTAGCGACCGCTCGGCCAGTGGACGCGGGCGCAGCGCCCACACCACTCGCCGGGACTCGGCCAGGTTGTCGCGGGCCGACCGCAGCGCCTGCGCGATGTGGTGATCAACCGGGCGGCCGGTGGCCAGGGATTCCTCGGCGGCCTCCAGCAACAGCACCACGCTGGCAAAGCCCTGGCTGAGGGTGTCGTGGATGTCGCGGGCCAGCCGCTGGCGCTCCTCCAGCATGCCGGAGTGGCGCTCCGCGGCGGCCAGCTCCGCGCGGGTCGCCTGCAGCTGCTCCAGCAGCCGCTGGCGCTCCCTGCTCTGCCGCACGATCGCCCCGACGTAGGCGACCGACAGCACCGTCCCGGCGGCGAACACCGAGATCGCCACGACCGCCGGCCACGCAACGCCACCCTGCTGGTGGGAGAGCTGCCACAGCAACCCCGCCGCCACGACCAGCACCACCGCCGCCCCGTGCCGCAGGTCATGCAGGCACAACGGCGCCAGCACTCCCAGGCCCAGCCACAGGAACGCCGGGTGCAGCGCGATCAGCGGCGCCCACAGCACCACCGCTCCCCCCAGGTAGACAAGGTCGCGGCGGGGCGCGTGGGGCCGGGCGATCAGCCACCAGGCGTACCAACCGCCAGCGCGCCAGCCAGCGCCAGCCGGGCCACGATGCCCGCGGCGGACGGCGACTCGTCGGAGATGGCGGTGGCGGTGCTGTAGGCCAACAGCAGGTAGAAGAACACGTGCCAGGCCAACCGCCATCGCCCCCAGACGGCTTCCTCGCTCATGCCCGGATCGGCCCGGGCTCGCCGGCCGGCACGTATCCAATCCGTTGCTCGTCGCCCCCTCGCCCTGGTCAGCAGCCTCGCCATCGCGTCGATCCCAGCCTAGAACAGGGTCTTGCAGGCGGGTATCCACCGCTCGGTCAGCGCAGTGTCCACCACCCGGTGCTCCAGATCCCTCCTGCCGGCCGATCCCAACTTGGCCCGAGCCGAACACCCTCGTGGGAGAGGTCAACACCTGACCATGAGGAGGAGGCACGTGACGCAACCCCGCGGGTCGATCGTCACCTTCGACGAGGTAACCCTCCGCTACGGGACGCTCACCGCCCTCGACAGGCTGCGGCTGGAGATCGAGCCGGGCGAGACCGTGGCACTGCTTGGCCCCAACGGCGCTGGCAAGACCACCACGGTCGAGCTGCTCCTCGGCCTTGGCACCCCCGATCAGGGCGTGGTCCGCCTGTTCGGCGGCCCACCGGGTGACGCCATCGCGGCGGGCCGGGTCGGCGCCATGCTGCAGGACGCCGGCCTGCCGCAGGGCTTGCGGGTGGCCGAGCTCATCAACCTCGTCCGCGGGCTCTACCCGGATCCGCTCTCGCTGGCCGACGCGCTGGCCCTGTGCGACCTGGAGCAGGTCGCCAGCCGGCGGGTGGAGCGGCTGTCGGGTGGGCAGCGCCAACGCGTGCGGCTGGCGCTGGCCGTGGCGGGCAACCCCGAGCTGCTGGTCCTGGACGAGCCGACCGCCGCGCTGGACGTGCAGGCCCGCCGCGCGTTCTGGCGGCGCCTGCGCGCCGGGGTGGTCGCGGGCCGCACGGTGCTGTTCGCCACCCACCGCCTGGAGGAGGCCGACGCCGTGGCCGACCGCGTCGTCGTCCTGACCCGCGGGCGGCTGCTCGCCGACGGCCCACCCGACCAGGTCAGCGCCCTGGCCGCCGGCCCTGGCGCGGCGAGCCTGGAGGAGGCCTTCCTGCAACTCACCAGCCAAGGAGACCCATCATGAACGGCTACCTCGCCTATCTGTGGCTGGAGGCCAAGCGCCAATGGCGCGACCGGCAGGCGCTGCTGTTCCGGCTCGGGCTGCCCACCGGCGTGTACCTGATCCTGATCGCGGTGCAGGACCGGCCCGACCGGCCCAGCGGGAGCCCGCCCTGGGAGACGGGCCGAATGGTGGCCCTGGCCGCCCTCGGCGCGGTCATCTCCGGGCTGGCGGCCGGCCCCTCGCTCGGCGAGGAGCGGACCAGCGGCTGGCTGCGCCAGCTCCGCGTGGCCACCGCCCCGATCACCACGCTGGGCGCCCTGCTCGGCCTGACCTTCGCCGCCCAGGCCGCCCAAGGCGCCACCAACCTGGCCTTCCTGGTGCTGTGGCTGCTGGGCGGGATCTTCACCTCGCCCGACAGCCTCCCTGACACGCTGGCCGCCGTGTCCAGGAGCCTGCCCTCCTACGGGGCCATTCAGGTCGGCCAGGCCGCCGCCGGCGGGAGCCTGATCCCCGCCTCGGCCGTGGCGGTGCTGGCCGCCTGGACAGCGGGCGCCGGCGCACTCGGCGCACTCGCCTGGCGCCGCGTGGTTGTCCGATGAGCGAGGAGATTCGCGCCTCGGACGGCGAGCGGGACCGGGTCGTCGAGGTCCTCAAGGAGCACACCGTGCAGGGACGCCTCAGCCTGCAGGAGCTCGAGGAGCGCACCGGCGCCACCTATGCAGCCAGGACCCGCCTCCAACTCCAGCAGCTCACCCAGGACCTGCCCGCAGCGGCCGACTTCGGGCCCGATCAGCAGGAACCGATCGCGGGAGCGCAGCACGTCACCGCCCGCACGCCCCGCTTGCTCACCGTGCTTGCCTGCTGCTGCGGACGGCCGCGCCAATCGCGATCCTGATCCACATGGCGTTGCGGTGGCGCGAGCGGCTCCGCCACCCTGCTGGAGGGCACGACGCCCTGCGCCGCCGAGCGGCGGCGAGGTTCGAGGGGCTGTGGTCAGGTCGTGCCCGTGGAGGCGGCGGGGAGCGCGCCGACGCTATTCCTGGCGGACCCTGGGGGCCGCTGATCGCGGTAGGCTCTGCGTAGGCGTGAGAGGGCGCCTCCGGGTCCGCGGGCAGGACTGAGTCCACCTCCCAGTTGCGGGTTTGGACGTGGCGTTCTCCTCGAAGGCCTGCCAAGCGGACCACGGGCCGGTCAGGAGACGTCATGCCGATTCTCCCGGCGTATCCCAACCTCGAGCAGCTCCGCCATCGGGCGAAGGATCTCCTGCACGCTGCCAGGCGCGGCGACCGCGACGCGATCGGCAGGATCGAAGCCGTCTCGGCGGGGATGACCCTCGCGGCGGCGCAGCTGGCCGTCGCGCGCGAGTACGGCTTCGCGAGTTGGACGAAGCTCAAGGACGAGGTCGACGTGCGCACCCTCGACCTCGCGCAGAAGGCTGACGCGTTCTGCGTGGCAAGCGTGAGCCACCGACCGGCTCGTGCCGCGCGCATGCTTGCTGAGACACCGCAGATCGCCAGCTACAACTTCGCCACCGCCGTGCTCCTCGGCGACGCCGACCGGGTGGGCGCCGAGCTGCGGCGCGACCCGAGCCTTGCGACCCGCCGCGATCCCCGCACCGGCTGGACCGCCTTGCATGCCGCCTGCATGTCGCGGTGGCATCAAGTCGAGCACGTCCGCGCTGCGGGACTCGCCGCTGTCGTGCGCAGGCTGCTCGATGCGGGAGCCGATCCCATCGAGGCGACACGCGCGCCTTCTGGCGGGTCGGCCGGCTGGACGCCGCTTCGCTGCGCGATCGCGGCCGCGAACAGCGGCCCCAGCAACCGGCCGATCATTGAACTGCTCTTCGCCAAGGGCGCACATGCTGATGACCACGACCTCTACCTCGCCGGCTTCGCACACGATCGCGACGAGCTCTTGCGCCTCCTGCTCGGCCACGCCCCGGATTCCTCGGAGCTTCGGCAAGCGCTCGCCGCCCCGATCAGCAGCAACGACACCGAAGCCGCACGGCTTCTCCTCCACGCCGGAGCCGACCCACGCCGATACCTCGACGACGACAGGAACCCGGTACCGGCCATCTGGGCCGCGGCCAAAGCCGGCTGCAGCAGCGAACTCGTCGAGCTGCTCCTCGACCACGGCGCGGACCCCGACCTCGCCGGCCCCGACGGGAGGACTGCCTATCGCCTTGCCATCGCCGCCGGTCGGACCGACCTGATCGAACAGCTCCGCCGCCACGGCGCGACCGAAGACGCAACCGACACCGAGCTGTTCGTCGCAGCCTGCACGCGTGGCGACCACGCCGACGTGCAGCGCCAGATCCACGACGACCCAACGCTGCTCGATCGCCTCAACACCGACGAACGGGCAGCACTCGTCCGTGTCGCAGAGATCGGCAACACCGCAGCCGTCACGCTGATGCTCGACCTCGGCTTCCCCTTCGAGACCCGCGGTGACCACGGCGCGACCGCGCTCCACGCCGCCGCGCACTCCGGCAGCGCCGACACCGTCCAACTTCTGCTCGACCGCGGCGCCGACCTCGAAGCACGCGACACCACCTGGAACAGCACTCCGCTGGTCTGGGCCGCGATCGGAAGCGGTGAACGACCCCCCAGCGCGGCACGAGCGAACTGGCCCGAAACGGTACGCATCCTGCTCGAGAACGGCGCGTCGACCGCCGAAGTCGAACTCTCAGAGGACGACCCGAAGCCACCCAGCCCAGACGTCGCCGAGCTGCTGCGTTCACGCCTCCAGCGATGACGCCGCTGACTGTGGCACAGGGGCCACACTGGCCCGTGTCCGCGTCCCCGGGCCGAGGTCCGTCGGCTGCTACCGGCGCTTCTGCTGCCGGTGGGATACTCCCTTCCCCGCGGACTGGGCCTGGACGAAGGTCCAGACGGCCAGCGGATCCGCGGCGGGTTGACGGTGCCAGGATCAAAGCGCCGGGGTCAGCGGGCCGCCGCCGTGTCGTCCTGCAAGGTGGCCAGGTAGGCGTCAAGGCCGCGGATCATCAGGTCGACGCCGATGCGGAACTGGGCGGTCATGTCGCAGTCGCCGCAGACCAGCAGCGCGGTGCGCACCAGGTCGTCGGAGGCCTCCGGGGACAGCATGCCGGAAACCTGGCGGATGAGCGCGATCTCGTTGTCGGGGCCGGGCGGGGGTGGCGGGGGCAGCGACAGCTCGGCGAGGGCGTAGCCGATCCCGTAGGGGAAGACGGTGCGCAGCAGGGCGACCGCGCAGTGCTCGGGCACGCCGCCGTTGCGCATCAGGCGCAGGACGCCGTGCGCGATGCGCAGCGGGCGCTCCTGGAGCTCTTGCCGGCTGTACAGCAGCGGGGCGGCATGCGGGTGCCGGTGGACCAGGTCGCGCAGGGCCGCGGCGAGCTGGCGGATCGCCTCCCGCCAGTCGCCGGCGGGCGGTTCGGCGGGGATCTCGTCCCACAGCAGTTCCACGATGCCGTCGAGGATGTCGTCCTTGTCGGCCACGTGCTTGTACAGCGACATGGCCTTGACCCCGAGCTTGGCGCCCAGCTTGTGCATGCTCAGCGCGTCCAGCCCGTGCTGGTCGACGTAGTCCAGGGCGGCTCGCAGCACCTGCCGCCGTGACAGCGGCGTCCGGGCCGGCCTCTGGCTCTGCGCGGTCGTCGTCATGGCTGACAGCATACCACTTGACACGAGTGGCTATAAGCCTAGTATGGCTTACGACATAAGCCCAGTGACAAGACCCTCGGGCTGGCACCCGGGTGCGCAGTCGCGCATGACGCAGCGACCGATCGCATGTCCCCGAGCGAAGGAGCGTGGTATGGCAATGCAGGACCATGCGGCCATCGAGCTGAGCGGCCTGACCAAGCGGTATCGGCGCGGCAACGGCCTGCTCACGGCCGTCAGGGACGTCACGCTGAGCGTGCCGGCCGGGGAGGTGATCGGCCTGCTCGGCCCGAACGGCGCCGGCAAGACGACCACGATCAAGATGCTCTGCGGGCTGATCCTGCCCTCGGCCGGGACCATCGGGCTGAATGGCTACGACGTGGGACGGCAGCGGGCGGCCGCGGTCCGGCAGATCGGCGCGGTGCTGGAGGGCTCCCGCAATGTGTACTGGCCGCTGAGTGCCTGGCAGAACCTGCTGTACTTTGGCCGCCTCAAGGGCCTGCGCGGCACCCAGATCAGGCCCCGCGCGCAGCGGCTGCTCATCGAGCTGGGCCTGTGGGAGCGCCGCCACGAGACCGTGGGCTCCTACTCCCGCGGCATGCAGCAGAAGGTCGCGGTCGCCGCCGCGCTGATCACCGACCCGCCGATCCTGCTGCTGGACGAGCCGACCATCGGGCTGGACGTGGAGGCCGCCCGCACGGTCAAGGACCGGATCACCGATCTAGCCCGCGACCAGGGCAAGACGATCCTGCTGACCACACACCAGCTCCCCATCGCCCAAGAGCTGGCCGGCCGGATCGCGGTGATCCGCGACGGCCAGATCATCGCCGACCTGCCCACGCCAGAGCTGCTGGCCCGCTACGCCGAAGACCGGTTCGAGGTGCGGACCGCCAGGATGCAGAACGAACTTTCGGGCGTGCTCCCACCGGGAATGCGGATCGAGCCGGGGCAGGACGCCACCCGGATCCTGCTCCCGGACACCGACCAGGCCGTGCTGCACAAGGTCCTGGACGGGTTGCGGGCCGCGAATGTCCCGCTGCTGTCGGTCAGCCAGGCCCAGCCCGGCCTTGAGGAGGTCTTCCTGCGGCTGATCCGCACCGGCGACAGCGACGGCCGCGCGGCAGCCGCGGCAGCCGACGGAAGCCGCGGGGAGCGTGTGGCATGACCGCGATCACCGTCCCACGGGCCGCGGCGCCCGGGTTGGGGCTGCGGGCCTTCGCCAACGAGGCCGGCAAGGGGCTGGCACTGATGTGGCGGCGGCGCGCGATCACGATCACCGCCATCGTGCTGCAGGGGTTCATGTATCTCATGATCCAGTTCTTCATCGGCGGCGGGCATCTCGTCCTGCCGGTGCTGGCACTGACGCTGCCGGGGCTGTTCGCCTACGCCGTGGCCGGGGCGGCGGCGCTGCAGGGCAGCGGCGGGATCGCCGAGGAGGTCAACGGGGCCACGCTGGAACAGGTGCACCTGTCCCCAGCCCGGCCGTCCCTGCTGGTGGGTGGCCGGCTCGCCGCCCTGGCGGTGGAGGGGCTGATCCCCGCGGTCGTGCTCGTGCTGGCCTTCGGAGTGGGGTACGGGCCCCACTGGCAGGTCCGGCCGGAGGTGCTGGTGCCGCTGGTGCTGACCATCGCGGACGCGCTCGGCTACGGGCTGCTGATGACCGCCCTGACGCTGCGGCTGGCCAGCATCGGCGCGGTCGTGCACGTGTTCAACATGTCGGTCATGTTCTTCGGCGGCATGTTCATCCCGATCACGCTGTTCCCGCACGGCGTTGAGATCTTCGCCAGGTTGGTGCCCACGGCCCTTGGCGTGCAGGTGCTGAACACCACGCTGGCGGGCCGCGGGCTGAGCGCCGCCTGGGCCGACGCCACCCTGCCCTGGCTGCTGGCGCACACGGTGGCGCTGATCGGCCTGGGCTGGATCACCTACCTGCACACGTTGCGCCGCGCCCGGCGTGAAGGGGGGCTGTCCCCACGATGACGAGATTCCTCACCGCCCTGGGCAACGAGATCCGCAAGGGGTTGTGGTTCGCTTGGTCCGAGCGGCTGCAGATCGCCATGGAACTGCCGTTCTTCACCGTCTTCATCCTGCTGCTCGGCCCGATGCTCGGCGCCGGCCACCAGATCGCCGCCGGGCACCTGAGCTGGACGCTGGACAGCCGGCGCATCTCGCTGCTGCTGGTGGGGTTCCTGCCGGCCATGTTCTTCTACTTCCAGGCGGTCAAGCTGTTCTGGCGGCTGCTCGGCGAGATCCAGGCCGGCACCATCGAGCAGGTCTACCTGTCCCCGCTGCCGTCCTGGCTGGTCGCCGCCGCCGGGCGCCTGACTGCCGCGATCCTGGAGACCCTCGTCCTGATCGGCGTCACCTACGGCCTGGTCAGCGCGTTCGTCACCCCGCACCTCCACTGGACCGCCGCCGCGCTGGTACCGATGGCGTTCCTGGTGCTCACCGGCGTCGGCTACTCGCTGATCATCGCCGGGATGACCCTGCTGTGGAAGCGGATCCAGCTGCTGCAGGAGACCTTCCTGCTGCTGGTCCAGATCTTCGCCATCTCCGCGCTGCCGCTGCTCAGCGTCCCCGGCTGGTTCGCCGGGATCGGCCGCCTCTTCCCAGTCACCAGCGCGGTGGCCAGCCTGTACGGCGTGATGCTCGGCCATCGTGGGGTCACCGAGCTGTGGGGGACCGGCGGCCTGGTCTGGGTCATCGTCACCGCGATCGCCTACCTGACGGCCGGGATCGGCGTGTTCCGCGTGCTGGAACGCATCACCAAGACCCGCGGCACGCTCGGCGCCTACTGACCACCGCCTATCGGAGGTCCGCAGCACGACAGCGCGCACGCTCTTGCGGTCACTGATCGCGTTCGGCGGTGGGATCAGCTCGGGGGTTTGGTGCACGAGTACTACGACGCTGCGGCATGACGTTCGGGTTTCTGAACCTACCAGGCCGGGACGGTCATCGACACCGCGCAGGTCACAAGCCAGCAGCCCGACCCCCGACCTGGGCGACAACACCGACACGGAGACCGCCACCGTCCTCCAGCGATAGGCCCAGGCGGCCCGCCGACCGCACGAACCGGAGCCAATGAGGGTGTCCGCGATGCTTCATGCGCCGGACATGTGTTCCTGGGCGTCACCGACTGGCTCGGCACCAGCCGGCACGCCCCACAGAACGCGATCTGACATGCTGAAGCGATGCGAACCAGAGCACGAATCGCCGGATGGCTTACGCTGGCCCTCGCGCTCCTGAGCATCGGTGTCGGGGTGGGCGTGTACTACGCAACCTACCTCCGGGATACGATCCAGCCAGTGCGAGTTCGCCAGTACGACGGCGTCGCGTTGGGCATGAACGACAAGGGCGAGTTCTGCATCAACAACAGCACTACCGGGCAGCGGTGCGGGATACCCCGGCTGGCTGCAGGCGCCAAGCCTCCCCCCAACGGTACGCCGGTGGTCGGTGGCTTCGCACGAATCCCGAGCGACAGCAGCGATCTCCCCGCCCCATCGTGGCTGTGGCTCACCGAGCTGGCGTGTGGCTGGGAGGGTACCGAAGGCGCGACGCGCTGCCCGTGAGGAGCGCGATGGCAACGCCAACCAGCGCGCTTGCGGCGAGACCGAGTCTGCTCTCAACTGCCGAAACTGCACGTGTACCGATGCTCAAACCGAGCGTGTGCCCTGTGTGGACGGCAGGTGAAAGAAGACCACGACACCCTACCTCGACCAGATCGAGGGGCAGGTTGCAACCGTTGCCAGGTCGGGCTGGCGCGCGCTGATCGAGCAGTCGATCGGCCACCTTGCTTAGCCTGATCACTGCGCCGCTGGCGAGGCCTGCTTTATCGGGTTCGGGATGTCTACCAGGCCGCTGCCGCGCTCATCTGCCTGGGCTGGTGCTCCATTGGGCACCCCACGTTGAAAAGCATCGCGGACACTCTCATTGTCTTGCGCCCAGCCAATGGGAGCATAGAGCCTATGAGATCTCTCGAGACCCCGCGCCTTATTCTGCGACCGTGGCAGGAGGAAGACCTGCCTAATTATCTTGAGCTGTTCTCGGACCCCGAGGTCAGTCGATACATGCGCCCGGTGACCCCGGAGCGCGTCATCGCCTTTGCCGCCCACCATCTCCGGCAATGGGACGAGGAGGGCTTCGGGGCCTTTGCAGCCCTCGACCGGAGGACTGGCGCGTGGATCGGCCAAATCGGGCTCAACCGGCTGACAGACTGGCCGGATCCCGACAACGTGGAGGTTGGCTTTGAGCTGAAGCGTCCATTCTGGGGGCAAGGGTTAGCCCCCGAAGGGGCGCGTGCATGTCTCCAGTTCGGCTTCGACGACATCGGCTTGGGCCGGATCATCAGCGTGACGAATCCAGCGAACTGGCGATCCCGACGTGTGATGGAGAAGGCGGGACTCACCTTCCAAGGGCTTCGCGAGTATCCCCATGGGTTGCAGTCGGCCTGGTATGCGGCCGATCGGGCAAGTTGGAGTCTGGGAGCGCCGAATGAAACCGGGCTTTAGGCCCCTGGAAACCCTCGCCAGTCCTTCCGCTCCCGCTACGCAACCAAAACTGCGAAACACGAGCCTTGCGGTAGTTCAGAGAAGCCTGCGTCAGGTGCCCGATGCTCTGGCCAGACCCCACCCAACGCGACCGGCTGGTGGAGATCCGCGACAACCTCATCGACCGGATCGCCGAGGCCGACGAGGCCGAACGCGAGGGCTGGCTGGGCGAGGTCGAGGGACTTCAGGTCAGCCTGGCTGGTGCTGAGGACAAGCTCGCCCAGCTCGACCGGCGTGGCCACAACCACACCACCGTGGATCTGGGCATCCCGACCGTGGCCAGAAGGCCAAACTAACCGCGTTCGTCCAGTTCAGAGAATACGCAGGCTGGCCATGGTCCGGGGCGCGGCGCCGGTGCGGAGCTGGGATGCGTCCTCGGCGAAGGTGGTGTCGCGGATGTGGTGCAGCGCCTCGATGCCCCAGTGGCCCCGGATCCAGTCGGCCAGGCGGGCGGGGCTTGCTTGGGTGGCGGTGAGGTTGGTGACGGCGTACACGGTCACGGTGCGCCACTTGTGGCCGGTCAGTGGTCGGACGCGGCGGGTGATGCGGATGGCCTGGGTGGCGTGGGGGAAGTCCAGGCCAGCGACGGTGGTTGCTTGCAGGCGGCGGATCTCGGCGCGGCCGTGGCCGCGGTCGCGGGTGTGGTCGGAGACAGGGATGTCGCGCCAGGGCAGGGTGGCCAGCTGGTGGTGCAGGGTGGGCTGGTTGGCCTTCACGATCAGGATGTAGGCGGCGTGCTTTTGGCTGACCAGCCAGTCGGCGTGCTCACGCTGTGTGTGCATGGCGTCGGCGGTCAGGACCCGACCGGCCAGGTCCAGGCTGTCCAGCAGCGGCTGGAACCCGGTGATCTCGTTGGTCTTGGTGTCGACGTCGGTCTGGCCCAGGACGCCGCGGCTGGTGTGGTCCATCGCCGCCAGGAGGTGGACCTGCGGGCTTGGGTGGTGGCCGCTGCCGCGCAGGGTCTTGCCGTCGACGGCGACCGCCTGCCGCCACGGGCGGGGTGGTGGCGATGGTGGGGTGGCTGGTGGTGGCTGCTGGGCAGCCAGCCAGGCGCCGATGGCACGGTCCAGCGC
>WNGB01012752.1_pt1 | contig 12647 bp, 13 predicted proteins | sample 5400681 | NCBI WGS metagenome assembly WNGB01 (sample SAMN13153367, study PRJNA577476) | soil metagenome | isolation source: 115 cm soil or saprolite under grassland replicate 2 | place: USA:California | collected 2016-06-15 | reverse complement strand
GCATCAATTTGAGTAGCTTCAGTTACAACCTCGCATATTCAATTCAGAGCCATGACCTTCCGGTCAATTGAAAATTCTTCGGCGCCTATATTGTCGCTGACAATAAATGGCAATGCAACGATGTCATCGAGGTCATCAGTAGTCGCTTCCGTCACCATGACTTCGACGGACCCATTGTCTAATGACCTCACCTGCAGTTGCGACTCCACCTGCACCTCCGCATCTCACGTCAGCATCGGGGAACTTAGACACAAAGCAACTCTTGTAAAATTACTTCGTCGTCTTCAGATATCATCCCCTGGCTGCACAAAACATGAGTCTTACGCAACCTTCGCCCTTGCAACCGCACTCCCTTCACAACTTGGCTTTCATCAGTATTCTTTCCTGCCCAATTCCATTCGGCAAAGCCAACTCGGAAGGTCGAATGGAACTCATCGACCACCTTCATCTTCGCAACCATTGCCGAATGCCATCAGCCCACGACCCACAAAGTGGCGGGCCTCCCACCACAGGTTTGCCAAGTCGGCTTGGACCTCACACACCCAAAGTCTAGGTGTCTTGTCTTCCTCCCCTATGCATGTCCATGCAACCCATGATGCCCATGCGGCCTCTGCGTGAGCTATCTCTTTTCTTTCTGCACCCTTTGCATACCTCTTATGCATTGCATGCTTAGTACCCACCTGATCGATATAACGTGTATTTGGATACTAGGCTATACCTATGCAAGCGCATCCTGAACACCAACCCCTCCAAGGGTAACACCTCCCCCAATCTTTCAGCTAATTCCTCGACTCGGCCATTATTCCCATCAGGAACCCAACACACCCAGTTGTTCTTTTCTTTACTTATTCGCCCTACCAGACACTGATAATTTGTAGGGGTTGCGGCAATATGTACTGGCCTTGTGGCTGCCACAGCTTGTTGTTTACTCAACGGATTTGTAGGTTTCCAATTCGTAGAGACAAACGGAACTCCTCTTTCATTATGGGTACGCGACTTTGTCGTTTTTACAGGTTAACTGCTGCTGACCTATGTCTTTCTTACAGTTCCTCTGCATCTCTTGCCTCATTGTCTTCAGTGCGTCTGACATAGCAATTGCCACTTTTAAGCAACTCTTCGGTTTCTCCTACACAAATCTTATCGCACTGTATATCACATACATACTCTGGCCTCTATTTGCGTCTCCGACTACGTCATCTCGCATTCTCGTCTTCCGATCAGCCACCTATACCATCTTTGGCACACCTTTCTACACTAGAGGTCAAGCTCTCCCGTTCGCATTCAGCATCACTAGATGCGATGCGATCAAAGTTCAAACACTACATTGATGGATTGTTCTTTTTCACGCCTCTGTATGTTGTTGAGCGAGATGATGGTTTATAAGTATCGGGACAGTATTACTCTACATTCTTTCCTCCACTGTCCCCCGTGATATAGCGGACCTGATATCTTCATGTAGGACCGACAGCGGGAAGACCTCGATTTTCCGAAGAAGGGATCTATTTCATGCCAGAAACCTTACCACCCCCTCACTCCCTTCCCAGGCAAAGGTGGTGGATCGTGGCGACCTCAATAGACATGCTACCTTGTTTCTCTTACCCTTTCCTTGACAGGGATTGTCACAAATTACGACCTGTATTCCTCTAGTCGACGGAAGGGTCCTTTTACCTCATTTTCACATCGCAGACTGCAGAGAGGAGTATTATTAATGGAATTGCCTGTGGACACATACTACATGGACGAGAGAGATTAGGATTGGCTCGACAAGAACACTGAGGAGGCTCGTGGAGAAGACACGAGCGCTCAAGGCGCGGTGTCGAACCCTGGATTCTATCCCTTGACGAGCTGAACAATGATGCATTTTTCCCCCCTACCTTCTGCGCCTACTACGCCGCCTGTTAAATAACATAGTAGTTTCAGTTACCAACCAATGTTCAAGAGAATAACCACTAAATGGCGATCAACTTATATCCCTTATACCATCTTTCCGTAACTCTGCCATACCCATTGGACACGACACCCTATATCTATCCGGTTGCGAGTTAGGACTCCAGGTTTTGCCTCGGATATAGAAACTCAGACACCGGTGCCGTTATCAGGCGTTCGAACTACCGTGGTGAAAGTGCATTGCTCTCGTGGGCTCAAGTTACTGCTGCATACCTCGATATCATGTCAAGACTACTGTAACTGACGTCGTAATCTCTGTTCCAGTACAATGATATTCGAAAGCTTCATTGACATGATTGCGCAATAGTACCGTCAGTTCCTACAACTTGGCCTGTCCCGAACCGCTCGTTCATTGCTGTGTCTCCTTGTACTCAACTACCAGGTCTTGGCCCATGCCCACTGTCAGGAAATCCCGCAAATTGGTCAAAGCGCGCACTTCCATGACTTTCTGGGTATCTTTTGTCTCAGTCCCCATGTGTGGCAGCAGTGTTACATTAGTAAACTTCAACAACTGGGGGTTGACCCTCGGCTCATCCGGAAAGACATCAAGGCCAGCCGCGCTGAGCTGTTCATGATCAGTTAATTGGAAAACAATCCAAAAAAACCAAACATACGTGTTCATCTTGCAACGCTCGTATCATCGCCTCTTCGTCGACAATCTTTCCGCGAGCGGTATTGATGATGACAGCTCCGGGTCTCAACATACGGATCCATCTCTCGCCAATTAAACCCACTGTCTCCGATCTGAGCGGCACGTGAATACTCAACACATCCGCTTGCCGAAGCATCTCCTCCACATCCTCAAAATATTCGCAATACTCTGGCGCGTCGAGATTTTTGCGCCTCGAATGATAGATGACCCGCATCGGGAATGCATGTGCTAGAGCTGCAACGCGCGTTCCAATACCACCCAGACCTAAGATTGCGATAGTCTTGCCTGTGATGTCATGAGTTTTTGAACTTATCCCTTTTGGTTTCCAGTTTAGTTTTCGGAGGGAGCTTTCTGCGAAAGGGAATTGACGAAGCGTTGCAAGGATGAGGTACAAAGCTGTGGTAGCCATTGCATCGTCTACTGCCGTTGGAGTGTTGAAGACATAGATGCCTGTCCTCATACCGAATTCAATCAGAATAAATTGGATCACTGAAGATGGAAGTAAAATGTACCTTGAGCTTTGCAAGCAGGCATGTCGACGGGATCATAGCCTGCACCACAATGTGCAATCCATTTTACAGAAGATGGTAACCCCTCAATGAGTTCCTTGTCGAAGTTTCCAATCTTCTCCGAGGACTCATTTTCCCAGTATATACCCACTGTGTGCTCATACTTGCCGCCAGGACCGAATTCAGCCAGGAAGCTCTTACGATCAGGAGAACTGAGGTACTAGCAGGAACAAGGTCAAATAAACGAGGAATACCAATAAAGGAGTGGCGTACCACGATGTCTGCAATGGACTCCAGTTCTTTGAGGTCTTGATGAGCCCACACTATCTTGCCTAACACGTGGTGAATAATTCTGCGAGTAGAACAAGACATGATCCTCACCACAGATTAGCACCCGTGGTGCCATTGCTGCAGAGATGACATGAAAACGGCGGACATCCAGTTCTATTTAAGCCCTGGACTGTTGAGTTGTAAAAAATTCTTAAATTGTTTGATATGATCTCTGTGTCGTACCTTTTTGGCTCTGCTGTACACCGCTTTGTAGCAGACAACTATGCCATTTTCTTACAAATGTGCGGCAAGAGCTTCACACGTAAGGCGCATCTCCACGGGACTGTCTATTAGCAATTATGCAAATAGTGTAAGTTTGCTTAAGCTTAATTAAACAGACCGATCAGCTTTCCATCCTTACTTTGTTTTTAAAGATTTAGTAACAATTTTTGCTTTCTTTTTAGAAGATCCTTCAAGTTGATCATCCAATCGCACAAGACAATTACAAGTAACAAGCTCCGACAAAGCTGGCTTGCATTTCCGTCTAAGATTATGAATACTTGTGAGTAGTCTTTTTTATTCTACACTGCGGCCGGTAGCTGCAAGACGAGTCCAGTCTCCTTGTTGTTGTACCCAGGGTCCCAGACGTTCTTCCAATGCACGCGGTTTTTATTAATCGAGCCAACATTGAGCAGCCGAACGTAAAACGGCCTACTTAGGAAGACGGCTCCTCGCTTCATATCATTTCAATTATGATGAGTAGTGTGTGGTGGGTGGCTTGGAATGACATGATGCTTTACATAAATTTGTTCTTTCCTGGAAATCGACAAACTGATAAGATGCCGGCAGTTTCAATTCAATGGATGCTGGCTGAGCCCACTGCTGCCTGCTGGTAATTGCTCCCCAAAAAATCACAGCATGTAATCATGTCATGCCATAACACGCGTTTCCAGCTCTTTCTCAAGCTTTATTCAATGCAGCGACCTACTTGTGTCAACCTGCGGATACAGTCCATTGACAATGCCCTCAGAATTTTCACAGCTGTTAGGCAGGGTCTCCTGCATATGGTCTACAGGCGTCTCAGTGCAGATGAACGACTTTCCCTGTCGCCCGGCTGCATATATGTCTGGGAAGAGCGCAAGGATTCAAGTGTCAGTAGAATGGAACATTTTACTGAGGGTAGAAAATGGTCATCCTCTCGTATACAAGATGTATGTCCTCCATCTATCTTGCTCGCCGCCTCTTAATTGTATCCAAGGAATTTTTCTATTACGAGGAGAGGTATTCACCACCACCGGGTTTTAATAATCCTAGGTATTTTCTTCGTTTTCCTATCATGCTGATTGCTAAATGCTATATCCTAGTGGAAGCTCTCCACCGCACGACTGGCTTCCTCTTGTCAAACAAACTTACTCAGCTGTGGTCGAAACAGGAAAAGGCCACCGAAAATGGCATCTAAGTGGGCATCATTTCGAGAGCCCACTACCTTTACTGACATTATCCCTTTCATAGCTGCATATTTTACCCAAGTCTTTGTCCACCAGCTGGGAACAGTTGATGATATCCCTTGTATCTGGAATTTGGCTATCCCTGAGGGAATCTTCAAAAGCTCCAGATCAGGCAAGAATCATTCCCAAAAGAATCGTTTCCAGCCAGACGAGAGACGCTTGGATATGTCCATGGCAGCAATGCGACAATCACCGGTCACATATGAAATACAGTGCTCTCTGCCTCTATCTCCTCCGCACAATAATGGATACCACAGACACGATTGTTGTGCCTACCCCAGTGAGCGGCTGCTCCCGTCAAATTCGCACCGCCCGTCGATCGCGACAAATTCAACTGCTTCCAGTCATTCCAACAGCTATCATCCTTATAGCCAATCGCGACTTTCTCTGCCACCATCCACGATAACAGCACAGCAGTCCGAGAATCCTGAAAAGGACCCTTTCAATTATCCGTATGGCTATGCGTACCAAGCCCTTCAGGCAGCACCAATGAATAGCTTCATGCCCCATGATTCAATATCCTATCCCCTGAATTTGGGGTACGCTCCGATTGCGCCACCTCTAACTCATCTTTCCTTGACTCCAGAAAGATTGAACAACGTTCAGTCTCCGGTTTCATCGCTTACTATGCCAAACCATCTCAGTTACGTTCGCCCAGCACTGGGTCCATTACATGCCATCCACGAACCGGCTCATCATCCTCTAGATGAGGAAGACCCTACAGACGATTTGAGCATCACAATCTGAGACGGGTGAGGATGGTTACATAGATGTTTTTGGAATTCAGATTCCGAATCCGGAGGTATATCTATACTATCTTTACCTCATTGTATTTCTGTTTCATATCTCAGTCGGTCCTTTGGTCTCCAAGTGAGTCGTGCAGAAATGTGTCCGAATTCGACGCCGACACTGAGCGTGCTGATATCACCCTGGTGCGATTTGAACCTCTCCTTCCCTAGCGTGGTCCAAAATACTAAGAGTGTAAGCTGTTTTGCTCACACTCTGACCACCCCATCCGATGACATCTCAAAAGACGTGCATGCCTCTTTACGCTTTCGCATCAAACAGCATTTCCTTAGGATAATTCTGCTCACATTTCTCAAACTGCGACTATCATCCGAAAAAGATGTGTCCAGTCATTCAGCCACATTCAACCGCCATCCGCAAGCTCAAGAGACCAAGAAAAGGTTGTCATAAATGCTCAACCAGCGAAGTCATGGAGATCTACCAGGCAATTTCAACAGTCCTCATGATATCATTTACACATTAGTTCTTCTCACATATTATTCCAGGGGTAGCTGATCAGATCGATCAGCTTTTACCTAGTGCTCACATAGCTGCATGTCCTGAAAAATACCCAATCCTTCCGAGTTTCTGTTTACTATTCCCTCATCTACAGGCTCGTCGACTTCTCACAAGGTTGTCGATTTTACTAACAACGGTCAGGCGCTTCATATTCTTCCTGTCTTCTCCCCATTCACGACACCGGCAAAATGTTGGTTCTGTGTCATTGTCATTTTCGACAGATTTGTGACTGACATGAAAACGACTCCTCCGATGACAGCAACCAGCCAGTCGAGTTTATCTTGGGTCCTTTTTACGCCGTAAATCATTATTTGCAAGTGTCTTACCACGGTCAGAACCAAATGAGAGTATGCCTATCCATAATGACACACCCGCTACTTGCCTCAGGATGAAGCAGGCAGGATCATTTTTGCGATGGCGTTACCTGAAAAACCCGGACGATGAAGCCGCATCGACCCAAGATCGGTTGGCGACCAGTCCTCTCCTGCACCTTCCACAGCCAAAGGGCATCTAGTTACGAATCTCACACCACTGCAATTCCACCTTCGCTGAGACTCTTTCTCGGTTCCACTCTATCTAATACACCTCGCTCGAGCACTCACGCTTGAACTCTCGTGATTAAAGTGACAGACTGACAGTCCTGCATAAGCAAGGAAAAACATTAGGACTGTCACCTGGAACATACAGATGACTACAGTAAGCTTAAATTTGTTAAAGCTTGTCTAAGCTTAATATTCAGATCCTTAGGGCTTTACGACATTTCCGCCATATGGGAGTCCGGCAATCTAATGTCGAAAATACCTTTTGCAAACCTTTTGGATGAATTTTCGATTGCTTGTAGATGTATATAAACGAAGAGCCCTCGATCTCTGTTCTCCACTTCGAAGTTTGGTTTCAAGTGGGAAAGCAAGCTTCCCTCGTTCCGAACTCTTGCATATGCGACTCCTAACCGAACTGACGGATCTTGTCATTGACTACCTCGCATGTGGCCTCCACGATGACTTAGTCCCCCAGAAGGGGTCCTACCATCCGCATGTTCTCGCCCCTCTCCTCGCCTGCTCTTTGGTCTCCAAAGCGTTTCACAATCGCACCTGTTACCATATATTCTCCACTATCATCCTCACCCAATCCAACCAATCTGAAAATATCCGCAAGCAAACCATCTTTGGTCTGGCTGACATCCTGGATGGTGACGACACGCTCAGAAAAAGAGTACACACCCTCAAATTGTACACTGCACCGATACGCCTGCCAGCCAAGTGCGCATGGGGCAAAGTGGACGAAGACTTTCTGACCATCCTCAGAGATCCCTTGTTACCCCACATCTTACAAAAGTTGGCTTGGATACGTTCCTTTCATCTGTTACATCATTATCCCAGGCCATTTCAGTACTCCGACCTCTCTGATGATATGAAAATGGGCATAGAACAGATCCTCCGTGGGTGAGACCTCTCGCGTCTGGAAATCATCGGCTTCTCTGAACTACCGTGTTCTCTCTTTGCTCATTGCCTTTCTCTGACGGATGCAGACTATCACGAACAAGCTTGTTGGCATGACAGAAACACTGCACTGTCTATTCTGAGCAAGGAATTTCGCAGGAGGGAATGCCACACACTTCCATTTAACCTACGACGTGCGAGCTTCAGAGGATACAATGACATTGTTGAAGCATTGATCGCTGGTGAGTTGGTTGTTTTTGAAGTTCAAATATTGGATTTTGGTTGAGTGTTGATCTTGCTCAGGTAGGGCCTTCTCTCGGCTCAAGACGTTCACACACGATCTGAACCATCTCTCTGATATCCTTGCATCATCGAGGATCATACGTCAAGCTTCCTCAACCCTCGAGACTGTCCATATAAATCATCTCAATGCACAACACTGTATGTTCGTTCATCCTTTCTCCCATCACAAGTCTTGATTCATCCTTCAAAGTCGTGGAAGAAATAACAGATAACCCCATTAATTTTGGTCAAGCATCATGTCTTCGAGAAATCGCCATTTCAACTTTTGGCTGCGTAAGACATGGTAGTCAGCTCTTGCCACACGCACTCTGCAAGCTCCTAGTAGGCACCCCGCTTGCTTTGCTTGCTCCCAGTTGTTCAAACGGCACCATCGAGGTCGTGAGAATAGTCATCCGCTGGGGAACTACTTTCAGAAGTGCGGCGAACCTTTTCGAACAAAACCCAGGCTGGGATGAACTTGACAAATTATTCAGCACCGGTTTTCTTTTCCGACAATTAAAGGTGGTTGAGGTTCGCATAGGGGTAATGATAGATCGGAGGGATGGCGGAACGGATGTCAGTCAGTTGAGGGAGGCCATGTCCCAGAGCATGAATAAAGTATTAAGGACACTTAGAACCTCAAGGGCAATTAATTTTTCTATTTGCATAGATTATCTAGGTCTAGTATAACACATGAAAACTTACTGGTCAATCCACGTACTGTTTGTGGCTACGCGTGATTGAGTTTGTAAAGAGACTTGGCAACTTTCAAGCTCAGATCGCTGTTCCACTACATCGCCAACCATGCGGCTATTGCACCAGCGCCATACTCTGTGCGTCCACAATGTGTATCTCTGTCATCTTATGCTCATCGTTGCCTCTACAGATACTCCGAGCGCACTGAGATGTAGACATTATTATAAACCGTGTGTCATGCTCAGAACAAACTCTTGACAGAAGTTGACGCGTTTCTAGCACCAACTCATGCCGTTCCTTCCTCTGCGACCAGGTCGGACAACGTGGTATGCGGAATTCTAGGTTTCAACTCCAATATGTGTGTCCAAACTGGAGACAACCGCCTTATCCTGTGCATATTGGGGGTGCCAGAGCAATCAGGTCATTTTATCTGCCACCTCTTGACCACCCTGCGGATGTCTATCCATGTCATGGTCCATGGATGGAATATTATCATAAGGGTAGAGCCTCATTGCGTTGAAACTAAATTTGCCCTACCGGCAATTTTCTGTTTGTAGATTAATCAATCCCAGCCCCTGCTCTCGTAGCTTCCTCTGACCTGAAACTCTCAGATCGTCATGTCCTGAAGATGATGTTCAGGCTTCTTTGGGTGGAACAATTCATGACGTCATGAACCTTGGGGACGATTTATGATGTCATTTCATTGTTTAGTATTTGGTAATCACAATGTTCTCGGAAATGAAAGGGCGACGTGCCGCCGCTACAACCTGCTGAAAGTCATACATAAATCAAGAGTTAATGATAAAGCTGAATCTGGCACAATTCAGGGCGCTGCTCGTCGCCAACCTGCGTTGGCTCCTCACAGCACGAAATGAGCAAAGTTCAAACCAAAAGAGTGGTATGTCGGCAAAACCCATGCCCACGACCCTTACATAGTAATTTACTGATGCACAGATGATTACAAATATGCTCTAAAGGGACCCTATGCTTTCAGCAGGTGATCCACGGTCAGGACTCAGCAAAATGTCCAACTTGAAGCAAGGTAAAGATGATATTTATCAATTAGTTTCCTATTTCTCATTCTTTTTGGTTTCAGGTGTACAACTCACTCGGACCTCTCTGATTCTATCCCTTCTTCCCTGGTATACAGCGGCGATGTCAGAATCTGAAAACCTCCTACAGGTTTCGAGTTTCGAGAGTCCCTTCCAAGTCAGTTACGTTGGTTGATGCATTTTTGTGGTTACTGTACTCTTCCAGGCGTTCATCAAAAAACTTTGGTCCTATGAATCTGTGCTGCTTGGTACAACTGTCACCACTCAGTTGGCTATGGATATGCAGCGCCTCCTCGGGGTCGGCCCATACATGAGGCCGTCTAGCCAAGTCATTGGCCCAGGATCTCAACTCATAAATCGCCTTTCTCGAGAAAACCCGAATGTTGCAGAATGGAGCAGACTCTGTAGTCTCATCAGTGCCTACCGTCTGTTGGATGTTATAATCCTTATAGATGGAAAGGTTCCCCGTGCCTCAAACTCTGTGCAAAGTCCACGCAAACGAGACGAGAAAATACTGCATGTAATGTATCTAACAACTGGGTCTCAATCAACTTCATCCTAGGGCATGAACAAACTTAGGGATTGGCCGAGGGTGTTGCTTGATTTTCGTACCATGGTGAGAAAGGCAACGACACCAACCAAACCCCTCCTCATTGGAAATACAAAAAACGCAATCCGTCTCTTACATAAGATCGCTCGAAACGGGGTTTCGAACACCTATTCCAAGGTAGAGGCCAATTTATTACATGCTGCGATGCACGTTGCATGCATGAATGACCTTACATTTGTGCGTGAGGTATACCCAGATCTTCCCGACAAATTGGTCGAGACGTGAGTTCGCTGTTCTGTAGTGTGCTACAACTAACTGGTTCGCAGACTTGATAGTCAGTTCTTCACTGCTGAGGAGTGAGAGGGTGTTGACCACCTAAATGAATTCCTACAAAAAAAAGATCCGGGTCTAACCCTACGACTAACCCATTTGGGGCACTTCCACCCATGGTAGAGGGGTGACAAAGTTGGGAACCCTTTGAAATTGAATATTTCTTGAATTATGGTGATTTTTTCGGAATTTCCTGGCCACCCTGCCCAGGCTAACCCTCCGGGCCTGCATTCTGCATTCTCCATCGCTTAATAATATAAATTACCATTCCTGGACAGGACATGTGACCACCGTCATTTCTTATATAGATTTGGCCATGGCATTTCGTACTCTAACACTCTATCCACACATCCTGACATCTGCATCTGACACTCTAACTAACACTCTAACTCTGGCACCCTGACACCCCAGCACCCTGGCACCCTGGCAATCTGACACCTGCACCTGACCTGACATCCACCATCTCTATATACATGTATAGTAAACACCCACCACCTCTATATTATTATATATGTATAGTAATTTGGACTTAGATATAATCTGTTGCCCTGAAAGATGGTGTTCATCTAAACCCCTAACCTCTTAATCCCTAACCCTAACCCCTGCACCTGACACTCTAACTAACACCCTAACCCTGGCACCCTGACACCCCAGCACCCTGGCACCCTGGCACTCCGGCACCCTGGCACCCTGGCACCCTGGCACCCCAGCACACCCTGGCACCCCAGCATCCTGGCACCCCAGCACCCTGGCACTCCGGCACCCTAGCACCCTGACACCCTGAGCTTGTTTGGCCTGTATCTTGCCCAATATGGAAGGACCCTACATTCTGAGCATATGAGAATTTTTTCTAGACCAACAAGAATTATTCTAAGATTTTCCCAGAATTTGTCAGCAACTTTTGTGCTTGACACCCTGAGCTGTATCTTGCTGTTTACCATAAAAGGGTCGTGGTAAAATTATGTAAAAACCGCCATTAAATCCGGAACCCTCAACACCCTGGGACACTTGACTGACAGCACCCTGGATATGTCGACCATTGGCCCAGAACAGCCCAGGGTGTTGAAATCATTGGATGGTTTCAGCGGCAATAAGATAGAGAGAGGTTCAGGTTCACGAACCCACAAATCAATGCAACCTCTTGTTAATTATCAAAGAGGTCGGACCCGGATTCGGATGCGGATTTGGACTTGGATGCAGACGACAGTTCATTGATAGTGTCCAAGATGACTTGGATATAATACCACGGTAGAGCAGCAACAACCGTCGTAGAATTCGTCGTGTTGGCCTGAGCATGGGTAGACAACACACTAGCACATTGAACAAGTGAAGAATAAGCATGGCCCAGTTGGGATACAGTAAGCGTTGTATCCTAAAAGTGAGAATTCCAAGTTAGATGTTTCTGGAGAAGAATCGGGGAGGAAGAACCCTTCTTTCATTATCTTGTTTAAAATCAAGGACAGTTGTTGGAATTGAGTCTCGACGTCTTTGAGGGTCGTGTACGAGTATCGAAAGAACGACTGAATGTGCTGATTCAGGGATTTTGCAGTTGGACTCGGATAAGTTGGTGAGGTACCTTGTTAATAATTTTTTCAGTTAACTAGCTTTCATTTGGATAAAGGGAGGACTTACGGATAACAAACACTCCAAACATGGTTGATGATACACTGATGGCTTAGGACAGGTACGAGTTGTTCAAAGGTTGAGAGTGCGAAGGATAGTTTGGCCCGGAAAGGGAGTGTCGTCGCTAAGGAAAGATATAATGAGCATTTCACTGTCAAGTAAGGATGAGGAGATGACTGACCTGTTTCAGGGGATTGAGATTGCAGGAAATGAGAAAGTTGTTGGACGTAGGCTTCCACGTTTTCAGTTTGGTCCGTCCTTTTGGTTTTGATCCTGGGGGGGAGTTAACCTACAACGCTTTCTGGAGCTGCTCGAAAGCTTTTGTGATTCCCCTGAATTGGGAGATGACGAGGGATAGGTGGGTGAGCGTCTGCAGGGCTATATATATACTAATTGCCCTTCAGATCTCATATAACCTCCACTGGGTGCCTGGGTTATTCGGAACCCGGCCACCAAACAATTCAAAAAAAACACCAAAAATTCA
>WNGB01014520.1_pt1 | contig 12649 bp, 12 predicted proteins | sample 5400681 | NCBI WGS metagenome assembly WNGB01 (sample SAMN13153367, study PRJNA577476) | soil metagenome | isolation source: 115 cm soil or saprolite under grassland replicate 2 | place: USA:California | collected 2016-06-15 | reverse complement strand
ACGCTGGGCGATCGCAAGGATGCCCTCAGCCGTCTCCTGTTGTCGCTCACCATCGGCGGCCCGATCGCCCTGCTCCTGACCTCACTCGCGGGCTGGCTTGTGGCCGGGGCCTCGTTGCGTCCGGTCGAACGGATGCGTCAGGAGGCCGCAGCGATATCGCTCTCCGAGCCCGAACGCCGACTCCCCGTTCCCTCCACCCGAGATGAGCTCGAACGACTGGGAACGACGTTGAACTCCATGCTGGATCGCCTCCAGCAAGCATTCGAGCGCGAACGACGGTTCGTGGACGACGCCAGCCACGAGCTCCGGACACCCCTCTCCATCCTGAAGGCGGAGCTGGACCTCGCGTTGGCACGGACCCGCACTCCCGAGGAGCTGGAGATGGCGATCAGGAACGCCGCGCAGGAGACGGACCGCGTGGTCAGGCTGGCCGAGGATCTCCTGGTGCTCGCTCGGACAGAGCGTGGCCGGCTCCCGCTCCATCGAGAGGACGTGGATCTGTCAGAGCTCGTCTCGCGCACGTGCACGGCCTTCGAGAGCCGGGCCGTGGCCGCGGGAGTACGGATCGAGGTCGTCGCGTCGAGGGACAGGGCATCGGTCGACGCAGCCCGGGTCCGACAAGCTCTGGAGAACCTGCTCGACAACGCGCTTCGGCACACTCCGTCTGGGGGGGTCATCAGGGTCAACGCGTGCGGTAACGGACGAACCGTGAGCCTCGTGATCGAGGACTCAGGCCCCGGCTTTCCTTACGGCTTCTTGGATCGAGCATTCGAACCGTTCGCCCGTTCGGAGGCCGGTGCGAGTGGGGATGGAGCGGGTGCCGGTCTGGGTCTCGCGATCGTCAAGGCGATCGCCGAGGCACATGGAGGAGCGGTTACGGCAGAGAACGCCTCTGAAGGCGGGGCCCGGCTCACGCTCTCCCTCCGGGGGGTGAAGGCCCAGACGTGACAAGACAGACCACGAAGCGGAGGCGGGCGGGAATCGAACCCGCCAGCCGGTTGGCCCCCGCTCCCTGGCTTTGAAGGCAGGTCCGGTGCTCTTGGTGCCTTCAGGCCCGTGACCAGGGACTCTGTCTTCAGGAACCGTCCTCGAACCCAGTAGACTTGTGAAGTCGATTCGGCTCGAAGACTTGTCCGGCGGTTCACGAAGACTTGTCCGGCACCACCTCCTTCCGATCTCCCTGACCATTACACACCGCGCCCCTAACACGGAGCCGTACTCCCCACTAGCATGGGCCACCCGCGCGGTTTCTGACGTGCCCAGGCGGGATCGATGTTCTGTCCGCCAGGGAACAGAGTTCGACTGAAGGATCATCACGAGAGGGCCGCGACGTGCCAGGTGACGTGCCGGCAGGCGATGAGAGGGTACGAGCCGCCGAGGTGATTGCGGCGCTGTCGCTGGCGACGGATCTGGGCATCGGGGTACCCCTCGAACACGGCCTCCGCAGCACCCTGGTAGGAATGCGGCTATGTGACCGATTGGGAGTCGACCCGGAGACGGCGTCCCAGACCTACTACGGGTGCCTGCTGTTCTACGTGGGCTGTACGGCCCCCGCAGACATCAGCCCGGAGATCTTCGGCGAGGACGAAGCGCTGACGACCTTCGCCACCCCGACCAGATTCGGATCTCGACCACAGATGGCGATGGGGATGCTGCGCGCGCTCGCACCGCCGGGTGGCGCACCGTGGACGCGCGCGGCGCAAATGGCGCGTGGGGTCCCGAAGTTGGCCCGGGGGATGAAGGGAGTCGTCGCCGCCATCTGCGAGGTCGCGGAGATGCTGACCGACCGACTCGGTCTTCCTCCGCCGATGCCCCAGCTGTTTGCCCACGGCGGAGAGCGCTGGGACGGCAAGGGCATGCCCGGTCGGGCGAAGCGCGAGCAGATCCCGCTCCCGGTGCGCATCGTCCACGTGGCCAGAGACGCCGCATTCCAGTGCATGCTGGCGGGCCCCGAGTTCGCCACCCGTGTGGTCCACGAGCGGGCGGGGGGCGCCTTCGATCCGGCCATCGCGGGCCGGGTCGAGGAGGAGATGCTCGCGGTCGATGATGAGGTGTCCGCGTGGGCGGACGTACTCGCCTGCGAGCCGTCCCCACAGCTCACGTTGGAGGGCGACGCCATCGAGAGGGCACTGGCGGCGATGGGTGACTTCGCCGATCTCAACTCTCCCTACCTGGTCGGTCACTCGAGGGGCGTCGCCGAATTGGCGGGAGCCGCGGCCCGACTCTGTGGTTTCTCGGCTGCGGACCTGGCGACGACGACTCGGGCGAGCCTCGTCCATGACCTGGGTCGGGTCGCGGTCCCGGTCCGAATCTGGCACAAGACCGGTCCGCTGACGCCTGATGACTGGGAGCGAGTCAGGTTGCACGCGTACCACACCGAACGCGTCATCACCCGGTCGCCGTTCCTGGCCCCGCTGGCCGCTGCCGCCGCGTTCCACCACGAGCGACTGGACGGCTTGGGCTACCACCGTGGGGCCGCCGCCGCGGAGATCACCCGGCCGGCCCGCCTGATCGCCGCCGCCGACGCCTACCACGCCATGATCGAGCCACGGCCGCACCGCCCGGCCCGCTCGCCCAATGAAGCTGCCGAGATCCTTGGCGAGGAAGCACGCGCCCGAAGGCTGGACGCCGATGCGGTTGGCGCCGTGATCGAGGCGTCCGGGCAGCAGGCTCCGAGGATCGAACGGCCGGCGGGTCTGACCGAACGCGAGGCCGAAGTGGTGAAGCTGCTGGCCCGTGGCTATCAGACCAAGCAGGTCGCACGCTCGCTCCGAATCTCGGTCAAGACCGCCGACCGGCACATCCAGAACGCCTACACGAAGATCGGGGTCTCCACGCGCGCCGGGGCGACTCTGTTCGCCATAGAGCAGGGCCTCGTCGCCTGGGGAGAATTCCCGATTTCTCCACCCGTCGGCCGTCGATAGCCTCCTCCCCGAGCTGAAGGGGTTCGACGGACAGGAGGCGACCATGGCTATGGTAGAGACACGTGCTGGCTTCCCCGTCGGGGACTGGACCAGTGACGTCCGCAAGCGCCTGTTGGCCGGGCTTCCCGTCACGGACCGACGCCTGGAAGTGGCCGGCGTGACCACCGCCGTGCTCGAGGGCGGTGATGGCCCCCCGCTCGTGCTGCTCCCGGCTCCAGGCGAGTTCGCGGCCGTGTGGATCCGGGTGCTGCCCGACCTGGTGGCGACGCATCACGTCATCGCACCGGACCTGCCCGGTTCGGGGGCTTCCGAGGTGCCCGGTGGCTCCCCCAGGCTCGACACCGTCCTGAGCTGGCTGGGCGAACTCGTCAGCCAGACCTACCCGACGCCGCCCGTCCTGGTGGGGCACACCGCGGGGGGCGCCCTAGCCGCCCGGTTCGCCGTCGACCACGGCGAGCGTCTGGAACGTCTGGTGCTCGTGGACTCATACGGCCTGGCTCGGTTCCGACCGGCGCCGAAGATGGCGCTGTCATTCATCCGTGCCACCCTGCGCCCGACAGAGCGCTCCGTCGACCGTGCGTTCCGGCATTGCTTCGTCGACCTGAACGGGGTGCGTGCCGAGATGGGAGAGCGCTGGGAGTTGCTGGCCGCGTACGCCCTGGACCGTTTTCGGACGCCGAGCGTCAAAGCCGCTGGCCGCACCCTCGGGCCGAAGCTCGTGTCGGCGATTCCGCCGGATGACCTGGCCCGCATCGCCGCCCCGACGACCCTGATCTGGGGACGACATGACCTCGGGGTTCGATTGGAGGTGGCCGAAGCCGCGAGCGCCCGCTTTGGCTGGAGACTGCACGTCATCGAGAACGCCGCCGACGATCCCGCTATCGAGCAGCCGGAAGCGTTTCTGCGAGCGTTGCGCGCATCGCTCGGCAGCCCGTCCCGATCGTTGGAGGAGAGGAGCGGGCGTTCGGAACCGCCTCACGGGCGTGCCACGCTGCCGTGAGCGGAAATGAGAGATAGCGAGGATGGTGCCGAAATGCAGACAGGGAAGTGGACGAACAACGAGCCAGAGCGTGTCGGGACCGTGGTGGTCGGGGGAGGCCAGGCGGGGCTCGCGGTCGGGTATCAGCTGGCCCGGCGTGGCCTCCCTTTCGTGATCCTGGACGCCCACGACCGGATCGGCGATGCCTGGCGACAGCGGTGGGACTCGCTCCGCCTGTTCACGCCGGCCGGGTACAACGGGTTGCCGGGGGTGCCGTTCCCCGGCGAGGCGCATTCCTTCCCTACCAAGGATGAGGTGGCCGACTACCTCGAGGCGTACGCGACACGGTTCGATCTGCCGGTTCGCACCGGTGTGAGAGTGAACCGGCTGACCAAGGAGGGGGACCGGTTCGTGGTGGCTGCCGGCGACCACCGATTCGAGGCCGAGCAGGTGGTCGTGGCGACGGGCGCCTACCAGACCCCCAGGGTGCCCGACTTCGCATCCGACCTCGATCCGACCATCGTCCAGATTCACTCCACCGAATACCAAGATCCATGTCAGCTCCGGGAGGGCGGCGTCCTGGTCGTGGGCGCCGGCAACTCAGGGGCTGAGATCGCGCTCGAGGTCTCCCGTAGTCACCCGACGTGGCTGTCCGGCAGAGACACCGGCCACGAACCCACTCGCCCCGGAACCGTGCCGGACCGGCTGCTCATGCCCGTCCTCTGGTTCATCGTCTCGCACGTGCTCACCGTGAGGACGCCGATCGGGCGAAAGGTGAAGCGGGCATTCCGTGATCGGGGCATCCCCCTTGCGCGGGTGAGGCGGAAGGACCTCGCCGCCGCAGGCGTCGAGCGCGTGCCCAGGACGGCAGGCGGGAACGGCCTTCCCGAGCTCGAAGACGGACGAGTCCTCGACGTGGCGAACGTGATCTGGTGCACGGGGTTCGTGCCGGACTTCCGCTGGATCGAGCTTCCGATCCTGGACGAGGACGGCCACCCCGTGCACGACCGCGGCGTGGTGGGGTCGGAGCCCGGCCTGTATTTCGTGGGACTGGTCTTTCTCTATTCGCTGTCCTCGGTGCTGATCGGTGGGGTGGGCAGGGACGCTGAGCACATCGCCACGTACATCGCGTCCCGCGTGCGCGGGGATCGATCCCCAGTGAACGAAGTGGCGAACGGGACCTCCGCCGTGCACCCGGCGAACCGATGACCGAGGGTCCCGAGACTCCAGAGGAGAGGGCGCGGGCGATCGAAGCCAAGCGTCGCCCTTCCCGCAACTGCCGCAGGACGGGAGCCGGTCGCCAGCGTCGTTCAGGTCAACGTACCAACCGCAGTTGGTACAGCAGTGCCGGCCCGCCCCCTGCTTCTCCCTGATGTCGTCGATCCTCGGGCCACGGCTCCTTCTTTCTCAGGCTCGAACAGAGCCTAGGAGCTGGGTCTGACACTTAAGATCCCCTCCCGATGACATCGGAGGACCTCGCGTGTCGAATTGGCGACGGGGAGGACACGTGCCCACCGAATCCGAACTGATCCACGCCGCCGCGGGTGGCGACCGCGGTGCCTTCGACGAGCTCGCCGCCCCTCACCGCGAGTGGGTGCGGCTCCACTGCTACCGCATGCTCGGCTCCTTCCACGACGCCGAGGACGCCGTCCAGGAGACGCTCGTCAAGGCCTGGCGCAACCTCGGCCGGTTCGAGGGGCGCAGTTTGTTCGGTACGTGGCTCCACCGGATTGCGACGACCACCTGTCTGAACCTCGTCCGGAGGCGCCCCCGGATCGTCGTGCCGGACGATTTCGCAGACCGTCATCGCCCGGCCGCCGCCGATGTGGCCTGGCTGGAGCCGTATCCGAACATCCACCTGCCGGTACCGAGCGATGAGGACCCTCAGGCTCGGATTGAGGCGAAGGAAGCGACGCGCCTCGCGTTCGTGGCCACCATGCAGCTGCTGCCAGCCAGACAGCGGGCGGTGCTGCTTCTCCGCGATGTGCTGAAGTGGAGGGCGGCCGAGGTCGCCGAGGCCCTCGACACGACCGTGCCTGCGGTGCACTCGGCGCTGCAGAGGGCCCGAGCGCGACTTGCGGAGCACAAGACCTGGGACGAGGCCACCCCGGAGGTCGAAGCCGCCGTCGATGAGGTCGTACCGCTGGGAAGCACGCGACATCGACGGGCTAGTCGGCCTGCTGACCGACGACGCATCAATGGCGATGCCACCCGCTCCGATGTGGTTCTCGGGTCCGGCCGAGATCGGGGCGTTCTTCGACAGGGTGCCTGCCGAAGGGATGATCGACGTCATCCGGCTGGTGAGGACCGGGGCGAACGGGCAGCCCGCTGTGGCCGCGTACATGCCCGCTCCCGATGGCGGGCACCGCGGGTACGGCGTGATGGTGTTCGATCTATCCGGCACCCGGATCCGGTCTATCACCGGGTTCCAGGACCCACGCCTCTTATCCGCCTTCGCGCTCCCGGCGACGCTTTCTCCCTCGGACCGATGAGTCTGGCCCCCCCTCGGCGTGTCCAACCGATCGGGACGGCGAGGGACCTTTTCGGAGGGAGGCAATCATGGGAAGTGCACTCGAGGCCGTCAACCTCTTCTAGGGCACGACCAATAGCCGGGACGCGGACGGCGTCGGAAGACTCGTCGCGGACGACATCCGGTTCGTGGGTCCGCTGATGGCCACCACCGGCGCCGAGGCCTACGTGGAGATCAACCGCCAGCTTCTCCCCAGCCACCTGGCCATGCGGATGAAGGTTCAGTTCGAGAACGGCGATCAAGTTTGCTCGATTTACGAAATGGACCTCCGCACGCCCGATGGCGGCTCGCTGACGGTGGAGATGGCCGACTGGATCACGGTCACCGACGGGAAGATCCGCTCGCAGAGGATCTACTACGACCCGCGCCCGTTCGCCGAAGCGTTCGGCATGTGAGCATTGGGATAGAAGGCTGGCCCCTGCGCCTTGGGATGCCTCGCGTCTGCTGCTCGCCGTGGCTCGCCGAAGATCCAGGGATCGGCGTGGTTCCGAGGCGCTTATTGGCCAAACCATTCAAAGATGTGCTGGCGATCCTCGAAGTACCCGGTGGGGAAGCTGCCTGGGGCCTCTTTCTCCGGCTCGCTCCCCGCCTCGACTGTTCCGGGCGCTCCTGGTGGGACGAGGAAGGCGAACTTCGTCACCCCCGCGGCGTTGTAACGAGGAATGATTTGCTCGTCGCGCCACGGGGCAACGTGCTCGCCAGGGTGTCCGGTCTTCTGACGGGCCGTCAGAAGACTTGTCCGGTGCCGGGCGGAGGGAACACCGAAAGACTTGTGTGGTAGAAGCGGTCTACGGGCCTCGACCCGAGCCTTTCCCACGGCTAGCTCACGCCCGCCTCGGCGCAAAGTCGCTGGTCAGAGGCCACTTTCAGCAGCGGAGGCGAAGGTTACAGCGTACGAACACCGGCACCGCCGGGGAGAGGATTTGGGCGGGCCCGGATGCTTGGGGGCGGGTTTCGTGACCACGATAGAAACGGGCTCCACGATTCCTCCACCCTCGGTCCCCGCGCTGAATCGGGTTGCCGAGCGCACTCATGATCCGTCGGTCGGAGGTTCGAGTCCTCGAGGCCCCACCCGGACACGTGTCGTGCCTCGGGTGATGCTGGCGCTTCGATCGTCGCCTGATCCTTGACCACCACCCGCTGGTTCCGCGCGCTCCGAGGGAGCCTGAGGTGCATGCGGAGATTCGATCGCGGGGAGATCGATGGTGAACATAGTGCCCCGCGGCCCCGAATCCAGATGGATCGTGCCGTCCATCGCCTGCACGAGCGAGGCCGCGATAGGCAGTCCGAGACCAGCCCCCCCGGGTGAGGAGGATGGGGGATCGGAACCTCTGTACATCCGGTCGAACACGTGCGGGAGATCATGCGGCGAGATGCCCGGGCCCGAGTCGCGAACCTCCATGACGACCCGATCTCCTCGCCGCCTCGCCGCCAGCGACACGGCGGCGTCTTGGCTCGTGTGCTGCACGGCGTTCGTGACCAGATTCGTGACCACCCGAAGAAGCCCCTCCGGATCTGCCAGGGCGAATAGGTCCGGATCGCAACTCACGGCGATGTCTCGTCTGGCGAGCAGCATTGCCCGCAGGGCGGACTCCCGGAGGACGAGTTCGACCTCCACCGGTTCACGTGCCATCTGAACCCCCTCATCGAGTCGAGCCAGGAGAAGGAGGTCCTCAACGATCCGTCTCATCCGATCGAGTTCCTCGACCGCGAGCCCCAGGGAGCGTCGGTGCTCTGGGTGCGACAGAACGCCGTCCAGTAACTCGAGCTGGCCGCGGGCTACGGTGAGGGGGGTCCTAAGCTCGTGAGAGGCGTCGGCCAGGAACCGCCGCTGGTTGTCGAATGTCGCTTGTAACTTGTCCAGCATCCGATTGAACGCTGCCGCCAGATTTCCGACCTCGTCCATGGGCCCATCCTGCGTCACTCGCCCTGAGGGATACCCCGAGTTCTCGACGGTCCGGACCTCTTCCGATATCCGTCCGAGGGGCCGGAGCGTCCGCCGCACCGCCGCAAACCCCAGGCCGGCCGCCAGAGCCATCCCTGTAACGCTGGCCAGTCCCACCCCCACGAAGAGGGCGGAGAGTTCCGACCTGATCTGTTCTTCGGAGGCCGCCACCACGATCGTTCCTATCTGTCGCCCCTCCCAGAGGATGGGAGTGGTCAGAGCGCGGACGGGGCCGTTGGGTCCATCTGTGTCCCACCATTTCGTCTCGTGTGCCTCAAGCAGCGCGGAGCCATCTGCCAGCTGCCTCAGGTCGAGTTCGCTGGACGTCGATAACACCGCACCCTCCGCCGTCCGGACGGCCACCACTTGCTCACCGTGAAAGGGCTTCACCCGCAGCCACTCCCTGCTCAGCCCGGCTAGGTCGGAGGGGGCAGTCATGTGCGTGGCCGGCCCGTTCTTGAACGACTGCACGGTCTCCGCAAGCTCGTGATCCAGCTCACGGGCCAGGTGACCGCGAACCACAAGGACGACGATCCCTGCCACGACGAGGAGGGTGGCGGCTGTAAGAGTGGCGTACGTGGCCACCAGCCGGACCGACAGGGGCACGGTCCGAGGGCGTCTGGCGCGTCCGCTAATCGTCGCGCTCGTCCTCGTACTCCTCAACCTCGTGCCCCACCTCTTCCACTTCGACCCTTCCACCAAGAACGGCAGGATCCTCCCCGGTTGCTTCTGATCGCCGGCTTTCCGTCCGGGCGGTCACCTTTCCCTGCTCCTTCCTGCCAGATCCTGTGCGGGTCCCAGGCGGCACTGTCGTATCGAGTCCCGGCGGGGCGGCGACGACCGCTTCCGGATCCGGGGTGGCGGGTCCCACCGTGCCCCCCATCCGCAAGGCGATGATCAGGAAAAGGATCGCAGCCAAAAGCGCCGCAAATGCCGACCTCATGGTGTCGTCTCCTTATCGGTGACCTGGTCAGGTACGACGAACCTATACCCCGTGCCCCGCACCGTCTCGACGAAGGCGGGACCGATCTTCCGCCTGAGGGCTGCCACGTAGACCTCGACGACGTTCGACCCCGGATCGAAGTCGAGACCCCACACCAGGCGGAGAAGTTGGGTCCGAGAGAGGACTTGGCCCTGGTGACGGATGAACGCTGCCAGTAGGCCAAGCTCGCGGGCTGACAGAGGCACTTCCCTGCCGTCCAGGGCCGCCCGGTGGGCGGCCAAATCCAGCGTGAGCGGCCCGGCCTTGAGAGCTCCATCCTCGTCGTCCTGCCACCGCAGCCGGGCATGGATCCGCGCCGCCAGCTCCTCGATGGAGAAAGGCTTGGTCACGTAGTCATCCACCCCCGCCTCCAGGCCCCCGACCTTGGATCCCACGTCGTCCAGGGCGGTCAGAGCCACGACCGGGAGCCGGGGCTTGATCGCTCGGATCTCCACCAGGACCTCCAGCCCGTGCTTCCGAGGAAGCATCAGATCGAGCAGGACCAGATCGATGTCGAACTTCCGGACCAGATCGAGTGCAGACCCCGTCTCCGAGGTGGAGGACACGACGAAGCCGCGCGCGCCAAGCCCCCTCTCAACGATGTCTCGAACCCTGGAGTCGTCTTCGATCAAAAGAATATGGGGCACGCTGCCCTCCGATGGCGCCGTTCAACCCTCATTCAAAGGTACCCCGGAAGGCCATGCCGGCGCGGGGCCCGAAGGTGAGAGTTCTTTAATGCACGCTTCGTGAATCCGGTGAGGGCCAACGTCTCTGCCACCCGAGAGCGCCTCCTCCGCGGCCGAGGGTGAGCGTTTCCTAACGGAGGCTTCACCGCCTCCTCAGCCACGGTGGGAAGGATGCTCCACCAGACGTGACCCGGACCCCAAGCGCAGCGCTTAAGCAGACCTCCATCTGAGAGAGAGGAGGTTCCGATGATCCGTCGAAACTCCCCGGCGGTGCTCGATCGGGGCCTGGAGTTGCTGGCCCCGGTCCCCGGCCTGGACCGTCTGTATCCTCGGATCGCCACAATTGTCGGGAGGGCCCGAGTCATCCTGACCCTCGCCGCCGCCAGGGGCGACCCGGCGTACCGGCGGGCTCAACGAGTGGCTCTATGTCTCGCCCGTTTATCTGGTGGCGCCATTCTGCTGGTGGATCGCTCGCAGGAGACCCTGGCCGACACGCCGCACCATGAGGGGCCGTTCACCCCCGACGAGGCGCGTCAGTTGGAAAGGGACCATCTCGCTGCGTTTCTCGACGCCGCGGCGTTCGCGGGCGTGGACGTGGCTGTTTGGGTGCCCAGTCTGCCACTCCTCGAGTCGTACTACGAGGAGACCGTGAGCTGCAACGACGTCGACCTTGCCGTCCTGCCGGATCAGGTGGAACGACCGAAGCTCATCGAGCTTGTGACCGGAAGATGCATCGCCGAGATGGCAAAGAGTCTGGTTCCGGGCATCCCGGTAGTGCGGGTGTCGAGAGGTGGCAAGCTTGCCTTGCTGTGACGGCGACTTTCGACGAGGGCCTTGCCCATTCTGAAGCCTTGGAGCATGCGTGAGCCCTAGATGCCCTGGATGTGAGCGTTTCCTAACGGTGGGTTCACCACCTCTTCAGCGAGGCTGGGCATGATGGTGGAGAGGTGGGCACCGGCCCACCCAAGCTCTCGGACAAACCCCAATGGGAGAGGAGGCGAAGAGCTTTGATTCTCTGGAAGGCTCTACTTGCTGGAGTGGCTTCGGCAACGGCACTCGGCACCGGGTTCACCTTGGCCACGCTTCGGACCGAACTCCCGAAGCAGCCCGACATCGTCCAGGTCGGTATCACCGCGGGCGGTCAGAGCGCAGAGGCGATGAGGCCCTGGCGGCAGCCTGTGATGCCGTCCCAGGACAACGAGGGGATCGGTACCGCTGCGGCGTCCCCGAGCGGGACAGACAGCCGTGGCGCCCGCGGGGACGATTCTCCAGACGACGTGCGCGACAGTGTCGACGGACATGATGATCACGACGATGCCAGTGAGGACGAAGCCCATCACGACGATGCCAGTGAGGACGAAGCCCATCACGACGACCACGGCGCCGACCAAGACGACCACGAGGACGACGACCACGGCGACGACGGAGGCGATGACTAGCCGACGTCGAACCGCTGCCTGAGCTCTCGGCCGTCGGGCGTAACGGCCAACCGCCGCTGTCCACGATGCGGCCGCCGAAGAGGAAGGGGAGGAGGGTGGGGTGGCTCGCTCGCGGAATGGATCTCCGTTGGCTGGGAGGAGGCTGGAACGGGCGGCCTTGGTGATGTGAGGCCAACCGGTGTACAGGGAAGTTGGAGCACACCACAGGTGAGCCTCACTGCTTTACACAGGCGAGAGGCAGCGCCGTTCAATTCCGGATCTTCAGTTTGCCCCGGAAGGAGGTGAACGAGCATGCCGCCACGCATCCGACAGGCATGATGACGCGACGAGCTCTGGTGGTCGATGACGACGGGGGCGTGCTGCGCTTGGTGTCACGTGCTCTCAGCACCGGGGGCATCGAGGTCGACCAAGCCAGTACCGGGGAGGAGGGGCTCCGGCGCGCCCTAGCCGTTCCCTACGATGTGGTGGTCCTCGACTTGCAGCTGCCGAGCCTCGGCGGATTGATGGTGCTCCGCCGTCTCCTCTCGGCCCGACCAGGTCAGTCCGTTATTGTTTCTTCCTGCCAGAGCGATCCAGCGACCAGAAGCGAATGCCAGCGTGCCGGAGCACGAGCCTTTCTGGCGAAACCTTTTTCTCTAGTCGATCTTCTGGCGTCCGTGGAGGGTGCCTTCGCGAACTCCTCCCTCCGCGGGTCGTAGCGGGATCGACGTTGAGGATCTCGAACGGGTTGGCCGTAGAGCCGAGTGCCCGGAGCGATCCTTCGACGAGAAATCGGGCAGAAACTAGGGTGGCGGAGATGATGTGACAAGAACCGCTCCTTCCTCTCCAACAACTCCGCGATTCCTCCCTAGCGGAGGCGGACGGGAATCGAACCGGCCTGAGAGCTCTCGCCCTCACACCGGTTTTGAAGTTCGGGGACTGTCGTGTTGCCGCGTATGATCTGGTGCTGCCTGGTGCCATCCAGTCCAGGTGAGTGGGCGCCTTCATGCTGTCTAGTGCCGTCCTGTGACCCCTGGTCATGTCCTGGATGTTTGCAAAATGTTTGCGTGCGTCCAGAAGCTCGGACGCGAAGAGACGAGAGGAGGTGGTGGGGGTAGCGGAAACCGAGCGCAAGCTCATGGCAGCCGGCCGGTGCAAGTCCGGCCCGGGGAGACGCCAGGGTCC
>WNGB01010731.1_pt1 | contig 12652 bp, 7 predicted proteins | sample 5400681 | NCBI WGS metagenome assembly WNGB01 (sample SAMN13153367, study PRJNA577476) | soil metagenome | isolation source: 115 cm soil or saprolite under grassland replicate 2 | place: USA:California | collected 2016-06-15 | reverse complement strand
GTCGCTCGTCGCGCGGAAGGGATTCTGCGCGTGGGTGTGTCCGGTCGGGGCGATCTCGCGCGCCCTCGAATGGCTCGGCCGACGGCTCCTCTGGCGCCGCGGTTTCCCGCGCGTGCCGCGGGGCGTGGACCTCGCGCTCTCCTCGCTGAAGTACCTCGTCCTCGCGTTCTTCGCGTGGCAGGTGTTCGTGGCGATGCCGCTCGAGGCGGTGGACTCGTTCCTCGGGTCTCCCTACAACCTCGCGGCCGACGCGAAGATGCTCCTCTTCTTCACGCGACCGTCGGCGACGGCGGCCGCCGTGGTCGGCGGGCTCGTCCTCCTCTCGCTCGTCGTGAAGCACGCCTGGTGCCGCTGGCTCTGCCCCTACGGCGCGCTCCTCGGCCTCGCGAGCCTCCTCTCGCCGCAGCACGTCCGCCGCGATCCGGCGACGTGCAACGACTGCCGCGCCTGCACCCGCGCGTGCCCGGTCGAGATCCCGGTCCACGCGAGGCTGCGGGTGCTCTCGTCCGAGTGCACGGGGTGCATGTCATGCGTCGCCGCGTGCACCGTGCCGGACTGCCTCGGCGTGACGCGCCTCGGCCGGCGCGCGCTCTCGCCCTGGCTCGTGCCGGCGGGCGTGCTCGCGGTGATGCTCGGGTCGTGGGCGGTCGCGCGCGCCGCCGGCTTCTGGGAGACGTCGGTCCCGGCCGCAGCGTTCCGCTGGGCGTACCGCGCGATGGGGCTCTGAGCGCAGCCGCTACCGCTGCTTGTCGTGACCCTTGCCCTTGTCGTGGCAGCGGCCGTCGCTCCAGACGTGGCCGGGCGGGCACTTCTCGGACTTCACGGCGGCGCGGGAGCCGGACACGGGGACGACGATGCAGCCCGTCGCGGTCGCGAGGACGGCCAGGGCGCAGAGGGCGAGGACGAAGGTCTTCATGGCGTCGAGCCTGCCACGCCGTCCGGCGGCGAGGCAACCCTCCGCGGCGCCGAAATCCGGGGCCCCGCGCCCGCCCGATGGCGGCGGTAGAGTGGATCCGATGCGACCCTCCGTCCCTCGTCGAACCCCGCGCGCACCGGACCCACGCACGTGAAGCTCCGCGTCCTCGCCGTCGGAAGGGATCGCTCCGGCCTGTTCGCGCCGGCGGCGGAGGAGTACGCGAAGCGGCTCGCGCGCTACGTGAAGCTCGAGGTCGTGGAGGTGCCCGAGGCGCGGCGGCACGCGGGGACCCCGCGCGCGAAGGACGAGGAGGGTGAGACGCTCCTCGCGCGCATCGGCGAGCGCGATCGGGTGGTGCTCCTCGACGAGCGCGGGGCGGAGGAGACGAGCGAGGTCTTCGCGCGCCGCGTGGGGCGCTGGCTCGAGCGCGCGCAGGACGTCACGCTCGTCATCGGCGGCTCGGACGGCCTCGCCGAGTCGATCCGCGCGCGCGGCCAGGAGACGATCGCGCTCTCGCGGATGACGCTCGCGCACCGCCTCGCGCGCGTCGTCCTCCTCGAGCAGCTCTACCGCGCGATGACCATCCTTCGCGGGGAGCCGTACCACAAGTAGCCGGACGCAGCGTCCGTGCTCCGGTTGATTCTTGTGGCGCAGGGGCCGTTTCGCGGACAATCACCCGTCCCGAAGGGCCGAGTGTCCCCCCGCCAAAGGAGACTGCCGCGTGCCGAAGACGAAGCCCGTCCTCCTCGTCGTCCTCGACGGGTGGGGGATCCGCAGCGAACGCGACGCGAACGCCATCGCCATCGCCGGCACTCCGAACGTGGACGCGCTCGTCCGGGAGTACCCGTCCACCGCGCTCGAGACGAGCGGCCTCTCCGTCGGGCTCCCCGAGGGGCAGATGGGCAACTCCGAGGTCGGCCACACGAACCTCGGCGCAGGGCGGATCGTCTACCAGGACCTCGTCCGCATCAACCGGGCGGTCGAGGACGGCTCGTTCTACTCGAATGACGCGCTCCTCATGGCGTGCCGACGCGCGAAGGAGACGGGTGGCGCGCTCCACCTCATGGGGCTCGTCTCGGACGGCGGCGTCCACAGCCACCTCGACCACCTCCACGCGTGCGTCGAGCTCGCGCGCCGCGAGGGCGTCTCGCGCGCCCACGTCCACGCCTTCATGGACGGGCGGGACACCCCCCCGCGCTCGGGCCTCGGCTACCTCGCCGCGGTCGAGAAGCGGCTCCGCGCGCGCGGCTACGGCGACGTCGCGACGGTGTGCGGCCGCTACTACGCGATGGACCGCGACAAGCGCTGGGACCGCGTGGCGCTCGCCTACGCGGCCCTGGTCCGCGCGGAGGGGCTCCGCGCCACCTCCGGCGTCGCCGCCCTGGAGGCCTCGTACGCGAGCGGCGAGGGCGACGAGTTCGTGAAGCCGACCGTGGTCGTGAACGGCGACGGGAAGCCCGTCGGCCCGGTGCGCGACGGCGACGCGATCGTCTTCTTCAACTTCCGCGCGGATCGCGCGCGCGAGATCACCCGCGCCTTCACCGACCCGGGCTTCAAGGAGTTCGACCGGATCGCCGTCCCGAAGCTCGCGGCCTACGTGTGCATGACCGAGTACGACCGGACCTTCGGGCTCCCCGTCGCGTTCGGCCCGACCGACCTCACCGAGATCTTCCCCGAGATCGTCTCGCACGCCGGGCTGAAGCAGCTCCGCTGCGCCGAGACGGAGAAGTACGCGCACGTCACCTTCTTCTTCAACGGCGGGCGCGAGATGGTCTACCCGGGGGAAGACCGGATCCTCGTGCCGTCGCCGCGCGACGTGAAGACCTACGACGCGAAGCCGGAGATGGCCGCGCGCGAGGTGACGGACAAGCTCGTCGCCGCGATCGGCACCGGCCAGTACGCCTTCGTGCTCGTGAACTTCGCGAACCCCGACATGGTCGGGCACACCGGGCTGCTCGACGCGGCCGTGGAGGCGGTCAAGGTCGTGGACGCGTGCGTGGGACGGCTCTGGCACGCGGCGCGAGCGCAGGGCATGGCGATGCTCGTCACCGCGGACCACGGCAACTGCGAGATGATGACCGACCCGACGACGGGCGAGCCCCACACCGCGCACACCCTGAACCCGGTCCCCTTCATCCTCGCCGATCCCGACTTCCGAGGCGCGAAGCTCCGGTCGAAGGGCGTCCTCGCCGACGTCGCGCCGACGGCCCTGCAGATCATGGGGCTCCCGCAACCGAACGAGATGAAGGGCCTCGGGCTCGTCACGAGGTGACCGTGCGCCCCGGGGACCTCGCCCGCGCCGCCGCGCGCGCGCTGCTCGAGCTCGTCTACCCGCCGCGCTGCGCCGCGTGCGGTGAGCCGATCGCGGCGGAGCCGTTCTGCGAGGTCTGCGCGAGCGCGGTGGACCCGGTCCCGCCCGGCTGCGCCCGCTGCGGCCTCCCCGGCCCGGACCCGGTCTGCGGCGCCTGCCGCGCGGCGCCCCCCGCCTTCGACGCGGTCCGCGCAGCGGGGCTCTTCGGCGGTCCGCTCGCCGACGCGATCCACGCCTTCAAGTACGGGAACCGCCCGGCACTCGCGCGCCCGCTCGGCGCGTGGCTCGCCGGTCGGGCGGCGCTCCCCCCTGGGGCGATCGTCGTCTCGATCCCTCTCGCCCGCGGCCGCCGGATCGCGCGCGGGTACGACCAGGCGGCGCTCCTCGCGGACGCGCTCGCCCGCGCCGCGGGCGCGCGCGGGCGTCGCGCGCGCGCGGCCCTCCGGCGGACGCGCGAGACGCCCCCTCAGGTCGGGCGCTCGCGCGAGGAGCGGGCCCGGAACGTGGCGGGCGCGTTCGAGGCCGCCGCGGCCGTCGCCGGCCGCGACGTCGCCCTCGTCGACGACGTCGTGACCACCGGCGCGACGGCCGACGCGGCGGCCTCCGCGCTCCGACTGGCTGGCGCCCGGTCGGTCGTGATCGTCGCGCTCGCCCGCGCGGAGTAGGGTCGCCCCTCCATGCCCGCGCTTCCCGTGCTCGCTGCCGCGCTGCTCCTCTCCGCGACGTCCGCCGTCTCGCCGGCGGCGGCGCCCGACCGGCTCGTCCGGCTCGAGGCGGACCTCGCGCGGGTCCACCGCGACGCGCGCGCGGTCGCGGCGCTCGCCGGAGTCGACGGGCTCGCGGACGAAGCCCCGGACCTCGCCCGCGTCGCGGCGATCCTGGCGCGGCTCGCCGACGACCGGACCGCCCATCCGGAGGCCCGGGCGCTCGCCCGCTTCCGGCTCGCCGAGCTCGAGCGGGCGCGCGGGAACCTCCAGCGGAGCGCGGCGCAGCTGCGCCGCCTCGGCTTCGTCGGGGCGTGGAGCGTCGTCGGCCCGTTCGACGACGAGGGCAAGCGCGGGTTCGACGCGGTCCTGCCGCCGGAGACGGCGGTGGACCTCGCGGCGAAGCTGCCCGGCAAGGTCCGCGAGGTCGCCTGGCGCCGGCTCCCGCCGGAGGTCTTCTCGGAGGGGTTCGTGCACCTCGGCGCGGCGGTGAGCCCGTCGCGCGAGGTGGTCGCGTACGCCCTCGCGGTCGTGGAGGCCCCGCGCGACGAGCGCGTGCAGCTCTGGCTCGGCGCGAGCGGCGCGGCCAAGGTGTTCGTGAACGGCGCGCTCGCGCTCGCGGATCGCGGGTACCACCCCGCGCGGATCGACCAGCGCGGCGCGAGCGTGTGGCTCCGCCGCGGGGCGAACCGGATCCTCGTGAAGCTCTGCCACGCGGAGGGCCGGATGGGCTTCTACCTCCGGCTCGCGGACCGGCGCGGGGACGGTCGGCTCCTCGCCAGCGCGGACGCGGACGCGGCGCCGCAGCCGCACGGGGCCGCGGCGGCGCCCATCGCCGGCGCGATCGCCGAGCTCGAGCGCCGCGCGGTCGCCGCGCGCGGCCGGCCGCAGGAGGAGGCGCAGGCGCGCCTCGCCCTCGCGCTCGCGCTCGACGAGCGGCAGTCGGCCGACGCGCGGGACGGCCGCGCGGCCGCGGAGGCGCGGCGGGCCGCCGACCTCGCCCCCGCCTCCGTCGAGGAACGGCTCGTCGCCGCGCGGCTCGAGGAGGATCGGGGCCGCCGGCGCGCCCACGTCGAGGCGGCGCTCGCGGCGGCGCCCCGGGATCCGGCGGCGCTCGTCGCGCTCGCGCAGGACGAGCTCGATCAGGACCGGCCCCACGCCGCGGCCCGGCTCCTCGAGCGTGCCGCGGCCGCGGCGCCGAGATGGGCCGAGCCGCGCGTCGCGCTCGCGGAGGCGCTCTCCCGCGCCGGCCTCGAGTCCCGCGCGGCGCGCACCGCGGCGGAGGTCGCCCGCGCCTTCCCGACCGTGCCCGGCGCGGTGCGGGTCGCCGCGCGCGCGGCGCGCCGGCTCGGGCGCGACGACGAGAGCGCGGCGCGCCTGCGGACGCTCCTCGCCCTCCGCTTCGACGACCGCGAGGCGCGCGGCACGCTCGCGCAGCTGCTCCTCGACCGCGGCGACCTCGCGAGCGCGGCGGCGCTCCTCGTGGAGGGGCTCCGGCTGGAGCCGTCGGACCTCGAGGGGCGGCTCGGGCTCGCCGACCTGCTCGCGGCGAACGGGCGGGCCGAGGAGGCCGAGCTCCAGTTCGAGGTGGCGCTCCGCATCGCGCCGGAGGACCCCGAGCCGTTCGCGCGGCGCGGCCGCGCCCGGCTCGCGCAGGGGCGCGCCGCGGAGGCGAAGCCAGATCTCGAGCGCGCGCTCGAGCTCAGACCGCAGAGCCCGGAGCTGAAGGAGCTCGTGCGTAGCCTCGAGCCGGCGCGCGAGCGCTTCGAGCGCCCGTACGCGGTCGACGCGGCCACCCTCGCGAAGGCGGCGCCCGCGCCCGGTCCGGACGACGACGCCGTCGTGCTCGCCGACCTCGAGGTGACGCGCGTCTTCCCCTCGGGGCTGTCCGCGACGTACGAGCAGCTCGTCGTGAAGGTCCAGACGGCGCGCGGCGCGGACGCCTTCCGGCGCCGCACGGTCTCGTGGGATCCCGACCGGCAGGAGGTCCGCATCGAGCGGGCGCGCGTCCTCAAGCCCGACGGGACGGTCATCGACACCCACGAGGAGGCGGAGCAGAGCGCGAGCGAGCCCTGGTACCGGCTCTACTACGACACCCGCTCGAAGAGCCTCTCGTTCCCGGCGCTCGCGCCGGGCGACGTGCTCGAGGTGGCGTGGCGGATCGAGGACGTCGCGAAGGAGAACCTCCTCTCCGACTACTACGGCGACGTCTCGTTCGTGGACGAGGGGACCCGCAAGCTCCTCTTCGACCGGGTCGTGCTCGTGCCGGAGGGGCGCGCCCTCCACGCGAGCGTCCCGACCGGCGTCGCGCGCACCGAGCGCCACCTCGCGGGCGGCATCGTCGAGCACCGGTTCGTCGCGCGGGACCTCGCCCGCATCGTCGCGGAGCCGTCGATGCCCGGCTGGAGCGAGGTCGCGCGCTCCGTGCACGTCTCGACCTACGCGACGTGGGAGGACGTCGCCCGCTTCTACTGGGGCCTCGTCCGCGAGCAGCTCCACCCGAGCGACGAGGTGCGCCGGACGGCGGCGCGCATCGCCGACGAGGCGCTCGGGGCGGGGGGCGGGGCGCTGCCGCGTCCAGCGCGCGCGAACGGCAATGGGAAGGGCGACGGCCACCGCAACGGCAACGGCCGCGGGAACGGTCACGCCGCCGCCGCGCCGCAGGCCGCGTCGTTCTCGGCGCCGGCGGGCGGCTGGGATCCCGCGACGAAGCGCCTCCTCGTCTCCGCCGTGTACGGCTTCGTCGTCTCGCAGACGCGCTACGTGGGGCTCGAGTTCGGCATCCACGGGTACAAGCCCTACCGGGTGGACGACGTGCTGCGCCGCCGCTTCGGGGACTGCAAGGACAAGGCGAGCCTCATGCACGCGCTGCTCGAGGCGCTCGGGATCGACTCGCGCCTCGTCCTCCTGCGCATGCGCCGCCTCGGCCGGATCCCGGAGGCGCCGGCGTCGCTCGCCGTGTTCAACCACGCGATCCTGTGGGTGCCCGAGCTCGACCTGTTCCTCGACGGGACGGCCTCGTGGACGGGCTCGCGCGAGCTGCCGGGCGAGGACCGGGGTGCCGTCGCGCTCATCGTGAACCCCGACGCCCCGCCGCGCTTCGTCGTCGTGCCGGAGGCGCGCCCGGAGGAGAACCGGACGGAGACCCGCTTCGAGATCGGGCTCGCGCCGGACGGCCGCGCGACCGTGCACGGCGCCTCGCACGTCGCCGGGGCGCAGGCGTCCGAGTACCGGAGCGCCTATCTCTCCGCCCACGAGCGGCGCGCCCAGCTCGAGAAGGCGTTCAACCGGACCTTCCCGGGCCTGCGCGTCGAGGCGGTGAACGTCTCCGACCTCGCCCGGATCGAGGACGACGTGCGCATGGACTTCACCCTCGACGTGCCGAACTACGCCCAGCCCGACGCGGGCGGGCTCCGCTTCACCCCGTTCGGCGGCGGGGCGGGCTACCTCGAGTCGTACGCGTCGCTCTCCGAGCGGCGCCACCCGCTCGTCCTCGGCCAACCGATGGAGAACCGGTTCGAGTACCGCTACGTGTTGCCGCCTGGATGGGCGGCGCTGGAGGTCCCCGAGGACGCGGCGGGCGAGGTGCCGGAGGCCGCGTTCGAGGTCCGCCACCGGGTGGAGGGCTCGACGCTCGTCGTCTCGGGCCACGTGATCCTCCGCGCCGGGCGCGTCGCCCCCGAGCGCTACGCCGCGTTCCGCGACCTCGTCGCCGGGATCGACCGCGCGTTCGGGCGGCGGATCCGCATCGCGCCCGCGCCGGCGTCAGGGGAGGCCCGATGAGCCGGCTCTGCCGCGCCGCGCTCGCGGCGCTCCTCCTCGCCTCCGCCGCCTGCGCTGCCGGGTCGGGGCGCCGCGCCCGCGTCGCCGTCGACGCCCTCGTCGCGCGGAGCGACGCCGGTGAGGCCGCCGTGCTCGCCCCCGTGCTCGCGGAGCGCGCCCCGCGCGACCCCTGGGCTCGGCTCGCGGCGTCCCTCGTCGCGCGCCGCGTCGCGGATGTGCCGGCGGAGGCCGCGCAGCTCGTCGGGCTCGCGGTCGGCGCGCCGGACCACCCGCTCGCCGTGATCGCGCTCCGCCGGCTGGCCGAGCTCGCGGAGGAGTCCCCGGCCCTCGCGCGGCTCGTCGAGGACGGCCTCGCCGCTCCGCTCGCGGCGCACCGCTTCGCGGGGCTCGCCGCGTACCGGGCGCGGGTCGCCCGGATAGCCGCCGCCGAGGTGCTTGGCGAGCACGAGCGGGTGGCGGCGCTGCGCACCGAGAACGGCGCCGTCACGGCGTGGACCCTCGCCGGCCCGTTCGGGCGCAGGCGCGCGCTCGACTTCGTCGAGCCGCGTCCGGCCGACTCCGGCGTCCTGCCGGACGCCGCGCCCGCGCCGCTCGCCGGTGCGCCGCGCCCGACGCGCCCGCTCCCCGCGCCCGACGGCACCGTCGCGCTCGAGGGCGAGCCCGCGCAGGGCGAGGTCTTCTACCTCGCCGCCGACGCGACGCTCGCCCGCGGCGGCCGCTACCTCGTCGCGCTCGGGACCTCGATGTCCGCGCGACTTCAGATCGACGGGGTGCTCGTCCACGAGCGGCGCGACTTCGCCGCGCACCTCCCCGCCATCGTGCACGTCCCGATCTCGCTCGCCGCGGGCAGGCACCGCGTGCTCGTGAAGGTGGCGCGCACGGAGGACCGGGCCGCGTTCCACCTCGCCTTCGCGCGCGAGGACGGCGCGCCCTCCGACGCGAGCTGGGCCCCGGCGCCCGCGGGCTCGCCCGCGCCCCCGGCGCCGCGGCCCACGCCGGGCACGCCGGTCTTCGGCGCGCGCTCGCTCGCCGCGGCCCTCGCTCCGGAGGCCGGCGCGCCGCTCGCGGCGCTCCTCGCCGGGATGGACGCGGCATCGGTCGACCGGGAGACGGCGAAGGCGCTCCTCGCCGAGGCCGCCGCGGCGCTCCCCGCGTCCGCGACCGTGCGGCTCGCGCGCGCGATCGTGATCGCGAGCGATACGACCCTCGACGAGCAGGTGGCGCGCGCGCGCGCCGAGGCGGAGCTGCGGGAGGCGCTCTCGCGCGACCCGGGCCACGTCGCGGCCCGGATCACGCTCGCGTCGCTCCTGCGCCGGACGGGGCGGCTCGACGAGGCGGACGAGGTGCTGGCGGTGGTCGCGCCGGCCGGCGCGGCGCCGGGGCGGGGCGCGGCGCTCGCGCTCGCCCGTGCCCGCGCCGCGGACGCGCGCGGTCTCGTCGAGACTGCCGAGGCGCTCGTCGCCGAGGCGATCGCGGCCGGAGACGGCTGCCGCGCGCTCGAGCTCGGCCGCGACCTCGCCGGCCGCCGCCGCGCGGTCCAGGTCGAGGACGAGCGCGCGCGGGCGCTCGCCGCGTGCCGCGACGGCCGGGAGCGGCTCGCCGAGCACCTGCGCCGCCGCGGCGACCTCGCCGGCGCCGCCGCCGCGCTCGCGCCGGTCGTGCGCGCCCGCCCGTGGGCGCTCGAGCCCGCCTTCGCGCTCGCCGCCGTCCACGTCGCCGCAGGCGAGCCGGGCCGCGCCGTCGAGGGGCTCCGCGCGCTGCGCGCCGTCTGGCCGCGCAGCGCGCGGATCGAGAAGCGGCTCGCCGACGCGCTCGAGCTCGCGGGGGACGCGGCGGGCGCCCGCGCCGCGCGCGAGCGCGCCCTGCTCGACGACGGCGGCGACCTCCCGCTGCGGCGTGCGCTCGCGCTCGAGGACGGCCGCGAGGTGCTCGACGAGTGGGCGGAGGACGCGGGGTCGGCGATCCGCGCCTACGAGGCGGCGCGCCGGACCCGGACCGACGACACGTCCTCGGCGATGGTGCTCGACGCCGCGGCGGTCGAGGTGCACCCGGGCGGCGCGCTCACCGAGCGGACGCACCAGGTGATCCACGTCCTCGACCCGAAGGGCGTCGAGCAGTTCGGCGAGGTGACGATCCCGCCCGGCGCGGAGGTGCTCGCCGTGCGCACGCTCAAGCCCGACGGCCGGGCGGTCGAGCCCGAGCGGGTCAGCAAGGACGGCAAGGGGACGATCTCGCTCGCCGGGCTCGAGCCCGGCGACTACGTCCGGTTCGAGTTCGTGCGGGGCGTGCGCGGCGACGGCGAGGGCGCGGTCGCGGAGCGGTTCTTCTTCCGCGCCGAGGGGTCGCGCCTGTTCCGCTCGACCTACGTCGTCGCGGCGCCGGAGGGGCTCGGGCTCGAGCTGGAGGCGCACGGCATGCCAGCCCCGACGCCCGTCCACGAGCGCGGGCGCGAGGTGATCCGCGGCACCGCCGCCGACGTGCCCGCCCTCGTCCCCGAGCCGAACCAGCCGCAGCCGGGCGAGATCCTCCCGTACCTGCACGTCGGGATCGGCGAGGGGCGCGAGGCGGTCCACCGCGACCTCGCCGACGCGCTCGCCGGGAAGGCCCGCTCGACCGAGGAGATCCGCGCCTACGCGCGCCGCATCCGGGCCGAGGCGGGCGGCGGCGCGCCGCCGGCCGCGCTCGCGCGCGCCGCCTGGGCCCGCCTGTCGAGGGACGTCCTCGGCAGCGGCGGCTCGTTCGACGACGCGAGCGAGGTCCTCTCGCGCGGGCGCGGCGGACGGCTCTTCCTCCTCCAGGCCGTGCTCGCGGAGCTCGGCGTCCGCGCGCGCGTCGCGTTCGTGCGGCCGTTCGCGGCGGATCCGGCGCCGCGGCGCTTCCCGTCGCGGACCGGCTGGTCCTATCCGCTCCTCCGCATCGAGGCGGGCGGCGCGCCGCTCTGGCACGATCCCGCGCTCAGGATGGCGCCGCTCGGGACGATCCCGTCGAGCGTGCTCGGGTGCGAGGCGCTCGTCGTGCCCGAGCCCGGCGAGCCGCTCGAGCTCGCGCGGACGCCGGAGCGGGCGCCGGTCGAGGACCGGCGCGAGCTCGCGCTGCGGATCGCGCTCCGCGCCGACGGGGGCGCGGAGCTCGGGGGAGAGGACCGCTTCCACGGCGCGATGGCCGCCGCGGTGAAGGGCGGGATCGAGCGGCTCGACGCGACCGAGCGGCGGCAGGTCGTGGAGCAGATGCTCGCGCGCACGTTCCGCGGCCTCTCGCTGTCGTCGGTCGAGGTGCTCGGCGAGGAGGACCCGGACGCGCCGTTCACGCTCCGCTGGCGCGGAACGGTCGGCGCGCTCGCCCGCGCCGCGAACGGCGGGCTCGTGCTCGACGCGGCCATCGAGCCGGCGCGGCTCGGGGCGCGGTACGTCCAGGTCGCCGCGCGCACCACGCCGCTCGTCATCGGTCTCCCCGAGACGATCGAGCAGCGCATCGAGGTCGTCGCCCCCGAAGGCTTCCGGCCCGAGCCTGCGCCCGCGGGCGCGGCGGACGGGCCGTTCGGATCCTTCACGCGCAGTGAGCGCACTGACGGGCGGACGCTCGTGCGCGAGGAGCGGCTCGCGCTCCGGCGCGGGCGCATCGCGCCCGAGCGGTACGCCGACTTCGCGGCGTTCGCCGCGGCCGTCGACCACCTGCAGCAGCGCCCTGTCGCCTTCGCGGGGGAGGTCCCTGCCATCGCACCCGCGGGTGTGCCCGGACCCCCGACGCCCCAACCGTGAAAGCTCCCTGAATCCGCACTACGAGGCGATAGATCGGGCCGCACGGAGGGGGGCACGGCCGCTGCACTACCGTGCTCGTGCGCTTCGTTCGTCGGATCGCCGAGAGCATCGCCCGGATGGCCGAACAGGCATCCTGGCTCCTCACCCCCTCCGCTCTCTGCTTCGCCGTCGCTCGAACGTGGACCGGTCCACGCCGCTCTCCCCCTGGCGGCGTGCTCCGCGTTCGCGGCTGACGGAATCACCGCGCTGCGCGGCGCACATCGGGCCGGAGGCGTCCGCTCACCCCGGACGGACGCCTCCACGCCCGGCTTCATTCGAGTGCCTGGGTGCAACCTGGTCTTGGACCTGGACCTGGACTTGGACCTGGACCTGGCACCGCCCCCGTTCGCCCTGAGCGTAGCGCCGCCATAGGCGGCGCGCAGTCGAAGGGCGGAGTGGACCCGCCCCTACGTCGTGGGCGTGCCGGGCAGCGCGTCCACGAAGTGGACCTCGGCGAACCCGAGCGTCGTGAGCAGCGCCCGGATCTGCCGCTCCGCCGAGAGGCGCGCCCGATCGCGCAGCGCGCGGTCCGCTTCGACCTCGCGCTCGAACGCGGCCCGGGCGAGCTCGAGTAGGTGCGCCGTCTCGGCGGAGTCGAGGTTGGAGCCAATCACCTCGGTCTCCCCCGGGCGCAGCTCCACCGTCGCGCGGAGGGCCGGCAGGACGACGAAGACCTCGCGTCCCTCGACCCGCAGGCTCGACGCGTCGAGCCGCGCGAGGTCGAGGCCGAGGTGGGCGTCGGCGAAGACGATCGCCTTCCCGCGCGGCGTCCGGAACGCATGGCGGAGCCAGCCCGAGACGTCGCCCCAGAGCGAGTCGGCCTCCGCAGGCTCCGGCGCGAAGGTCACCTTCTTGTAGAGCGCGACGTCGAGCGTCTCGAGCCGCGCCACCTCGCGGATCCGGACGGCCACCGCGGGGGCATCGGGCAGCGCGGGCGCGCGCCGGGCGACGCGGAGCCCGACGCCGAGGCCGAGCCCGAGCGCGACGAAGAGGAGGAGGAAGGCGAGGAGGCGGCGCACCCGCCGATGCTACCGCGTCCGGCGCCCGCGGGTGGTCCTCGCGCGCGCCGGCTTGCGCGGCGCGGGCTTGCGCGGCGCCGGCTTGCGTTGCGCCGGCTTCGCGGCGCGCCCCGCGTCCGGCC
>WNGB01020570.1_pt1 | contig 12653 bp, 8 predicted proteins | sample 5400681 | NCBI WGS metagenome assembly WNGB01 (sample SAMN13153367, study PRJNA577476) | soil metagenome | isolation source: 115 cm soil or saprolite under grassland replicate 2 | place: USA:California | collected 2016-06-15 | reverse complement strand
ACCGGGCCTACGGCTTCCACAGCGCCGACGCCGCACTCGCCCTGGTGCTGCTCTCCTGCGGACCCATCACCCTCCTGCTACCCCACGAACGATCTCCGTGATCCCCCGAATACATCCACACTCATGCCGGGAGAGCCGGTTTTGAGACGGGAGCCGGAGGGGGCGGTCGTGTGCGTCGTCCCGCCCGTACTGGGCGGGCTCCGTTGAGGCGGGTGGACGCCGGCGGACCGGGCGCGGCTCGTCGCGTCGTCCCGCCCGTACTGGGCGGGCTCCGTTGAGGCGCAAAGGCTGAGGGACGCATCACGTCCCCGCCGACGGTCGTCCCGCCCGTACTGGGCGGGCTCCGTTGAGGCGCCGAGGACCTGGGCGGCGAGGTCGACCAGCCGGAGTCGTCCCGCCCGTACTGGGCGGGCTCCGTTGAGGCAAGGTCAAGGACCGGATCGCCCGGACCGGGCACCAGTGTCGTCCCGCCCGTACTGGGCGGGCTCCGTTGAGGCCGGACCCAGTACTGCGTAGTGGTGACCGCCGGGGGGTCGTCCCGCCCGTACTGGGCGGGCTCCGTTGAGGCGAGGCGAAGGGCCTCACCCGGTACGTGAAGGTCTGCGACGTCGTCCCGCCCGTACTGGGCGGGCTCCGTTGAGGCATCAGCGCCGAGCGGGCCCGCGATTGGTTGATCCGCTCGTCGTCCCGCCCGTACTGGGCGGGCTCCGTTGAGGCTCGGACTTCCGGTCGACGGACGTTCCGGCGGGTAAGGTCGTCCCGCCCGTACTGGGCGGGCTCCGTTGAGGCCCGGACAACCTCGGCGCCCCGGTCCGCATCCTGGTCGACGTCGTCCCGCCCGTACTGGGCGGGCTCCGTTGAGGCTTCTTTCGGAAGTTCACATGATGGATTTCGTCTGTGGTCGTCCCGCCCGTACTGGGCGGGCTCCGTTGAGGCCGCGAGACGGGGCGGTGAGGGTGGGCGACGGCTGGCCGGTCGTCCCGCCCGTACTGGGCGGGCTCCGTTGAGGCGTATCCACGCCCCGCCAACGCAACCACCAGACCGAGGTCGTCCCGCCCGTACTGGGCGGGCTCCGTTGAGGCTGTCTTACACTTCCGGGGTGGGGTACACGTGGCTGCCCGTCGTCCCGCCCGTACTGGGCGGGCTCGGTTGAGGCGGAATCGGCATGGCCGTCGCGTTCGGCGCGATCACCGTCGTCCCGCCCGTACTGGGCGGGCTCCGTTGAGGCAGCAGGTGCTGACGATGGCTACCCGGAAGGAGACTGGTCGTCCCGCCCGTACTGGGCGGGCTCCGTTGAGGCGAAGAAGCGGCGGCGGAAGCACCCGCCCGCGTAGGCCGCGTCGTCGTCCCGCCCGTACTGGGCGGGCTCCGTTGAGGCCAGGTCGCACAACTGGCCGGCAAATCCCCGCTCGCGGCGTCGTCCCGCCCGTACTGGGCGGGCTCCGTTGAGGCCGATGATGGGCCGGACGCCGGTTGAGTGGATCGACCAGTCGTCCCGCCCGTACTGGGCGGGCTCCGTTGAGGCCACACCCACTTCAGCTTCTACCGCGACTCGCTCGGATCGTCCCGCCCGTACTGGGCGGGCTCCGTTGAGGCTCCGCGCTTCCGGTAACCGTCCCGACCACCGTGGCGGGTCGTCCCGCCCGTACTGGGCGGGCTCCGTTGAGGCAGCTCAGCCGTGGTTGGCAGCGCGATGTTCGAGCAGGTCGTCCCGCCCGTACTGGGCGGGCTCCGTTGAGGCGAGTCCTCCGGCTTGACCTCCGGCGCCTCCACCGCGTCGTCGTCCCGCCCGTACTGGGCGGGCTCCGTTGAGGCAATCCGCCGCCCCGTGGGTGCTGCTGTGGACCGGGCTGGTCGTCCCGCCCGTACTGGGCGGGCTCCGTTGAGGCGCCGGCATCGGCTCGGAGGTCTACGTCGCGGCCAAGTCGTCCCGCCCGTACTGGGCGGGCTCCGTTGAGGCCCGGTGATGTAGATCCGCTCCAGGGCGACATCCTCGTCGTCCCGCCCGTACTGGGCGGGCTCCGTTGAGGCGGCGCGGGACGCCTCGATGACGATCGAGCCGCCCAGGTCGTCCCGCCCGTACTGGGCGGGCTCCGTTGAGGCGCGTCAGGCGCCCGTTCCTCCTCCGGCGGTGCAACCGGTCGTCCCGCCCGTACTGGGCGGGCTCCGTTGAGGCCCGCGCTGGCGAACGGGTCTGTCATGTGCGCTGTCTCGTCGTCCCGCCCGTACTGGGCGGGCTCCGTTGAGGCGATTCCCAGGTTAAGGCCGCACAGCTTGTCATGCAGAGTCGTCCCGCCCGTACTGGGCGGGCTCCGTTGAGGCGTTGACACCCGCGTCAAGACAACCCACTTCAAGTCTGTCGTCCCGCCCGTACTGGGCGGGCTCCGTTGAGGCGGTGACCCGGAAGCTCTCGCCCACCGGGGCACCCGGAGTCGTCCCGCCCGTACTGGGCGGGCTCCGTTGAGGCTTCGCGGTACCCCGCGCCGGCAAACCGTCTCCGGGCCGTCGTCCCGCCCGTACTGGGCGGGCTCCGTTGAGGCGACGAGGCGTCCGCGCGGTGGCGCGCCCACAACGCGGCGTCGTCCCGCCCGTACTGGGCGGGCTCCGTTGAGGCTACTGCGACACACTCGCCGAGCAGTTCCTGCAAGGCGTGTCGTCCCGCCCGTACTGGGCGGGCTCCGTTGAGGCGGCCCGACCGTGGCGACCCTGTACCCGGCCGAGGTGGCGTCGTCCCGCCCGTACTGGGCGGGCTCCGTTGAGGCCGCCACCTCATCACCGAGCCCGGAATGGCCGCCTACGGCGTCGTCCCGCCCGTACTGGGCGGGCTCCGTTGAGGCGTTCAACCCGGACAGGATCATCAACTGGCCTTCATGGTCGTCCCGCCCGTACTGGGCGGGCTCCGTTGAGGCGCGTCCAGGGCCACGTTCAGCAGCCACTGCGCGGCGTCGTCCCGCCCGTACTGGGCGGGCTCCGTTGAGGCGCGGACGCCCGCGCGCCGCGCCCCCACACCGTTCCCGGTCGTCCCGCCCGTACTGGGCGGGCTCCGTTGAGGCGACGATTTCAAGGCCGTGTCCGGGATCAATTATGAAGTCGTCCCGCCCGTACTGGGCGGGCTCCGTTGAGGCCAGCGCCCGCCGGTACGCCTCGGCCTGCTCGTCCTGGCTGTCGTCCCGCCCGTACTGGGCGGGCTCCGTTGAGGCGGCATTCATCTGCGCGGGAAGCGGTACGTCAAGACCTGTGTCGTCCCGCCCGTACTGGGCGGGCTCCGTTGAGGCGAGCCCTGCAGGATCCACGACGACGAGGCGTTGGAGGTCGTCCCGCCCGTACTGGGCGGGCTCCGTTGAGGCATGAGTGCGCAGACGGAGGCGCCGGTTTCCCCGGCCGGGTCGTCCCGCCCGTACTGGGCGGGCGCCGTTGAGGCGGGACGTCGGGTCTGGTGGCCGAGCTTGCAGGATGGGGTCGTCCCGCCCGTACTGGGCGGGCTCCGTTGAGGCCTGAGGGGTTCTCCGTCATTTGGACAGGCGACCGGGGGTCGTCCCGCCCGTACTGGGCGGGCTCCGTTGAGGCAGGTAGGGAATGGCCAGCCGCCCCACATACTGCTCGGTCGTCCCGCCCGTACTGGGCGGGCTCCGTTGAGGCGTTGTACATCTGGTCGTACCAGTGGTCGCCGTGTTCGGTCGTCCCGCCCGTACTGGGCGGGCTCCGTTGAGGCTGGCCAGGGGCGCCCAGGGTCTTGACCCACGTACCGACGTCGTCCCGCCCGTACTGGGCGGGCTCCGTTGAGGCTGCGCCCCCGCGGTGGCCACCAGCAGCACCGACGCCCCGTCGTCCCGCCCGTACTGGGCGGGCTCCGTTGAGGCAGGCTGGAGCCCTGCAATCCTTCGGAAGAACCGAGGAGGTCGTCCCGCCCGTACTGGGCGGGCTCCGTTGAGGCTGTGACGGCGGGGTAAAGGGTTATGAGGCGGCGTACGTCGTCCCGCCCGTACTGGGCGGGCTCCGTTGAGGCGACTCCCACGCGTGCCAGGTGAAGCCCGGCTCCAGGTCGTCCCGCCCGTACTGGGCGGGCTCCGTTGAGGCGTCAAGCACAACCCTGACCAGGCAACATAGACCTCTCGTCGTCGTCCCGCCCGTGCTGGGCGGGCTCCGTTGAGGCGCCTACGGCCCGCCGGAGTGGGATCTCACCGCGGTCGCCGTCGTCCCGCCCGTACTGGGCGGGCTCCGTTGAGGCACCGAGGCATGCGTCGATCTCGACGACGGTACGGTCGTCGTCCCGCCCGTACTGGGCGGGCTCCGTTGAGGCCGCCGACCGGCCCGCCTCGCCCGTCCGATCGCCGCATGACGTCGTCCCGCCCGTACTGGGCGGGCTCCGTTGAGGCTGGTTGTTGGTGGGCGCGGCCGAGTGCGGGTGCGGGTCGTCCCGCCTGTACTGGGCGGGCTCCGTTGAGGCAGTGCTCCGCCTACGACGGGCTCAGCGAGCAGGAGGAGGTCGTCCCGGCCCGTACTGGGCAGGCTCCGTTGAGGCGGACATCCCCACGTCGGGGGCATCTCCTGCACGGCCCTGTCGTCCCGCCCGTACTGGGCGGGCTCCGTTGAGGCTACGGGGTGGTCCCGTTCGCCGCCGCGGCCCGCGAGCTCGGGTCGTCCCGCCCGTACTGGGCGGGCTCCGTTGAGGCATTTTTCTCGGACGGCCGCCCAGGAAGGATCTTCCGGGTGTCGCCCCGCCCGTACTGGGCGGGCTCCGTTGAGGCGCCCGGGCGGCGATGCCGTCCAACCACAGAATCGCGGTCGTCCCGCCCGTACTGGGCGGGCTCCGTTGAGGCCATCTCCACCCAGGCGATCGCCGCCACCGGCACCAGCACCGTCGTCCCGCCCGTACTGGGCGGGCTCCGTTGAGGCGCAGCTCGCCGGGTACCACGCAGTCCTCGAACGTCTGTCGTCCCGCCCTGGGCGGGCTCCGTTGAGGCTTCATGGGGGAGGATCTGTCCCACGCGCTCTGACTAACCGTCGTCCCGTCGGTACTGGGCGGGCTCCGTTGAGGCGGCCACGGCTCCAGCGTCGTCCCGCCCGTACTGGGCGGGCTCCCCGGAGGGCAAGCTGAGCAGCTCGTTAACGGTGACTCGGACCCACGCACCCAGCTCGCGCCGGCCGGTAACGGCCTGCGCCACCGACCACGCCGCGTGCTCATCGGGCGTCAGCCGTACCCGCACATCGCGCGTTCGCCGTACCGGCCCGCCGCGTACCACCCGCCCGAGCACCTCCCGGCCCGTCGTGCTCGCCGGCCGGCGGCAACCGCCGTCACGGTACGCGATCTCCCGGACGGCAACGGCCCAGCGACAACCGCAAGATCGCCAATAGGCTCAGCCAGGTCCCCGCTCGTCGATGCGTCTCGGACAGCGCCCACGACGCATCCGAAAGGTAGATCCGGACTCCGCAAGATCATCCGAAAAGTAGGTTCGGACTCCGAAGGGTCGAGCGGACAGGACAAGGTGGTCACGCTCACCGACAAACGCGCGCCGTTATCAGCGCCGAGCAAGTTAGCGGTGTTGCAACAACATCCGCCGACCGGGCGCGGTCGGCGGATGTTGTTGCCGTGGCCGGCGTACCCGTAGTGGGTCCAGGCGCGCGACGCCCGCACCGCCGCCGGGCAGCTCCGCGCCTACACGCCGTCTGCCGGGGCGGCGCCGGCCCGCGCGCCCGCCGGCCCGTCGCGCTACCCGCCGGCCGCACCGGTCCGCCGTTCGCGGACCGGCGCGGCCGGCGACGGTAGCGCCGCCCACCCGGTAGCGCGTCGGGTGTGCGGCACGGGGACGGACCCACCCGGTGAGGATGGCCGCCCCGGTACAGATGTGGAGTTGTGGTCAGGTGTTCAGGCTGCCCGGTCGCGGTGCGGCCGGTTGATGCGTAGCAGCCGCGCCAGGCGCGCGGCTTGATCAACTGTTGGTAGGGGTGCCTCAGCGGCGAGTGCCTGGATCTCGTCCTCTATGGCAAGGTCGGTCAGGTAGTGGGCCATCGGCAGGGTTCCCCGTGCGTCCGGGTGCCCCGGCGTGTTCTCATACGGGTTCGCCGGTTCGGCGCCGGGGGTGTCGCTGGGGGTGTCGGTGGCCGGTGGGTTGACGGGTTGGGTGTGCTCGACCGGCGCGGGTGCGCCGCTCGGCCGGGTGCCGCGCCCTGCGCGGCGGTCTAGTCGCTGGTCATCACGGCGGGTGGCCAAGTTCCTCCACTATGGACATTCCGAGGGATGGGTAGGGTCTGGCGCTTCATGGCGATGGATCTCCCTTCGCTTGCTCGGGTCGCCGGTCGGCAGGTTGCCGCCGGGCCAGGTGCGCCGCTGTCTCTAGAAAGGCCGGCGTGTGAGCCGGTAATGACAGCGGTGATCTCTTACACGGAGTCACACCGAGTCACACCGGCTCACACGGCCAGGTCACGGGCGTGCGGCCGGTGCGAGACTCTTCGGCCCGGACGGGCGTTCTGGCAGAGCGCCGGGTGCGGGCGGTCATGTCAGGCGGCCCGGTCGTCGGTGTCGGCCACGGTCGGCAGGTGCGCCAGCCGTAGCCGCATCGTGTGGCCGGGGACGAGCCAGACCGGCCCGGCGGGATGGGTGGTGTGGTCGCCGCTGGCCGTGGCGACCAGCAGCCCGCCCCGCGTGACCGCCGGGTGCGTGCGCAACCGGTGCTGTAGCGCGGTTTCCTGCCGGGCGGTCTGCATCCGGATCAGCACCGCGTGGCCCAGGTGCGCGGCGCGGTGCAGCGCCACGTACCCGTCCAACTTCTCCAGCACCCGCCAGGCGGGCTCGCTGGCGTTGTCCCACTCCAGCCACCAGGACACCGTGTGACCGTCTTCGGTCCACACGCCGTGCCCGTCCGGGTGAGCCAGATCCCCGGCGATGTCGCGGCATTGCCGCTCCGACCACCAGGTGTCCAGCCGGGCGCCGGGTGCGTGCCGGGCGTGCGCGGCCAGGTCCACGAAGAAGCCGTTCACGCCGAGCAGGTGCGCCAGGCGTGGACTGGACGACAGCCGGTTGACCCGATCCGCGATCGTGCCTTGGCGCGGGACCGGTTGCCCGTCCCGGTAAGCCACATACGCTGCGCCGATCCACCCGAGTGTCCAGCGCCAGGACTGCGAGCCGGGCCGCACGCAGTCCCGGAACCGGGCCAGCACCCCACGCCGGCCCAACTGGTTGAGCCGGTTCCGTGCGGTGTGCACGTTGTCGAACGCCAGCGCCGCGACCTGTTCGGTGGACAACACCTGGTGTTGGTGGAGAAGGTCGATCAGCCAGCGGTCACGGGGCATGAGCCGGCGTAGCTCCCCGGCCACGTCCGGTACGGACGGGCCGGGCCGCCCCCCGCCAGGGGGGCGCCAGTTGTTGTGAGGATTGCTGTTTGTGGTGGTCATGTAGACAGTCACCTTTCGCAGACGGCAAAGCGCAGGCCGGTTGACCTGCGCTGTCAGAGGTGTGAAGGCCGGAGGGTCACCTATGCGCTCATCTCCGGGGAACCGCCGGGGAGTGCCCGGGGGAGGCTCCGGGTCGAACGCGGACCCAGCCGGCGGGTGCTGTCAGCCGGGTTGGGTACCGGGCGGCAGTTCCCGACCGGATGCGGGCAACGCCGCCCGCTGTTCGGGCTGTTGATGTTCGGGCTGTTCGTCGGGGCCGACCCCGACCGCCGCGCCGACCGCGGCTCCGTCGCGGATCGCCGCGAACAGCGCTGCCAGCCGGTCCCGGTCGGTGTCTTCCAGGTCGATCCCGGCGACCACGACGATGCCGAGCAGCCCGGTCAGCTCGGCCAGTTCGGCCCAGCCGTCCAGGACCGGCACGGTCCCGTCGTAGAAGGCGTTTCCGGCCTCGTCCAGGACCTGGATGCGTTGGCCGGGGCCGAACTTCACCAACAGCCTGCCGGCCAGCACTGGCAACGGCATGTCCGGGCTGGTCAGCAGCATGAACCCGGACGCGAGCAGTCCGGAGATCAGCATGTCCAGCAGGTCATTGCCGCCGGCCAGCCGGCGAGCGCGCACGCGGGGGGCGATGACCAGCACCGCCTCCGGGTTGCCCTCGCGCAGCCACGCCATCGCCGGCACCCGCATGTCGCACACCACGCAGTCGTACGTGGTGAACAGTTCGGACAGCAGGGTGTTGGTGGCGCCTTCGCCGCCGAACAGGTCGACGATCTCCGGCGCCACGATGTACAGGGGAAGCCTCAACGGGCATCACATCCTCGGGATAGATCGACAACGATGCAAAGCATCAGGGCAGTCATGATCGGATCTTTCCTCTCCGGTTGATGGGTGGCCGGAACCCAGCCGCCGGGGGTGGTCCTGCGGACGGCAGTTTGCCCGGGGTCGAGTCCGTCTCGTCGCCCGCGATGTCGGGTGGTGCGTGCTGCCGGTCCGGCCCGTCGTGCCTGCGCCAGCTCCTGGCGCGCGGCCACGGACAGGCCCCGGGCGCGGGCCGCCTGCCGGAGCAGGTCGGCGCGGCCGGGCCACGCCGGGGGTGCCGGGCGGGTGTGCAGGCTGAACGGTTCACCGTCGCGTCCGTCGATCACCAGCCGGCACACCACGCCGTAGGCGTCGCGGTGCATCAGGTCCTCTGCCTCGAAGTACGGCGCCACATGGTGCGCCAACACCTGGGCATCCTTGGGCGGGAGTGAGTAGAAGACCTTGTTGCGAGCGTTGGCGTCGATCGCCGCCGCCATGCTCGGACTCAACTGGCCGAGGTGTTGATGGGCCAGCAGCAGCGACAGCCGCAGCGCTCGCGCCGTGGCCAATGCGGTGTCCACCCCGACCGGCAGATGCAGGAAGGCGTGGCACTCGTCCAGCGCCAAGGTCGCGTCCAGCCGGTCGGCTTCGCGTTGGTCGGCCCGGCCCGCCGCAGCGTGCAGCAGCGCGGCCAGCAGCAGCGAGCCGACCAGCCGCACCGTGTCATCACCCAACGTGGGTGGCAACCGGACCAGCAGCACCCCGCCGTCCAGCACGTCCGAGAGCCGGAACGTGGACACCCCGACGCCGAACAGTTGGGCCGCGAACCGGCGCGACAGCACCGCCCGCAGCTTGGACAGCAGCGGCCCGACCTGCACCGAGGCAGCTGCGGGGGACAGTTCGTCGTACCAGGCCCAGAACGCGACCAGGCCGGCGGTCTCGACGTCGCCGGCCCGCCGGCGTACCTCCCGCATGACCCGCCGCCGGTAGCCCGCATCCGCCAGCAGCGGCGGCAGGTCCGCCAGGGTGGCGCCGGGCAGGTGGGCCAGAGTGAGTACCGCGTGGCGGGCCAGGTCGTCCGTACGCGGTCCCCAATACTGCGCCCACACCTTGGCCATCACCCCGACGAGCTGATCGGCCACCCCTTCCGGGTCGGAGGCGAGGTCGAACAGGTTCAGCGCCGGAGGCGCCTCGTGCTCGTCCGGGTCGATGAGCACCAGCCGCCCGGCCACCGACGCGGGAAGCCGGTCGAGCAGATCCCGCACCAGGTCGCCCTTCGGGTCGAACACTGCCACCCCGCGCCCGGCCCGCGCGTCCGCGCACACCAGGTTGATCAGCAGGGTGGTCTTCCCGGTGCCGGTCGGCCCCGGGATGTGTACGTGGTGCCTGGCGTCGTGCACCGACAGGCCGATTAGCACCGGCTCACCCAGCGGCGCCACCCCGAGAGGTTTGACCGCCAGGCGCCGGGACGAGTCGGATGGCACCAGCCGCAGCCGGGCCGGACCGGCAAACGGCGGCGCAGATGACGCAGGAGGCGCCGCAGCGCCCCCCACCGGATGTGTTGCTGTGCTTGACTTTCGTGGCTGTCGTTGGGTCATCGTGTCGGTTGGTTCCCTTCCTCAGTACGGATCGGCTAGTCCGGTTCTTCGTCGGCCCGTTCGTCCTCGTCGTTGGCGTGGTACGGGCCGGTGCGGGACGCCGGGATCTCCGGTGCCCGCTCGGGTCGGTCGTGTGCGGTGTCGCTGTCGTGGTCGGCCGCCGTGGTGGCCGGTGGCCGGGTCCAGCCGTCGCGCCGGTTCCAGCCCGGCAGCGTGTTCGTGCGCCGTTCCGGTACGGCGCGGGGCGTGCCGGTCGGTGGGGTGCGGTGCAGCGCCGCCGTGTCGAACCGGTACAGCGCCGGGTCAGGCGGCAGGTGCGCCAACACGCCGAGTTCGGTGGTGGTCACCAGCAGCCAGTCACCGCGGCCCGCCCACCGCTCCGCGAGCACCGCGGCCGGACGGGACAGGCGGGTCGGGTGCAGCGCGCGGGACGTTTCGGCGTACCCGTGGGCCACCGACCGTGCCGCCTGCCGAGCGTCGCGGCGCCGCCCGCTGGCGGCGCCTACCCGGATCGTGGCGAGCAGGTGCGGCCCGGCCGACCGCTTGGCCCGTGCCTCGGCCATCGCGTCGCGCGCCACAGCGTCCGGTGGTTGCGGCCGTGTCGAGCGGGACGAGCTGGAGGCGCCCTTGGTGGTCAGGAAGTCGACCACCGCGACCAGCAGCCGGGGCGCCAGGTTCAGCAGCCCCAGGAGCACGGCGACGGTCCGGCCGCCGCGACGGCGCGGCTTGACCGGCCGCCGCCCGGCCATCGCAAGCTGCCCCAGCCGCCGCCCGGTGGCCGGGCGGACCAGCACTTGCAGCAGGACCGGCCCGCCCGCCTGCCGAAGCGAGGCGAACACGCCGGACAGGTCCGGGTCGGCCCCACCGGCACGCCGCGAACCGGCCCGGGAGCGCAGGTCGTTGACCAGCCAGCCCGTGTCCGGGTGCAGCGCATCCGGGACCAGCCGGACCCCGGACACCGCCGCACCGGGACCGTCGACCGTGGGCGGGGCGGTCCGCTGCACCGTGGCGCCGGGCCAGGCCCGGCCCACCGCGCCGGCCGCCTCGTCGACCGGCACCCAGCCGGGCAGCCACAGCCCTGCCTTCAACTCGCCGGCCGCCGCGTACATCTCGAAACCGACGGGTGGGTGGATCAGCCGCCACCGCCCGCCGGCCGCAGCCGCCGCGAGCGGGTGCAGCGTCGGCCACAGCCTGTCCCAGCGGCCGGCGTCGACCGACCGGGGCGGGGTGATCGAAAGCCAGTACCCGCCGGCCATCACGCGCCGCCACGCCGCCCGGTAGGCCAGCCACGCCGCCACAGTGACCGCCAGCACCACCAGTACGGCGAGGGGCAGCCAAGGCCACCACAGCGCCGCCACCAGGTGCCACAGCCGCCGCGCCAGGCCGGGAACGTCGGCAAGCCACTGGCTGACCCGGTTCGGCCAGTCCAGCGGACTACCGGAGCCGGCCACCCACCAACCGGGTACCGGCGCCACCGGCCACAGCGCCAGCAGCGTTGTCGTGCTGCTTGTCGTCAGGATCGTCGGGGTGTTCGTTGCGCCTCCTTGGCACGGTGTGGCCCGTCGCCCCTCGTGGGGGTGGACGGGCCGCGTCGGATCGAGGGATGATGAAGAGCAGCTCACCGCAGCCCTCCGGGTGAACAGGCACGGACACGAACGCCGCGCCCAACGTGGAGCCGGTTCTCGGCCCTCACTATGAACATTGGGAATGCCCGACCCGGAAATATTCCAAGATCAAGAAATTGCATGGGAATCCTTGTGCCCGCCAACTGGTGATCTTGTCGTCTTCGGGGCGGAAGCCCGCCCCTACCAGGGCGTAGCCTCGGATCAGGTCGGCCGGTGCGGATCACACGCCCGGCCGCCGGTTGGGGTGGCGGGCGGCAGCGCCCGCGCGACGGGGGCCAGCCTGAAACCGGGTGGCCGATCTTGGCGCGCGGTCAGCGTTGACCAACTCGCACACCGCCTACCGGCGGTCCGGCGTGTCCCGCAACTGCCCACCTGGTGCCGTTGGAAGGACACGACCCGTGCCCACAAGGCCCGTGCCGTCAGAGCTGCCCGAGACGTGGCCGGACAAGAGGAAGTACCCGGAGGACAAGCTGCCTCTCGGGCGGATCAACCTGTACGCGATCGACCGCCTGAGCCTCACCGTGCCGAGCACCCTGGTAGACCCCACGCCCCCGGCGCTGCCGTTGCCGCTGTTGGACGCGCGTATCCGGCTGATGCGGGCGGCAAGCCCGGAGATCAAGGACGCGGCGTGGCGCCACCTCGCCGAGCTGGCCCGCGAGCAGCGCGGCGACTGGAACCTGTTCGCCCTCGCCATGGCCTACCCCGGGCTACGCGCCCGGATCACGCCGTTCGTCCACCGCAAGGGGCTGACGTGGCGCCAGGCCGAACAGGTCCACTACACCATGGCGATTGAGTTCCTGTTCGCGTTGCACCGGCTGAACCTGGCCCGGCCGTGGGTGCTGAGCCGGTTCATCGGCGCGGCCTACGACCAGGCCAGCGAGCGCAAGAAGCGCCCCGAGCCGGTCACGGTCAGCCTGGAACGGATGAAGGACGAGGACGCCTGGGAAGAGGCCGAGCGCCAGCAGCCGCCCGGCGACCCGCGCCGGGTGCTCAACCGGCTGGTGCGTCAGACCCGCGACGGCAGGGACGGCTACCGCATCACCTGGCGGCAGGCCGCGTTGATCGCCCGGACCTACCTCGCCGGGGAGAAGCTGACCGCCGTGGCCGCGTCGCTGGGCATTGGCCAGTCCAGCGCCTCCAAACAGCGCGCCCGCGCCGAGTACCTGATCGCCGTCCTACTCGACCGCGCCGACATCGTCACCGCCGACGACAAGCACTCGAACGACAAGCGGCGGACAGA
>WNGB01010725.1_pt1 | contig 12654 bp, 8 predicted proteins | sample 5400681 | NCBI WGS metagenome assembly WNGB01 (sample SAMN13153367, study PRJNA577476) | soil metagenome | isolation source: 115 cm soil or saprolite under grassland replicate 2 | place: USA:California | collected 2016-06-15 | reverse complement strand
CAGACGAGGCGGGATCGTCGGCGGCACCTCTGCCGGCGCCACGGCGCTCGGCGAGATGATGCTGGTCGTCATTCCCGGCGCGGGGATCACCAAAGTCGGCGACGCGCTCCATATGACGCCGGGACTCGGGCTGGCGAAAAACATGATCATCGACCAACACTTTTCCGAACGCGGGCGGATCAGACGCCTGCTCGGCGCCGTGGCGCAGAACCCGCGCATGCTCGGCGTCGGCATCGATGAAGACACGGCGGTTGTGGTGGAGAGCGACGGGACGCTCCACACGATCGGCTCGGGCGCGGTCTACATCGTCGACGGCCACGACCTCACTTACACTAACATCTCGCAAGCTTCGTTCAGCCGCGCGCTGTCTGTCTTCGACGTCAAGCTCCACGTGCTCAGCAGCGGCGACCGCTTCGATACGCATTCGCGCCACCCGGCGAGCGCCGCCGTCAGTGACGAAGACTCCAAAGCGGAATTGCGACTCATTAGGGAAGAGATCGCTTAGGGGCAATCGCATAATCCCCTCTTGGTGGAGTGATGAGAGCCACGACGCCTGATTTTCAACCACCGAGTGGAGGAAATTGCTCATTTGACAACGTGGATTGCCGCCGAGTGGGATGAAATATTTCACAACCCATTTCAGACGATTGTTCTGGAGATTGCTTAAATGCGAAGTTTATTTTTCCTTCAGCATGTTTAACTTGACAGGCGCTGAGTGGCTGAGTAAAAAATCGGTTCGGTGTGTCGCCGAACTTGGTGAAGACAGAAGGTCATTACGTATCACATAATCGTACAGATTTTAATATTGAGCGAGTTGCCCCATCAAATTATCATCGCTCTTTCCTCTTAATAACCTTATCCCCCAATCGCTATTTCACGAACTATGCTTACAGGTCAGCAAATCGCTGTCACTGGTGGGGGTGCGTTCAGCCTAGCTTGTGCGCCTCGGCGTGACTGAAACGCGGCGGGCGTTGGAGGAAATCGCTCAGTTTCTCAAGATCCTATTTCAAACAGCGCGGACTATTACTCATTGATTCCGGACGCCTTAGGCTCATTTTTCATACTGGGCAGGGCTTGGATGTCTGCGCCCTCTGTCATCACGACCAGGTGATGACAGAGGGCATCAATGTAACCTCAGTCGCTTTCGGCAACGTCAGATACACTGTTCACAGGGCCGTGATCCTAGCTCCGAAAGCGGTTGAGGTCAACGGAAAGGAGTTGTGTCACGTGTCCGACACTTCAAAGGCCTTAATTGATGATGACGCCAAGGAGAAATTGCTGAAGCAGTATTTGTCTCTTCCTGAAGATCAACGCAAACAGAAGTTTCCCACCACCGAGCGCGCGGCGGAGCTTACCGGCATGTCACGCCGCACTATTCAATATTGGGTCGAGATCGAAGATATCGAGGCCATATTCGTAGGCAAAATTTGCAGGGTCAGCCTTGATTCGCTCGAAACCTACCTGAAGAGCCGCGTCAACGGACAAAAACATCATCGAGCCAAATCGAACAGGCGAAGATAAGGGCAGATGTAATTGGCGCAATTGGCGCATCTGACGCAATTCGCGCGATTGGCGCTAGACATAGTAACCTCCCCTTGTTACTCATGCCGCGCGTTAACGATCCATTTGTTTTTCGTTCCTCTCGAAAGTACTTGCGGCAGGTACTTTTGTAGGTGGAGGTGCGCCTTTATGCGACTTCTGAAAATGTTATGCCTCGTTCTATTTTTAGTGTCAGCCACTCTGTTTTTGTTTCAAGACCGGGTGGCTACCGCGCAAGACCCGCCCTCAAGAATGGGCGAGCGGCCTGCGCTTGAGGAGCACGTGAATCAAATCGATATCGAATCCGGCAAGATCAAATTCGACGACCTGCTCGAAATCGGCGAGGAGATTTTCGCGGCTCGCTGGACTTCGCTCGATGGTCAAGGCCGGCCTGCGGCGACCGGGGCCGGCGCGCCGACGAAGCGGAATCCGCTGAATAACGTCCCTTTTATACGCACTTCAGGGCCTGACGCCACATCCTGCGCCGATTGTCATCATCAGCCGGTGATCGGAGGGGCGGGCGGATTTGTAGCTAACGTCTTCGTGCTGGCGCAGGTTCTGGACCCGGTGAATGACTCGGTATCCGCTGAGTTCTCCGATGAACGCAATACGCTTGGGATGAATGGCTCCGGAGCCATCGAGATGCTGGCGCGCGAGATGACGTTTGATCTTCAAGCGTTGCGCCATCTCGCCATAAGAGAAGCCCGGCAATTCGTCAGAGATTACACGGTCTCTCTGGTCACGAAGGGCGTGAACTTCGGTCAACTCATCGCGCGCCCCGATGGCTCCGTCGACACTTCGAAGGTCGAGGGCGTTGATCCCGATCTTATCATCAAGCCCTTTCATCAGAAGGGTGTGGTCAACTCGGTGCGCGTCTTCACGGTCAACGCCTTCAACCATCATCACGGCATGCAGCCGGTCGAGCGTTTCGGCGTCGGCCAAAAAGACAATCAAGGAAACATCATCACGACAGCAGATTTTGACGAAGATGGAATACCTGACGAGTTGACTGTCGGCGACATCACCGCTGCGACGATCTTTCAAGCCGCGATGAACATTCCGGGACGCGTGATTCCCAGCGATCCTGCGAGGCGAGCCGCCGCCAGAAGCGGCGAATCGCTCTTCAGCGAGATCGGGTGCGCGGAATGCCATAGACCGGCATTGCCCTTGGAGTCCAGCTTGTTCAGCGAGCCGAACCCCTTCAACCCGCCCGGCAATCTGCGACTGCAGGACGCGCAGCGCCCGATTATCTTCGATCTGACAAGCGACATCCCCAGCCCGCGACTTGAGCGCCGGGAGAATGGAAAACGAACCGCCGTAGTGCGCGCTTATACGGATCTCAAACGCCACGTCATCTGTGACGAAATGGACCCGTTCTTCTGCAACGAGCGGGTTGTGCAGAATGGCGTGCCGACTAACCAATTCATCACGCGCAAACTCTGGGACGTGGGCAACACCGCGCCTTACGGACATCGCGGTGATCTGACGACGATCACTGAAGCGATCCTGCACCATGCGGGTGAAGCTCGAGCGCAGCGCGAACGTTTCGCGGCCCTTCCCAAAGAGTTGCAGAGTGAGATCGTTGAATTCCTAAAACAACTTCAGGTGTTGCCGAATGGCGCGCCACGCGAAATTACTGATCGTCAATTGAAGCATTTGTTGCGAAACCAGAAGGGCGTCACGGCTCAAGAGTGAATAATTATGTCGAGATCCAAATACGGCGCGACTATTACTATTTGATTAGATACAGAGTAGACCGGTCGGCGTGCTGAAATCTATCTGTGTGGTCACAGCAGCCTACATTGCAAACTGTCGCCGCATTAGCGGGAGCGCATGCAGCCTCTGTTAAACAGCTGAAAAATAATACCTTATCGGGATTTTTCTCTATTAAAACGATTAACACTCGGAGTCAGACATGCTAATTACCGTACCTTCGTTGTCTAATATATTCTACAAATTTACATTTCCAACGTGCCGAGGCTGCACATGACCACCCAACTCGGTCAGAAAAGTACTCAATGAAACCGATTGCCCTATATTTTTCTTTGCTAAGACATGCGTCGTTGACGGTATTGCCCTTTGCTCCAATAGTCATGATTTCCAAAAGGAGTGAAAGCCATGGAAACTAAGTCGGAGTAATGGCAAAAGCGGACAAATTCACTCTCGGTTTGGACGCCAGGAGAAGAATCTACCCGCTCCTACAACAATTCCCTTACCATAGTGGAGGAAATGTCATGAGAATGCTACTTTTGCGAACCAATAAGGTCAAGTCTTCCGTCAAAAACTCTTTCATCAAGCCGAAGCGAGCTCTGATTACCGCGGTAATAGCCTTGGGCATCATGGCAATGACTAAACTCCGTCCATTGCCCTATTCCATCAAGTCAATTAAGGGAACCAGACTATTAGCCGTGCTCGTCGCTCTGTTTCTTTTCTCACAAATATTCCAGATGGCAGGAGTGGGCCGGAATTTGAAGAATTCGAAATGGATAGCGAATGCTGATGCCAGTCCCTTTACACGCCGGCAGCCTACAAGCTGCTCAAAATGTAAGAGGCCGAGCACAGACCATTATCTAAACTTCGCTTATTTCAGTGAAGATGAAGACATGACCTCAACGCTGACTCTTAACAACAACAAGAATGAGGCAACTGTCGTCGAGATCACCATATTTAACAGCAAAGGTGAGCCATTTCGATTAGCCCCCATAAGCTTGGCGAGCCAGCAGGTGAGCCGCTTAAGCGTGCGGGAGTTGACGAAGGATGCTCGCGGGGATTTTAAATCCGGCAATATTCAAGTATTCTATCACGGGCCGGCAATGGGTGTCACCGGCCAGGTAACGATAACGTCAATCAAAGAGCGTATCTCGTTCGAATCGAGCCCGACCGAGGCGATGATGTTTACTTCTACAACACTCGATGGAATTGTCTGGGTTCCGGATGAAAAAACGAAGGCTAGCGTCGCCCTCACCAACACTGCCTCCTCTCCCATCACGGTGACAGCCAGCTCCGGGCAGAATTCTCAAGGGCGGCAAAAAGCGTTCACCTTAGAGCCCCGCGAGACACAAGTACTAAATCTTAATGAGTTTGTTGACAAGCAGAAGGGGCTCCCATCTGCCGCATTGGTGAGCCTCACTCACAGCGGCGCTGCTGGCGATCTCATTACAACTGGGTTCGCGCTCAATGGTAAAACGGGGTTTGCTTGCAACGTCAATTTCGTTGACCGCTCGGGAACGAAGTCGAACCGTCTGGCTGGCGCGCATCTGCGGTTTGGGTCTGCGCGTCCTGAAGAAGGATTCCCTTCCGGGACGACCTTTCGATCTCCTCTGGTGATCGCCAATGCCGGCGATCTGCCGTCCGAAGTAAAAATTGCTGTAGACTACACGGTTAATGACATAGCAAGCAGAGTAGAGTTAGAGACACTTACCCTGGCGGCACTGGCAGTCAAGCAAATAGACCTTGCCCAAGAGATGGCGCAGCGGGGCGTGGTTGGCTTTGTAGATAATGCAGGTGTAGATATTTCCTACACTGGCGCGGCGGGCTCAGTGATCGGGCGACTGACCAGCGTTGATACGACCGGAGATTTCTCTTTCGAGGTGCCGATCAAAGACCCTCTCGCGGGAATGAATCGAGTGAGTGGAAGCTACCCGTGGCGGCTTGACCAAGGCTACAACACAGTTCTACATTTGAAGAATACCCTTGACAAGGAAGTCAATGCATTAATACAGATTAGATATAAGGATGGAACTTACAATCCAGAGCTGATTAAGATAGCCCCTTATCAGACCGTGGCGCTTGACATCAAGCGGATCAGAGATGAGCAGAAGAAAGATATTCGTGGTACGGCGATGCCCAAAGATGCGACCAGCGGGAAGTTGATCTGGTATGAGCAGACGGTAGGTTCTCTTATCGGTCGTGCGGAGGTCTTCAACGCTAAAGCGAGAATGTCTAGCAGTTTCAGTTGCCCTGGCAACTGTCACTGTCCGCCAGATTTCTTTCGTGCATTCATGTCACCTTCATCTTATATAGGAGTGATTGGCCAGTCGGGCCAATTCTTCCTCCCGTTAGAGATAAGGAGAGACTGTGATATGATTGAGTATGGCCCGTTTGAAATCAGCGGCAGCGATTGGTTATCGATGAATCCGAGTTGTGCGGAAGTAACATCTCCTGGCGGGGTGGTTTCATGTTTGGGAGTAGGCAACGCCGATATTCTAGCCACATTCGCAAGTGTGACTTATGAGTGGGACATAGGAGAAGTTTGCATCCCTCATAATCCCACTGCCGAGTGTTCGGGTAGTATGACGGTGGTGTCAATTACTTTAACTGCAACGGGCATCCAAGAAGTGGGTAAATCGGATCACTACATCTCCTTAATCAACACAGGAAACGTAACTATTACCGCCACTCTTAACCCTCCAGGCACTGATCCATCTGTCATCGAATGGACTAATGGAAGCGCAGGATCAGACAACTTACATCGTGTTATCAGCACTTCTTCAGCGTCAGACACGGTCATAGCAGCCACGGTGGTTGGCGAGACCGACGAGGCTGATACCGTGAAGATTCACGTGGTTGACGCCACCACACCACCTCCTGGGGGCAATGCTACCATAACCTACAGCAATGGCGGTTTTACATCCCCTGGTAGTGCCTTTGGTACTACTTTGTTTTATGACCCATCAGATGGTGTGAATTACCCAACTTATAACGTGGATGCCTATTTTTCCTCTGATAGATGGGTTTTCAGAGTGCGAAATATTATGCACACTTATAAACAGGGAATCGATTCACATACGAGAATTGACTTGCCGGTAGGAAATCCGCCAGTTTTTCCAACAGTGCAAGGTCTAACTCTGGAAGAATCCCATAACCTCGCCCGTAGTGACCTGGATATTACGGGGCTTCCCGCCGGCACAGAGCCAATCCGCTCCCATTACTGGGTTCGATTTATCGTTGAGAACCACGAGCAATATCACGCCACTGATTTTTACTCCCAATTGTACTGGTTCAATTACATGGGCTTGTTTGAAATTCAAGATGTGGAAGCAACAACAGTCAATGTGATATTCGACTGTCTTGACACCACCACTACGACAAGGTTGGCGGCGGTCACTAAAATGACGCCTACCTGGAATACGGCCATAGGTAATCGTCATGTACAGGCATTTAACGCATATAACACCAGTGCTGAAGTGCGTGCGTGTGCCGCCATCAACCCACAGTACGTCCCGATTAGAGACGCAATTCCCAATCCATAGAAGGCGCTATAAGGCGAGCCTTGGGGGGTGGCCGAGAATGGCTCATTGAATTGTTTTCTCGATCGGGAGATAATTATGATACTGCGCTTGATTCTTGACAATTCCCCCAAGTGTGTTGATTTCAATTGCGTTTGACTCTAAAAGGAGCATCACATGAACAAAGGATCAATTTGGTGTGCATTGACTTGCCTGCTACTCATACCGATTGTTACTAATGCCCAACCTCCTCTTCATAAATCTCCAATTGACCGACAGCCTCCTCTTGGGACAGGAGGAGATGAACAATTGTTAAAAGTCATCACCTACGTCGGCTATCAGGATACCATCCCCTCTCTGCTTTATGCAGTGTATGACGAAAATATTGTGGTTGCGACTTCTGCGATCGCACTGCTGCGCAGGTTCCCACAATCCAAGGAGGTCATCAAAGCGTTAAACACGGCGATAGCTGACTCTAGAGAATGGGTTGTCGTTTATGCCGCGCGATCATTACTTGCTATGGGCAACGCCGAATGGCTTCAGGACGCGGTTAATCGATTGCCGAAGATACAAGATCGTGTGGCTCAAATTCAACTTTCCGGATATCTGGCTCAGGCCGGAAAGACTGATGGATGGACCTTTGTCATCGATTTAATAATCAAAGGTCAATTGATTGAGGGTGCGCTCGAAAACATCGAGTATTTTGATGGAAAGACTGACAGGAATGGACGTCGCATCATTGTTGCTGATGAATTGGCCTCCATAGTTGGGAAAGCTCCAGCAGAGGTTCGCCCAAAAATAATCGAGAAGATAAACAAGTTGCGCTCATCTACCAGAAAATAGGCTACATGGACGGCCTGTGACCCCGTTTTCGCCCGAAATTCGGCCTATGGACAAAGTGTCGATGTGCCGAATTTCGGGCGAAAAAACGGACATCAACAAAGTTCTTTGAACAAACGTCGCAAACAAGACTGCAATTCTGCGGCAAAGGGGTGGGTGCACTGTAGGCCCAGTGGGAGGGACAGTGTGATAACCGGCAATAAGGTCGCCCAAAAGTGTTCTCAGATCGTTCAATTCGCAATATGAATTTCCGTGTTTCCATTTAGCGCCGGCAATCTCTCGCGGCAATGGATCGAAACTGAGTCGAAGATTATCTTATTGAGCGAAATATTGCAGCTTCCACCGAAAACTGGGAGGTTTAACCCTCATTCGAGTCAAAAAGAGTTGTTCTTATTGCCTTCCGTCGCAGCTTCCCTCCCGCTGGGCCATCATGAAACACCGTCAACATTCCCAGAAGGATGCCAATGCCCCTGGCGCCCAAGGCGGTTTCCGGTTGCCGCCGGACGTCTCGTTCAACAAGCAGCCGTTGCACTATGGTTGGGCGTACGTCTTCCGACATCGCTCGCTTGGCGAGTTGGGGCGCATCGTGCTTGAGGAGACCGATGACGGGCGCACGCGCCTTTCCTTCGAAGTGGTTGGCGACCCGAACGACCCGATGACTGCGGAGCGTGCTGCAATCTTTCAACCCTTGGGAATGGAACTGGCGCGGCAGATGGAAGCCGCGATCGGCCCAACGGCTGACGCTGTCCCCTCCGGCCCACCGCCGCGTCCGCCGGAGCCGAAAGAGGTGATCGAAAGCAGGCTCATTCCTTGCGAGCGCTGCGGCCGCATGGTGGCAATGCTGATCTTCGCCCCCCAGACGACTGATCCGGGCGGCTTCGAAGATTACGCCCGCAAGATGTATCCCGAATATACGCGCCACGACCTGCCGACTTGGATCATCGGCCCGGCCTTAGGCGATGGGCCGCTGATAGACCGTCCTGCCGACATTCTCAAAATCTGGCCGGCGCGCGAACCAATCGAACGGCAGAGGCCGGCGGAATTCAATTCCATGCTTGATCGGCTCGGCGCCGGGCATTGCGGGTTGAGGTGACCTCGCTAGGAGATTCGCACGGTGGGAGAACAAGCTCCGCGTCGAGAGTGGGCTCGCGTTGCGTTACTGACCAGCAATATTGCCATCCTTCAGATCCTTGATCACATATGGCCCCTCGCAGAACTAAGAGAGTGTAGTTTTTCAGATCAAATGACGAAGCGCTGATCGATAAACTCGGCAAGGCAGGGGAGTAACCGATTTGGCCATTCGGTAGAATTTTGGAAAAAACGTACGTCGGAGCCAAATCCTTGCTGTGCCCAGAGTAAAAAGGAGATTTCATGAGATATTCGAAAAATTCGGTTCGAGAGGCAATAGTGGTTGCCCTGATCTCGATCGGTCTGCTTGGCATGTCAACCTGCCCATCCTGGTTGCAATTTGCATCAGCAATCTCATTGAGGCAGGTCGGGCCAAAGGCGAAGAAAACAGTGTCGGCCTTAAGGGCCCAGCTCAAAGATCGGAATGCGGATGTTCGCCAAACAGCAGCAGAGGAGTTGGGGGCGATCGGGCCAGAGGCGAAGGAGGCTGTGCCCGACTTGATAGCCGCGCTCAAAGATCAGGATGCGATCGTTCGCCTAGCAGCAGGAGAGGCATTAGGGAAGATCGGGAAGGAGGCTGTGCCAGACTTGATAGCCGCGCTCAAAGATCAGGATGCGAGCGTTCGCTCCAACGCAGCAAGGGCATTGAGTGGGATTGGGCCAGAGGCGAAGGAGGCTGTGCCGGCCTTGAGGGCCGCGCTCAAAGATCGGAATGTGGATGTTCGCGTCTTCGCAGGAGAGGCATTAGGGAAGATCGTGAAGGAGGAGTTTGTGCCCGACTTGATAGCCGCGCTCAAAGATCAGGATGCGAGCGTTCGCCGAGATGCAGCAGCGGTTTTATGGTATATCGGGCCAGAGGCGAAGGAGGCTGTGCCGGCCTTGATAGCCGCGCTCAAAGATCAAAATGTATATGTTAGCTTCGCCGCAGGAGAGGCATTAGGGAAGATCGGGAAGGAGGTTGTGCCGGCCTTGATAGCCGCGCTCAAAGATCAGGATGCGAGCGTTCGCCGCGCAGCAGCACATGCATTATGGAGTATCGGGCCAGAGGCGAAGGAGGCTGTGCCGGCCTTGAGGGCCGCGCTCAAAGATCAGGATGCGAGCGTTCGCCTCGCAGCAGCAGCGGCGTTGGGGCCAATCAGGCCAGAGGCGAAGGAGGCTGTGCCCGACTTGATAGCCGCGCTCAAAGATCAGGATGCGAGCGTTCGCCGCGCAGCAGCAGCGGCGTTGGAGCCGATCAGGCCAGAGGCGAAGGAGTTTGTGCCCGACTTGATAGCCTTGCTCAAAGATCAGGATGCGATCGTTCGCCGCGCAGCAGCAGATGCATTATGGAGTATCGGGCCAAAGGCGAAGGAGGCTGTGCCGGCCTTGATAGCCGCGCTCAAAGATCAGGATGCGAGCGTTCGCGGCGCAGCAGCAGGGGCGTTGGGTGGGATTGGGCCAGAGGCGAAGGAGGCTGTGCCCGACTTGAGGGCTGCGCTCAAAGATCGGAATGTGGGTGTTCGCGAAGCAGCAGCAAGGGCAATGGGTGTGATTGGGCCAGAGGCGAAGGAGGCTGTGCCGGCCTTGAGGGCCGCGCTCAAAGATCAGGATGCATCTGTTCGCTTCGCAGCAGCAAGGGCAATGGGTGGGATTGGGCCAGAGGCGAAGGAGGCTGTGCCGGCCTTGATAGCCGCGCTCAAAGATCAGGATGAGAGCGTTCGCGGCGCAGCAGCAGCGGCGTTGGGGCCGATCAGGCCAGAGGCGAAGGAGGCTGTGCCGGCCTTGATAGCCGCGCTCAAAGATCAGGATGCGATCGTTCGCGGCGCCGCAGGAGAGGCATTAGGGAAGATCGGGAAGGAGGAGGTTGTGCCCGACTTGATAGCCGCGCTCAAAGATCAGGATGCGAGCGTTCGCCTCGCAGCAGCAAGGGCATTATGGAGTATCATGCCAAAGGCGAAGGAGGCTGTGCCGGCCTTGATAGCCGCGCTCAAAGATCAGGATGCGAGTGTTCGCGACGCCGCAGGACAGGCATTAGTGGAGATCGGGAAGGAGGTTGTGCCCGACTTGATAGCCGTGCTCAAAGATCAGGATGCATCTGCTCGCTTCGCCGCAGCAAGGTCATTGGGTGTGATTGGGCCAGAGGCGAAGGAGGCTGTGCCGGCCTTGATAGCCGCGCTCAAAGATCAGGATGCATCTGTTCGCCAAGCAGCAGCAGTGGCATTGCGGAAGATCGGGCCATAGGCAAAAGAGGAAGCGGGCCCGGACGGCCTGCTTCCAGTTCTAGCAAATCAATCACTAAGCGCAAACGACGCTGGTGATCGCGGGCAAAGACTGTATGAGGGCTATTCGGTAGAATTTTAGAAAAAAACGTACGGTACCGGTCTGGCGTACGAATTTTCCAAAATTCTACCGAATGGCCGATTTGCAGTAAGTCATTTACCAACACAATTCGGTGTCGAGGATTTTTCAGATCTTTTGCCGAAGCCGTCGATTTCTCAGATATTCTGCTGGTGCGACACGAAGTCGCACCAGCATTTGATCTGAAAAACTACACAGGTAAGTTAGTCGGCAAAATTAATCTGATATTTTGATCCGACCTGAGAAAGTATCTCAGTGAGGTACTTCACAAACAACTTATACGATTGATAGGCAGATATTGTTATCCAATGATATTTGATCATTCGCCAGAGAATCTCGATCAGATTGAGCTCCGGCGAGTAGGCGGGCAGGATGTAAATGAACAATCCTCGTTCTTCCCAAACTTCCAGGCGCGCCTTGAAATCCTTGCTCGTATGAATTGATGCGCCATCAATCGCGAGCAGTGTCGGCAACGTGATGCGCAAGCTGTAATCATCCAGACAGGCGATTACGATTTCGGAGGTCAGTGATCCTTCAAACATCGTGGAGTAGAATTGATTCTGACGATTGTAAATGCCGAAGACATTGATCTGGGGATCATCCTCATTGGTAGCCGCGATCTCGATGGTTTCTCCGATCGGCTGCCAAGCAGAGGTGATGATTTTGCCGAGCGCAAAGCCAGCCTCGTCTCCATAGCAGACCTGGAATTCTCCGGTCTGTTCCGCTGCGGCTTCGAGAGCTTCGAGTTCAGCTTTTGCTGCCTGAAAATCGGCCTCATCGCGCTTCTTGCGCAATGAGCGGCGGACTCGCTTCCAACGCCGCCGATATTTTTTGGCAATTCGCCTGAGCGTATCACGAGAGATTGTTTTGCCCGTTTTCTTCTCGATCTGAGCGAGAACACGCTTACTGGATTGTGGCTGCTCATCAAGAAGTTTGACGACCTCTTTTTGTTCTTCGTCATCAAAGGTCGGTTTTCGGCCGCGGCCCGGATGGTCGTCAACAGAGCGATCCTCCTCCCATCGATCAAGCCACTCGGTAACGGTGTTTCGGTGAACATCAAAGATCTCGGCGATCTCGTCAATCGTGAATCGCCGCTCGCTCAGAAGAACGGCGTGTGCGCGAACACGGACAGGATGAGACGAATGCGTCTTGAATGCCGTGATGAGATTCTCTCGTTCCTCCGCTGTCAGCGGAGAAACAAATCGGGTCGGGGTTTTCATGCGACTTTTATCGGGTGTGTCCCACCCGTCTAACCGCTAGAAGCGGCCAGATTTGGTGGATTATGGATGCTCCAGCCAAGATAGGTGACGGCTTGGTAAATCTTGAGCGCGTTCTGCCGTCCTTTCTCTGAGCGGAAGCCATCGTGATTGCGCTCCAAGCGGCGCAGCACTCGCATCCCGGTCTCGGCTAGCGAATTTCGCTGCACGCCAGGCACTCTCAAGGACGTCGTCATGTTTTTGAAATCGCCATCGAGAAAAGAGATTGATTTCGTGTAGCCGTCATTCTCGTGATGCGCGGCATACTGCTTCAGTTCAGCTAACTTGGCTTGCGCTTCCGCTTCGGTGGTCGGGCCTTCAAAGAT
>WNGB01014244.1_pt1 | contig 12655 bp, 17 predicted proteins | sample 5400681 | NCBI WGS metagenome assembly WNGB01 (sample SAMN13153367, study PRJNA577476) | soil metagenome | isolation source: 115 cm soil or saprolite under grassland replicate 2 | place: USA:California | collected 2016-06-15 | reverse complement strand
GAGGGAAACAGGCCTGCCCGACTTCTACTTTGTCGGTCCGATCATCGCGGCGGATTGGGGGGATGATGGACCGCCCCTGAGCCCGACACTCGTCCAGCGCGTCTTCTCATATTTCGTACCGCACTGGCGGCGCGCGTTGATCGTGCTCACGTGCATCGGTGTCTCAGCCCAGCAGGCCTCCAATCGTGAGCCAGTAGTAGATGACGTACGCACCTGACATGAGGAGCAGGACCGCACCGGCTGGCTCGAGATATCGGCCAATGTTGCGACCAGCGTGAGCGAGCTTCCGAACAGCGCCACGGCGATCGCCAACTGCGACACTCAACCACCGCAAAACAGCGATTATGAGGCCACCCGCGGTAGTCAACAGCAGCCCGGCCACGCCGAAGAGCGCGACGAAGCTCGCCGTTACCGACATGCCTATCGAAGAGCCCGAAGCCGCATGGGTTCAGCGTGGCCGCCATGCCCGCTGCGAACGCGTACCCAATCGGTAGCACGGCGCCAGCGCGTTGCAGCAGGTCGTTCGAAGCAGTCGAAAAGTCAGGACTCCGAGTGCAAGCTGGGCGTTTGACGCGGTCACGATTGCCAGGCCGACCGAGGCAACCAGTACGACGAGCGCGGGTAGCGATCTCACAATCCGGCGGCGTGTGAGCGGCTGGTTCGCGGCCAAGGCGTCCATGACTCGAGCGCTCAGAGTATGTCTACGCCTGCGGCGCCCGCCTTCGCCGTAGTCCTGTCGTCGACAGCGACCACCTACGTGGCCGGTGCTTGCAGAGGACCTGGGCGGCGAACCGATATCAAGCAGTACCTCGCAGACGCGCCGGGCCGGATAGATGCGTGATCCCAGCGGTCAACTGGGTAGACGCTTTGGCAGCGCGCCCAGCTGCTGCATCAGACTCAGCAGGTCCTCGGCGATCCACTCCTCGCACATTTTGCCATCGGCTATGCGCCATGCGTACATCCCCGCCACAGCTACTCGTCGGTTCGTCGCGGATACCCCCAGAAATAGCTCGCGCTGGGTGCCTGACCAGGTGAGGCGAGCAACAACGGTATCCTTCTCGGCGACCAGATCCTCGAGCGTCACGTGGAGATCGGGGAACGCGGCGAGGTAGGTCGTCAACCGCTGTTTCCAGGCCACAGCGCCGCGCACCGGTTCGGGGTCCAGCGGGACGTGCGCGATGTAGTCAGGAGCAAACAACTCGTCGACAGCCTTGAGGTTGCCGGTGTTGAGCACCTCCTCAACGAACCAGCGGATGACGACCTTGAGGACGTCCGCGCGCACGCCGCTCTGTCCCTCTCGTCGCGTCGGGAGCACGACGTGGCCGGTCTATGGCTCCGGTACCGATGGTGTTCGTGCAGGGTGAGCCGTTGCGAGATGCTGCTGGATCCTGGTTGCGATATCGCGAAAACGGTTTCCCAGCATCCGCCTCATCATCAACGGCCACATGAGTCGGCCCGCCAGGTTGGGCGCCAGGATGCCTTCCTGAGTCATCCGTGTGCCCTCGGGAACTGACTCGAACGTGAAAAGGTGGCGCATCTCGCCCATTGGCATCCGGGCGCGCTGCGCGAAGCGCCGATCCACCTCGTACTCGACGAACTCGTACTCCACAATGCCGAAGCCCTTGAAATCACCCCGATAACGCGCGCCGCGTTCAAGCGGACCCGGCGTCAGCTTCTCTACTCGCCGCAGCCCGCCCGTATCCCACGCCAACTGTTTGTCGGGATCGGCCGCGATGGCGAAGACCTCGGACACCGGGCGCTCGATGATGGCGCTCTCGATGATTCTGTACATGGGCAGCTCCTTCGTCGGCTCGAGCTATTCGCTGGAGACCGGCTGCGCCTGGCCTGGTGCGGGGATGGCGCCGAGTTGCTGCATCAGACCGAGCAGGTCCTCCAGCCACCACTCTTCAACAATCTTGCCGCCGGCCACGCGGTAGACGGACATGCCGCTCACCGTTACTCGCCGACTCGTGGCCGGGACGCCGAAGAAGTCACCTCGGTGGGTACCGTCCCATGTGTAGCGGCACACGACCTTGTCGCCCTCGCTCAGCACGTCGTCGGCCGTGACTCGCAGGTCCGGAAACGCACTGAAGAATGGGCTAACGCCCTGCTTGAACTCTTCCCGGCTTCGAAACTCGCCCACACTGCCGCCATGCCAGATGAGATCCGGGGCACACGTCTCATCCAATGCCGCCATATTCCCTCTGCTGATCACCTCGTCCAGGAAGCGGCGGACAACGGCAGTGCTGTCTTCAGTCGACATGGCTGACCTCCTCGGTTGCCGCCCAAGCCTAGGCGTGAGAAGGCGGCCGAACATCGATGATTCGGCCCATTTTCCCGGTCAGCTACGGTGCCAAGACATCGTCCGCGAGAAGGTTGTGCTGCATCGCGAACAGCGTCGCGGCAGCGCGTGTGGAGATACCCAGCTTCTGGTAGATGTGCTGGATATGGTGGTGGACAGTCCGCTCGGAGAGATCCAGGCACGCGGCCATCTCGCGGTTGCCAAGCCCCTGAGCGACCAGCCGCAATACCACCACCTCGCGCTCGCTTAGCCCCGCCGGCCAGGTGTGCCGAGTAGTTCGCACGCGGTGCCCCGCGGCGGCCAGCACAGCGTTCGCCGCTTCGCCGTCAAGGCGCCCTGCACGCACCTCCGTGCGCAGTTCGCCTGCGGCCTCGTCGGCCGTTCGAGCAGGGCGGTGAGGTCGGGGTTCGGTGAGTGCCTGGTACACATCGGCGACCGCGAGGATGCGAGCGGAGAGCGACAGCGCGGTTGAACCGAGTCCGCGGTGATAGCCGCTGCCGTCAAGCCGTTCATGGTGCAGAGCCGCCAGCACGCCGATCGGCGCCAGCGCCTCGGACCGGGCCAGGATGCGCCCAGTGTGGTACGGATAGAGGCGCACTCGCTCCCACTCGCCCTCCGACAAGGGTCCCGGTTTGGCCCAGATGCCGGCAGAGACGGTGACCCGACCGAGATCGTGGAGCCAGCCCGCACGCCGCAGTGTGACAACGTCGGCCTCCGGTAGCCGTAGGCCGCGCGCTGCCCCGGCCGCCAGATCGGCGACTCCGCTCGAGTGACCGGTCAAATAGGGGGACTGCAGGCTGACGAAATCCGCGATCGCCCGCGCGGTGGTGTCGAATTGGGACGGCGCCAGACGTGGCTGGGGGCCTGGCTCGGTGGCGAGCGCAAGCTCCCATACGGACGATCGATCGAGATCAGCAAGTAGATGAGGCGCATCGGCGCAGAATCGCTCGACAATTGCAGGATCGTGGGCGCGGCCTGCGCGCGTTGACGTGCCATTGCGACCGCTGCCTCGACACCACCAAGTTGGAAGAACAACTCCGCGTCGAGTGCGAGCTGCGTCACGCGCATCGGCCGCGAGATAGCTTCGCCTCTGAGCTGGTGCGGCATGCCCTGCCCGTCCCAGCGCTCGAGTGCCTGCGTGAGGGCGGACTGGACCTCCGCCCCGAATCCCCACCGCTCGGCCAACTGCCGTGCGACCTCGCACTCGGCGTCGACGGCATGCATGAGTTTGGGAAGGCCCATACATGTACCGACGAGGCGACGGGCGCGCTCGAGCGGTTGTTTGTCCTTGCCCATGTTGCGCAGGATGGCCGCGAACATCTCCGAACGCTGACCGTTGACCACGGGCGCGAACCAAGTTCGCGCAGTGATTTCGTCCCGGAATACCGCCGCCGCTGTGCGGGCCTCGGCGGTGCAGCCCACGTGGCGCAACAGCGCCAGGTAATAGCAATCGGTGAGCTCGATCTCGTCGAGGCCAACAGCCTCGCCAAGGCGGACAGCAAGGATGGCCGAGCGGAGCGCGTGCTCCATAGACTGGCCGACGTTGAGATCAATGGCCAGCGAAAGGGTCCCAAGGACCTCGACCAGGCGCACGCTACTTCCCTCGTCCTGTTGCACGGCTTCGGAGGTCGTCATCAGACAAGTCGCAGAACCTGGCGATTCTATGTGGCTCATGCCCCTGCGCTTGCCAGCCGCGACCGAACCCAATTAAGCGGGCGCAGCGGCGGCGAAGGGTCGCGCATCGAACACCACCCGCACCATCGTGATCTTCCCGCCTTCAACGTGGCTCCACTCGGCTACGGCGGCAGGCGGCGCGACGCGCGTGTGCAGGTCGTACCAGGTAACTACGTCGGGCCCGTCGACGAACGTTTTGTGCACGACGACATCGGTCTTCATCTGCGACAGGCCGCGGATTGCTTGCTGATAGGCATCGGCATTGTCGAAGCGGTCGAGCGGGCCAGCGAAATTCAATCGGTCGTCCAGCACGGACCGCATCTGGGCAAAATCGTTGTTCTTCCAGGCATTGAAGTAGGTCTCGACGACAGCGCGGGCGTCAGTTGCCATGGCTCGAACTATTCCGCGCCAGTCCGAACTGAGCCATGTCCGAGAAGACACAGCGCTTGTCCAGGCGTACACAAGCGCGTGAAATCGACCCCGCGCGCGCTACGCTCCGGCGCGTGAGATGGTGCGGCGGCTGAACGAGCAGCGCGACGACGGCATATCCGAGCTGTTGCGCGCAATTGACGTGCGCAGCGCTGTCTACTGCGTTTCAGACCTGACCGCGCCGTGGGGGTTTCGGGTCGAGGGCTCGAGCGTGCCGAAGTTTCACCTGGTGCTCGAGGGCGCCTGCGTCCTGACGCTTGACACGGGTGAGTCGCTGCCACTCGAGTGCGGCGCCCTGGTGCTGCTGCCTGCGGGCGGCGGACACGTCATGCGCGATCGGCCCGACTCGGCGGTGAGGCATCTCGACCGCATCCTGGCGGAGTACCGGACCGGCGCTGACGGACCGCTGATTTACGGTGGCGGTGGCCCACGAACGCGCCTGCTATGCGGGGGGTTCGTCCTCTCGGAGTCGCTGCCGCGGCATCTGCTGGCACTGCTGCCGGGCGTGCTTCGTCTCGACGCCGCCACGAGCGGAGTGCACCGCTGGATGGAGCCGGTCTTCGAGCTGCTTAGCGCGGAGGTCGATGGGCAGCGGCCGGGCAGCGGCGCGGTCCTCGCCAAACTCGCCGATGTGTTCCTGACGCAGGTCCTGCGCACCTATCTGGCTGGCGCCGAGGCAGCAGGCTTGCTGCGCGCCGACGCGTTCACCGATCGGGCGGTCGGACAGGCGGTCGAGCTCTTGCACAGCCAACCAGAGCGACGCTGGACTGTTGCGCACGTAGCCAATGAAGTAGGCATGTCGCGCACGCACTTCAGCCAGCGCTTTCGACGCACGGTCGGCGAGTCGCCGATGCGCTACCTGGCGCGGGTGCGGCTGAGTCGCGCCGCGGGCTTTCTGACGACCACCAACTTGACGGTGTATGCCATTGCTCAGAGCACCGGGTATGACAGCGAGGCGTCACTGGGCAAGGCGTTCAAGCGCGCGTTCGGCCAGTCGCCGGGCGAGTACCGCCGCGAGCGCGCCAGCAGCCCGATTCGGATTGCCGACGTGAGCGCGACGGAAACGGCCGGTCAGGCTGTCACGGCGGCGAAAAACGGCTGGGGCTGGCCCGTTTCGGCGTAGGCCTTGAGCCGCCCGACGATCTGACCCCAGACCCAGTTCACGTGCGCGTATTGCGGGTCGCCGTAGTCGTCGCCGAAGCCAGCGTGGCGGAAGAACAACGTGGTTTCGCCGGGGTTCGGCGTGGGCAGGAGCTCCCAGGTGAGGCGGGTGCCGGCCCAGCCGGGGTAGTTGCCTTCGCACGCCCATTCGACCGCTTTGCCTGGGTCGAGGCGTTCGATGCGCATCCTCATCCGCTCGGCGGTATTTGGGAAGCCGAAGCTGGCAACCGAACCAACGCGTGGCTCCACCTGGGCGTCGGTGGTCCAGAAGGCGGTCTGGCCACGCTGGGTGGCGATGGCGTCGAACAGGGCGGTGGGGTTGGCACGGATCTCGACGGCGTGCAGGACGTCGCGGCTCATGACTTATTTAAGCTTTGTCTTAAGTCTGGTGTCAAGTATATTTAAGCCGGAGCTTCAATTGCAGGCCACGCTCGACGCCGTCGCCTCGCCGCGCCGACGCGCCATCCTGCGTCTCGTCTGGGATCGCGAGCTCGCCGCCGGCGACATCGCCGCTCAGTTCGCGGATATCAGCTGGCCCGCGGTCTCGCAGAACCTACGCGTGCTGTGTGACGCGGGGCTCCTCAGCCAGCGCAAGGCCGGCCACTTCCGCCTGTATCAGGCCAACCACGACGCCGTCGGTCCGCTCGAGCCGTTCCTGCGCGCCATGTGGGCCGCCGACCTCGATGAGCTCCGTGACGTCGTCGAGCGCGATCAGCGCGAGCGCGCGCAATGATCGACCAGCCCATCGAGGTGCAAACCCGCGTCGGCGCACCGCCGGAGGTCGTCTTCGCCTATTTCGTCGATCCCGAGCTGTACCGACGCTGGAAGGGCACGACCGCCGAGCTCGACGCGCGGCCTGGCGGGCTGTATCGGGTGCTCATGCCGAGCGGCGATCGGGTGCGCGGCGAGTACGTCACCGTGGAGCCACCCCAGCGCGTGGTGTTCACCTGGGGCTTCGAAGGCAGCACCGACCTGCCGCCCGGTTCGAGCACCGTCGAGATCACGCTCCACGCCGACGGCGACGGCACGATCGTGCGGCTGCGCCACGAGCGCCTGCCGACGGACGTGTCGCGCGAACAGCACGCCATTGGCTGGCGGCACTACGTCGAGAGATTGGCCGTCGTTGCCGTCGGTGGCGACCCCGGCCCCGACTCAACCTGAGTCGACGAATTCCGCCGTGCCGCGCGCGTGCTGCAGCGGCCCCTCAAACACAACGTCGTCGGTGACCAGGTCGTGCACTCGTGCCGATGCGCATCAAAGTCTGAGTAGTAGCGCTCGACCACGTCTTGTGCGTGTGTGTGCATGGCCATATGGACCAGCGTGTGCAGCGCCCGCCTCGGTCGTTCCCGCGGAACAGCATTCATTGCCGCGATCCGCGGCCGCCGCGGGACAGAAACTGTCGTTCTGCGTCAGTCGGCGCCAGGGCGGCGGCGCGCGTGTACGCTGCCTCGGCCTCGCTTTGAAAGCCGAGTCGCCACAGCAGGTCGGCCCGCGTGGCGTGAAGCAGGTAATAGTGGTCCAGGTCCAACCGATCGACCAGCGCGAGCGCAGCGGCCGGACCGTGCACTTCGCCGATCGCCACGGCGCGATTGAGCGCCACCACCGGCGTGGGCGCCATCTCGAGGAGTTGGTCGTACAGGGCCAGGATCTGCGACCAGTCCGTCTCTTCGGCAGAGGCGGCGTCCACGTGGACAGCGCCGATCGCGGCCTGCAGCTGGTATGGACCCGGTTGGTTGCGTACCAGGCACCTGCGGACGATCTGCTGCCCCTCGTCGATTGCGGCCCGGTCCCACTGCGAGCGGTCCTGCTCGGCAAGCAGCACGAGCGACCCGTCAGCTCGGATACGCGACGCGCGGCGCGCCTCGGTCAGGAGCAACAGCGCCAGCAGGCCGGCGACTTCGGGTTCGTCGGGCGTCAGCAGCCTCAGCGTGCGCGCCAGACGGATTGCCTCCCCACACAGCCCACGCTCCGTCCCACCGTTCAACCCGGCTGTGTAGATCAAGTAGATCACCGACAGGACCGCGCGCAGGCGGTCGGGCAGCTCGTGCTCGGCGGGCATGCGATACGGGATGCGGGCGGCCTTGATCTTGTGCTTTGCCCGCACGAGCCGCTGGGCCATGGTCGGTTCGGGCACCAGGAACGAGCGCGCGACCTCGTCGGTCGAGAGACCACCGAGCAGTCGCAGGGTGAGCGCCACGCGCGCCTCTGGCGAGAGCGCCGGGTGGCAACAGGTAAAGATGAGGCGCAGCCGGTCATCTTGCACGGGTCCCGCCTCCTCGTGGGTCTCGGCGTCGTCCGCGGACGGGGTCGCCGCCATCTGCCCGAGCAGCTCCCGTTCGCGCGACTCACGCCGCAGACGATCGATGGCCCGCTTGCGGGCGGTGGTCGTGATCCAGCCGCCGGGATTGGGCGGCAGTCCATCTCGTGGCCACCGGCGCAGCGCGACGGTGAACGCTTCCTGGACCGCGTCTTCGGCAATGTCGATGTCGCCGAAAACGCGGATCAGGGCGGCGACTGACCGGCCCGAGTTCTCGCGAAAGACCTGGCCGATGGCCGCCTCGTCAACGCCCACGCAGATCAGGCTCTGGGTTCGTCAGCGAAGTCCGCGAACGGCCGCACTTCGATCGGCACGCCGATGCAACGCGTAACTTTCGAGGCCCAGGTCAGGGCCGCGTCGAGATCGTCGGCGTTGATGACGTAGAACCCGCCCAGGTGCTCCCTGGCCTCGGCGAACGGACCATCGGTGGTCAGGATCTCGCCATTGGCAACGCGCACCACGGTTGCGGTGTCGGGTTCGTGCAGCCGCGCCGAGAACACCCACGCGCCCGTCGACTTCATCTCTGCCTCGACGATCTGGAGCTGCTGCCAATTGTGTGCCATCTCTTCGGCAGTCGGCGGTTCGCGCACGTCGCCCTCGACACTGTGCACCGACAACATGTATCGCGCCATCGCGCTGTTTCTCCTTTCGTGCGCGGTGGGCCACTGGCGCCGCGCACCACATAACGAATGGGCGATGCCAAAATCGACATCAAGTTTCGCTTGCGTGGCGACGGTCTGTCAGTTCAACCGCTTCGATCCGGTGGCATTGGAGTGTGAGTGCCGACCAGCGAGGCTAAGCGGACGGGCGCGTCTCCATGAGCGATTTGAGCAGCTTCAGGTCACGGTCGGTGGACCTACGCATCTGCGCAGACATGAGCGGTGCGGCGAGATTGGCAAACCCGGATGGCTCACCACGGTTGCGCAACGTCATGTGCGTGCCGCCAGTTGGTATGTCGTGCCACGTGTAGGTGGTCTCCATCGGGAACGGACCCTGGTCGGTGCTCATGACCAGTCGAGCGCCTGGCTCCAGCTCACGCACTTCGTACGTGTAGGCCAGACTCCTACCGAGGAAGCGCGCTTCAAAGGCCATCCTGGAGCCCACCCGGACCGGCTTTGGCGTTTCCCACCGCACCGCCTTGATGTTCTGATACCAGGTGGTGGCGTTGTCCGGGTCCGCCGCGAACGCGGCAACCTCGGCGCGCGGGCGGTCGATGTCGATTTCGGTGGTCACGTCGACCTTCATGTGCCCTCCACGTACGCTTGCAGGCGGCCCAGCAGCTGACTCCAGCCACCCGCGTGCGAGCTCGCCTCTTGGTCAGTTGCCAGCTCGTGGGTGACCTCGATCTCCGTTTCGTGCGAGTGGCGTTCGGTCAGCCGCACCGTCACCAGCGTGTCCCGCATACCCGTGAATTCGGAGCGCCAGGTGAACACGAGCAGCTCGGGCGGCTGGATAACCCGATATTCACCCGTGTGCTCGATGCGCAGGTGCTCGTCCGCCATGACGAGTCGGAAGCGCCCGCCCACACGCAGGTCGACCTCGGCGGCGGCTGTGCCAGTTGGCGTCATCCACTGTGCCATTGCCGCCGGATCGGTCCACGCGTCAAAGATATCCGCCGCCGAGGCGCGCACGATGCGCTTGACGTGCGCGCGTGGCGGACTAGTGGACATCAGCCTGGCGGTCACCGAGATAGTGCTCCAACGCGTCGATGCGGCTCTCCCAGAACTGCTGGTAGAGGCCAATCCACGCGTGCGCCGCGGCGAGCGGTTCCGAGCGGAGCGACAGCCAGTGGTCGCGGCCGCGAACGCGTCGACGCACCAGCCCTGCCTGCTCGAGGACCTTGATGTGCTTCGAGACGGCATTGAGGGAGATGTCGAATGGCCGCGCGACGTCCGTCACCTTGAGCTCGCCCTCGGCCGCGAGGCGCCAGACGATGGTGCGGCGCGAGCCATCGGCGAGCGCACCGTACACACTGTCCAAAGTGGAAAGATCAACCATTCGGTTGAATATTAGCAGAGAGGTTCCTGCGTAACCCACTGCCTGGCCGTCAGTGTTCGAACAGGCTCGACCGCTTCGCCGCCTTCGGCCTCCTGGTTGAGCTGGGACCATAATCTCGCGCCGCGACTCAACCGATCGGCTAGCGTTCTCCGTGCTTTTGCGGCTCGACGCGCTCGGCGCCGCCGCCGGGCTGCGCGACACCGGCTGCGCGAGGTGCTCGGCGTGACATCGCGATGCTGGAGACCCTGGACGGCAACGGGCGGCTCGAGCTGATGAAGTTCAACGCCCGTCGGTCCGGGTCGGCGATCAGCACGCGCCACCGAACACGCTAGGCATCCGCCGTATCGCATTCGCAGTCGATGACATCGACGTCGCCGTCGCCGGACTGCGAGCCCGCGGCGTGGAGCTCGTCGGCGAGGTCGAGCGCTACGAAGACAGTTATCGGCTCTGCTACGTCCGCGGTCCGGAGGGGATCATCGTGATGATGGCGGAGCAGATCGGCTGAGGCTCCGGCCGGCCGCCAATCGCCTCGCCAGCGTCAGTGGAAGTCCCGGAGCAGGATCTCCCCTCTGAGCTGAATAGAATCACCGTTGCTCCCCGCTCAGGCAGCTCCCGCGGGACATGGCGCCGCGAGCCGCCACACGTCGGCGACATGCACACCAGGTGACTCGCTGTGCGACATTCGGCGATTCCCTGAGCTCTCCCTGCAACATCCGCTGACGCCCAACCTGTCGGTCTGACCCTGGCATCCCGGTGACTGAGTGCACACCCGACCTGCACTCAGCCCGAACCACCGGCAGCACATGCACTTCTGTCTGCTCCGACCTACTGCCTATCGAGGAAGGTCCTATGAACAACTTCTTCAGCCCCCTCGCGGCTCAGCGGGTGGAGAGGTCAAGGCGAGCTGGAACTGCAAGTGCCACTCGGGCAGGAGAAGCGCTGCCAATGACACGATCAAACTGCGGGTCGAGCGCAGCCCGATTGTTTCGCCGAGCAGCCCGCCGACGAGCACGCCAGCCACCATGGCCGCCCATGACACGAAACGGAGGCTCGCATTGATGCGTCCGAGCGCGCGACCTGGACTCACCGCCTGGATAAGGCTCGTCTCGTTAACGTCGTACAGGATGTAGCAGGCATCGAAGAGTTGCCCAACGCCGACCATGAACAGGACGAGCCAAGGTGGTCCGCCGGCCAACGGTACCGCGATCAACGACAGGACCTGCAGGAAGAAGGCCAGCGTCAACGTCGGTCCGACCCCGAAGCGCCGCGTGACTGGCTCGACCAGGACAGCGCCGACGAATGCGCTCACCCCACCGATCGAGAAGAGCAGCCCCATGGCGACTGGCGCGATCTCGAGGTCGTGCGTCAGGAACAGGATCAGCACAGCCACCCAGATCTGGACGAAGAAATCGCGAGTTGCTTTGGCGCCCGCGAACGCCCGCAGCACCGGATCGCGCCAGACCAGTCGCAGACCTTCACGGATTTCCAACCACGTTCCCTGGCGTTCTTCGGCCGGCGAGAGAGGAGGCTCCGGACGCCGGATGAGCGCCAGCGAAACCGCCGACACGAGAAACGAAACCGCATCGACGAGCACAGCCAGCGGTGCCGTGAGCACCTGAACCAGCCCGCCAGCGAGGCCGAACCCCGCCACCTCGGCGACCGAGTTGGTCGCCTGAAGCTTGGCATTCGCGTCGACCAGCTGCTCACGTTTCACCAGCGATGGCAGATAGGATCGATAGGCGACGTCGAACAGCGTCGCCATGACTCCGACCAGAAACCCGATCAAATACAGCTGCTCGATACGCAGCACACCGAGCAACGCCGCGATCGGCACCGACAGGAGCAAAATGCTGCGCGCGACATCGGCCCAGACCAGCAGCGGCCGACGACGGAGACGGTCGACCCAGACGCCGGCGAAGAGCCCAATCAGGAGGGTCGGCGCGAGGTCGATCACGCGCAGCACGCTCATCTCGAGCGGCGAGGCTGCGAGTGTGATCGCCGCGACCAGTTGCAACGCGAATCGCCCGACAAGCGTGCCGAACAGCGAGACGGTCTGCCCCACCCACAACTTGACGAAATCAGGATCGCGCCAGAGCCGCGAGGGCACTGAACACGTACTCTAGTTCCCTCTGTGCTCGTCGCGTACCAAACGTGCCACTGTTTGAATGTGATTCTGGTGGAGCCTGGCAGCGAAGCGCCGACTAACCAGTCGCTGCTTTCGCGCGCTGAGCCCGGCCGAAGCGGCTTGGGCCACGCCGAGCGTGCGGTTTCAAACAAACTGACGGGATTAGCAGCGCAACAACGTCCTTGGTCGCGTCGTCGGCCTGACGCACTCCTGCCTCGATAAAGTCACTAGCCCGTGCGCTCGAGGTGCTCGTCGAGTTCGCGCCAGCGCTCCCATGTCGCCTGACGCGTCACGCCCGGTGCCGTCGGCATCGCGGGTGCTTGTACGCGCCGCTCTTAGCGATTGCCACGATCTTGGGTGACGCATCGAGTAGCCGTTGCGAAGCAATCCAGGAGATATCGTGTGCTCGAAGAGGACTACGCTGCGCACGCCATGAACATCGCGCGCCTACACACGGGCTCTGATGGCCAAACGCACATCGAAGCGATGAGCCTCGATACGCATCCCGAATTAGCGACGGCTCAGAACGCAGACAGCATTCTGTTCCGGGTCTGGAATCCGCTCACCTACTGGAGCTCGCATCCAGCTCCGCAGCGTCGGTTCGTGATCACCTTGTCGGGTGAAGTCGAATTCCGCGCTGCCGACGAAA
>WNGB01010724.1_pt1 | contig 12655 bp, 3 predicted proteins | sample 5400681 | NCBI WGS metagenome assembly WNGB01 (sample SAMN13153367, study PRJNA577476) | soil metagenome | isolation source: 115 cm soil or saprolite under grassland replicate 2 | place: USA:California | collected 2016-06-15 | reverse complement strand
TTATATCCTTGAATATTATGGACCCGGCTTGAAAGAGCTGACTGCCATGGACCGCCACGTGATCGCCAATATGGGAACAGAATTGGGCGCGACGTCTACAGTTTTTCCATCGGATTTGGCTGTGCGCCGATTTTTGCGTGAACAGGGACGGGCGGAGGATTGGGTCAAGCTGGTCGCTGATACAGGAGCTGAGTATGATCATGTCGATGAGATTGACTTATCTACACTTGAACCATTGATCGCCAAACCAAGCAGCCCTGGGCATGTTGTTCCAGTTCAGGAAGTGGCCGGACTTGAGATTTACCAATCCTATATTGGTTCGTCGGCGAATCCCGGATATCGCGATTTTGCAATCGCGGCACAAATGGTCAAGAATCGGAAGGTAGCGGATAAAATCTCGTTTGATGTTAACCCAACCTCGCGCGAAATGCTCGAAGAACTGATCGCAAATGAAGAAATGAGTTACCTGATCCATGCAGGCGCTCGCTTACACCAGGCTGGCTGTAACGGGTGTATCGGTATGGGACAAGCACCTGCCAACGGGAAGATCAGCCTGCGGACTGTGCCGCGCAATTTTCCTGGCAGGTCGGGCACAAAGGAGGATCAGGTCTACTTGTGTAGCCCGGAGACAGCGACCGCCTCAGCCCTAACTGGTGTCATAACTGATCCGCGTCAACTGGGCATTCCCTATCCCAAGGTAAAGATTCCAAAGAAACGGATAATCAATCGGGAGATGTTGATCGCGCCATTACCAGTTGACGAGGCTCGCAAGGTCACTCTGGAGAGAGGCTCCAATATTGTTGCTCTACCCGAATTGGATCCATTGCCCGATGAACTGGAATTACCTATTTTGTTGAGAGTCAGGGATGATATATCAACCGATGAAATCATGCCGGCCGGTGCGCGCGTATTGCCTTATCGCAGTAACATTCCAAAGATCAGTGAATTTGCTTTCGAGATCACCGACCCCACTTACGCCAAACGCGCCATGGAATATAAAGAGAAAGGGTTTCACGCCATTATTGCTGGCGAAAATTACGGTCAGGGCTCAAGCCGTGAGCACGCTGCCCTCGCCCCCAGATATTTGGGGTTGCGAATGGTGATCGCAAAAAGTTTTGCGCGCATCCATAGTCGTAATCTGATCAACTTTGGTATTCTGCCCGTGACTTTTGATATCCCCGCAGTGTATGACAGTTTGGCAGAGAATGATATCATCGTGTTGGATCATGTGCGCAAGCAACTGCAGGAGGGAAAAGGCAAGTTGAATGTACGCGTCCCGCAGAAAGACCTGACTTTCACGGTTAGCCATGCGCTTACACCGCGTTTGATTGAAATACTTTTCTCCGGTGGATTGACCAATTGGGTGCGCAATCAGAGCAGGACCGTCACCGTCTAAATCCTTGGTAATAGTGATGTTGGTGGTTACTCGCCCATTCTTGATCTCTCAAGCTGATAGGTCGCGATCACCACGCCCGTGGTTGTCGTCTTGGTATCAACGAGCCGGAGAGTGGTAAATTCACCGCCGTCAGTGAAGAGCTGACGCCCCGATCCCAGAACAAGAGGATGGATCTGGAGCACGTACTCATCGACGAGTTTGCGCGGCATCAGTGAGCGTATCAGCTCGCCGCTGCCGAGGATCACAATATCCTTGTCTGGCTGCTCTTTAAGCTTAGCCACCGCGTCAGCAGCATCGCCCTCGAGGAGCGTCGAATTGCTCCACGGAAGAGGTTCCTCTAGCGTCCTTGATGCAACGTACTTCCGGGCTTTATTGAGGACATCAGTAAAAGGATTGTCGGTTCGGTTGGGCCAGACACTGTAGAAGTCCTCGTAGGTCCGCCGTCCGAACAGCAAAGCACCGGTATTGGCCATGCTTTCTCCGGCCACCTTGCCCATGACCGGATCGGAGTAGGGCACCGCCCAGCCGCCATGCTCGAAGCCACCGCGGCGGTCCTCATCTGGACGTCCGGGTGCCTGCATGACGCCGTCAAGCGACAATATAGTAAATGCAACGATTTTGCTCATTTGAAGTTCCTCCTATTCATAATTACTCCAAGTTGGGATGTGTAGCGGCGTCCAACGAAATACACCTTCATCCTTCCACCAATAAGAATCCTGGATCTTCCACCATTTGCTTGACATGAACTAAAAACTGGACTGCCTCGCGTCCATCCACGATGCGATGGTCATAACTGAGCGCCACGTACATCATCGAGCGGATCACAATTTGTCCATTCCATGCAACCGGTCGGTCTTCTATTTTATGCAGTCCAAGAATACCAACCTGAGGAGGATTCAAAATCGGCGTACTGAGCAAGGATCCAAACACGCCACCATTCGTAATTGTAAAAGTACCACCACGCAAATCTTCAATCGATAATTTGCCTGCTTCGGTCTTAGCAACGAAATCCTTAACCTGCTTTTCAATTTGTGCAAAAGAGAGATGGTCAGCATCACGTATCACAGGGACGACCAGTCCCTCTTCCGAGCCAATAGCCATGCCAATATCATAATAATGTTTTAGTACGATCTCATCGCCTTGAATTTCTGCATTCAGCCGGGGAAATGCCTTGAGCGCGCTGATCGACGCTTTGACGAAGAAAGAAGTAAAGCCAAGCTTCACGCCATATCGCTTTTGAAATTCTTCATTGCGCCGCTTGCGAATATCTACCACAGCACTCATATCGATCTCGTTGAAAGTAGTCAACATGGCCGTGCCTTGGTGCGCTTCTAACAAACGCTGCGCGATCGTTCGTCGTCTGCGGGACATGCGCGACCGTTCTTCCAAATGTTGAGAGGGTATGGTGCCAGGCAAAACTTGAGGTTGAGGTGAAATCTCGCTTACGGGCTTTTCGACTTGAGGAGGGCTTACGCTTTCCGCTTTTTCTGCCTCCGCTTCCCCCTGCGCCCCTACGGGATGCTGCGCGAGGGACGATGCAGGCTCCGCCTCTGCCTGCTGCTCGACTCCTTTGGCTTTTTCCTGTTTCTGGATGAACTGTTCCACATCTGTTTTGGTCACACGGCCTTCAGACCCAGTCCCAGATAGCTGACTGATATCCACGTTCTTTTCGCGCGCCAGGCGAGATGCCACCGGCGTGAGTTGTGGGGCTGGTTGCCGCTCGGCTCCTTTTCCGTCTGTGCGCGGAGCCTCTTGCTTCTCTTCCACTTTTTCAGGTTTTGGTGCCTCTGCAGCCGGAGCTGCTTCCGATTTCTGCGCCTGTTCTTCAATAGTTCCTAAAACTTCACCTACTTTTACATCGCCACCCTCAGGTACTTCAATCTTCGCAAGGATACCAGAGCTTTTGGCTCCCACTTCGAGATTGACCTTATCCGTTTCCAACTCGACCAGCACATCGCCAACATTTACAGAATCGCCTTCTTTTTTCAGCCAGCGCGAAACCGTAGCCTCGAGCACGGACTCTCCCAGTTCAGGTACCAATATTTTTGTGGTCATTTCAACCTCTCATTCATGTGACGGAATGCAGACTTCAGTCTGCGGACTAAAGTCCGCGTTCCGGAGATTAAGCCATCTCAACCCTTCTCTTTGATCACACTCTTTATCCGAGTTTGTTTTTCAAACACGAATGCCTGCTCGATCAATTCGTGTTGATTGATTCGATACAACGTTGTCGAACCTTCTGCTGGACTGGAGCTTTCCGGTCTGCCTACATAATGTAAGGATAATTTGTCTCCTGTCAATTCACGCAGGCGCGGCCGTAGATAATCCCAGGCACCCATATTATTCGGTTCTTCTTGAACCCAAATCACGCGTTCAAGATTTGGATAATTGGTCAGGAGTTCAGCCAGCTCTTGCTTCGGAAAGGGATAAAGTTGTTCGACCCGGGCAATTGCATCGTCCGCGTTATCCTTACGCAGATCGCTCGTTACAAGATCAATATAGATACGCCCGCTGCACATGATCAGGTTTTTTACATCTTTTGTTTTGCCAGGTAATTCCGGATCATCGATGACAGCCTGCCAACTTCCATCAGTGAATTCGCTGAATGGTGAAGATGTCAATGGATGCCTCAACCCTCCCTTGGGAGTAAAAACCACCAGCGGCAAAGGATCAGTCTTTAACAATAACGCCTGCCGTCTCAACAGGTGAAAATATTGTGCTGCGGTCGAAGGATGAGCAACACGGACATTGGTTTCAGCAGCCAATCCAAGAAAGCGTTCGATTCGAGCGCTTGAATGGTCGGGTCCCATGCCTTCATTTCCGTGTGGCAATAACAAAACAAGAGAGGGTGTAAGGCCCCACTTGGCACGTCCTGAGAGCAAGAACTCATCGACCATGGTCTGGGCAACGTTGATGAAGTCACCATACTGCGCCTCCCACAAGACCAGCCTTTCCGGTGCTTGCACGTTATAACCGACTTCAAATGCAACAGCACCTGCTTCGCTCAAGGGACTATTGAGGACTTCGAATGAGGCTTTCGCTTGCGACATAGACTGCATTGGTACATAACCCTTGTTTGTCTCCACATCATAAAATGCTGCATGACGCTGGCTGAAAGTGCCTCGTATTGTATCTTCACCCGTTAGCCGGATGGGAATGCCATCTTCCAAGATGGAAGCGAAAGCCAATTCTTCGGCTGCTGCCCAATCTATTTTTCCATTATCTGGCTTATCCAATAGTTTGCGTCGTCTCTCTACAGATTTTTCCAGCTTGGGATTGAGATGGAAATTTTCAGGAAATTGCAGAAGAGACTGGTTAAGCTCTTTTAGCCGTCTGATTGAAACCGCCGTCTTCACTTTTTGAGCAGCGCCTCGCGGAGGTGGCTTGGGGAGTGGTTCTTTCAGTGATCCTTCTTCATCCAGTTTGTCACTTACCTCTTGTAAGCCTTTGAGTCCCGCCTGCAATAACTCCTCGGCCTCTCCTGCATTAAGCAGACCTTTCGCCTCCAATACAGACGCCCAGAGCTGTCTCACTGAAGGATGCTGATCGATTTTCTTATACATCACCGGTTGCGTAAAGCGCGGTTCATCCCCTTCATTATGACCATAACGCCGGTAGCCGATCAGATTAATCACAAAATCCTTACGAAATTTTTGCCGATATGCAAATGCCGTACGCGCGGCCTCGAGACAAGCTTGTGGATCATCTGCATTGACATGAATGATGGGAATCTCAAATCCCTTCGCGATGTCACTGGCGTGCAGGCTGCTCCGCAGCTCATTATCTATAGCAGTAAAACCCAACTGATTGTTTGTAATGATGTGCAGGCTTCCGCTGGTTGAATAGCCTGGAAGGCGCGAAAAATTCATGGTCTCGGAAACAACCCCCTGTCCGGGAAAAGATGCGTCACCGTGGATAAGGATGGGCAGTGATGCATTGTTAAAATATATCGGAGCACCGGGTCTATCCACTTTCGTGTTTGCAGCTCGAGCCATGCCTTGAATCACGGGATCAATATGTTCGAGATGGCTGGGATTTGCTGGCATACTGACAACAAGATCAATTTTCTTATCTTGAGTTGGTGACTTATATCCTCCCATGTGGTACTTCACATCGCCTGTCCATCCAAATTCATCCCAGGTGGTCGCCCGTCCTTTCGGGTCTCGAAACTCTGCTAAGATTTGATCATAGGGCTTATGCAATACATGCGCCAGTACATTCAGCCGACCACGATGTGCCATGCCTATGAAAATTACACAAATCCTGGATTGGGAGGCATCATCAATAATTTCATCGAGCATAGGGATAAGCATATCCACGCCTTCAATGGAGAAGCGTGTTTTCCCCGGGTATTGCCGATGAAGAAATAGCTCGAATGCCTCAACCTGAGTCAAGCGTTCCAACATTCTTTTTTCATCAAAGCCTTCTTGAGGTGGGCGAAAACTTCCAGACTCGGCAGATTGATACAGCCAATCTCGTTCTTCTGGATTGCGGATATGTCCGTAATCGTATCCAATAGTCTTGGAATAAATGGTGCGCAAGGTTTCAATGGCTTGACGTGCATTCTCTCCTGCCCCTATACCAGATACATTCACAATGCTGGCAGGCATCCCAAGCAGATCATCTTCCCGTATATGATGAAACTCTAACGTAAGTGATGGATCGTCATAAGGTGGAGTACCTAATGGGTCGAGCTTCGCAGCCAGATATCCGTGAGAACGAATCGCATGTGCAAGATTAATCGTCCCCATCAGCGCTGGCAGATCAATGCCGGAAAGGCCTGCGGGTTTCGTTTTGTCGAAATATTTACGAGTTGGCTCATCTACCGAATCTGGATCATTTTGATACTGCTCGTAAAGATCCAGAACATATCCGAGGTTAGGGCCATGAAACTCTTCTTCTAAAGTCATATCTCCTGTCCTTATTGTCTCTGGTGCTACAACTTCCTTAAATTGTAGTTCAAGGGATCATGTTCATTGTAACCCTGTACGTTCCACTAAAATAAGCCGAAATGTACAGGGTAACCCTGTACGCTTCTTTCCAATATAATGAGGCGTACAGGGTAACCCTACAAATTCATGTGTTTACGGTACTGGCCAATGGGACGCTTCGTACTCAGATGAAAGCGTTCGTGTCTATTTATAATTACGTTCTGCGTATTCTTTTTGTACCACGAATTACACCGATTCTCATCTAGCTGTACCACTTTAGCTCTTTCGGGGTCTGAGACCCCGAAAGAGCGTAAGCTTTTGAACGGCTATATAGCCATACTACTTGTCTCCAGTACCGCAACCACCTTAAGATGTAGGGTACTTTACTACATTTCAAGGTATAAAATTCTAAGTAACCCAACAATTTCATGTTGTTGCGGTACCAGAAGCGCCTTTTTTCTTCTCTGTCTGTACATCTTCAAGTTCACTTCCCAACGTCACAACGACATGATGTTCGCGGCCATCATCTGACAGCAAAAGGTTTTCTCTTTGAAGGGGATTTCCATCTAGGGTTAATTTTATAACGCTCCCGTTAACGCCCTCTGGATTTTTTACATGCAGATGATACATGGTGCTGCCAAAGCGATAATGGATTTCGTAGGCTTGCCATTCTGCAGGGATACATGGCTCTATGCTTAAGTTATTTCCTTGGCGCTGCAAACCAAGAATTTTTTCCAATGCCAGGCGTGTCATCCAACTGGCTGAACCGGTATACCACGTCCATCCACCGTGCCCGGTATATGCCGGATTACTATATATATCCGCGGCAATGACGTAGGGCTCCACAAGATAGCGCTCTACTTTTTCAGGTGTATCCGCATGATAGATTGGATTGATAATACGGAACAGTTCGTAGGCGCGTTCAGCCTGGCCAAGCTCAGCAAAAGCCCAGATTGCCCATAGCGCAGCGTGAGTATACTGTCCGCCATTTTCGCGGATGCCAGGCAAGTAACCTTTAATGTAGCCAGGATCGCGAATGGTGCGGTCGAAGGGTGGCGTGAGGAGCAGTATCAAGCCATCCTCGTGACGGACGAGGCGTTCGTAAAGTGACTCCATGGCCGTACGAGCATGCTCAGGGTCGGCAGCGCCCGAGATTACTGCCCACGACTGGCTGATCGAATCGATCTGACAATCGCGATTTTCCTTGGAACCAACAGGTTTGCCATCATCATAATAAGCACGGCGATACCAGCTCCCATCCCAGCCATGGGCTTCGAGCGCGGCGCGTAATGGCTCAGCTTGATCTCGATAGGAGGTAGCCTGACTGGTATCCGAGACCAATTCGCAGATATCAGCAAACTTGGTGAGAGTGGAGTATAGGAACCACCCCAACCAGATGCTTTCTCCTTGCCCCCCTGCTCCAATTTTGTTCATCCCGTCATTCCAGTCACCTTCTCCGATCAGTGGCAGACCATGCGGACCTCTCGTCGAACCTTTTGCAATCGCGCGGCAACAATGTTCGTAGAGTGTCCCTTTATTGGATGTAGGAAATGCATCATAACGTTCGTGTTCGCCTGGCTTGAGCGGTTCTGCTGAGAGGAATGGAACTTGTTCATCCAGAATAGAACGATCGCCAGTGACTTGAACATAGTGTGCAGTGACAAAAGGCAGCCACAGCAGATTATCGCTAATACGCGTGCGAATTCCTCGATTTGCCGGTGGATGCCACCAATGCAAAACGTCTCCTTCCTCAAACTGGTGACTAGCCGCGTTTAAAATCTGCTGGCGCGCAATCTCAGGCCGTGTATATGCAAAAGCTAGCACATCCTGAAGCTGGTCGCGAAAACCGTACGCGCCTCCAGATTGATAAAAAGCTGTGCGCCCCCAGATTCGACAGGTCAGTGCTTGATAGGGAAGCCAATGGTTGATCAGCAGATCCATGGCAGCGTCAGGGGTTTTGATTTGCAGCCCACCAATTTGTTCTTTCCAGAAGCCTTCAACAGATTCCCAGGCTGCTTGAATATGTTCTACATTCTGATAATAGGCAATCAATTTTAGTGCATCAGCCCGATCTGCACCTTGACCAAGCAGGAAGGTCACTTCTTTTGTCTCACCTGGAGCAAGCCAGAGTAGTAATTGCACTGCGGCACATGGATCAGATCCGGCTTTTGCGGAGGCAGTCAACCCCACACGTTCGAGGGCATCTGGACGAGCGTAATCGCCCAATGGCCCAAAGAATTCGGTGCGGTCAGTCGTCAAACCATGTAACTCACGAGTAGCTGCAAGGAAAGCCACACGCTGGCCAAAATCCTGGTTATAAGGATTATGCGCCAATAGAGCAAAACTCTTAGAGTCAAATTCTGGCACAATGTATTGAGCCATATCTTCGTGAGTCTTACCTAAGACCCATTCTGCATAGTAAGTAATGTTTATACGGCGAGTTCTTGAAGAAGTGTTCTCCAGCTTCAATTGAGCGATCTTGACCGCAGAATCCGGGACTACAAACACTTTAAGACTTTGATCTAGCTGGTGACTCCGATGTTCAAAAATGGTGTAGCCAATTCCGTGGCGGATGCGATAAGGTGCATCAGCACGGGCAGGCAAAGGTGTGGGCGACCAGATCTCACCGGTGTCTTCATCTCGCATGTAAATCGCTTCGCTTGGCGGTTCGCTAACCGGATCGTTATGCCAGGGAGTGAGCCGGTTCTCACCGCTATTGACAGCCCATGTACAACCCATGCCCGCTTCAGAGACAAGGAAGCCGAATTCGGGGTTAGCAATGATATTCACCCAGGGTGCGGGAGCCCATTGGTCACGATTCAAGTAGATCACATATTCCTTACCATCAGGAGAGAAGCCGCCCAATCCATTGTCGAAGAGCAGATTTGAAGGACGCTCAATAGGAGCGGTATCCATATCCAAAGTTGAAGGCAGGATTGGCACATAGCGTGGCAAGCGGATTGGGAGACGATCCAATTTCTCTAGCTGCTCTGCAAGGGAACCTGCTTCACTGTCCAGGACGACGCGGGCTGCTGTAGCCAAAAGAGTTCGCTCTGCTGGAGGCATCTGGTCTTCGCGCAGGATAAAGATGCCACCACGTTTGCCAAGCCAATCATCGCTTTTTGTGCGCTGCAGAAGACGATAAATTTTTCCCTGTAAATCCTGTTCATAGCTGGTTTCACGCTTATTGAGAATGACGAGGTCAATCATCAGATTGCGCTTGCGCCAGTAGGTGTGACCGCGCAGCAATTCATTCAATAGATCCAGGTCTTCACTGCCCTTTAGATGGACAAGCAGGATTGGGTAATCGCCCGATATAGCAAATGACCACAATCCTGATTGGCCTAAACTATTGGCTGTCAATGTGGCTGGATCAGCGCGCGTTGCTCCAGAAGGATAAAGCAAAGCAGATAGAAGTTTTTGAATTCGCTCTAGATTTGCTGACGAAAGACCGAGTTGGATTAACTCACGTTCAGCCTGAGTCCGTGCCGCCTCGAACACCCTACTGGTCTGATGCCATTGGCGAAAACGTTGAGCGAGCAACAATGCGTCCTTACGTGAAGAGGCTGCCAATGTGATAAAGGCGAGCTGACGTGATTCATACCCAGGTACGACAATTTTTGTTTGCAAGGCAAAAATAGGATCGAGGCTTGAAGTCATGCTTGAAAGCTTGGAGCCTTTTTGCAATGCGGCAGGGGTACGAGATGTATGACCTCGTCCAAGGAAGCGAGAGCGGTCAGTTTCGTAGCCTATTATCTTTAGAGATTTATGCCCGGCAACTACGAAGTGTGCTAGATAGATCGGTTTTTCCTCTACAGAGCGCGGCCGGCGGCGGAATAACAGAATATTTTCGTCTGGCAGGTATTCGCTTTCAACAAAAAGTTTATTGTATGCAGGGTGGCGCTGGTCTGTGAGCTGCGGCGAGAGAATAACCTCAGCAAAGCTGGTCAGCATGAGGTCCTGTGGTGATTCGTTGTGGTTGGTCAGAGTGATACGACGGATTTCTGCGTCAGCATCGGGAGCAATAGCGATGTTCATTCGGGTCGAGATATCACCATCACGCCGTACAAATTCTACAGTATGAGGATAAAACTTCACTTGCTGACTATCAGGTTGAGATGCGGTCGGCTGGAAACCAGCTGACCATAATCGTCCCATTTGCTGGTCCTGGATGTAGATCCACGAGCCATAATGATCAAGCGTTGTATCCGCGCGCCAGCGGGTGAGGTCTGTTTTATCCCAATGACTATAGCCACTCCCAGACGCGGTAATCAGCAGACTGTAATTACCGTTAGATAAATAATGAACATGTGGATACAAGGCGCCAGGTTTAGGATTCCAGGCGGTAAGAGAAACTGCCGGGCGGACAGGGTGAATTACACCGATCTCCTGTGGATGCGGGTGCTCAATCGGGGCTCGGACGGGAATTTGTTCCTGAAGCAAGAGCCTTACCGTATCAATGCGTGGATCATCATGGAAACGCCGAATCATGCTATTGTCGTTCAAATAATTACACAGCGAAAGTAGGATCATGCCCTGGTGATGAGCCATGTATGAACGGACAGCCGCGTATTTCTGGCCTGTTCCAAGTCGTTCTGCCGTGAAGTCAACTGCTTCATATAACCCATAAAGGCCAAACATATTGAGTTTCTGGAAACGGTCAAGGTTTTGTATCACTGCCTGGGGTGCAAATGGCAAGGCAAGTACGGAAGCATAAGGAGCTACTACAATGTCTTTGCCTAAGCCACGTTTATAGCCCAACCCTGGGATGCCGAAGGCGCGGTATTGATAGACCTGATTAACATCAAAATAATAAAAACTTGACTCGGAAACTCCCCAGGGAACATGATGTGTCTGTCCATAGGCAATCTGATGTTCAACTGCCGCCAAACAACTTTGATCGAGAAGAGTCTCATGATAACGCCGAGTAAACAAGGCTGGCATAAGATATTCGAACATCGTGCCGCTCCATGAGAGTAGAGCACGCATTCCGTGCAACTGTGTAATAGGGCGGGCAAGATACAACCAGTGACTTTGGGGAACATTGCCTTTTGCAATTGCCAGTAGACTCGTAATCCGCGCTTCAGACGCAAGGAGATCATAATAGCTGGAATCGAGTCTTCCTGAATCGACGTTATACCCGATATGAAATACTTTTCGCTGTGTGTCATAGAGGAAACGAAAATTCATCGCTTGGATATAAGCTTCCGCGCGGTCGCTAACCACTAGGAGTTCATTCAGAAGCTCACTGACAGAAGTTCGTGCTGCTTGAAGCTTGGTCGCGAGAGAATCGCACCAGTCAATTGCATCCTGCTCATCATCATGTAGTAAGGCGTGCAAGCGCTGCAGTACTCCCATAGCATGGTCGCAGATGGCAGGTATGACCTCCAATGGAGGCCTGAACGAAAAGCCAGATTGAAGTTCAGTCCAAGCAGATGCGAGATCTTCACGTAGACCAGGCTGGTCAAACATGGAGGGTGCCTTTGCCAGTATCAATGGCCAGGGATACAGATCTTCCATATCGCGCTGGATTTGATATAGATGATGGCGTGTACGCTCTATCCAGGTGGAAAGTCGGCGGATTGTATTCGAGTCAAGTCGTTCGGCTGATGCTTCGACTACTTTTGCCAGCAGTTCTTCCATCTCCGCGCGACCTTCATGAAATAGATTCGTCAGATATTGTGGAGAGTCTTCACGTGTCGCGCGCAGACCTTCGGCCTGTTCCCGCAGATAAGAAATAGCCTCATGCAATTCATTTGCCACGCTGCCAAGATGCGCTTCGTGCAAAGTCATATCCAGCATATCTAAAGTGTCGATCAGTCCATCCCAATGAATAATGAGCCGGTTGGGAACATCCAGGCATCCTTGCCGTAGACTGATCAGACTAGCAACCAGATTGCCACTATCCACCGTTGAAATATAACGCGGCGGAAGAGGGTTCAATGTGCGCGTGTCATACCAATTGAGGAAATGGTCACGCTGTTTTTCAAGTATGTCCATGCCGTCAAAGGTATTTCGAATGCGCAATGCCAGTTCACGCGGGCCAATATACCCGAAGTCATAAGCTGAGAGAGTGGAGAGTAAAAGCAGACCAATATTTGTCGGTGAGGTGCGATGGGCAACGATTCCGCGTGGATCCTCTTGAAAATGATCTGGCGGCAACCAGTGATCGTCCGGGCCAACAAAATGTTCATAGTACAGCCACGTTGCGCGTGCCAGCAGATGTAATCTTTTTTCATGTTGTGGGGCTAGCTTTTCTGGCGCATAAGAAATGGGGCGACTGATGCGAACAGCAATATAGGGAGAGATCATCCAGGCGAGCAGAAAA
>WNGB01010722.1_pt1 | contig 12656 bp, 10 predicted proteins | sample 5400681 | NCBI WGS metagenome assembly WNGB01 (sample SAMN13153367, study PRJNA577476) | soil metagenome | isolation source: 115 cm soil or saprolite under grassland replicate 2 | place: USA:California | collected 2016-06-15 | reverse complement strand
GACGAGAACGCCTCGAACTGCGCTCCCGAGAGCTCGCGGATCTTCAGGGCGATCTCGAACGCTGTCCCGTAGTTGACGCCGCGCGCGATCACGCTGCCGCCCTCGACTTCCGGCTCGAGTCCGTCAGACGCAGTCAGCGCACGATCGATCTGCTCCGAGACACGCAACGGCATCGCATGCAGATCGCTCAGCCGCTGCGAGTCACCGGCGGTCGACAGCAGCGCGACCGCCGCGATGGAGTTCAGATACGTCTTCGTCGCGGCGACGGCGCGTTCTTCGCCGGCGTGCAGCGGCAGGATCCAGTCCGCCGTGCGGGCGAGCGGTGAGCTCGGGTCGTTCGTGATCGCGAGGGTCGGACGGTTCTGGCGCCGCGCCTCCGCGAGCACGGCGACGACGTCGGGCGACGCGCCAGACTGAGAGATGCCGATCGCAGCCGCCGGGCCGAGCTCGGGCGGAGCGTCGTACACCGTGTACAGCGAGGGCGTGGCAAACGCGACCGGGAGGCGGCTGACCGTGCCGAACAGGTACTGCATGTAGCGCGCGACGTTGCTGGAGCTCCCTCGTGAGACGATCAGCAAATAGCGAACGTCCTCGCGGAGGAGGCCGCGGACGATCTCGGGAGCCTGCGCCGATTCGGCGGCCAGGAAGCGCTCGAGTGCCGCGGGCTGCTCCCGAAGCTCCGCCTCAACCCACGACATCTCCCACCGCCTCACGGATCACCCCGCGCGCCGCGTTGAGTCGCGAGCGGGCCGTCTGCGCGTCGACCCCCGCCAGCAAGGAGACGATCGCGACCTTCGCATCGCCCTCGGCAGCCACGATCGCCGCGGCGACCTCGGACTCGGACGCGGCCGTGGCGATCGCCACCGCCCGGCGTGCGCGTTCCCGAAGCTTCTCGTTCGACGCCTGGACGTCGACCATCAGGTTCCCGAACGTCTTGCCGAGCCGCACCATCGCGATCGTCGAGATCGTGTTCAGGACGAGCTTCTGCGCCGTCCCGGCTTTCATGCGTGTCGAGCCGGCGATGACCTCCGGGCCGACCTCGAGCTCGATCACGAGGTCGGCCTTGCGGCCGAGCTCCGAGTTGCGGACGCAGGCCACGGCCACGGTCAGCGCTCCTGCGCGGGCCGCCGCTTCGATCGCACCGAGCGTGTACGGGGTGCGGCCGCTCGCGCTGACGCCGAGGACGACATCCTGCACAGTCACCGTCAGCGCGGCGGCGCCCGCCGCAGCGTCGTCCTCTTGCGCCTCGGACTCGGTTGTGACGGCGACGATCTGGTCGGTCGAGAAGGTCGGGCCGGACTCGGCGGCGTCGGCGGCGGCGATCCGGCCGGACGTTCCGGCGCCGACGTAGACGAGGCGACCACCGCGCGCGAGTCGTTCGACGATCGCGTCGATCGTGGCGGCGATTGCGTCGGCCGCGACGCCGACGGCATCTGCGACCGTGCGGTCTTCATCGTTGATCAGGCGCACGAGCTCCGCAGTGGGCCGCAGGTCGAGGTCGCGCAGGTCGAGACGTTCGCGCTCCGTCGTCGCGACGTCGCCGGTGAGCGCCTTCGTGACGGCTTCCCAGACGAGCGGCGAGTCGGGTGTGGCGAGGTGGGTCATATGGCCACATGCCTCGTAGCCCCAGGTCCAGACGTCCTCGATCCCCGCAGCGCGCGTCGCGGCAACCGCGGCCTCGAGGTCGGGGATGTCGTCGCGCATCAGGCCGAAGCTCGGCAGCCAGAGCTGTGGCTCGACGTTGTTCCACGCGGCGGTCTCGGCGAGTAGCGTCGCGAAGCGCCCGACGAACGACCCCGCCGGCTCGTCGAAGTTCTTCCAGTACGGATCCGTGGCGAAGACGTCGAGGGCAGGAAGGGCCGCGACTGGGTTCCAGTCACTGATCCCCTGGGCGCCTTCCGTCAGCGGGAGCAGGCAGACGGTGTTCCTGCCGCCCCGCGCCGCGACGTGCGCCGTCATCTCACCGAGGAAATCGACGAGAGATCGTTCACGAAAACGTTGCACTTCCGGCACATCCAGGGTCAGACCCTGGAGATTGAGGCCCGACCGTTCGCGACAGGCGTCACAGCAGCACGCCCACCGTTCGGGCGCCGCGCCAACATGCTCGGGCACGGTCCAGTGCGGCTCGTCCCAGAAGACGTAGTCGGTTCCCGCTTCGAGCGCCGCGTCGGCCCACTCCCTGCAGAAGGCGCGATACGCAGGATTGTTGAGACAGCCGGTCGCGACGCGCCGCCCGTCGTCGAGCACCTGGCACGCCTCCGGATGGAACGTCACCCAGCGGCTCTCAGCCTCGCCGCCGAACGTCCGGCCCAGGCCCCAGGGACACATCTGGACTTCGAGCCCGAGCTCGTGCGAGGCCGCGACGATCTCGGCCATCGTCCCCCGGTAGTACGCGAGGTCGTTCTCCGAGAACGTGTGCAACACCGCCGTGTAGCCGCGCGCGGCGATGTCTTCTAGATCGCGACGGACGTGACGGAGGATGCGGACACCGAAGTAGGAGACGCCCGCGCGCTTCATGGGCCGTCGCGCTCGGCGGCGGCCGCGGCCGCGAGCACCGGAACGACAGCCGGCCGGTCACGCCGTTGCGACAGCTCCGCAACGAGCCTGTAGCGGTCACCGCGGTAGAGCGAGCGCACGAACTCCACTGTCTGACCCTCCGCGGTCCGGCTCGTTCGCTCGAACAGGAACGCGGGCGAGTGCAGCGGCACGCCGAGCAGTTCTGACTCCTCCTCGTTCGTCACCGTCGGCTCAATCGACTGGACGCCGCTCTCGATCACGACCTCGTACTGCTTCTCGAGCAGCTCGTAGAAGGACGCGTTCTCGAGCGCCTCGCGCGTCAAGCCCGGAACGAGGGCGGCGGGCACGTGCAGGGTCTCGAGCGCCATCGGCTCGCCGTCGGCGAGGCGCAGGCGGCGGATCAACACGACGCGTGCGTCGGGGGAGACCATGAGGGCGCGCCCGACCGCTGCGCCTGCATGGATCTCCTTCAGCTCGATCGTCCGGCTCCCGGCGACCATTCCGCGTCGGCGCATGTCCTCGCTGAAGGACGTCAAGGTGAGCTGCTGGGCGATCTTCGGCTCGCTGACGAAGGTGCCGCTGCCGTGCCGGCGCTCCAGGTAGCCGTCCCGCACGAGATCGTCCAGCGCCGCCCGCAGGGTGAGCCGCGAGACGCCGAGCTCGGTGCTGAGCCGGCGTTCGGACGGGATCGCCTGGCCGACCTGGAGCTGATCGATCAGCTCGAGCACCCGCTGCCTGGTCAAGACCTGTTTGCTCATCTGCTCCTATGGAAGCACAGCAGTCGGCACATGGTCAAGACCACTACCTCGCAAGCAGCGCGGAATTCCCCACCTTGACACCGCTAGTGGTCTATGCCAATCTCCCGCTCGTGGTTGGTGGTCTAAACCAATCGGGGAGCCATGGTGGCGCCCCGAAGCTCCTGGGAGGCGACATGAAAGCTCGATTTTTCGTGGCGGCTGTCCTCGCCGCCATGCTTGCCGTAGCGGCGTCGACCGCGAGCGGCGGCACCTCGAGGGCCCAGGCCGGCAAGATCGTGGTCTGGCTTCAGAACGACGCGCAGAACGGTTGGCCCGAGGCGGTTGCACTGGCCAACAGGACGTTCAAGGCGCAGCATCCGGACGTCGACGTCGACGTGCAGTACCAGAGCTGGGGCACGCATCTCACGAAGTTCGACGCCGCGCTCGCCGGCGGCGACGCGCCCGACGTGATCGAGCTGGGAAACACGGAGATGACGAAGTACATGGCGGCCGGTGCGTTCAAGTCATTGACGCAGTCGGCCTTCCCCAACAACAAGACCTGGCTCCAGGGTCTGAAGGGGTCGTGCCAGTACAACGGAAAGCTCTACGGCGTCCCGTACTACGCCGGCGCGCGCGCAGTCATCTACCGCAAGGATCAGTACGCCAAGGCGGGGATCAAGGGCACGCCGAAGAGCCTTGCCCAGTTCGTCGCCAATGGAAAGAAGCTGATGAAGAAGTACGGGAAGGACGGGGGCTACTCGGCCGTGTACTTCCCGGGCAAGTACTGGTATGCCGCGATGTCGTTCGTCTACGACTACGGCGGACAGATCGCCGTGCGCAAGGGTGGCAAGTGGAAGGGCACCCTCAACTCTCCGCAGGCGATCAGGGCGCTGAACCAGGTTCAGACCGTCTTCAAGTCGTTGTCGCGTGCGAGCAAGACGACGGACGAGGCGAACCCGCAGCAGGCGCTTGTCTTCGCCAAGGGCAAGGTCGGCTCGTTCATCGGCAACGGCTGGGAGTGGCCGTACGCCCTCGACGAGAAGGTCGGCAATCCGGCCCTCGCTCCGGTTGTCGGTGCGTACCCCATGCCTAGCCATGTCAAGGGCAAGTTCATGCCGACGTTCCTCGGCGGCTCGGATCTCGCGGTCCCCGTTACCACCAAGAACCAGAGCCTTGCGGTCGACTGGATCAAGGCGTTCACCAGCACCGCAGCCGAGAGCGAGATCGCGAAGGCCGGCAACATCGCCAACACGACGAAGCTCCTTGCATTCAACGCGTCGAACCCAAAGCTGGCGCCCTTTGCACGGGCGGCGAAGTTCAGCTGGTTCGTCCCGACCAGTCCCAACTGGGCGAACGTGGAGAATGCGAACGTGCTTCAGAACATGCTCGTCAAGATCGCAACCGGCCGCTCGTCTGTGAAAGCAGCGGCAACAAGCGCCAGTAATCAGATCACGAGGATCCTGAACACCGGCGCGTGAGTCGCCTCGCGCCCGAAGGAGCTGCTGTGGCGTCCGTCGCCGAGAGCGAGTTTCCGCTCGCTTCTCGGCGGCGGCGCCGCCTCACACGGCAGCGAGTCGGGCGCGCGGTCGCTCCCTATGCACTCCTCGGGCCGGCCGCCGCGGTCATCGGAGTCGTTCTGGCGTATCCGATGTACCTGCTGGTCAAGATGTCCTTCGAGAAGTACGGCCTGTTCGAGCTGATCCGGCACAAAGGCCGCTGGATCGGCACCGCCAATTACGGACACATCTTCCAGGACTCGGAGTTCTGGCAGGTCGTGCTCCGGACGGTGGCCTTCACGGCGGTGACGGTGGGTCTCACGATGGTGCTCGGCACCGCAATCGCACTCCTCCTCCTGCAGGTCGGGAGATTCATGCGCCTCGCGCTGACCACGGGACTCGTCCTCGTGTGGGCGGTGCCGGTGATCGTCGCGGTCGACGTCTGGCGCTGGATGGTGGACTACGAGTTCGGCGTCGCCAACTGGACGCTGTCTGAGCTCCACATCGGTAACTTCGTCCGGCACGACTGGTTCGCGAACCCGTGGACGGGATTCGGTGTGTTCACCTTGCTGATCGTGTGGGGCGCGATTCCGTTCGTCACGATCACCGTCTACGCAGGTCTGGCACAGGTCCCGAATGAGTTGCTCGAGGCGGCGGCCATCGACGGGGCCCGGCCGTGGGCGGTCTTCCGAGAGGTGACCCTGCCGCTGCTGAAGCCGATCTTCGTCATCCTCACGAGCCTGTCGATTATCTGGGACTTCCAGGTGTTCCAGCAGATCTGGGTGATGCTCGACGCGCGACCCTCGACCGACTACTACACGATGGCGATCTACGCCTTCCACCAGTCCTTCCAGATCAGCGAATACGGCCTCGGCTCCGCGATCGCCGTCGTGATGGTCGTCTTCATGTTCCTGGCGACGCTCGTGTACCTGCGCCAGATGCTGAAAGCGGGAGAGGTCCATTGAGCTCGGTCACGCAGATCGCGCCGACGCCGGTCGCGCCCGTCGTGACGCGCACGGGCGGCCGCAGGCGTCTCCACAAGGCCGGCTGGAACCTCCTCGCGGCGCTCGTCCTCGTCGTGATGGTCTTCCCCGTCTACTGGATGGTGGCGACGGCGTTCAAGCCGGGGCACGACATCCTCAGCTACACGCCGCAGTGGTTTCCGGCGCACCCGACGCTCTCGAACTTCGACGACGCGATCCACACCCCGTTCTTCTGGGACGCGGTGAAGAACAGCCTGATCGTGGTGAGCGTGGTCGTGGGCTTGTCGGTGGTGCTTGCCTTCCTCGCCGCCCTCGCGCTGGCGAAGTTCCGCTTCTACGGACGCAAGCCGTTCATCGTCCTGATCCTCGGGGTGCAGATGGTGCCGCTCGCCGCGCTGATCATCCCCCTGTACATCATGATGAGCCGTCTCAACGACGTGAAGGGTGTCAACCACGTCCTCGGCGTCGACAAGCTCGGCGGCGTCATCGTCATGTACCTGACGTTCGTGCTGCCGTTCACCGTGTGGACGCTGCGCGGGTTCCTGCTCGGTGTACCCAAGGAGCTGGAGGAATCGGCGATGGTGGACGGAACCACGCGGTTCGGCGCCTTCGTGCGCATCCTGCTGCCGCTCGTCGGTCCGGGGCTCGTGGCGACCTCGATCTTCGCGTTCATCCAGGCCTGGAACGAGTTCCTCATCGCATACGTCTTCCTTCACACGCCGGAGAAGCAGACGCTGATGGTCTGGCTCGCGGGCTTCACGACGCTGCGCGGCACCGACTGGGGACCGTTGATGGCAGGCGCGACGCTCTGCTCGCTGCCCGTGATCGTGTTCTTCCTCCTCGTCCAGCGACGGATCGCCTTCGGGCTGACCGCGGGAGCAGTCAAGGGCTGATGGCCGAGATCACGTTCAGCCACGTCACCAAGGTCTACGGCGGCGACGCGCCGGCCGTGCGCGATCTCAACCTCGAGATCCGGGAGGGCGAGTTCGTCGTCCTGGTCGGCCCCTCGGGCTGCGGCAAGACCACCGCGCTGCGGATGGTCGCAGGCCTCGAGGAGATCACCGCCGGCGAGATTCGGATTGGCGACCGTGTCGTCAACGAACTCGCTCCCCGCGATCGGGACATCGCGATGGTGTTCCAGAACTACGCGCTCTATCCGCACAAGACCGTTTACGAGAACCTGGCGTTCGGGCTGCGCATGCGCAAGGTGTCGAAGGCCGATCAGCGACGGCGTGTCGAGGAGATCGCGCACAAGCTCGGTCTCGCCGACATGCTGCATCGCCGGCCCGCGCAACTCTCCGGCGGTCAGCGGCAGCGTGTCGCGATGGGACGCGCGATCGTGCGCGAGCCGAAGGCCTTCCTGATGGACGAGCCGCTCTCGAACCTCGACGCGAAGCTGCGTGTGCAGATGCGTGCCGAGATCGCGCGCATCCAACAAGCGCTGAAGGTGACGACGCTGTACGTGACACACGACCAGATCGAGGCGATGACGATGGGTCATCGGGTCGCGGTGATGCGCAGTGGCGTGCTGCAGCAAGTCGACACGCCGCAGCGGCTCTACGACGTGCCCGGGAACCTCTTCGTCGCGAGCTTCGTCGGCTCGCCGCCGATGAATCTGTTCGAGGCCGCTGTCGAGCGCGACGGCTCGAGGCTCGTCTTCGGCGAGACGCAGCTCGACCTCCCCGCCGATGTGACCGGGGAGCGGCCCGCGCTGCGCGCCTACGCCGGCCGCAGGGTCGCAGTCGGTATCCGCCCCGAGGAAGTCCGCGAGGCTGCGGGCTGGGACGGCGCGCGGGTGCGGGGGCGGATCCTGCTCGTGGAAGCGCTCGGTGCAGAACAGCTCATCCACATCGAGGTCGCCGCGAAACCGCTCGGGCGGGCAGATCTCGTCGACGCCGCGGCCCAGCCCCCTGGCCCCTCCCTCGGCGTCGAGGACCTCGAGCGGTCGGTGACGCTCCTCGGCCGCTTCGACCGGCATCTCCTCCTCTCGCCGGGCGAAGCGGTCGAGGTGGCGATCGACCCGCGGCTGTTGCACTTCTTCGATCTCGAGACCGGTGCGGCGATCCCGATGGTCGACGTTCCCGTCGCCGCCGGCGTGGTGGGATAGGCGATGCGCCTCGGAGTCGGGGCAGCGCTCGTCGACGGCGAGCTGGTGCGCGGCGACATCGAAGTCGCGGACGGCCGCATCGCAGCGATCGGCCTGAATTCCGCGAACGGAAAGGGCATTGCGTCGCCCGGATTCGTCGATCTGCAGGTGAACGGGTTCGCGGGCGTGGACTTCTTCTCCGCTGATTCAGACGGGTACCGGCGGGCCGGCGCGGCGCTGCTCGAGTCCGGAGTGACTGCGTACCAGCCGACGTTCATCACGTCTCCCGAGGACGAGCTCACGGCCGCGCTGCATGAAGTGCCGCGCGACGGCAGCGCACCGCGCATCCTCGGCGCGCATCTCGAGGGACCGTTCATTGCCCCTGAGCGGCTGGGCACGCATCCCGCAGAATCACGACGCGATCCGGACCGCGCCCTCCTGCAGCGGTTGCTCGACGCCGGGCCGGTCAGCCATGTCACGCTTGCGACGGAGCTGCCCGGCGCCTACGAGCTCGTCGATCTGCTGCGCGAGCGGGGCGTCACCGTGTCGTGCGGCCATTCGAACGCGACCGCAGCGGAGGCGCGTGAGGCGTTCGCCCGCGGCGCGAAGACCGTGACGCACATCTTCAACGCCATGCGTCCCTTTGGCGCGCGCGAGCCCGGTCTCGCGGGTGCCGCATTGGTCTCGAGCGACGTCGTCGTGCAGGTCATCCTCGACGGCGTCCACCTCGCGGACGACACCGCGCGGCTCGTGTGGCAGACGGCAGCGGGACGCGTCGCGCTCGTCACCGACGCGATCGCAGCTGCGGGCGCCGGCGACGGCAGCTACACGCTCGCGGGGATCGACTTCGAGGTGGAGAACGGTGTCGCCCGCCGCGCGGACAGCGTGCTCGCAGGCAGCACTGTCCCGATGATCGAGGCGGTGCGGAATCTCGTCGCCCTCGGCGCGCCGACCGGGGCCGCGCTTGCGGCGGCGAGTGAGGTCCCCGCGCGGATCGCCGGCCGGACAGAGCTCGGCCGCCTCGAGCCCGGCTCGACCGCGGACGTCGTCGTCCTCGACGACCGGCTCGAGATCGTCCGCGTGCTCGTGCGCGGCGACGACGCCCTCGGCTGACAGAAGCGGGGCATCCCAGGCCGCTCGAGCATGGGCAAGTGGGACCTGATCAAGGCGATTCGCAAAGCCGGCTGACCCGCGGCCGTCGCTAGACGACCCCCCTGCCGGGGGAGGCGGTTGCGGCTCAGACGCCTACGGTGCGAGCAGGCGTCTGCGGCCCGCGCGCCTCGGCGCGCGATTACACAATGGAACTGCGGCAAGAAGCAACCGTCCTCGAGCCGAGCGCTCCAAGCGCCGAGCTCGGCCTCGCACTGGCACCCCCCAGGTCCCCTCTCTGGAAGCTCGGAGGCTTCCGGTTCTACCTTCGCGTGCGAACGCGATTCGCGCTCACGGTCCTCGCCGGACTCGCGTGGGCGGCGCTGTCGACGTGGATCGCGCTGGGCTGGATCGAGGAGCTCGGGCACGTGATCACGCTTCCCCTCGCGATCGCGGTGATCGCGGGCATCGCGATCATCCCCGGGTACCTGAACGTGCAGCTTGCTTCTTCCCTTCTCTTCGATCGCCCGCGCCCGATCGACTTCGCGCAGGACTACCCCGCCGTCACGATGCTCATCGCCGCGTACAACGAGGAGGTCGGGATCCGCGAGACGCTCGAGTACGCGCTGAGGCAGGACTACCCGGGAACGCTCGACATCGTGATCGCCGACGACGGCTCCACCGATTCGACGCGGGCCGTCGCCGCGTCGATCGCCGAAGGCGATTCGCGAGTCCGAGTCATCACGACCGAGCACGGCGGCAAGTCCGAGGCGCTCAACGCGGCACTCGCGACGGTGCGGACGCCACTCGTGGCGACGATCGACGCGGACACACTCCTGATGCCGTACGCGCTCCGCCGGGCGGTCGCACGCATGCTCATGTCACCGCCCGACACGGTCGCGGTCGCCGGATCGGTGCTCGTCCGCAACTCGCGGGCGGGCGCTCTCGCGCGTGTACAAGAGTGGGACTACTTCCTCGCCATTGCCTCGGTGAAGCGGCAGCAGGCGCTGTTCCAGGGGACGCTCGTCGCTCAGGGCGCCTTCAGCGTCTATCGCACCGATGCCGTACGCGCGGCCAAGGGCTGGCCGAACAAGATCGGCGAGGACATCGTCCTCACCTGGGCATTGATTCGCAACGGCGGCCGGACGATCTTCGAGCCGACGGCGATCGCGTTCACGGACGCGCCGGTGCACTTCCGCCAGTTCGTCCGGCAGCGGCGGCGCTGGGCGCGCGGGATGATCGAAGGGCTACGGGAACACGGCGCGAAGCTCCTCCGAGGCCGGCGGCTCCACGTCCATGCCGTCGCCGCGAACTGCCTCTTTCCCTATCTCGACACGGTCTATACGGTCGCGATTCCGGTCGGGATCGTCCTTGCGCTCACGGGCAACTTCCTCATCGTCGGTCCGATGACGGCGGCCGTCCTACCGATCAGCTTGACGATCGCGCTGACGATGTACGTCCGGCAGCGGGTTGTGTTTCGCACCCTCGGGCTCAGGATCCGCAGGAACCTTCTGGGCTTCGCGCTGTATGTGCTCGTCTACCAGCTCGTGATGTCGCCGATCTCGGTCTCGGGCTACGCCTCGGAGCTCGTGCGCGCGCGCCGGGTCTGGTAGAGCTACGCGCGCAGTTTCTGCTCGGTCAGATCGCCTCGACAATCCGCTCGTATTCGATTGCCGCGCGCCTGCTCGCCTCCCCGACGAGTTCGGCCGAGGCCGCTTCGAAGAGCAGGAAGCACGTCTCGTCCTCCGGCACGAAGATCGAGCGCACGTACTGGACTCGCCGTCCTTCCCGGCTCATCTCGCGAGCGCTCGAGCCGGCGCGTCTCGCGGCCTCGAGGGGTTCGCCACCACTGCGGGGCACGTAGAGCTCTACCAGGTACTCACGCATACGCCGAGGCCTCGTCACCTCGTGAGGCGCAGCTTGCCCGCCGCCTCGCCCGCGGTGTTCTTGAACGTGTGCAGATCGATATAGCCGCCGCGGCGGGCCAACTGGTTCATGAGGTCGGGAAACACCTGCTCGATCGTGAGCCACTTTCCGGACACGCACCGGACCGTATTGACGTCGCAAATGGGATACCGACCGGTTAGCCCGGCGTGGGTGATTCGGCCGATGTGGAGCTCGCCGACACGCACGGGCCCGCTCATGCCGGAGTACGTAAGGCGGAACTTCAGGGTATGCGTGGACGGCGAGTAGACCGCTCTAAGGGAGCCGCGCGCCCTCGGCCTCGGAAACTCCTGGTTGGGGCTCGCCTTGAGGACCGCGCTCAGCCTCGTCGGCGTCGCGCCGGTACCGGCGGACGTCACTGCCGGCACCCCCGCGACGAGCAAGAGCACACCTGCCGCGGCCGCGACCATCACGTACCTCGACGGCGCCTGCTTAGGGCTTCTTCGCTGAAAGCTGCCGTTCATCGGTCCCTCCTCTGGAGATGGACACCGAGGGTAGGAGGACCTCGGCCGGCTGCAAACGATGGAATCCCTAGTCTTTGAGGGCAGGCGAGCGGGCCAGCTCGGTGCGTGACCGCACCTCGAGCTTTCGGAAGACGTTCCGCAGGTGGAACTCGACCGTCTTCTCCGTCACCGAGAGCCGCGCTGCCACTTCGCGGTTCGTGAGACCCTCACCGACGAGTTCGGCGACCTGCCGCTCAGTTGCGGTCAGCTCCCATCCGGAGGGCGCACGACCGCCGACACGTGCCAGCTCCGCGCGCGCTTTCTCGACCCAAAGTGAAGCATCGAGCTCCTCGAAGGCGCTGAGCGCCTTGGCAATCGTCTGCCGCGCGGCCGACCACCTTCTCGCTCGGCGCTGTACCGAGCCGATCGCGAGCAGCGTGCGCCCGAGCTCGAACGGGTTCTCGAACCGCGCGTGTTGAGCAAGCGCATCCTCGAGCACGCGAAGCGCCGCGTCTTGCTTACCCTTCGCCGCCTCGAACATGCCTCGGCACCGCCCGGCCGCGGCGAGCGCCGAAGCGCGGTCGAGCGCGCGTCCTCGTTCCTCGAGCCAGGAAAGGAGGCGCTCGGCCTCGGTTGAGCGGCCGAGCGCGACAAGCGCCTCGATCTCGTCCGAGACGAACCGGATCGATCCGGGTTCGCCGACGCCGGCTGCGAGCAGACGCTGACGTTCGAGCGCGAGCAACTGCGTTACCTCTCCCGGCCGGTCGAGCGAGAGCTCGAGCAGGCCCAGCGCCCAGAGGGCGTGGATCCTCCCGACCGCCATCCCGCTGTCGCCGACGAGCTCGAGCGCTTCTTCGGCGTCCGCGCGCGCCTCCTCCTCGAGGCCGAGGGACGCACTCACAAGCGCGTGCACCGACAGAGACAGCGCCTGCTGAGGTCGCTGACCGGTCTGCAGCGCGACCTCGGAGCCTTCCTCCGCGAGCCGGGCTGCGTCCTGCCAATGCCCCCTCAGATACTCAGCGAGCGCAAGGGACGCCACGATTCGAGGGACGGAGCTCTCGTCCCCGCGTGTGCGCGCATCCTCGTAGCAGCCGGCCATGATCGCCGCTGCTTGCTCCACTTCATCCGTCCAGAGCAGGAAGTAGCTGCGGCCCCATCGTGCCGTGGCGTCGACGCGATCTACGTACACGTCCTCGCCCAGCTCCTCCGCCGCCTGCAGGGTTGCACTCGCATCGGGGCGGCCGAGCACTCCTTCGATGAGGCCCTTCGTCACGAGAGCCTCTGAGTGGAGGCCGGGCGCCTCTGCGCGGGCCGCGAGTTCGGCAGCGAGCGCGGCGTGTCGCGCTGCTGCGTGGAGGTCC
>WNGB01010720.1_pt1 | contig 12657 bp, 10 predicted proteins | sample 5400681 | NCBI WGS metagenome assembly WNGB01 (sample SAMN13153367, study PRJNA577476) | soil metagenome | isolation source: 115 cm soil or saprolite under grassland replicate 2 | place: USA:California | collected 2016-06-15 | reverse complement strand
CGAGAAGTTGGCCGCGATCAGCACGCGCACTGAGGGAGCATCGGCCAGCCAGGTCCGGACCTGGGCCAGCCGGTCCTCGCCGAACCCGGAGGTGCCGACAACCACGTCCAGGCCGTGGCCGATGCACCAGCGCAGGTTGTCCATGACCACGCCCGGGTGGGTGAAGTCGACCACCACGCCGCAGCCGGTCAGGGCCTCGAGGGCGTCACCGGCGTCCACTCCGGCCGCGAGCTCGAGGTCGTCCGTGGCCGCCAGAGCCCGGCCGACCTCGCTGCCCATCCGGCCCCGCGCGCCCAGTACGCCGACCTTGATCATTCCGCCCGTTCCTAGGCCAGCGCGTTGATGAACGGCGCGTCGTCGTCGTAGGGACCGACCACGGCCAGCACCTTGGGCCGGGTCAGGACTTCTTCGGCCACGCCGCGCACCGCGTCGTGCGAGACCGCCTCGATCGAGGCGAGGATCTCGTCGACCGGCTCCAGCCGCGGGTACACGAGCTCGGACTTGCCCAGCCTGCTCATCCGCGAGGACGGGTCCTCCAGGCCGAGCACCATCGAGCCGCGGACCTGGCCCTTGCCGCGCTCGAACTCGGCGTCGGACAGGCCGCCCGAGACCACCCTGGCGATCTCGTCCCGGCAGATCGACAGCACCTCGTCGGCCTTGGACGGCAGGCATCCGACGTAGATGCCCCACATGCCGGTGTCGGCGTGCTGGGAGGTAAAGCTGTAGACCGAGTAGGCCAGCCCGCGCTTCTCGCGCACCTCCTGGAACAGGCGCGACGACATGCCGCCGCCGAGGGCCGCGTTGAGCACGCCCAGCGCGAACCGCCGGTCGTCGGTCCGGCTCAGCCCCTCGCAGCCGAGGATCAGGTTGGCCTGCTCGATCCCGCGCGATACCAGCCGCACCCCGCGGCCCGGATCGCCCGGTATCGCGCCGGTGACGGCCGGCGGCCCGCCCGGCGTGGCCATCCGCGGCCCGGCCGGCCGCGTGTCCCCGGTGAGCACCGGGCCGAACGCGCGCCGCGCCTGCTCCACCACCGTGTCGTGCTCGAGGCTGCCCGCCGCGGCCACGACCAGGTGGTCCGGGGTGTACCGGGTCCGGTAGTGCCCGGCGATCTGGTCCCGCTGGATGGTGTTGATGGAGTCGACGGTGCCGAGGATGGGCCGGCCGAGGGGCGTGTCACCGAACAGCTGGCCGACGAACGCCTCGTGCACCGTGTCGGAGGGATCGTCGTCGTTCATGGCGATCTCTTCGAGGATCACGCTGCGCTCGGCGTCGACGTCCTTCGGCTCGATGAGCGAGCTGGTCACCATGTCGGACAGCACATCGATGGCCAGCGGCAGATCCGCGTCCAGCACCCGCGCGTAGTAGCAGGTGTACTCCTTGCCGGTGAACGCGTTCAGCTCGCCGCCGACCGCGTCCATCTCGGCCGAGATCTCCAGCGCGGTCCGCCGCCTGGTGCCCTTGAACAGCAGGTGCTCCAGGTAGTGGGTGGCCCCGGCGTGGGCGAGGTCCTCGTCACAGGACCCCACCCCCGCCCAGATGCCGAACGCGACCGAGCGGACCGACGGCAGGGCCTCGGTGATGACCCGCAGCCCGCCGGGCAGCACGCTGCGCCGGATGGTGCTCAGGCCGTCGGCCACCTGCTCGGTGTGCACGTCCGGGGTGCTCACGAGTTGTTGCTGTGCCGGCGCTCGCGGTGCCGGGTCCGGTGGCTGTCGCCGCCCTGACCGGAAGCCCGGTCGTCCCGGCCGCCCGGGCCCGCGTCACCGGAGCCGGGCGAGCCGCCGTCGCCGTTCCCGGCGCCCGCCTCACGCTCGACCACCTCGACCGGCACCAGGGACAGCTTGCCGCGGTCGTCGATCTCGCGGATCTCCACCTGGATCTTGTCGCCGACCTTGACCACATCATCGACGTTGTCGATCCGCGCCCCGCCGTGCAGCTTGCGCAGCTGCGTGATGTGGAGCAGGCCGTCCTTGCCCGGCAGCAGCGAGATGAACGCGCCGAACGTGGTGGTCTTGACCACGGTCCCGAGGAACCGCTCGCCCACCTCGGGCATGTGCGGGTTGGCGATCGCGTTGATCGTGGTCCGCGCGGCCTCGGCGGACGGGCCATCGGTGGCACCGATGTAGATGGTGCCGTCGTCCTCGATGGTGATCTCGGCGCCGGTGTCCTCCTGGATCGAGTTGATCATCTTGCCCTTGGGCCCGATCACCTCGCCGATCTTGTCCACCGGGACCTTGATCGTGATGATCCGGGGCGCCTGCGGGCTCATCTCGGCCGGGCCGTCGATCGCCTCGCGCATGACCTCGAGAATCGTGAGCCGGGCCCCGCGCGCCTGGCGCAGTGCCGCGCCCAGCACGGCGGCCGGGATCCCGTCCAGCTTGGTGTCCAGCTGGAGCGCGGTGATGATCTCCGTGGTGCCGGCGACCTTGAAGTCCATGTCGCCGAACGCGTCCTCCGCGCCCAGGATGTCGGTGAGCGTGACGTACTCGCCGCCCTCGTGGATCAGGCCCATCGCGATGCCGGACACCATGTCCCGCAGCGGGACACCGGCGTCGAGCAGCGACATGGTGGACGCGCAGACCGAGCCCATCGAGGTCGACCCGTTCGACCCGATGGCCTCGGAGACCTGGCGGATCGCGTACGGGAATTCCTCGCGGCTGGGCAGCACGGGCAGCAGGGCCCGCTCAGCCAGCGCGCCGTGGCCGATCTCGCGCCGCTTCGGCGACCCGACCCGGCCGGTCTCCCCGGTGGAGTACGGCGGCATGTTGTAGTTGTGCATGTACCGCTTGGTGCGCTCCGGGTTGAGCGTGTCGATCATCTGCTCCATCCGGAGCATGTTCAGCGTGGTCACGCCCAGGATCTGCGTCTCACCGCGCTCGAACAGGGCCGAGCCGTGCACCCGGGGCAGCACGTGTGACTCGGCGGACAGCTGGCGGATGTCGGTCAGCCCGCGGCCGTCGATCCGGACGCCGTCAGAGATGATGCGCTCACGGACGAGCTTCTTGGTCAGCGCGCGGAACGCGGCGCTGATCTCCTTCTCGCGGCCCTCGAACTGGCTGGACAGCTTCTCGATGGCGAGCGCCTTGACCCGGTCGGTCTCGTTCTCGCGCTCCTGCTTGCCCGCGATCGTGAGGACCCGGGCCAGCTCCCCGGAGGCGGCCTGGGCCACGGCGTCGTAGACGTCCGGCTGGTAGTCCGCGAACACGGGGAACTCGCCGGTCGGCTTGGCCGCCTGGTCAGCAACCCGCTGCTGCGCCTCGCAGAGCAGCTTGAGGAACGGCTTGGCCGCCTCCAGCCCCTCCGGCACCGTCTCCTCGGTGGGCGCGACCGCGCCGCTGGAGGTGTCGGCCAGCAGGCCGATCGTGCCGGTGGTGGACTCCGCCTCGACCATCATGATCGCCACGTCGCCGTCGGGCAGCATCCGGCCCGCGACCACCATGTCGAAGGTGGCGTCGCTGAGCTGCTCGTGGGTGGGGAACCCGACCCACTGGCCCTTGATCAGGGCGACCCGCACGCCGGCGATCGGCCCCGAGAACGGCAGCCCGGCCAGCATGGTGGACAGCGACGCGGCGTTGATGGCGACCACGTCGTAGAGGTGCTCGGGGTTCAGCGCGAGGATGGTCTCGACGACCTGGACCTCGTTGCGCAGGCCCTTGACGAACGAGGGGCGCAGCGGCCGGTCGATCAGCCGGCAGGTGAGGATCGCGTCCTCGGACGGGCGGCCTTCCCGGCGGAAGAACGAACCGGGGATGCGGCCGATCGCGTACATCCGCTCCTCGACGTCCACGGTGAGCGGGAAGAAGTCCAGCCCCTCCTTGGGGTGCTTGCCTGCCGTCGTGGCGGACAGCACGACCGTCTCCTCGTCGAGGGTGGCGACGGCGGACCCGGCGGCCAGCCTGGCCAGCCTGCCGGTCTCGAACTTGATCGTATGGGTGCCGAAGGCTCCGTTATCGATAACGGCTTCGGCGGTATACACACCCTCCATGGGTGAGACCTCCTTCTGAGGTCCCGCTCCGCCCGCCGCCGGTGGCACGTGGCTGGTGCCGTCCGGCCGGTGCTGCCGGCCCCACGCCGGGTGGCGTGGTGCCGTCCAGTCCGTTCCATCTGGCCTGGCCAGCGGCCGGCCCGGTCTTCGATCGAAGCCCTCGGCCCGGTTGCGCGCTCCCGGACGGGAACGCGTACCGACCCGAGAACCACTACCGAGGACCGGTCCTGGCGCCCTGAGCGCTCCGGGATCGGGGGCCGCGGGAAGTCGTTCTTGAGTTGTCCCGGACCTACCTGCGCAGGCCCAGCTTGCTGATGAGCGCACGGTAGCGCTCGATGTCCGTGCTAGCCAGGTACTTCAGCAGGCGCCGGCGGCGCCCGACCAGCAGAAGCAGGCCGCGGCGGCTGTGGTGATCGTGCTTGTGCACCTTGAGGTGCTCGGTCAGGTCGTTGATCCGTCGCGTGAGCAGTGCGACCTGGACTTCCGGCGAGCCGGTGTCACCCTCATTGGTCGCGTTGTCCGCGATGATCTCCTTCTTCACGGAAGTGTCCAGCGGCACGTGGCTTTCCTATCTTTGTGTCAGGTCTCCGGGGTGAGGCTCGGCGCGGCCTGGAAAGAAGACCAGGCGGCGGGGGAGCCCCTCGGCCAGCCGCTTGAGGGTGCAGCTGACCGGGCCGGTACATGCCGGCCGTTACCTAAAGGTATCACGCGGGCCGGTCAGCAAACGCCGGGTCGCCGCGCCCCCCGGCCGTGTCCGCCCGGCGTGCTCAGGAGGTCCCGCCGACCAGATCGCGGGCCTCGTCGACGTCCCGGCGCATCTGCTCGGTGAGTGCTCCGGCGGAGTCGAACCGCACCATGCCCCGCAGCCGGGCCGCGAAGTCGACCGCCACGTGCGTGCCGTAGAGGTCCAGGTCGTCCCGGTCCAGCGCGTAGGCCTCGACTATCCGTTCCCGGCCGTCGAACGTGGGGTTGGTGCCCACGGAGATCGCGGCGGGCCAGCGCTGCTCCTCGTGGCCCTCAGGGTCCAGGCTGGCCAGCCAGCCCGCGTACACGCCGTCGGCGGGGATCGCCGTGTAGGGGGGTGTCTCGAGGTTGGCGGTCGGGAAGCCGAGCGCCCGGCCGCGCTGCTGGCCGCGCACCACGACCCCCTCCACCCGGTGCGGGCGGCCCAGGTCCCCGGCGGCGCCGGCCACGTCCCCCTGGTTCAGCAGGTCGCGGATCCTGCTGGAGGAGATCGTCTCCCCGGGTTCCCCGTCCTGGCCCTCGCTGAGCAGCGGCACGCCCTCCGCCCCGAAGTCGTATTTCTCGCCCAGCTCGGCCAGCAGCGGCACGTCACCGGCGGCCCGGTGGCCAAACCGGAAGTTCTCCCCCACCACGACCCAGCGGGCGTGCAGCCGGTCGGCCAGCACGGCCCGGATGAACTCATCCGGGCCCAGCCGGGAGAAATCGAGCGTGAACGGCAGCACGCAGACCGCGTCGCAGCCCTCGGCGCCGAGCAACTGCACCCGGCGGCGGACGCTGCACAGCAGCGGGGGGTGCGAGCCGGGCCGGACCACCTCCGCCGGGTGCGGGTCGAAGGTGATGACGACCACGGGCAGGCCCAGCCGGGCGGCGACCCCGGCGGCCCGCCCCACGATGCGCTGGTGCCCGAGGTGCACGCCGTCGAACACGCCGACGGTGACGACCGAGGAGCCCCAGTCTCCGGGCACGTCATCCAGGCCCTGCCAGCGCTGCACGGTGCTGCTCCTTCGATGCTCGACGCGTGTGGCCGCGGCGGGTCTCCGCATCCCCAAGACGTGCAGGCTCACGACCCGGCACCCTCAAGACTAGGGCGCCGGCGCGGCGGCGGACCCGGCGACCGCCCGGCGCGGCGTGACGTCGCGGCGGCGCCGGACCGCGGCGGCCAGCCCGCGCAGCACGTCCGCGGTGGCATCGACGTCGATGCACGCGTCGGTGACGCTCTGCCCGTACACCAGCGTCGCGGGGTGCCCCGGCTCCTGCCGCCCGGCCTGCAGGAAGCTTTCCAGCATGATGCCGACGATGCCGGGCTCGCCCGCGCCGATCTGGCCGGCGAGCACCCCGGCCACGACCGGCTGGCGCCGGTAGTCCTTGCCGCTGTTGCCGTGGCTGGCGTCCACCATCACCCGCCGGGCCAGCCCGGCCTTGGTCACCATGTCCAGCGCGTCGCAGACCGGCCCGGAGTCGTAGTTGGGGCCGGGCCGCCCGCCGCGCAGGATCACGTGGCAGTCCGGGTTCCCCGCGGTGGTGACCACCGCTGCCGCGCCGGCCCGGGTAACGCCGAAGAACGTGTGCCCTGCGGCCGCGGCCCGGCAGGCGTCCACGGCCACCCGCACGTCGCCGTCGGTGCCGTTCTTGAACCCGATCGGCATGGACAGGCCCGAGGCGAGCTGGCGGTGCACCTGGCTCTCCGTGGTCCGCGCGCCGATCGCGCCCCACGCCACGGCGTCGGCGATGTACTGCGGCGTGATCGGGTCCAGCCACTCACAGCCGACCGGGAGGCCGAGGGAGACCACGTCGAGCAGGAACCGCCGGGCCATCCGCAGGCCCCGGTGCACGTCGTGGGTGCCGTCCATGCCCGGGTCGTTAATGAGCCCCTTCCAGCCCGTCACCGTGCGCGGCTTCTCGAAGTAGACGCGCATGACGACCAGGAGCTCATCGGCCAGCGACTCGCGCAGCGCGGCCAGCTGGCCCGCGTACTCCAGCCCGGCGGCCGGATCATGCACCGAGCAGGGGCCGGCCACCACCAGGAGGCGGTCGTCCTCGCCGTCCAGCACCGCGCGCACCTCAGCCCGGGACCGTTCGACCATGTCCGCCTCGGCGGGCCCGAGCGGCAGTTCGTCCAGCAGCGCCGCGGGCGAGAGCAACGGCTCGTAGCCCAGGATCCGGGTATCGCTGGTGTGCGGCATGACGCTCTCCTCCCGCGAGCGGGCTGCCCGCATCTGCCATTCTGCCGGACGGCGGCGCATGATCAGGGACCAGAGCGGGCTGGCCGGCCGGCGCCCGGCATGAGCCGCGGCGTGGTGCCGGTTTTCAAATTCGCCGCAACGAAAACCATCCGGGGCCGGTCCCGCCCCGTCCCGGGAGCCGGCCGGCCGGTCAGGGAACGAACACGGCGAGCGGCCGGGTCACGCCGTCTTTGTCCTGTACCAGGGCGATGAGCGTGCCGTCGGGCCCGAACGCAGCCACCGGTCCGGTCTCCGGGCCGGTCTCCGGGCCGGTCTCCGGGCCGGTCTCCGGGCCGGTCTCCGGGCCGGTCTCCGGGCCGGTCTCCGGTCCGGTCTCCGGTCCGGTCTCCGGTCCGGTCTCCGGTCCGGTCTGTCGGCCGGTCTGTGGGCTGGACCCGGCGCCGGCCCTCCGGCTGGACCCGGCGCCGGTCTCCGGGCCGGCCTGCGCGCCCAGGCCGGGCAGCCGCCCGCCGTGCGAGAGGGACCGGGCCTGGTCCGCGGTGAGCTGGCGGACCGGGAAGGCGGCCGCCGCGGCCTCGGCGAGCGGCAGGATGGTCAGCCGCCCGGCCAGCTCGTCCAGCCCGTGCGCGGCGCTCAGGTCGTACGGGCCGACCCGGGTCCGGCGCAGCCGGGTGAGGTGGCCGCCCACGCCCAGGGCGTCCCCCATGTCGCGGGCCAGGGCGCGGATGTAGGTGCCGCTGGAGCAGCGCACCTCCACGTCGACGTCGAGCAGGTCACCCGGCCCGGCGCCGGGCGCGGGGCCTGGCGTGCCCGCTGGCGCGGCGTCCGGGACGGGCCGGACGGCCTGGACGGTGAAGGACCACACGGTCACCGGCCGCGGCTTGAGCACCGGCGGGGCACCCTCGCGGGCCAGCTGGTAAGCCCGCCGGCCCGCCACCTTGATGGCGCTGACCGCGGGCGGCACCTGCTGGATCTCCCCGGTCAGCGCGGCCGCGGCCGCCTCCACCTGGGCCACGGTCAGGTGGCCCGCGGGGTGGCCCGGGGTCACCGTGCCCTCGGCATCCCCGGTGTCGGTGGCCTGGCCCAGCCGGATGGTGGCCAGGTACTCCTTGTCGGTGAGCGTGAGGTGGCCGAGCAGTCGCGTCGCCTTCTCCACGCCGACGACGAGCACGCCGGTCGCCATCGGATCCAGGGTGCCGGCGTGCCCGACCCGGCGGGTGCCCGCCAGCCGGCGGATCCGCGCCACCACGTCATGAGAGGTCAGGCCGCCGGGCTTGTCCACCACGATCAGCCCGCTCGGGGTGCTCCCCCGGGCTTCCCGGGCCATCGGCCTAGCTGCTTTCCGCCAGCCGCCCGCGCAGCCGTGCGATAGCGTCCCTGGCACTGCCGCCCAGCGTCACCCCGGCCGCGTTGCGGTGCCCGCCGCCGCCCAGCTGGGAGCAGGCCCGGCCCACGTCCACCTTGCCTTTGGACCGGGCGGAGGCCTGCCACAGCCCGTCGTCGGACTGCTTGAGCACGATGGCCACCTCCGCCTCGTCGGTGCGGCGCACCACGTCGATGACGGACTCGACCGCGTCGAGGGACAGGCCGTGCGCGGCCCGGTCGGCGCGGGTCACCGACGTCCAGACCAGGCCGTGGCCGCCGGCCGCGTCGGGCTCGAGCACCGCCCGGCCGAGGGCCGCGGAGAGCAGCCCCAGATAGCCGAAGGAAGCCCGGTCCCACAGCTCGCGGGCCACCCGGCCCGGCTCGATCCCGGTGGACAGCAGCCGGGCCGCCGCCTGGTGGACCTCCGGCGTGGTCGCGGAGAACTTGAACGACCCGGTGTCGGCGACCAGGCCGGAGTAGAGGCCGAACCCGATATCCCGGGTCAGCTCCAGGCCGGCCGCGTCGATCAGGTCCAGGACGAGCATCGCGGTGGCGGCCGCTCCCGGATCGATCAGGTTGACGGTGCCGAACCGGGTGTTGGAGGCGTGGTGGTCGATGACGATCAGCTGGCCGGCGCGTGACGCGTGCCCGGCCAGCAGGCCCAGCCGGTCGATGCTGCCCGCGTCGAACGTGACCATCACCTCGGGGCGGTGCGGGTAGGCATCCGGCGGGCTGAGCAGGCTGAGCCCGGGGAGGAAACGGAGGATCTCCGGGACCTCGAACGGCTCGTCGCCGAAGGAGGCGACGACCCGCTGGGGCCGGCGGCCCGGGGCGCGCAGCGCGTGCGCGACCGCCAGCATGGACCCGAGCGCGTCCGCATCCGGACGTACATGGCAGGCCAGGCACACCTCATCCGCCGTGTCCAGCAGCGCCAGCGCCGTCGCCTGCTGGATCGCCAGATCAGCCTGGCTCGGCGCGGCAGTCACGGTCGTGAGTATCCCGCGCCGCGATCGCGAGCGTCGTCCAGATCGTCGAGGTCGCCGAGGTTGCCGCCGAAGTCGCCGACGTCGCCGGGCTCGTTCTCGCCGGGGCTGTCCTCGCCGGGGTCGTCCTCGCCGTCGCCGTCGAGGCCGGCGGCGCCTGGCGGCTCGCGGTAGGGATCCGGGTCCCCGGCCGGTACCGCGCCCTCACGCACCGCGGCCAGCCTGGCGTCCGCCTCGCGGGCCTGGGCCACGAGATCTTCCATGTGCCGGGCGCCCTCCGGGAGCGTGTCGGCCACGAACGTGAGGGAGGGCGTGTGCTTCAGGCCGGTCTGGTGGCCGACCTCGGAGCGGATCACCCCGGTCGCGCTGGCCAGCGCGGCCGCGGTGGCGGTCCGTTCCTCGGGTGATCCGTAGACCGTGTAGAAGACGGTGGCCTCGCGCAGGTCACCGGTGAGCCGGGCCTCGGTCACCGTGACGAAGCCGAGCCGCGGATCCTTGATCCGCCACTCCAGCATCTCCGCCACGATCTGGGCGATCCGGTCGGCGAGCTTCCGGGCCCGGGCTTGGTCCACCATGGCTAGCTCACTCCTCCTCGGTCAGCAGCCGTTGCCGCGCGGACAGCAGTTCGATGTCGGGGCGCGCCGCCACCAGGCGCTCGCACGCGTCGAGAACCTCGACGGCGTGAGCGGCCGTGGAGGACACTACCGCGACCCCGATCTCCGCCCGGCGGTGCAGGTCGGTCTGGCCGCTCTCGGCCACTGCCACGCCGGGGTAGCGGCGGCGGACCTCGGCCACGACCGAGGCCACCACCGACCGCTTCTGCTTGAGCGAACGCACGTCACCCAGCAGCACATCCAGCGTCAGGGCACCCAGGTACACGACGCCCTTCCTGGCCGCGGCCACCCGGTCCCGGCCGGAGCCGGGACCGGGGGTGCCTGTCCTACGCCCGCGGCTTCTCCCGCATCTCGAAGGTCTCGATCACGTCCTCGACCCGGATGTCGCTGTAGCCGATGCCGATACCGCACTCGTAACCCTCGCGGACCTCGGTCGCGTCGTCCTTGAACCGGCGCAGCGATTCGACGGTCAGGTTGTCCGAGATCACGACGCCGTCGCGGATCAGCCGGGCCTTGCTGCCCCGGGTGATGGTGCCGGAGCGGACCAGGGAGCCCGCCACGTTGCCCACCCTGGGCACCCGGAAGACCTCCCGGATCTCGGCGGTGCCGAGCTGGGCCTCCTCGAACTCGGGCTTGAGCATGCCCTTAAGGGCCGCCTCGATCTCCTCGATCGCCTGGTAGATGACCGAGTAGTAGCGGATGTCCACGCCCTCGCGCTGGGCCAGTTCCCCGGCCCGGCCCGCTGGCCTGACGTTGAAGCCGACGATCACCGCTTCGGACGCGATCGCCAGGTTCACGTCGTCCTGGGTGATGGCGCCGACGCCCCGGCCGATGACCCGCAGGCTCACTTCCTCGCCGACATCGATCTTGAGCAGCGCGTCCTCGAGGGCCTCGACCGACCCGGACACGTCGCCCTTGATGATGAGCAGGAGCTCTTCCCGCTCGCCGGACTTGAGCGCGGACTCCAGGTCCTCCAGCGTGACCCTCGGCCGCCGCTGGGCGAACATGGCGTTGCGCTCGCGTGCCTCGCGGCGTTCCGCGATCTGCCTGGCCACCCGGTCGTCGCTGACCACCAGGAAGCTGTCGCCCGCGTCGGGCACCGCGGTGAGGCCGAGCACCTGCACGGGGCGCGACGGCGGCGCGTCCGGCACCGGGGCGCCGTTGTCGTCGAGCAGCGCCCGGACCCGCCCGAACGCCTCGCCCGCGACGATGGAGTCGCCGACGTGCAGCGTGCCGCGCTGGACCAGCACCGTGGCCACCGGGCCGCGGCCGCGGTCCAGGTGGGCCTCGATGGCGACGCCCTGGCCGAGCTGCTCGGGGTTGGCCCGCAGGTCCAGCTCGGCGTCCGCGGTCAGGATGATGGCCTCGAGCAGCTCCTCGATATTGCGCCCCTCGCGGGCGGACACGTCCACGAACAGGGTCGTGCCGCCGAACTCCTCAGCGACCAGGTTGTACTCGGTGAGCTGGGAACGCACCCGCTGCGGGTCCGCCCCCTCCTTGTCGATCTTGTTGACCGCCACCACGATCGGCACCCCGGCCGCCTGGGCGTGGTTGAGCGCTTCCGTCGTCTGCGGCTTCACGCCGTCGTCGGCCGCGACCACGAGCACCACGAGGTCGGTGGTTTCCGCACCGCGGGCACGCATGGCGGTGAAGGCCTCGTGACCGGGGGTGTCGATGAACGTGATCTTCCGCTCCTGGCCGTCCACTTCCGTGGTGACCTGGTAGGCACCGATGTGCTGGGTGATGCCGCCCGCTTCGCGGGCCGTCACGTTGGTGTGCCGGATCGCGTCGAGGAGCTTGGTCTTGCCGTGGTCGACGTGACCCATCACGGTCACCACCGGCGGCCGGGCGACCAGGGCTTCCTCGCCGCCCTCGTCCTCACCGAACTCGATGTCGAACGACTCCAGCAGCTCCCGGTCCTCTTCCTCCGGGGAGACGACCTGGACGTTGTAGTTGAGCTCCGCCCCGAGCAGCTGCAGCGTCTCATCGTTCACCGACTGGGTGGCGGTGACCATCTCGCCCAGGTGGAACAGCACCTGGACCAGCGAGGCCGGGTTGACCCCGATCTTGTCGGCGAAGTCGCTCAGCGACGCGCCGCGGGACAGCCGGATGGTCTGGCCGTTGCCACGGGGGATCGACACGCCGCCGATCGCTGGCGCCTGCATGTTGTCGAATTCCTGGCGGCGTGCCTTGCGTGACTTCCGGGCGCGCGAGGGCCGGCCACCGGGGCGCCCGAAAGCACCCTGGGTGCCGCTGCGGCCGCGGCCGCCACCGCCAGGACGCCCGCCGGTCATGCCCGGGCGCGGGCCAGCTCCGCCGCCGCCGCCGCCACCGCCGGGACGGGGCGCACCCGTGCCGGGACCGCCACGGCCGCCGCCGCCCGGGCGGCCGCCCGCGCCGGCGCCGCCGCCGGGACCACGGCCGGGACCGCCGGGACCGCCGCCGGGACCGCCGCGGGCTGGCCGCGGCGGCATGCTGCTGGGGCTGGGACGCGGCCCGCCGGGGCGGGCCATGTCTGCCGGGCTGGGGCGTCCGGGGCCGCGCGGGCCCGCCGGACGCGGGCCGCCGGGGCGCGGGCCACCCTGGCCGGGTGACGCCGGGCCGGCGCTGCCCGGGCCGGTCTGGCCGGGCCGGGGCGGCGCGCCACGCGGGGCCGAGCCCATCCCCGACGCGACGGGCGCGTAAGGGTTGTTACCGGGGCGCGGGCCAGGACGCGGGCCACCGCGGGTACCGGGCCGGGGAGCGCCCGGACGGGGCGCGCCCTGTCCATGGCCACCCTG
>WNGB01028766.1_pt1 | contig 12659 bp, 5 predicted proteins | sample 5400681 | NCBI WGS metagenome assembly WNGB01 (sample SAMN13153367, study PRJNA577476) | soil metagenome | isolation source: 115 cm soil or saprolite under grassland replicate 2 | place: USA:California | collected 2016-06-15 | reverse complement strand
GGCTCTCGGGCCCTTGCGGATGACAAGGTGACAGGGTGACACGGTGACCAGGTGACCGGCGTAACTCCCTTTCACCTGGTCACCTGGTCACCTGGTCACCGTGTCATCCTCACGCGGGTCTGAAACAGCCTTCCTGCTGTTGTGTGTGAGGCCAAACGCTCGGGCGGCGCAACACCGCCCACGGCGCAGAACGCCAAGCTAGACCCATGCCCCAGAGGTGCCGGCCCGAGAGCGCGGCAGACGTGTTGTACCACTCGCGCCGCTGGGGGCAAGCCCTGACGAAGCGGCTAGGGCGGCAATTACTGAGACTCAGTCGAGCCGCAATATCCACCATGCCAGTCCGAGGAACCCGATACCGAATCCCGTGAGCACCATGCATGCCGTGCCGACGATCTCCAGGTTTGGCTGCGGGCTGGTCAGGAGTTGCCGGTAGGCGTCCAGCGCCCAGGCGTGCGGCGTCACTCGACTGAGCTGCTGCATCCCCTCCGGCATCAGCGAACGATCGCCCATCATGGCCCCACTCAGGCCCGCCAGCACCAGTACCAGCAGCGTTCCGTAGATCGCCACCTGCGTCTCCGTGCGAGCCGCCGCGGCCACCAAGAGCGCCAGCCCCATCGCCGCCAGCGACGTAGACAACACCAACGGCAGCAGCCAGAGCGGTTCCGGTCCCCAACTCATCCCAAAGATCAGCCGCCCCGCCCCCAGCAGGAACAGCCCCTGCGTCAGCGACATCAGGAAGCACGGGATCAGCTTGCCCAGCAGGATCTGCCCGCGCGTCACCGGGGCCGCCCGCAGACGCTTGAGGGTGCCCTGCCGTCGCTCCGCGACGAACAGCCAGCCGACCGTCAGCACCAGGAAGAACGCGAACATCACCAGGTACGACGGCACCAGCACCTGATAGCGTAGCGCCCCGCGCTTGAGCAGTCCGACGCCCTCCTCGCGATACGTCCCCGACGCGGCGCCGGTGCGGCCGGGGTCGTATGCCTTGGTCAGCGCCGACCAGGTTTTGGCGGTCAAGTTGTACTTGGCGAACAGTCCCTGCAAGGCGTTTTGCAGACTGGCGCCGAGGGCCTGCTTCTGCGCTGTGCTCATGGCGCGCAGGACCGTGCTCATCGCCATCTTGCCGAGGGGCGTCTGCAAGAACACGTCGTCGCGGCGCAGCATATCTACAAATTGCGGATCGCCAATCTTCTCAAAGGCGCGGCCGATCATCCACGGCAGCACCACGCGCATCATGCTGCCCTGGGCGACCTGATCGATGATCGCCGCTGCCGTCGCCTGCGTCGGATCGCGCAACACATGGGCGTCGAGCTTGTCCATCTCCACGCCGTCGCGATGGAAGGGATTGATGCCATCCAGCAGGTAGAGCGGCAACACGTCCTGGCGTTCATCGAGGAGAGCGTGCAGCACCGGCTGTTGCCAGCCGGCCGCGAGGCGCACCGAGTCGCCCCAGCCACCCGCGAGGAACGACGAGCGACTGACGCGCTTGCTGAACAGGGGGCCGAAGATGAGCACGGCGGGCCGGCGGCCGCTGCGCACCAGTCGCTCGGCCTCCTCGCGGTTGGGGATGATTTCGACGCTGATGTCGGCCGTTTCGGCGAGGTCGCGCTGAACAACCTTCGCCCAGGACTCGTGCGGGAACCACAGGGAACGGTTGACAGTCGCCAGCGCCGCGGCTCCAACTGGCCCATCAATGCCCGCGGACGGCAAGGCGCCCGCTGCCAGCCAGGCCAATCCCTCGCGCAGCATGGCCGGGCGGTCGAAGTAGCGCGGGACACCCTCGTCCAGATCCACCAGCGACACGCGCAGCCGATCAGCGGGTTTCTGACCAAAGCCTTCGCCCAGCGACACGCCCAGGACGAGGATGAAGATGAGCGGCATCGCCAGGAGGATCACGCCGGCGCGTGGATCGCGCAACAGCAAGCGCAGGTCTTTCTTCGCCAACGTCCACATTGCAGTCCCCCGGGCTCCCGTAGCTCGCCCGGAGTGCTCTATTCCTTGGTGATCGCCTCGTCGAGATTGAGGATCAGACTGGCGGTCGCCGTGTACGCTGCCAGTTCGCTGACGTCCAGCCGATCGTCGCGCCGGGACTCGCCGGCGCTGACCAGCTTCAGCGCCGCCTGGCGGTCGCCGCGATAATGCGTCAGATGCTCGTCCAGGCCCGCGCGCAGGATGGTCAACTCGACAGGCCGGGGGGGCCGGGCCAGCACCAGGCGAAACGCCAACGTCAACCGCTCCTCCGCCGTCTTGCCCTGTTTCAGTACCCGCTCCGCCAGGACGCGGGCCGCCTCCACATAGGTCACGTCGTTCATCAGGTTCAGTGCCTGCAGGGGCGTGTTCGTCCGTGTCTCGCGCACGACGCACGTCTCGCGGCCCGCGGCATCGAAGGTCAGCATCGCCGGCGGTGCGATCGTTCGCTTCCAGAACGTGTACAGGCCGCGGCGAGGGCCGCCCACGCGCTCGACGAGCAACCCGCTCGTCGCCAGCGCCTGATCACGAATCATCTCCGCCGACAGCCGTAGCCGCGGACCGCGAGCCAGCAGCCGATTCTGCGGATCGCGCTGGAGGAGATCCTTCGTCACGCGCGACGACTGACGGTAGCTCGCGCTGGTGACGATGGTGCGCTGCATCCCCTTGACGTCCCAGCCGGTGCGAACGAATTCCGTCGCCAGCCAGTCGAGCAGGTCGGGGTGGCTCGGCCACTCGCCCTGCGAGCCGAAATCCTCGGTCGTCTTGACCAGACCCGTGCCGAAATACATCTGCCAGTAGCGATTGACCATCACGCGCGCCGTCAGCGGGTTCGACGGCTCGACCAGCCAGCGTGCGAAGCCGAGACGATCGTTCGGCGCCCCCGACGGCAGCGGCGGCAAACTCGCCGGGACGCCGGGCGATACCTTCGCGCCTTTCTTGTCGTACTCGCCGCGGAGCAAAATGTGCGTGTCACGCGGCGGCTTCATCTCCTCCATGACCATCGTCGTCGGGATCGTTTCGAGGAAGCGCTCCAACCGCTTGCGTAGCGTCAGCACCTCGACGCGCGCCCGCCGGATCGGCTCGGGGGCGTGATTGGCGAGGAAGTAAGAGCGGAGTTTCCACGCTTGCGCGGCGGTGCGGGCGGCGGGCGGGATACGGACCAGGTCTGGGATCGGCTCGACCGTCGCGAGCAGCACCGCGTCATCGGGGGCCAGCCAATCGTCGTAGACGCGCACGTCGTCGATCCAGCCGCGGAACAACCGCCCGCGCTCACCGCCCCAGCCGATCCGCAATGGCTGCTTGGTCTTGAAATCCTGGTTGAGATCGTCGAGTGACACCTCCAGTTGCTGCCGGACGCCGTTGACGTACAGTTTGACGCCCGACGCCAGCCGCGTGCCGTCGTACGTCATTACCACATGCTGCCACCGACCCGGCGTCAATCGTTCCCTGGTATGGGCGTGAATGGCGTCGTCCAGCCAGCGTTTCGACAGGTGAACGTGCAGGCGTCCGCCGCGCACGGCGAGGGCGTAGCCTTCGGCCCGATCGTTGTCGGCCATGCGCGACAGGACCGTCCCGGCCTCGCCGTCTTTGGGATAAATCCACGCCGAGAGAGAGAATTTGTCGGTAAAGCTGAAGTTGCCGACATCCCCCGCGTCGAGGAAGTGCTTCCCGTCGAGCGCGACCGCCTTGCCGACCCGACCAGGGACGAACACCGCGTCCCCGCCGGCAGGCTTGAGGGCGGCCTCGGGGCCGTCAAGCGGGTAGTGAGCCACGAGGCGAGCCAGGAACGAATAGCGATCCTTGATCTCCGCTGCGCCGACTGTCTTCTCCCAGCGAGCCTGCACCCTCTTGATGGAGCGCTCCAGAGAGATGAAGCGTTCCTCGGCGGCCTTCAGCTCGGCCTCCAGCCGGGCGAGTCGCTCCTGCTGCAGCCGCGTCGGCGAGCGCACCATCGGCGGCGAGTTACCGAAACGCACCACCTTGCCGCGCTCCGGCACGTTGTTGAAGTAGGCGAAAGCACGATAAAACTCCTTTTGAGAGATGGGATCGTACTTATGGTCGTGACACCGGGCGCACCCCAGTGCCAGGCCGAGAAAGACCGTGCCGGTCGTATCGACGCGATCGACGACGTACTCGACGGCGTATTCCTCGGGGACGATGCCGCCTTCGGCGTTGCCGCGATGGTTGCGATTGAAGCCGGTCGCGATTTTCTGCTCCAGGGTGGCGCCCGGCAGCAGGTCGCCGGCCAACTGCTCGATAGTGAACTGGTCGAACGGCATGTTCTGATTGAAGGCGTCGATGACCCAGTCGCGCCAGCGCCACATGACACGCTCGCCGTCGCCCTGGTAGCCGTTCGTGTCGGCGTAGCGCGCCCCGTCGAGCCACTTGATCGCCATGCGCTCGCCGTAGCGCGGCGACGCCAGCAAGCGATCCACCACCTTTTCGTAAGCGTTCGGCGATGTATCCGCGAGGAAGGCATCGACCTCGGCCGGCGTCGGCGGCAGGCCTGTCAGGTCGAGCGTTACGCGGCGAATGAGGGTGACGCGGTCAGCCTCCGGGGAGGGTCGCAGTCCCTCGCGCTCCAGGCGGGCAAGGATGAAATGGTCGATCGGATTGCGCGGCCAGTGGGTGTCCTTGACCGGCGGCAGTTCCGGGCGGCGTGGCGGCAGCAGTGACCAGTGTTTTTGCCACTTGGCCCCCTGCTCGATCCAGCGCCGCAGACGATCGACCTCGGCGGCGGTTAACTTGCGACCCGTGGCGGCCGGGGGCATGCGCTTGCTGTCGTCGCTCGCCAGGACGCGGCGGAGCACTTCGCTGTCTGCGGGTTTGCCGGGGGCGAGTGCGCGATACCCACCCAGGTCGGCGAAGGCGCCCGTTTCGGTGTCGAGGCGAAGACCGGCCTTGCGGTTGGCCTTGTCGGGGCCGTGGCACTGGAAACAGGCGTCCGAAAGAATCGGCCGCACGTCGCGGTTGAACTCGACCGGACGGGCGGGCGGGTCGGCAGCGCGGACGGCGGTGAAGGGGGCTGCCAGGAAGCAGGTGAGCCAACCGAGCGAAAACAACGCGAGGGAACGCGGCATGACCCGGTCCTGTGGGATGGTGGGAAGGGGGCGACGGCGCGGCGGTCTGCCATCGATTGTAAGAGATAGGAACAGAAGGAGGTAGGCCCCGCGAGCCGAGCGGGGCTGCCGGGATGCCGCTCGGCTCGCGGCACCTACGGGCGGAAAAGACTACGCCTCTTCTCCAACTCACGCTATACTGACGGACACCGCACCTGGCAGCCCGAATCGTCCGCGAAGTGTGGGCCGTGGTGGTCCGTTCGCCTGTCGAGAGTGTCTATTTCTGTGGAGGGCCGACATGGCCACCGCTGCCGAAGGCCCCGCCGGGCCGCTGGAACGTTTCCGGGACTACCTGCGCCTGCTGGCGCGCCTCCAGCTGGACGCGCGTCTGCAGTCGAAACTGGACGCCTCGGACCTGGTCCAGCAGACGTTGCTCAAGGCGCACCAGGGCATGGAGCAGTTTCGGGGGCAGACGGCAGCGGAACAGGCGGCGTGGCTGCGGCAAATCCTGGCCAACACCCTGGCCAACGCCATCCGCGATTTCGCCCGCGGCAAGCGCGATGTGAACCTGGAACGCTCGCTGGAGGCGTCGCTGACGGATTCCTCCGCGCGCCTGGAGGCATGGCTGATCTCCAAGGAGGATTCGCCCAGCCAGCACGCCGAACGCAACGAGCAACTGCTCAAACTGGCCGAGGAACTGGCCCGGTTGCCGGAGATTCAGCGCGAGGTGTTGTTGCTGCGGCATTGTCAGGGCTGGTCGCTGGCAGAGATTGGCGCTCACCTGGGCCGGAGTCGAGCCGCGGTGGCGTCGCTGCTGCGCCGCGGCCTGCAGCAGCTGCGCGGCCACCTGCGCACCGAGAGCGATAGTAAACTCATCGAATGACGCTCGAAGCCCACGGGCCGCGGCCCGTGGGCTTTGTCCAGAGGGAGAGCGACGCATGGGCGCCGAGCGGACCAACTTCGAGGACCGCGAAAGTCAACTGGACGAGGTCATCGCCAGTTACCTCGAAGCGCTGGAGAGCGGCACAGCGCCGAACCGGCAGGAGTGGCTCGACCGTTACCCTCATCTCGCCGATGAACTGGCCGCCTTCTTCGCCGACGAAGACGGCTTCGACGGGCTGGTCGCCCCGCTGCGCGGCGGTACACCGACCCCACAAGACGCCCTGACCCACAGCAACGGCGTGACGGTTCGCTGTCAGGTATCGGCCGAACCAACCCTCACCGGCCGCCGCTTCGGGGATTATGAACTGCTGGAAGAAGCGGCCCGCGGCGGCATGGGCATTGTCTTCCGGGCGCGGCAGATCAGTCTCAACCGCACCGTCGCGGTCAAAATGATCCGTGACGCCGAGTGGGCCACCCCGCCGGAGGTCCAGCGGTTCCGCCTGGAGGCCGAGGCCGTTGGCAACCTCGATCATCCGAACATTGTCCCCATTTACGAAGTTGGCGCTCACCAGAATCAACAGTATTTCAGCATGAAGTGGGTCGATGGGGGCAACCTCGCCCAGGCCATCGCCCGCGGCGAGTGGTCGGCCGCCGGCCCCGAGAAGCAGCGCGAAGCGGCGCGGCTGATGGCGACCGTGGCGCGGGCGGTCCACTATGCCCACCAGCGCGGCATCCTGCACCGCGACCTCAAGCCCGCCAATATCCTCCTCTCTCACCCCTCCCCCCAACCCCCTCCCCGCAGCGGAGAGGGGGAGCAAGACAACCCCCTTCTCTTCTCCCCCTCTCCGCTGCGGGGAGGGGGTTGGGGGGAGGGGTTCTCCGAACCGCGGCTAACCGAGGCCGTGCCGATGATTGTCGATTTCGGCCTCGCCAAGCGCGTCACCGCCGACGACCGCCTGACTCTGTCCGGCACCGCCGTCGGTACGCCGAGCTACATGGCTCCCGAGCAGGCCGTCCCGGGCCGGAAGGGGGCCGCCCTGACCATGGCCGCCGACGTCTACTCCCTCGGCGCCATCCTTTATGAGCTGCTCACCGGCCGGCCGCCCTTCCGGGCTGAGACCACCCTGGAGACGCTCCGCGATGTGCTGGAGCGCGAGCCGGCCCGGCCGCGGACGCTCCATGCCGCCATCGACCGCGATCTGGAGAATGTCTGCCTCAAATGTCTCGAAAAGGATCCGGCGCGGCGCTACGCCAGCGCCGCCGCCTTTGCCGAGGATCTGGAGCGCTTCCTCGCCGGTGAGCCGGTCCAGGCCCGGCCAGTCGGCAGCGTGGACCGGTTGCTCCGCTGGTGCCATCGCAACCGTGTCCTGGCCGGCGTCAGTGCCCTGGCAGTGGCGGCATTGATCACGGCGACGGCGGTGTCGCTGCTGCTGGCCGTGCGCGAAGCGGGCCACGCCGCCCAGCGTGATCGGGATGCGGAGGAGTTGCAACGCGCCCTGATGGAAGTGCAGCGCAAGCACGACGCCGCCGAAGTCCACCGCAAGGAAGCCGAGCGGCAGCGACTCCTTGAGGAAGAGAGCTTCCATCAGGCTCACAAGGCCGTCAACGACTTCTGCATTCGGGTGAGCGAGGAGTTGCGCAGCGTGACCGGCCAGCAACTGCTGCGCAAGCGGCTGCTGGAGGACGCCCTGGGCTACTACGAGCGCTTCCTGAAACAGCGCGGCCAGGATCCGAAACTTAAGCGTGAGCTGGCCGAGGCGCAGTTCAACGCCGCCATGCTGGCCAGTGAGATCGGCCGCAAGGCCGACGCGGCCGCGGGCTACCGCGCCGCCCTCGCGATCTTTCGGGAACTGCGGCAGGCCAATCCCGGCGATCTCGGCTTGCTGTGCCGCGAGGGCAACGCCCTCTGCAACCTCGCCGTCGTGCTCCAGGCACTGCAGCGCCACAAGGAAGCGCTGACTACGTATCGGCAAGCTCAGGAGTGCTACGAAGGCGCACTGCAACTCAAGGCGAACTATCCCCTCGGCCGGGACGGTCTGGCCAATGCGCATGGCGGCCTCGGCTCGTTGCATCGCAGCGCCGGCAACTACAAGGAAGCGGTCGCGTCCTACGCCAAGGTGGTCGCCGCGCGCGAGCAACTGGCTCGCGACAACCCGAAGGACCGACGCCGGCAGGACGCGCTCGCCCTGGCTCACAACAACCTCGGCGTCGCTCAGACGCACGCCGGTCAGGCGGACGCGGCGATGGAGTCCTTCGAGAAGGCCCGTGCCATCCGCGAACGCCGGACCCGCGAGGAGCCGGACAACTTCGGCCTGCAAATGGCGCTGAGTGGCAGCCTCCGCGACATCGCCCTCGCCTACCGCGACCGCGGCAAGAAACCAGAGGCCCTCAAGTTGATGGAAGAAGTGCGTGCCCTGCGCCTCCGCGTGGTCCAGAACAACCCGAACGTCGTCGCCTATCAGAGCGAACTCGCCGGCAGCCACGTCGATATCGGCCAACTGCTCCACGCCGCAGGCCACCTCAAGCCAGCCCTCGACTCCTATGAGGAAGGCCGGAAGATTCTGGAGAAACTCGTCCGCATTGACGGCAGCGCTCCGACCCTCCGCAGCAACCTGGCCCTGATCCACTTTCACATCGGCACCCTGAGCCTGGGGAACAAGCAGTACGAGCAGGCGATCCGGGCCTTCTCGACTGCCCGGAAGATGCAACAGAAACTGGTGACGGACCACCCGGACGTCCTCGAGTACCGCAGCAACCTGGCCAAGTCGCTCAACAACCAGGCCCTGGTGCTGATCCGCCAGGGCCGTCTGGACGAGGCCCGTGACCTGCTGCACGAGGGCATCGCCTGCCAGCGTGTCGCTGTCGAGCAAGCGCCGCCCCATCTCCGGGGGTATCGCCTGACGCTGTCGAGCCTTTACCTCAACCTGCTGGACGTCGAGAAGGGCACGAACCGACCGGCCGAGGCGATGGCGGCGGTGGTGCAGCGGCGCCAGCTCTGGCCGGGCCATGGCAAGGAGCAGTTCCGGGCGGCGAAGGACCTGGCCGGTGTGGCACTGCATCGAGCAGGTGATGGAAGCGCTGCGGGCTGCGGTGGCGGCGGACTTCCGCGACCGGCAACGGCTGGAGAGCGAGCCCGCGCTGGAGTTGGTGCGGCAGCGCGCCGACTATCGTGCCCTGCTGGCGAAGTTGCAATTAGTCGAGCAGGAGGGATATACCTTCCCGCTTGCGGGTTAGAAGTGGTTTCAACACCAACCCGAAGCGTCAGCGAGGGCCGCCCTCGCTGACGCTTCGGGTTGGTAACACAGGTTTTGAAACGGCTTCTTAGCACTCTCCCAAGTGCTAACCCGCAAGCGGGAGGAGGTTTCGCACCCGCTCCGGTCTGGACGGCTTTCCCATCTTGCGGTATACACCGAGCCAACGAAAGGCGGCATGGGCTCCCCGCACCCGCGAAGTGCGCCGCACGGGGCGCGCCGTCTGTCGTTGTCTCGGATCCTCTGGGCGGGCCGCCAATGACAGCGATCATTCAGGATGAGCAGATCGCCGCGCTTACCCCCAGTCTCTTTACCTCGCGGCGGTTGTCCCCCTACGCCGACTGGGACGTTCGCGAGCGCTTCTTCCGCGTCTACAAACCCCTGCGGGACAGCGGCATGAGCGCCGAGAACCTGGCCCGCATCGCGAGTGGCCTTTTCTACTACAGGCCCCTCCTGTCCCATCTTCTCCACCCGACTCAGAGCAAGAACGTCGTCGAGGTCGGCTCCGGAGCGGGCCTGAAGGCGTTGTGCTGGGCCGATATGTTTCAGAGTTATGTTGGGCTGGACCTCGCGCCGGACAGCGCGGCCATCGCGACGCGACTCGCGACCGAATGCGGCCTCACCAACGCGCGGTTCCTCACGGGCAACGCGGAGGCCATCCTCGCCGAACCCGACCGCCACGGCATCCCGCGCATCGACCTTCTGGTTCTCTACGCCGTCCTGGAGCACCTGACGATCCCGGAACGCAAGGTCATCCTCCGGCTCGCCCAGGAGGTCTACTGCCAGGGCGGCGCTGTCCTGATTGCGGAAGCCCCGAACCGGCTCTGCCGGTTCGACGTCCACTCCTGGCAGCTGCCGTTTACCGACTGGCTACCCGCCGAACTGTTGGCGGAATACGCCCAGGCCAGCGGCCGCAAGGAGTTGAAGACCCAGTTACGGACCACTGCAGCGGATCGCGTGGGGGAGAAGCTCACTCGCATCGGCAGGGGGATCAGTTATCATGAATTCGCGTGCTTCTGGGACCAGGCCGTTTTTACGGATTTGACGATCCGCAATGACGGGTATTCGGTCGAGTTGCTGAATTTGTATCCCTTCCTGCGCGAGGAGTGGGATCTGCTGACGTTTTGCCGGGACAACGCCGTCGCTCTCCCCAGGATGTTCACTCGTTACTGGATCGAGGGGATCCTGTTGCGTGGAGACGGCACGCAGGCGAGCAAGGACATTGCGTACCTGCCGCCGCGGCAACTCACCTCCGGGCCGGTTCAGGAACGCCGGCGGTTTTGGGAAGTCGATGAGGTAACCATCCAGGCCGGCGGCGGGCGGGAGGCCCTGACGATCGAGAACCCGGCGAAGGTCGGCCGGGAGGTGGTGCTGCTGTTGGACATCACCAGGTCTTCCGGGACGCTCCTTGTTGAAGAGACAACGAGTCGCACTCACTCCGCGATCGATTTGGCGAGGATCGCTGCGGGGCGGCTGCCGACGTGGCATCCGCAGGTAGCGCTCCCGCTGGGGCCATCGCCCGACAAGGTCTACCGCCTCACGGTCAAGGCGGAGAGCGGAGGTAACTGTGGGGCGCTCACCTGCCACGGGGCCCTGCTGATCTGATTGTTGGGAGCCCGACGCGCCAGCGAGGGAGTCTGCTACGCCCTCGCTGGCGCGTCGGGCTCCCACAGCAACCCCGTTGCTGCCGCGGCCTGCGCATGCGAGAATGACTCCACGCCTGCTCTGTGGAAAACCCCTCCCCCCAACCCCCTCCCCGCAACGGAGAGGGGGAGAAGAGAAGGAGTGTTGCTCTGGCTCCCCCGCTCCTTTTAGGGGAGGGGTTGGGGGGAGGGGTTTTCGACACAGCACTCCACGCCCCTTCCCGTAAAAGGAGTTCTTCGCATGCTGTCTCTGCGTATCATCCTCCCCTTACTCGTGGCGGCCTTCGTGCTGGTCGCGGCCTGGCCCGCCGTCGTCGGCGCTGACGAACAGGGCACCCAACGCGCCCGCCGCTTCGTCGAGTCCTACACCGCCAAGATCCGTCCGCTCGAAATCGCCGCCAATCGCGCCTGGTGGAACGCCAACATCTCCGGCAAGGACGAGGACTTCAAGGCCAAGGAAGACGCCCAGAACAAGATCGACGCCGCGCTTTCCAACAAAGACGACTTCAAGGAGGTCAAATCGATCAAGGAGGCCGGCAAGATCGACGATCTGGTCGTCGCCCGCGCCATCGACGTCATCTACCTCGCCTATCTCGAAAAGCAACTCGACGCCAACCTGCTCAAGCAGTTGACCGCCCTCTCGACCGCCGTCGAGAAGAAGTTCAGCACCTTCCGGGCCACCGTGGACGGCAAGGAAATGCCCGACGCCGAGGTGCGCAAGGCGCTGAAAACCTCGACCCTCTCGAAGCGCCGTCAGGAGGTCTACGAGGCGAGCAAGGAAGTCGGCAAGGTCGTCGAGGCTGACCTGAAAGCGCTCGTAAAACTCCGCAATGAGGCCGCCACGAAGCTCGGCTTCAAGAGCTACCACGCGATGATGCTCTTCCTCAACGAGCAGGACGGCGACACTCTCATCCAGCTATTCGACCGCCTCGACGAGCTGACGCGCAAGCCGTTCCAGGACGCCAAGGCCGAGATCGACGTGCGCCTGGCGAAGAACTGCGGCATCAAGGTCGAGGAACTGATGCCGTGGCACTACCATGACCCGTTCTTCCAGGAGGCACCCGCGGTCTTCGAGGCCAACCTCGACGAGATTTACAGCAAGCTCGATCTCGTCGATCTGTGCCGGCGGTTCTATCGCGGCATCGATCTGCCGATCGACCTGGTGATCGAGCGCAGCGGCGATTTCGCCCCGAGGAAGGGCAAGAACCCGCACGCCTTCTGCACCGACATCACGCGCGACGGCACCGACGTGCGCGTGCTGGCCAACGTCGTCAACAACGAATACTGGATGAGCACGATGCTGCACGAGTTTGGCCATTCGGTCTACAGCAGCATCAACATCCCGGCGAAACTGCCGTACGTCCTCCGCATGGAGGCACACATCCTCACCACCGAGGGCATCGCGATGATGTTCGAGAAGCTCTCGAAGCGCCGCGCCTGGCTGGAGCAGATGGGCGTCAAGGTGGCCGACCCGAAGGCGTTCGACGAGACCGGCGCCCGCATGAGCCGTAACGCACTGCTGATCTTCTCGCGCTGGTGTCAGGTGATGCTGCGCTTCGAGAAGAGCATGTACGAGAACCCCAACCAGGATTTGAACAAGCTGTGGTGGGATCTGGTCGAGCGCTACCAGATGCTGCGCCGGCCGCCGGGCCGCAACGCCCCGGACTACGGCAGCAAGATTCACATCGTCAGCGCTCCGGTCTACTATCACAACTACATGATGGGCGAATTGTTCGCCTCGCAGTTACATCACGCCATCGCCCGCGAGGTGTACAAGGGCGCCCATCCCGATACGGTGGTGTACGCCGGCAACAAGGAGGTGGGCCGCTTTCTGCGGGCGCGCGTCTTCGAGC
>WNGB01021086.1_pt2 | contig 12662 bp, 12 predicted proteins | sample 5400681 | NCBI WGS metagenome assembly WNGB01 (sample SAMN13153367, study PRJNA577476) | soil metagenome | isolation source: 115 cm soil or saprolite under grassland replicate 2 | place: USA:California | collected 2016-06-15 | reverse complement strand
AGAGAGCAAGCGGTCCGCCTCCATCCTGTGATGTGAGTCACACCTGGGTCTAAGGATGCTCCTCGGCGAACACGGGCGCCAGCATCAGGACGGGCCGCGGACTGGACCGGTACGGCGCCGTTGCCGATCCGGAAGTCCCACGTGGACGGGTCCAACTATCGAGGCGCGATGTGGCCCACGTCACTAGGAGGTCGGACAAGATTCGGCCGCATCGTTGTGGTCCAGCCACAAGTCCGGCCATGCTGACCGCATGCAGCCGCCGGATCCCGCGATCGCCCGCATCATCGCCGCCGTCGAGGCGCGGTGGCAGGATCTCGTCGACGTCACGGTCGAGGAGATCTGGGCCCAGGTGCCGGCGTACTCGCGCAGCACCGACCCGACCTTGCGCAGTGACCTCCACCGACACGTCGATGCGGTCTTCGGCGTGCTGCTGGTCTGCCTCCGTGAGGACCGAGCGGCCGTGCGCAGCGACTTCGACAGCACCCCGGAGCAGGCCAGGCGACGGGTCGAGCAGGGCGTGCTGCTGAGCGACTTCCTGCACGCGTTCCGGATCGGCCAGCTCCACCTCTGGCACGGCATTCTCGAGGCGGTGCGCGACGATCCCGAGGCCCGGATGGCGGCCCTGCTCGTCGTCGACAAGGTCATGCACATGATCGAGGTGGGCAGCACGACCGCGGCTGAGGTCTACCTCGAAGCCCAGCAACACCGCGTCGCCGACCAGGATCGGCGGGTCCGGGATCTCTTCGAAGACCTGCTCCGTCGGCAGACCGTGTCCTCGGGTCCGAAGCTGTCGATGCTCCGCTCCGCGGGGATCGAGGCGGCTGCGGACCTGCTCGTCCTGTCGGCGGTCGCCGTGGGCCCGGTCGCCGACGCCGGCACGGTCCGACTCGCCCGGAGCGCGGTCCGGGCGGGCAGGGCCCAGGGCCTGGATGGCCTGGCTGCCACGCGTCAGGACGAGGTCGTGGCTCTGCTGCCCGTGCCATCCGAGGGGCACGCCAAGGTCGTCTGCCGGCTCGAGCGGGCGGTCGAGGAGCTGTCTCGCGACGGGATGCAGCTCTCGGTGGGGGTGAGCACCGTGCGCGGCGGGCTCGCCGAGGTGCCGGAGGCGTACGCCGAGGCCGTCCTGGCCCGACGCGCGCTAGCCGGGCGACCCGGGTTCCTGGCCCTGTCCCTGCTGTCGACCTTCGACTACCTGACGTTGCGTGACGACGAGACCGCGCTGCGGCTCGTGCGCCCGGAGGTACGCCGGTTCGTGGAGGACGACCTCGCCCGCGGGGGAGCGCTGGTCGCCACCGTCGAGGAGTACGCCGCCTGTGACCTCAACGCCAAGATCGCCGCCGAGCGCCTGCACATGCACGCCAACACGGCGTACTACCGCCTCAACAAGGTTGCCGAGCGCACCGGCTCCGACCTGCGCCGCTTCGCCGACGTGCTGGAGCTGATGATCGCGGTGCGGCTGCTGAGGGCCGCTGGGTCATCAACCCCGTGAGACGGTGCTCACAGGGTTCATGACCCAGCCACTAACGAGCCCTCACCAGGCCTGCAGCGCCGCCGTACGCCGCGACGCCTCGGCGGCCTCGGCCGCCTTCAACGCCGACTCGTCCAGGTTGCCGTGCTCGGTCCACCACTGCTGGCCGGCCTCGGGCAGGGTGTGGATCGGGTCGTAGTACTCGTACGTCCGCGTCAGCGCCTCGGGGTCGTCGGCCTCGATCGAGGTCCGGTAGTTCTTGGTCCAGTACGAGATCCCGCGCTCGGTGTCGTAGTCGGCGAGCTGGTGCACCCAGCGCTTGCCGACGAACGGCACGTCGCACACGATCCGCGGCGTCGCGAAGCCCGGCAGGTAGCCCATCATGTGGTGCTGGAGCCGCTGCGCGTCGGCGACCGAGACCCGCCAGTGCTCCGAGTACGGGATCATGTCGCACATGTAGAAGTAGTAGGGCATGATCTGCGCCCCGTCGAGCAGCCGGAAGCACAGGTCGAGCAGCGCGTGCGGGTCGGCGTTGACGCCGTTCATCAGCACACCCTGGTTGCGTACGTCGCGGATGCCGGTCTGCAGCATCGTCGTGGCCGCCTTGGCCACCAGGGGCGTCACGGAGTTGGCGTGGTTGACGTGGGTGTGGATCGCGACCGACACGCCACGCGCGCGGGCCACCGAGGCGACCCGGGTCATGCCCTCGACGACGTCGTCCTGCAGCCAGTGCTGGGGGAGACCCATCAGCGCCTTGGTCGCCAGCCGGATGTCGCGGATGTTCTCGACCTCCAGGAGTGACATCAGGAAGCCCTCGAGCCGCGGCCAGGGCATGTTGGCCACGTCGCCGCCGGACACGACGACGTCGCGGACACCCGGCGTACGACGGAGGTAGTCGAGTATCGCCTCGTGCCGGTCGACCGGCTTGCCGACGAACTTGAGCTTGTCGATGACCGCGGTCGAGTTGCCGACCAGGTCCATCCGGGTGCAGTGGCCGCAGTACTGCGGGCACGTCGGCAGCAGCTCGGCGAGCACCTTGGTCGGGTAGCGGTGGGTCAGCCCCTCGGCCACCCACATGTCGTGCTCGTGCAGCGAGTCGCGGGTGGCGTGGGGGTGCGACGCCCAGTCGGTACGCCGGTCGCTGAACACCGGGATCATGTAGTGCCGGACCGGGTCGGCGTAGAGCGCCTCGGTCAGGGAGCCGGCGCCGCCGATGGGCGCATGCGGCGCCATCGTGTTCATCATCTGCGGCGGGACCAGCATCGACATCGTGGCCCGCTCGGCCTGGTCGCGCTCGAGGTCGGCGTAGAACCGGTCGTCGACCAGATCGCCCAGCAGCTCGCGGAGCTGGCGCACGTTCTTGACGCAGTGCGCCCGCTGCCACTGCACGGACTCCCACTGCTCCGTGGTGACGTCTTTCCAGCCCGGGAACCGGGTCCAGTCGGGTTCGACCAGCTCGACCCGTTCGTACGGGTAGGGCTGGCCGGTCTCCAGACCGAACGAGGTCTCGATGCTCATCCATGCTCCTTGTCAGGTACGACGTGGGCGGCTCCGGGTCGGTTGTGCGACCCAGGCCTCTCATGCCAGAGTAGGAGAAGAACGTCCGGTGAGTCCACTACGGCGCCGGACGATTTCTTGCAGCCATCCCAGTTACATGGAGGACACTCGGCATGCCCGGCGCCCAGAACGACCCCACCGGCCTGCACCGGGTCCTTGACGACACCACCGTGCTGCCGCAGGCCGCGCAGCGACTCGACGCCCGCCGAGAGCTGTGGCCCGACGAGGTGCGGGTGCGGGTCGAACGGCTCAACCTCGACGCCGCGTCGTACCGCCAGCTCGAGCGCAAGCACACCGTCGAGGGGCGAGTCGACGGCGACGCCATCCGCGCCGAGGTGCTCGACATCGTGGCCACCCGCGGCAAGATGCAGAACCCCGAGACCGGCTCCGGCGGGATGCTCGTCGGCACCGTCGAGGAGGTGGGTCCCGAGTCGCGGCTCGGCCTGAAGGTCGGCGACCGGATCGCCACGCTGGTCAGCCTCAGCCTCACGCCGCTGGTCATCGAGGACGGCCTCGAGCGCTGGGACGGGGGCGGCGAGCAGGTGCCGGCCGACGGCTACGCGATCCTATTCGGACGCTCCATCGCTGCGGTGCTGCCCGACGACCTCGACCCGGCGCTGAGCCTGAGCGTGATGGACGTCTGTGGCGCGCCCGCGCTGACCAAGCGCGTCGTCGAGGGGTACGACGCCCCCGTGGTCGCCGTTGTGGGCGGCGGGGGGAAGTCGGGCTCGCTCAGCCTGGCCGCCGCGCGCGATGCCGGTGCCGCCCGGACGATAGGCGTGGTCCCGCGCCAGGCCGAGGCCGACGTACTCGAGAAGGCGCGGCTGGCCGACGAGGTCGTCATCGCCGACGCCCGCGACCCGCTCGCGCTGCGCGACGCCGTGACCAAGGCCGGGGGACCGGCCGACGTGACGGTCGTCTGCGTCGACGTGCCCGGCTGCGAGGGCGGCGCCGTACTCGCCACCGCCGACCGCGGCACCGTCATCTTCTTCTCCATGGCCACCTCGTTCACCGCCGCCGCGCTCGGCGCCGAGGGCCTGGCCGCCGACGTCACCATGCTGATCGGCAACGGCTACGTCCCCGGGCACGCCGACTACGCCCTCCGGCTGCTCCGCGAGTACGACGGGGTGCGCGGCCTCTTCGAGAGCAGACTGGAGTCGTGACGACCACGCTCCTGCGCAACGGCTCCATCCACGGGACTCCCGGAGCGACCGCGCTGGCGGTCGAGGACGGCCGCATCGTCTTCATCGGCAGCGACGACCGCTCCACGGCGTACGACGGTGCCGGCGAGATGGTCGACCTGCGCGGGGCCTGGGTCGCGCCCGCGTTCGTCGACGCGCACGTGCACCTCGTGCAGACCGGCGACCAGCTCGCCGGCCTCGACCTGACCGGTGCCACCGGCCGAGCGGACGCCCTCGACCGGCTCGCGCGTCACGCGCGCGACCTGGCCGACGACGCCGTCATCGTCGGCCACGGCTGGGACGAGACCACCTGGCCCGACCCCAGCTACCCGACCGCCGACGACGTCGAGCGGGCCGCGCCCGGGCGCCGGGTCTACCTGTCTCGCGTCGACGGCCACTCCGCGATCGTCAGCCATGCGCTGCTCGCCGAGGTGCCGGAGGCGCGCGAGCGGGACGGGTACGCCGCCGACGGCCGGCTCCAGCGGACCGCCAAACACACCGTCAGCGACCGGCTGGCCGACCTGGTCGGGCCCGACCAGCGGCTCGAGTCCGCGCGACGCGCCGTACGCCACCTGGCCGCGGCCGGCGTCGGCGCCTTCCACGAGAACGCCGCGCCCCACATCGGCCCCACCTACGAGCTCGCGCTGGTCCGACGGGCCGCGGCCGAGGTCGGGCTGCACGCCACGACGTACTGGGGAGAGCTCGGCGCCTTCGACAAGGTCGATCAGCTCGGTGTCGCCGGCCTCGCGGGCGACCTCGTCGCCGACGGCGCCGTCGGCTCCCGCACCGCCGCCATGCGCGAGGAGTACGCCGACTGCGCCGGTCACCGCGGCCACGCCTATCTCGACCCGGCGCAGATCGCCGACCACGTGACCGGCTGCACCGAGCGTGGCATCCAGGCCGGGTTCCATTGCATCGGCGACGCCGCTCTCGACGCGATCGGGGAGGGCTTCGCGAGGGCGGCCGAGAAGCTCGGCCCCGACGCCGTACGCCGCCAACGGCACCGCCTCGAACACTGCGAGATGCCGTCCGCCGAGACCATCGCGCTGCTGGCCGACCTCGGCGTCGTGGCCAGCGTGCAGCCGATGTTCGACGGGCTCTGGGGCGGCCCGGACAAGATGTACGCCGCCCGCCTCGGCGAGCGCTGGACCGGCGTCAACCCGTTCCGCGACCTGCACGCCGCCGGCGTCCGGCTCGCGTTCGGCTCCGACTCGCCGGTCACCCCCATGCAGCCCTGGTCCGCGGTGCTGGCCGCTGTCCGCCACCACACCCCGGACCAGGGCCTGACTCCCACCCAGGCGTTCCACGCCCACACCGCCGGCGGCTGGGCCGCGGCCCGGTTCGACGACGCGGGCGTGCTCGCCGTCGGCCACGCGGCGACGTACGCCGTCTGGGACACCCCGGCCGGCCTGGCCGGCGACCGCCTGCCCGAGCTGGACGGCGACCTGCCGCGGCTCCGGCGCACGGTCGTCGATGGCCGCACCGTCCATGCAGAGGAGAACCAGTGAAAGGCAAGCTCGAGCTCGACCCGGTGACCGTGCGCAAGGCCCGGGCGCTCGCCGAGCGCGCCGGCCGACCCATCGTCGACCTGGCCCAGCGGCACACCACCGTCGCCGTCGAGCGGGCGACGCTCCGCCTCGCCGGACTCGAGGGTGCGGACCCCGACGGCACCCCGTGGGTCAACCGGCTGCTCGACGTCGTACGCGCCGACCTGGCCGACGACGGCGGGCTCGGCCACGGCGTCTCCCTGCCGGTCTGGGACGCCCTGCTGCGCGGTGAGGCCGACGACCTGGCCGGACTGGCCCAGAAGGCCAGCGCCGGCTCGGTCCGGTTCCGGCTGCCCAAGCGCAAGGACGCCGCCCGCGCCCGGGCCGCCGCCCGCGCCCAGGTCGCGACCGGCGTACGCCGGATCGACGCGCGCCGGAGGGAGCGCGAGCAGCTCATCGCGACCATCGGTGACGCTCCGCGGCAGCCGTGGATCTACCTGATCGTGGCCACCGGCGACATCTACGAGGACATGCCGCAGGCGCAGGCCGCCGCCCGCGAGGGAGCGGACATCATTGCGGTCATCCGCAGCACCGGGCAGAGCCTGCTCGACTATGTGCCGGAGGGGGCGACCCGCGAGGGCTTCGCGGGCACCTACGCCACGCAGGAGAACTTCCGGCTGATGCGCGCAGCCCTCGACGAGACCTCGAAGGAGCTCGGCCGCTATGTCCGGCTGACCAACTACGCCAGCGGCCTCTGCATGCCGGAGATCGCGGCACTCGCCGGTCTCGAGCGGCTGGACATGATGCTCAACGACTCGATGTACGGCATCTTGTTCCGCGACATCAACCCGATCCGCACCTTCGTCGACCAGCGCTTCAGCCGCCAGGTGCATGCCCGGGCCGGCATCATCATCAACACCGGCGAGGACAACTACCTCACCACCGCCGATGCCGTGGAGGCGGCACACACGGTGACGACCAGCCAACTGCTCAACGAGTACTTCGCCAAGGAGGCCGGCCTCGAGGACTGGCAGCTCGGCCTGGGCCACGCCTTCGAGATCGACCCCGACGTACCCGACTCGTTCCGGCTGGAGCTGGCCCACGCGATGCTGGCCCGCGACCTGTTCCCCGACGCCCCGTTGAAGTGGATGCCGCCGACCCGGCACATGACCGGCGACATCTTCCGCGGCTACCTGCTCGACGGCTTCTTCAACCTGGTCGGCGCGCTCACCGGGCAGGGCATCCTGCTGGTCGGCATGATGACCGAGGCCGTGGTCACGCCGTGGCTCTCCGACCGCGACCTGGCGCTGCAGAACGTCCGCTACGTCATGAACGCCGCCGGCACCCTGCACGAGGACTTCCGCCCCGAGCCCGATGGCTTCCTCGCCAACCGGGCCCGGCAGGTGCTGGGGGAGTCGATCGAGCTGCTCGACCGCATCATCGCCCACGACAACGGGCTCCTCGATGCCATCGCGGACGGCACCTTCGGCCTGATGAAGCGCCCCGCCGACAAGGGCAAGGGCCTCGACGGCGTGGCGGAGAAGTCCGAGGTCTACTACAACCCCGCGAGCGAGATCCTGGAGGCACAGCCGTGACGATCATCCGTCCGTACGGCGACACCACCGGCGACGGCATGGTGCAGCTCAGCTTCACGCTGCCCATGCCCCACTCCAAGGTGGCCGAGGGCGCCGCAGCCCAGCTGGCCAACAAGATGGGCATGGACCCCGCGCTCGTCGTACACGCGAAGCCGATGGGTCCCGACTTCACCTTCTTCGTGGTCTACGGCCGCGTGCACCACCTGGTCGACACGAGCAAGGTCGAGGTGGTCGAGCGCGACTACCCGCTGCTGACGCCCAAGGAGGTCAACGCCGCGGTCAAGAGCAACTTCCGGCGCCGGCTCACCGTGGTGGGTGCCTGCATCGGCAGCGACGCCCACACGGTCGGCATCGACGCGATCCTCAACATCAAGGGCTTCGCGGGGGAGAAGGGCCTCGAGTACTACCGCGAGCTCAAGGTGGTCAACCTGGGCGCGCAGGTGAGCGTCCCCGAGCTGGTCGAGGCGGCCCGCACCGAGAAGGCGGACGCCGTACTCGTGTCGCAGGTGGTCACCCAGCGCGACGCCCATATCCTCAACACCCGCGAGATGTCCGCGGCGTTCCGGGAGTCCTACCCCGACGCGGCGCGGCCGCTGCTCGTGGTCGGAGGCCCGCGCTTCGACGAGACGATGGCCGACGAGCTCGGTGTCGACAGGGTCTTCTCCCGCGGTACGACGCCCGGCGAGGTCGCCAGCTTCCTCGTCCACCGACTCCTGAACAGGAAGGCCGCCTGATGCCAGCAAGCGTGGGGGAGAAGGTCACTCACCGCCGCTACGTGCCCTACAGCCACGCGCACTACGCCGGGAACCTGGTCGACGGCGCCTACAGCCTCGGCCTGTCGACGTACTCGAGATCACCTGCGAGCTGGTCAAGGCCGGCACCCGATCTCGGGTCATGGACTTCGCCCTGTACGTCGTCGCACGCGGTGCCGCTACCCTCGAGTCGCCCGGTGCGGCCGAGGTCCTGACCGACCCGATCCTGGCCACCACGGCCACCGGAACGGTCGTCGTACCCCCGGCCACCGCGCTCTAGACCATTTCGGGCGGCGTGTCTCGCGCGACACGCCGTTTGTCCCATCTTTTTTTCGCCGGGTTTCGCCGACGGAGGGACCCACCTGACCTGCGATTACGCGCGTTTACGCAGGTCAGACCGAGGTTGACAGTCAAGGGTCGGTTGAGGAAAGTGACAAAGGTCCGCTCGTGCAGATCGTGGCCGGCGGACCGACGTCCAGGTGGCCGTGAGCACGGGTCGGGTACCACGAATCCGGTGCGCATGGTTCGCGGAGGCCGGTCCCGCCGTCATGAGGGTGGATGCGGAAGGGGTCCGAGCTCCGTAGACAACTTCCCGACGCCGGCATCCAGTCGGCGGCGGGTTGGTCCGAAGGGTTCGGATGCCCTTCCGCGACCTGCACGGGTCCCCTCCCACCCACGCCTTGGCTGCGCCCTGCGGTCTAACCTGTCGGCGTGCCCCTTCGCCTGCTGGTCGCCGCGATCGCCGGGATCGCACTCGGCGTCTCGTTCGAGCCGCTCGCGCTGTGGTGGCTGATCCCTCCGGCCGTGGCCGCCCTCGTTCTCAGCGTCCGCCAGCAACGGGCAGCCCGCGGCGCCGCGATCGGCCTCGTCTTCGGTCTCGCCTTCTGGCTCACCCTGATCTGGTGGATGCGCGCGGTCGGCTGGGACGCCCTCTTCGCTCTCTCCGGCTTCATGACCCTGTACGGCGCGGTTCTCGGCGTCGGCCTCGCTCTGGTCGGCCGACTCCGCTGGTGGCCGCTCTGGACCGCCGTGATGTGGCTGGCCGTCGAGGTGGTCAGGGGCGGGTGGCCGTTCGGCGGCTTCCCGTGGGGCCGGCTGGCGTTCGCGACGGTAGACACGCCGTTCGCGCACGGCCTCGGCTGGATCGGCTCCAACGGCGTCAGCCTGCTCCTCGCGCTCACCGGCACCAGCCTGGCCTGGGCGCTGCCTCGGCTCCGGGAACAGCCGGTGCGGGCCGTGGGTGCCTTCGTGGCCGCCGTGGCCGTCGCGCTGTTGCCCGGCGTACACCCGTGGCAGCCGGCCGCCGACGCGCGCACCATCACCGTGGCCGCCATCCAGGGCAACGTGCCCGGCTCGGGCGACGACATCCTGCACCACCACCGTGAGGTGACGGCCAACCACGTCGCCGCCACCCAGCAGCTCGCGGCCCAGGTCGCCGCGGGTGCGGTCAAGCAGCCGGCGTTCGTGCTCTGGCCCGAGAACACCACCGCGATCGACCCGTTCCGCGACCAGGAGATCCACGAGGACATCCTGACCGCCTCGGCCGCGATCAAGGTGCCGATCCTGGTCGGTGCGATCGTCGACGCTCCCGCACCCGACGCGATCCTCAACCAGGGCATCGTGTGGGACCCCGAGACGGGGGCGGGGGACCGCTACACCAAGCGCCACCCGGTGCCGTTCGGGGAGTACATCCCCTACCGCAAGCACCTCGACCTGACCCACAACTTCGGCAAGCTGTCCATGATCCCGTTCGACATGATGAGCGGGACGCGCAGCGAGCCGCTCACCATCGACGGGGCCCGGATCGCGGACGCCATCTGCTTCGACGTGGCGTACGACGATGGGATCGCCGCGCAGATACGCGCCGGCGCCCAGCTGGTCGTCGTACAGACCTCGAACGCGATGTTCATCCACACCCATCAGATCGAGCAGCAATGGGCGATCAGCCGGCTGCGCGCGATCGAGAGCGGCAAGTACGTCGTCGTCGCGGCCACCAACGGCATCTCCGGCGTCATCGCGCCCGACGGCAGCGTGGTCGACCAGGCCGCGCCGCGCACCCAGAGCATCATGGTCGACGACATCAAGCTGTACGACGGGACAACGCCAGGTGTCCTCTTGGGGCCCTGGCTGGGACGGCTGTCCGTCCTCGTCTCGCTGGGTGCATTGGTCATCGCGCTCGTCCCGTATCGTCGTCGCAGCAACCTTGCCAGGGAGCTCGACATCGAGCCGGAGCGACCGAGTGAGACGGTGCCGCGAGCCGGGACCGTGCCAGCAGACCAGACGGAAGACACTGAGGTTCCTACGTGAGCAACGCCCCGCTCGGCCGCGTCGTGATGGTCATCCCGACCTTCAACGAGGCCCTCAACATCGAGTGGATCGTCGGCCGGCTCCGCGCCGCACAGCCCGACGTCGACGTGATGATCGTCGACGACAACAGCCCCGACGGCACCGGCGACATCGCGGACCGGCTGGCCGCGGCCGACCCGCATATCAGCGTGGTGCACCGCACCGAGAAGGCCGGCCTGGGGGCGGCGTACCTGCACGGCTTCCGCGAGGCCCTCGCCGCTGGGTACGACGTCGTGGGCGAGATGGACGCCGACGGCTCCCACCAGCCGGAGCAGCTTCACCTGCTGCTGTCCAGCCTCGAGTCTGCCGACCTGGTCATCGGGTCGCGCTGGGTCAAGGGCGGCTCGGTCGTCAACTGGCCGCTGTTCCGCAAGTTCCTCTCGGTCTTCGGCAACCTGTACGTCCGGCTGCTGCTCGGGATCAAGGTCCGCGACGCCACCGCGGGCTACCGCTTGTTCCGCCGTGCGACGCTGGAGAAGGTCAACCTCGACACCGTCGAGTCGGCCGGTTACATCTTCCAGACCGACATGGCCTGGCGCACGCTTCAGGCGGGGCTGGTGATCAAGGAGGTGCCCATCGAGTTCATCGAACGCGAACGCGGCGACTCCAAGATGAGCGGCTCCGTCGCCACCGAGTCCCTCAAGCAGGTCACCCGCTGGGGGTTGCGCGAGCGGCGCGCCCAGCTGAAGCGCGCGTTCGACCGCGCGGACCACTGATGACGAGGTGATGAGCATGCCAAGCACTCGCCGACGCCGGCTCCCGCTGTGGGTGCTGTTCGTCGCGTTCTTGGTGGTCCCGCTCGTCGAGATCTACGTGCTGATCCAGGTCGGCCAGGTCATCGGCGTGTGGTGGACGATCCTGCTGCTCATCGCCGACAGCTTCTTCGGTGGTTGGCTGGTCAAGCGCGAGGGAAGCCGGGCCTGGCGGGCGCTGACCGGCGCGCTCGGCAGCGGCCGGATGCCGGCCCGCGAGCTCGCGGACGGCGCGCTGATCCTGATCGGCGGCACGCTGATGCTGACGCCCGGCTTCGTCACCGACGCGTTCGGGATGCTGCTGATCCTGCCGTTCACCCGACCGTTGTTCCGGCGGCTGCTGGCCAGCGCGGTGAGCCGGCGACTGCTGGTCGTGGGATCCACGTCGTACTCGGGGATGGGGTTCACAAATGGAAATCGCCCCGGACCGGGATCCTCGGGAGGATCCGTGGTCCAGGGCGAAGTCGTGGAAGACGACGACTGACCTAAGGTCAGGCGGTCGCCTTGCCCTTCTTCTGGCTCGCGCGGTGCAGGTGTGCCGGGCCGATCTCGCCGCCTCGGAGCAGTTCCAGACGCTCGCTGAGGATGTCCTCGAGCTCCTTCTCCGACCGCCGCTCGAGCAGCATGTCCCAGTGCGTACGGACAGGCTTCTCGGCCTTCTCCTCGGCCACGATGCCGTCACGGCTGACCGCTACGGCGCCGCACCGCGGGCACTCCCACGTCGCGGGGATGTCCGCTTCCACGGACATCGTGATCTCGAACTCGTGCCCATGGGGGCAGTCGTAGCCGACCTGCTGTCGAGCCGCGAACTCGATGCCGCGCTCGTCCTCGAAGCTCTGGCCACCGAGCCGAGCACCTCGCAGAGTGCGCTCCGCCATCTGCCACCTCCAACTGTCTTGGGTTCCCTCGCTCATAAAGAGAGACGGTGCCCCCTGCCCTTCATGACGCGCCGATGGCAGGAAAAGCCATCACACCCGAGTCCAACGTACGACGGGAAGCGAGGATTCCCAATCGGAGGGTGGCTCACACCACTTCGGGTGGCGTGTTGCCGGCCTCCCTGATCCCGCGTGCCGGGTCGACCCGGACCAGGAAGAACAGGCCCGCGACGAACAGCAGCATCAGCGCCAGCAGGGCCGGTCGGTAGGAGTCGGTCCACTGGTGCACGAGGCCGAAGATCAGAGTACCTACCCAGCTGGTGCCGCGTTCACACGCCTGGTAGAGGCTGAAGTACTCCGCTTCGCGCCCGCGCGGGATCAGCTGGCTGAAGAACGAGCGCGACAGCGCCTGGGTGCCGCCGAGCACGATGCCGATGCACACCGCTAGCACCAGGAAGATCGGATAGTTGTGCGACGGCGTGAAGAACCCGAGTACGACGACGCCGAGCCAGATGACAAGACCAGTGACGATCACCTTGTGCGCACCGGACTTCCGGGCCAGCCGGGCGAACACCAGCGCGCCGAGTACGCCGACGAACTGGACGACCAGGAAGCCGGGCAGCACTTCGCTCTTCTCGAAGCCCAGCTG
>WNGB01024847.1_pt1 | contig 12664 bp, 13 predicted proteins | sample 5400681 | NCBI WGS metagenome assembly WNGB01 (sample SAMN13153367, study PRJNA577476) | soil metagenome | isolation source: 115 cm soil or saprolite under grassland replicate 2 | place: USA:California | collected 2016-06-15 | reverse complement strand
CGTCGTGCTCGCGCGGGTCATCACGCGAGGATCGATGGACGCGATCGCCCGTCTGGTCTCACCCTCGGTGCTCGAGCGGGAGCTTCCCCACCTGGTGATCGACGAGGCCGCGCGGCGTTTCTGGCAGCGTGTGCTCAGCAAGCTCCCGCGCGCTACCGGGCCGGCGACCCCGACGGCGTGAGCGAGCCCCCCGCGCCGCTCGTCGGGGACCGCCAGGTTCTCGGCCCGCTGCACCTCCGCGTCTTGGAAGTCGTGGCTGCGGTCGAGCGTGAGTACGAGGGCGAGCTGGGGCTCCGGCTCGAGGGGGGAACGGCCCTCGCCGCCTATCACCTCCGCCATCGGGAATCGGCTGACCTCGACGTCTTCGCCGCTCTTGGCTTCAACGCCCTTGACTTCGCTTTCCGTCTTGATGAGCGTCTGCACGGTCTTGGGCTGCGCGTGACCCGACCCGGCCCATGGAATGAGGGGTTCGCGGAGCTGGTTGTCGCCGCACCGCAGGTGGGCGTGCGGCCTCTGAGGGTGCAGCTCGCCCGCAGCTCGCCCTCCCAGCTCGCGCCGAGCGTCCTCGCCGCCGAAGGGGTCCGCGTCGCGTCGTATCGCGACCTCTGTGCCGGGAAGTTCCACGCGATCTGCGATCGCTTCGAGCCGCGGGATTTCATCGACCTGCACGCCATCCTGCACGAGCCACTTACCGGCCCACCGATCCCTGAGGCCACGCTACGGGACCGCTTCCGCGCTCTCATCAGAGACCTGACGGCGTCCGACGCGGGTCTTACCCTTCCGGTCATCGGCCCCTGTCTGGAGCGCGGAACGCGCGGCCGACTGGTGTCGGGCTTCCCGCTTGCCTTGCTCGTCCCCATCCGGGACGACGAGGTCGCCGCGACCGTGACGCTGTGCTGCGACGAGCTGGCGCGCATGGTGGCCGCCGAGTGGCAGCGCCGCGGGCCTCGGACGTGAGGAGCGGCCGGGCCGTCACTCCACGGCAAGCTGGATGTCCCAGAGGAGCGGGCCTCGGCCCGGCAGACCTCGTTCTCGATGAGGCCGCCGCACTCATCGCAGTAGAACTGCCGGACTGGACGGCCGCGTCGTACCACGCTATGAAGCGGCTGGCCGTGTCAAGTCGTCGTGCCCCTCCATGGGTTGTTGTTGCCGGTGTGCATCGTTCACGTGGCGTTTCCGGTCTCGCGAGGTTCCGTCATCCTTCTCTCGGCGACAATCGCGACGCGGGCGACCACCCTGCAACTCCCCTTCTTGAATCGGGTCGGTCGGCCTGCCCGGCTCAAGCAACGCCTCGTCGATGTCCGCAGACTCGAGGTACGGGTAGGCGCGGAGAATCTCTTCGCGGCTCTGTCCAGCCGCCAGCAATCCCAGCAGCCGGGACACCGGGAAACGTAGGTCTCGGATGCAGGGCTTCCCCGTGCACACGTCAGGGCGGCTGGTGATTCGCGGAAAGGTCATGGACACCTCGCCTAACCATAACGCAGGGAAGCAGTGGTCATCTGAAGTTTCGGACTTCGCCCCACATGCTTGGCGATGGAGGTCAGGGCCGCCTTGAACATCGTCGGGGCACCAGGATGCCATGCGGATCGCGGCGACGTGCGTCTCGGATCGGAGGACGTTCCTGGGCCTCGCGCACGTACCTGAGCAAAGCCCATCAGGTGGGTACCAAATCACCGGCTAACGGGTATAATATACCCATGCTTCGGAGAGGTATCGAGGGCGCCATCAAGGAGGCCCTGGCCGACACGCCGGTCGTCCTGCTGACCGGCGCGCGTCAGGTCGGCAAGAGCACCCTGGTCCAGACCCTGGTGCCGGAAGAGCGGTACCTCACTCTGGACGATGCCACCCTCCTCGCGGGCGCCCGGGCTGACCCGGCGGCCTTCATCGGCCGGCAGGACCGTACGGTCGTGATCGACGAGATCCAGCGTGCGCCCGACCTGCTCCTGGCGATCAAGGGTTCGGTGGACCGCGATCGGCGGCCGGGGCGGTTTCTGCTCACCGGGTCGAGCAGTATCCGGTTCGTCCCGCGCGTGGCTGACTCCCTCGTGGGCCGGATGGACATTCTGAAGCTCTGGCCTCTCTCCCAGGGAGAGATCGCGGAGCGCCGGGAGGGTTTTCTCGACGCCATCGGGCGCGCGCGACTGCCGAGCGCCGCGCCCGAAGTCACCATCGAGGAGATGGCGGAACGGGTTGTTCGTGGAGGCTATCCCGCGGTGTACACGTGGCCGGAGCATCGGCGGGCGGCGTGGCTGCGCTCGTACGTGACCGGCGTTCTCGAGCGTGACGTGCGGGAGCTCACGAGCATGGAGGCCGTCGCGGCTTTGCCACGCCTGGTCACGCTCCTCGCGACCCGTGTGGCCACGCTCGTGAACCTCGCGGACGTGTCGCGCACCGTCGGGGTCCCCCATTCGACGCTGCAGCGTCACGTGGGGCTGCTGGAGCGGACCTTCCTGATCCATCAGGTTCCTGGCTGGGGAATGAAGCTGGGGACGCGTGTCCTCAAGTCCGGGAAGCTGCTCTTCGCCGATACCGGGTTGGCCGCGGCGCTCCTGCATCTCCCGGCGGGGCGCCTGGCAACGGAGCCGATCGCCGGCCCGATGCTCGAAAACTTCGTGATCATGGAGTTGCACAAGCAGGCATCGTGGCACGAGGAACAGCCCCAGCTCTACCACTTCCGGACCCCAAAGGGCTTCGAGGTGGATGTGGTCGTCGAACTGGGAGGTGGCGACGTCATTGGAATCGAGGTGACGCGGAGCCAGACGGTCACCGGCGCGGACCTTCGGGGGCTCCACGAGCTCGCTCGCGTCGCCGGGCGGAGCTTCCGGCTCGGGGTGGTGCTCCATCTCGGCCGAAGGGTCGTCCCGTTCGCGAAGAACCTCTATGCCGTGCCGATGGCGGCGCTCTGGGAGTGGTGACGCCCGCCAGCGGGTATTCGTGAAGCCGGATCCTGTCTCGCGCCGCCGGGGTCGGGCCGCGGGGTCCGCGCTGACGGAAGTTCAACCCGCCGTCACGTCGAGCCAACGGCCCGCTTCTTTCCCGCTTGCCGATTCGCAAGAAGCGAAGTTACACTTGCTCCGGGGTAGGCGGTTTCTCTAGCCGCCCAACAGGGATGGTTCCAGGCATGCCAGAGCCAATGGGAGAAGATCGTCAGATCAAGTTCTTTTTTGAATACGATCCTGCGTACCGTCTAATCGGCGCGAACGGCGTATGGGGCGGGATTACCCCACGTGGAGATGTGCGACTAGACTTTTTTGTCGAGGCGCAGGGTATACCCAAAGAGGTTGTGAACCTCATCACTCCGGAGGGGTCGCTTGGACCTGAGTTGTCCAGGTCTCCCGCTCAGAGAATAGTTCGTAGAATCCAGGTCGGAGTGCTGCTATCGCTTGAGCAGGCCGAGAGTACTGCTGACTTCATCAAGAGTAGAGTGGCAGATTTCCGGGCCAAGCGCGATGCCCAAGGACCGCCGGAGGGCCGACGGTAATGCCAGTTCCAGATCTCGATGATGCTGCCTCCCCCAGCCCTGCAGGCATCGTATCTGATCAGTCAGACGGCGATGCTGGCCAGGGCACAGAGACGACGAGAGTATACCGACCAAGCGGTGTTCTAGTTTCGGGTACGAGCCTGGAGTCAGAGCCGTTAACGACGGCAGGAGACTTGGAATTTTGGAGGCAAAGGCAGGCCTTCGAGGCGATTCCTAGTCACGAGCTTATCCCATATGCTGGAAAGTTTGTTGTTTCTAGGGACGGACAAATCATCGATAACGGCGAGGATCTGGCAGACCTTAGTAGGCGGTCCTATCAGCTCCTCGGAGATGTTCCCGTCTACATCGCAAAGGTCGGCGGCCAAATCGAGATCACGGTCGATACTCCATTCTTCGATTAGATAATGCCTGGACCTATTCCCTATCTGGGTCACGCTGGCAGTCGCCCCGGGCCGTTCTGCGAGATCATCGTGTCGTGGCATGGAAGAACCGAAAGAATACGGGCCCTGTTGGATTCTGGGGCAGACGGGACCATCGTGCCAATGCCTACGATAGCGACGCTAGCCCTCGATAGAATTGGAGACGCAAGGGTTAAGGGGGTACAAGGTCCACGTCAACTGCGAGGTGTTTACAGGGCAGACATCGACTTCCTCGGGTTCCCATTCATCGCGCATCCAGTTGTGGGCGTCCCAGATAGGGACTATGCCCTCGTTGGGCGAGATATTCTCAATCGCTACCTCACCACGCTCGACGGTCCTAACCTGCAGTTTTCCGTTGTGTAGGTGGTGGTCGTCCTAGCTTTTTCTTCCACCGGGCCCGAGCTGCCCGCTTCGCGATCTCCCTGCGCTCTTAGCCCTCGCCCTTCCACCCCTGAACCCGCCCTTGCGCCGGGATTCCGTCGCTGGCGTGTCCGAGGCCTGAGGCGTCTCCTGAACCTCGCCGACCGCGATATCTCCGACGAACTTGGCGAGCTGCATGGGGTCCCGGGGCCGCTTTGGTCGTTGGGCCATACGTCAAGTATGCCAAGTTCCGACCAGATTTTCGGACCCTGAAAGGTCCGTCTGGGAGTCAAACTGAGACACTACACTGGAAGTCGTGGCACTTGACGCCGGCAGCCCGCTCCTGCTAGCGTGACCTAGCGACGGCACCGAGCGGGCGCCGTGCTGTGATCGATCCCGGACGGGGAGGCACGAAAGTGGGCAAGCTCGAAGAGATCCTGCATCTCGCGACGAAGAAGAACGCCAGCGACGTCCACCTCCAGGTCGGGCTGCCGCCCATGCTGCGGATCCAGACCCGCCTCGTTCCGCTCGATTCCGAGAAGCTCTCGGGTGAGGACACGGAGCGCCTGGCTTTGTCGATCATGTCGGAGCAGCAGAAGAAGATCTTCCGCGAGCGGCTTCAGTTCGACTTCTCCTACAGCCTCCCGGGGGCGGCGCGCTTTCGGGTCAACGTGTTCACGCAGCGCGAGTCGATGGCGGCGGCCTTCCGCCGCATCCCCTTCGAGATCCCCACGCCGGAAACGCTCGGTCTGCCCGCCGCCGTCACCGAGCTGGCCCAGCTCAAGCGCGGCTTCGTGCTGTTCACCGGCGCGGCGGGACAGGGCAAGTCCACCTCGCTGGCGGCCCTGCTCGACCGCATCAACCGGGAGCGCGCGGTCCACATCATCACTCTCGAGGACCCCATCGAGTACGTGTTCCAGCACAGATCGAGCGTGGTCGTCCAGCGCGAGCTGGGCAGCGACATGCTGAACTTCGCCGACTCGCTCCGGGCCACGCTCCGCGAGGACCCCGACGTCATCCTGGTCGGCGAGATGCGCGACTTCCACACCGTCGAGGCGGCGCTGATCGCCGCCGAGACCGGCCACCTGGTCTTCGCCACGCTCCACACCCAGAGCGCGGCCCAGAGCATCGATCGGATCGTGGACGTCTTTCCGCCGCACCAGCAGCCGCAGACCCGGATCCAGCTCGCCAATGTGCTGAACGCGGTGGTGACCCAGCAGCTCATCCTGCGGAAAGATGAGAGCGGCCTGTGCCTGGCCATCGAGTTCCTCCGCGCCAATTCGGCGATCCGCAACCTGATCCGCGATGCCAAGACCCACCAGATCCAGTCGGTCCTCCAGGCCGGCGTGGCGGCCGGCATGATCACGATGGAGAGCTCGCTCAAGGCGCTCTGCGACCGCGGCTTCATCACCGAGGAGGACGCCCTGGAGCGCGCCTTCGACTCGCGCGAGATGGCGCGGCTGCTGGGCCGGCACCGGCGCTGACCCCGCCGGGGGCGCCCGTGCTGTTGCGCGCTCGGCCGACCCCGGCCGCTTCCCGTTCCACGTTCGGCTTCATCCTGCCGGTCGTCGTCGTGGCCGTGACGTTCGTCGCCTTCCTGCCCGTGCTCGACGCCGGGTTCCTCAACTGGGACGACGACGTCAACCTGCTCGACAACCCGCGCTACCGCGGCCTTGGCTGGACCCAGCTCCGGTGGATGTTTACGACCGCGCTGCTGGGGCACTACATCCCGATCACCTGGATGAGCTTCGGGCTGAACTACGTGCTGGGCGGCATGAACCCCTGGGGGTATCACCTGGGCAACCTGCTGCTGCACGCGACCAATGCGGGACTGTTCTACCTGGTGGCGCGCCGGCTGCTGGCGGCGGCGTTCGGCAAGGCGGTGGCGGTGCCCTTTTTACCCCGAGAAGGGGGCGCCGAGCCCGATGTCGCGCTCTCCGTGGGCGCGGCGTTCGCGGCGCTGGTCTTCGGGGTACATCCGCTGCGCGTGGAGTCGGTGGCGTGGGTCACCGAGCGGCGAGATGTCCTGTGCGGACTGTTCTCTCTTCTCACGGTCCTGGCTTATCTGACCGCCCATCGCCGCGGCAGGCCCGTTCGGCTCCACACCGGCTGGTACTGGACCGCCGTCGGGTGCTTCGCGCTGGCGCTTCTATCCAAATCCATGGTCGTCAGCCTGCCGCTGGCGCTGCTCGTTATCGATATCTATCCGCTTGGCCGGATGTCGTTCGCAGCCCCCGAATGGCGAGCGCGCGCCGGCCGACTGGTTGTCGAGAAGCTTCCGTTTCTCGCCCTGAGCGCCGCGATCAGCGTCACCATGGTCGCCGTCGGACAGCGGCAGCAGATCATGACCTCTCTCAAGACTCTGGGCGTCGCGGAGCGCCTCGCCATCTCCGGCTACGGCCTTATCTTCTATCTCTGGACGAGCGTGGTGCCGTGGCCGCTATCCCCGTTCTACGAGCTGCCCTATCGCGTCATGCCGCTGTCGCCGCGGTATCTCTTGCCGGCGGCCGCGGTGGTCATCATCACCGTGGCCGTGATCCTGGCGAGGCGCCGCTGGCCGGCTGGGCTCGCGGTCTGGCTCGCGTATGTGCTTCTCCTGCTCCCGGTGATCGGCATCATCCACAATGGCAGGCAGATCGCTGCCGACCGCTATAGCTACCTCTCGGGGCTCGAATTCGGCGTGCTGGCAGGTGGCGCGCTGGCGTGGCTCCAGCGGGAGCGAGGACGGCTCAAGGCGTGGGTGGTTAGCGCCGCAGTCCTGGTGGCGGTGCTGGTCATCGTGGGATGGGCGGCCGCTGCCTGGCGGCAGAGCAAGATCTGGCACGACATGGAGACCCTGTGGCGCTGGGCGCAGGAGGTCGACCCGGACTGCGCCGTCTGCAACATCAATCTGGGGGCCGAGCTGGTCGCCTCGCCCGCGCGAGACCCGCAGCGCGCGCTCGAGGCCGAGGCGCTGTTCCGCCACGCCATCACGCTCCGCCCGGATCGCGACTTCGCCTACCACGGCCTGGGGGTCGCGCTGGTGCTTCAGCGCCGCTACGACGAAGCGGAGAGGGCGTTTCGCGAGTACATGAAGCGGGATCCCTCGTCGGCCATCGGCGTGGCCGATCTGGGTCTGCTCAGGTTGTCCCAGAACCGCTACGGTGAGGCCATCCCGCTTCTGCGTCGCGCCCTTGCGATGGCCCCGGGCGTCCCCAGGCTCACCGCCGAGCTGGCGCGGGCCATGCGGGAGTGGGGGGAAGAGTTGCGACGCCAGGGCAAGGGTGGCGAGGCCGACGCACTTCTCTCCGAGATCGGGGCGCTTCAGGGCAAACCGCCTGAGGACGCGGTCCGGAGCAGTCAGCGGTCGGCTACCACCACCGGCAGGTAGCCTCGCGCCGCCGGCAGAGGGCAGAATTGCGCTTGAGCAGCGTCCTCGCACATCGAGGTTCCGCCGAGTGGACGGCCTGGTCAGGCGGCGCCGTGGTGGTCGTCGTCACTGCCCTCACCTTCTTGCCGGTCCTTGAGAACGACTTCCTCAACTGGGACGACGTAAGTAACCTTCTCACGAATTCGAACTACCGCGGGCTTCGCTGGGCGAACCTCCGCTGGATGTTCACGACTATGTTGGGGGGCCACTACATCCCGCTCACGTGGATGAGTTTCGGGTTGAACTATCTGCTGGGCGGCCTGAACCCGTTGGGGTATCACCTCGGCAACCTCTTGCTGCACACGGCCAATGCGGGACTCTTCTACGTCGTGGCGCGCCGGCTGCTGGCGGCGGCCTTTCGCGGGGACGGCGCGACCACCTTTCCACGCGCCGGCGAGCGCGCGGGGGCGGATGTCGCGCTCTCTGTAGGCGGGGCGTTCGCGGCGATCATCTTCGGCGTGCATCCGCTGCGCGTTGAATCCGTGGCGTGGGTGACGGAGCGCCGGGATGTGCTGTGCGGGCTATTCTACCTGGTCGCAGCGCTCGCGTACCTGCGGGGCGTGGCAGGCGGCGCGCGCATCGAGAGCCGCTGGTGGGTGGCGTCGCTGAGCGCGTTTCTCCTAGCGCTTCTGTCCAAGGCGGCGGCCATGCCGCTTCCCGCAGTGCTCCTCCTGCTGGACATCTATCCGCTCGGGCGCGTGCACGCCGTCGGATGGCGGCGGCTCTTGGTCGAGAAAGCGCCTTATCTGCTCCTCGCTGCTGGCGCTGCGCTGGTCGCAGTGATTGCGCAGTCGAGCGCCCATGCACTGACCGGGTATCAGCGGTACGGGGCCGGGGCGCGGGTGGGGATGACCACATATGCTCTCATGTTCTACCCGTGGAAGTTCCTTTGGGCGGCGGACCTATCGCCGCTCTATGAGCTGCCGCAGACGGTCGACCCCCTGGCCTGGCGATTTCTGTTCCCGACGCTCGCGTTGGCGGTGGTGACCCTCGCGCTGGTGGCGGCACGCCGGCGCTGTCCGGGGGCGCTGGTGGCATGGGTGTACTCGGCTCTCCTAGCATTGCCAGTTACGGGTGCGGTCGTTCATGCCGGAGTGCAACTCGTTTCCGACCGCTACACCTATCTCTCGGGGCTCGGCTTCGCGGTGCTGGCAGGGGGCGCACTCGCGTGGCTCTTGCGGCAGCAAGGCCGGTTCAAGGCATCGGTGGTTGGTGCGGGCGTCTTGGTGGCGGTGCTGGTGATCGTCGGCTGGGCCGCAAGCTCCTGGCGGCAAAGCAAGATCTGGCACGACTCGGAGACCCTCTGGCGGCGAACGCTGGAACTGGACCCGGGTTGCGCCATCTGCACCATCAACGTGGGAACCGCGCTGGTAGCAGCGCCTTCGTCGGATGCCCAGCGCGCGCCGGAGGCCGAGGCGCTGTTCCGCCATGCCCTCATGCTCCGCCCGGATCTTGTCTTCGCCTACCACGGTTTAGGAGTCGCGCTGGCGCTTCAACACCGCTACGACGAGGCAGAGGCGGCATTCGGCGAGTACATCCGGCGCGAACCAGGGTCAGCCCTTGGCCGTGCAGACCTCGGGGTGCTCCGCGTGGAGCAACGCCGCTATGCCGAGGCTATCCTGCTGCTTCGCCAGGCATTCACCATGGATCCCGATCTGGTCGAGCCGCGTGCGGACTTTGTACGCGCTCTTCGGGAGCGAGGAGAAGAGTTGCGACGCGAAGGCAGGAGCCTGGAGGCCGATGCGCTGATGGCCGAGGCGGCCGCCCTTGAGGGTAAACCACCCGCGGACGCGGCGCCGACCGGTCAGCGGTCGGCCACAACCACGGTCAGATAGCCTCGCGCCGCCAGCCGCTGGGCCGCGGCCCGGGCCGCCAGCCGATCGGGGTAGGGCCCCATACGCACGCGGTACAAGGTCTCGCCTCCCACCACGGCCTCCGACACGGTCGCCTGGCCGCCGTCCCGCTCCACGGCCTCGCGCAACCGATCAGCCCCGGGACGGCTGACAAAGGCCCCGACTTGGACCGAGAACGCCCGGCTCGAGGCCACGGGTCCCGTCCCCGTCGGCGCGTCGCCCGGCAGGGCGATGACGCGGAGCCTCACCGGGATCACCCCTGACCCCACGCCGCCGAGGATGCTGGCCGCGCCGTAGGAGAGGTCCAGGATGCGACCCTGGATGAAGGGGCCGCGGTCGTTGACCCGCACTTCCACGACCTGCCCATTGTCGGCGTTGGTGACCATCAGGCGCGTGCCGAGCGGCAGGGTGCGGTGAGCGGCGGTGAGATCGCGCATGTCGTAGACCTCGCCGCTGGCCGTGCGCCGGCCGTGATGAGGGTAGCCGTACCAGGAGGCCAGGCCGGCTTCCTCGCTCCCGGAGATGGCCGGCCGGGGCGGGCTCGTGACCACGGTGCGGGCGCAGGCCGCCAGGATCACCAGCGCGACGGCGGCGAGGCCGGCAAACCTCAGCGAGCCTCTGTGCATCGAAGCTATGGTCCCACAAGAGTTCAGGTCTTGGGAAGCCCGCTCGGGCTCGGCCTCCAAGAGTGGGACCCGCGGTTCTCCGTCACGGTGTGACCCGGTGGGCTCGTCACGACCGGCCGGTCTCAAGCCGGTGAAGGGGCCTCCCACACGCTGGTCGAGGAACCCGTTCCATGGGGAGCCCGCTGGGGCGGTACCGGACCGAACCTATCGTCTACCCCTGGCTGGCGGTGGTCATCGCCTTCGGCCGGCCCGCCCTGATTCCCTGGACTCGCGTGCTGGTCGACTGGGCCGCCCGCGATCCTGCACCGGCTTGATGAGTCCCCCGGGCAGGCGGCCGATCCACCGAGAGCGCTCGTCGACGGCTCGTGGCCCTTGTGTTCGTCCTTGTTTCCTGGTAGTGAGAGACCACAAAGTTCAAGGGCCGTCGGGCCCGGAGGGGAGGCCCATCTATGCCGAAGACCACCCAGATCACGGTGACCGCGGAATCCAAACCGGGCGTCCTGGCGAAGGTCGCTGACGCTCTCGCGAAGGCGGGCGTGAACATCGTCGCCCTCTGCGCGGCCGAGTCGGCCGGACGGGGCAAGATCCGGCTGGTGGTGAGCGATCCGGCGCGGGCCAAGGAGGCGCTGGCCGCCGCCAAGATCCGCTGCGGCGAGGAGCCCGCCCTCCTGCTCTCGATGGACGACCGCCCCGGCGCGATCGCGCATGTGGCCTCGAAGCTGGCCGCGGCCAAGATCAATATCAAGTGCGCCTACGCGAGTACCACGGGCGGCGGTCGAGCCCAGGTCGTCGTGGCCGTCGCCAACCCCGACAAGGCCGAGCGCGCGCTCGGGTAAAGCGCGGGTGCGACTCAAGCGGGACGACGTGGAGCGGATGATGGCGGCGCGCCCACCCGGCACCACGCTCGAGGAGGTGCTGGAGGTCTTCGAGGTGTTCGCGAGCGGCACCCTGGCCGACGAGGTCTACGTGCTCGATGATGTCGCCGGCAAGCGGATCGCGATCGCCCCGGCGGCGCTCAAGGCCAAGTACCGGAAGGAGTGACAGCCATGGCCATCGTCACGATCTCGCATGAGATGGGAGCGGGCGGGCCCGAGATCGGCCAGCAGGTGGCGGAGAAGCTGGGCTACCGATACGTGGACCACGAGTTGATCTCGGACGCCGCCCATCGCTACGGGCTGCTCGAAGAAAAGCTCTCTCACCTGGACGAGTCCAAGCCCTCGCTCTTCGAGCGCTTCGACGCCGAGACGCGCCGGTACATCACCGTCATCCAGACCGCGCTCTACGAGTTCGCCGAGCAGGACCGGGTCGTGCTCATGGGCCGCGGGGGACAGTGGCTATTACGCGGGATCTCGCGGCGAGCCCGCGGACGGTCATGGAGATGGTGCGGCGTGACGACACCGAGAGGGCGGGCCGGATGCGCTATCTCTACGAAGTGGACCTGGCGGACCCGACGCTCTACGACCTGGTGATCAATACCGAGACCCTGAAGGCGGCGACCGCGGTCGAGCTGATCGCGGGCGTGGTCGACCGCCCCGAACTGCGAACGATCGAGGCCGGCGCCCAGCTCGTCGCGGACCGGTCGCTCGCCTCGCGGGTCCAGGTCGCCCTGGCGACTCATCCCGAGACGCGGAAGTATCGCATCACGGTGGAGGCCAAGGCAGGCCAGGTCACCCTGGAGGGGACGGCCGCGCTGGACGAGGCGCTGGATGTGGCGCGGGGAGTCCAGGGAGTCCGCGGAGTCAAGGCCCAGCAGGTGGACATCCCGCCCGTTCCACCGTTCGTGGCCTGACGAAGAACCTCTCCCCTCTGGGGGAGAGGGCCGAAGCCATCATCGAGTACGATCGTGCGTGACGACAAGAGGAGACGTCTCGAAGTAAAAGGCTGGAAGGTCGGTAGCGCCCAGGAGTTCTTGAGGCTCACGGATGAGGAGGCAGCGTACTACATTGATCTGAAGTTGCGGCTGGCGGCGAGCCTACGAGAGCGGCGACAGCATCGAAGCGTGACGCAGGCGGAACTGGCCAAGATGCTGAAATCGAGCCAGTCCCGCATCGCCAAGATGGAGAGCGCTGATGCCTCGGTTTCGCTGGATTTGCTAATCCGATCGCTGCTTGCCCTCGGCACATCTAACCGCGAACTGTCTCGGATCATTTCCGCTCGCTCGCCAGCGCCCGCGGCCTAACTACCAGTTCCGGAGCCGATGCTCTCCATATTCAGACCGCGCTCTACGAGTTCGCCGAGCAGGACCGGGTCGTGCTCATGGGCCGCGGGGGACAGTGGGTTGTTGCGCGGGATCTCCCATCACCTCCGGGTGCGCGTCATGGCCCCCTTCGAGCTGCGCGTGAAGCGCCTGGCCGCCAAGCTGAAAGGCCCCATGGGCGAGGCGGCGAGCCCGCGGACGGTCATGGAGATGGTGCGGCGTGACGACACCGAGAGGGCGGGCCGGATGCGCTATCTCTACGAAGTGGACCTGGCGGACCCGACGCTCTACGACCTGGTGATCAATACCGAGACCCTGA
>WNGB01021009.1_pt1 | contig 12665 bp, 8 predicted proteins | sample 5400681 | NCBI WGS metagenome assembly WNGB01 (sample SAMN13153367, study PRJNA577476) | soil metagenome | isolation source: 115 cm soil or saprolite under grassland replicate 2 | place: USA:California | collected 2016-06-15 | reverse complement strand
TCTGGGCGCGGCGGGCGGACCGCTTGGAGCGTCTGGCGGCCGAGCTCGGCACGGAGCACCGGGTGTCTCTCTCGCTCGCGGGGGTGGACGTGCGGGACCGCGCTGCGGTCAACCGGGCCGCAGAGGCCCTGGTGCGTGCCGGTCGCGTGCCGGATGTCCTCATCAACAACGCCGGCCTCGCGAGCGGGCTGGCGAAGATTCACGAAGGCGATCCCGAGGACTGGGATCGCATGATCGACACCAACCTGAAGGGGCTGCTCTACGTGAGCCGGGCGATCATGCCGCACATGGTCGCACGGCGCCGCGGGCACGTCGTGAACATCGGGTCGACCGCCGGCCACCAGACGTACCCGATGGGGAACGTGTACAACGCGACCAAGTTCGGCGTGCGCGCCCTCACGGAGGGCATGAATCTCGACGTCGCCGGCACGCCGATCCGCGTGTCGGCGGTGGACCCGGGGTTCGTCGAGACGGAGTTCTCCGAAGTCCGCTTCCACGGGGACAAGGAGCGGGCCGCGACGGTGTACCAGGGGTTCAAGCCGCTCAGCGCGGACGACGTCGCGGACGCGATCACCTACGTGGTCAACCTCCCCGACCACGTGAACATTCTCGACCTCATCATCATGCCAACCGCGCAGCGCAACGTGTACGTCGTGGACCGAGAGCAGATCTAGCCCGCGACTGGGGACGCGTCCCGCGCCGCCGCGGCGAATCGCCGTACGATCTCCCCCGCCGGATCGATGCTGGTGATGCCGCTCACGCTCTTCCCCGCCTGCCAGTAGTCCCGCGATGACGGCCCGGCGAAGTGGCTGCGCTTCAGGCGCCATGCCGAATTGAGCGCGTAGAGGGTGCGCATGAAGTGCTTGGTCCGGCGATGCCGCAAGAGCCAGCGTGCGATCGGGCCGGCCTTCGTCCCGACGCGCTCCACGTAGGGGGTTCGGATCACGGCGAGCGGGACGCCGGTGACCCGCTCGGTGAGCACGATGTCGTCCTCGTCCGCCTCGACGATGGCGCGTTTGTAGTCGGGGTGCGCCGTGCATTCGATGGTGGCGATGAAGCGGGTGCCGAGCTGCGCGCCCGCGTAGCCCATGCGGAGGGCCGCGACGAACCCGGCGGCGTCGCCGATCCCGCCGGCGCACACGAGGGGCGCGCCCAGGTCACCCAGCTCATCCACGAGCTGCTCGGCGCTGTTCGGTCCCGCATGCCCGCCCGCCCGCCGGTTCACGGCGATCAGGCCGCGCACCCCCGAGTCGAGCCCCTTCAGGGCCCACTTCCGCTCGGTCACGTCGTGGTACACCAGGCCGCCGACCTGGGCGACGCGATCCACTACCCAGCGCGGCTTCCCGAGCGACGTGATGAAGAACCGCACGCCCGCTTCGATCGCCACGTCTACCCAGCGCTTCATACGGTCCAGGTACAGCCGGGAGGACTGCTCGATCAGGACGTTCATGCCGATCGGCTTCGTGGTGAGCCGGCGGATGAGCTGGAATCCCTCCCGCAGCTCATGTCCGTGCACGTACACCATGGACAATGGTTGGACGATGCCGATGCCGCCGGCCTCGGATACGGCGGCGACGAGCTCCGGGTTCGAGCATGGGAACATGGCGCCGCCGATGAGCGGCACCGCGACACGCGCGTCGCGGGTGAGGGCGGTGGCGAGGCCCGTCACCGTGCGGGTGTCGGGGAGGGCCCGATGCGCCAGCGGACCGTCGCACGAGCGACCACCTGGCCGGCGGCGTCCGTGATCACGGACTCGAAGTCGTGCTCCGCCTCCCGGCTCGCATCGGGGATGTCGCAGCGCGCTTCCGCCGTCAATATCCCGCGAGCCTTCTTCAGGTAGGCGATGGAGAGCGTGGTGGGGATGCCGCGCGCACTCGCGGGCAAGCCGGTCGTCACCGCGAGGCCGCTCGTTACCTCGGCGAGATTCGCGAGCGCCACCGCATGGATCGAGTTGAGGTGGTTACGCACCGCGCGGCGGTCGGCCATGCGGACCTTGGCGTAGCCGGGGCGAAGCTCCAGCACCTGTGGCCGCACCGAGCCGGTATAAGGGACGAACCGCCACAGGAGCCAGCTGAACAGCCGTTTGCCCCCCGGGAGCGGGGCCAGCCGCTCCCACCAGGCGCCCACCGTCACGGCGTCGCTGATCCTCCCTGTCCCAGCAGGTAGCGCTCGGTGAAGAGAATGGTCGCGTAGAACTGGAAGTCCTGGTTCCCCTTCTTGCGGAAGCCGTGGCCCTCGTCCTTGGCCATCAGGTACCACACCGGCACGCTGCGGCGTTTCAAGGCGGCCACCATCTGCTCGGCTTCCGTGCGCGGCACCCGCGGATCGTTCATGCCCTGAACGATGAAGAGGGGCTTCGTCACCTTGTCCACGTTGTTGAGAGGGGCAGTCCGCTCCATCCAGGCGCGCAGGGTCGAGTCGCGCTCGTCACCGTACTCCACCCGGCGCAGGTCCTGGCGGTAGCCCGACGTGTGTTCAAGGAAGGTCGCGAGGTTTGACATACCCACGATGTCCACGGAGCAGCAGATCGGGCCGTCATACTGCGTGGCGGTCACGAGCGTCATGTGGCCCCCGTAGCTGCCGCCCGTCACCAGGACATGCTCGGCGTCGAGATCGGGTCGCGTGCGGATCCACTCGAGCAGGGCGCCGATGTCCTTGTACGCGCCGTCGCGCCGCACGCCGTTGTCGAGCTTCAAGAACGTCTTGCCGTAGCCGGTCGAGCCGCGAATGTTGGAAAAAATGATGGCGACCCCGAGCTCGTTGACATAGAAGCTGTTGCGGCCGAGGAAGCCCGGCCGGGACTGGCCCTCGGGTCCGCCGTGGATGTTGATGATCACCGGGCGCCGGCCGGCGAAGCGGGCGGGGGGCTTGTAAAGGAAGCCCGAGATCGCGCGCCCGTCGAAGCTCGGCCAGTGGACGAGCTCTGCCTCGGCGAAGCCCCCGGTGTTGAGCCCGGCGGTCTCGCTCTCGGTCCAGCGGGTGACCGTGCCCCTCGTGACGTCGAGCGAGTAGGCGTCGGCCGGTGCGCGGGCCGAGGTGCGGGTGAAGCCCAGCTCGGCGCCGCTCTTTCGCCAGCGGACGTCCGAGATCAGTCCAGGCGGGAGCTTGGGAATACGGCGCTCGGCGCCGGTCGCGGCGTTGATCACGTGCAGCACGCCGACCCCGTCCTCATTGGTGACGAAGGCGATCGAGCGTCCGTCGGGGGACAGGTCGAACTCGTCCACGTCCCACGGGATGCCGTTCGTAAGGAAGCGATATTGCCTGGTCGTGAGGTCCAAGTACGCGAGGCGCTGAAATTCCGAGCCGCGATCGGTCGTCACATAGACGCCTTTACCGTCCCGGCTGAACTGGGCTCCGCTGTAGGCGACGCTGTCGCCGCCCTCCCGGGGTGTGAGCAGCGTCTTCTGCCCGCCCGCCACATCCACGAGCCAGAGATAGCTCTCGTTGGCAGAGATCCCCTGAAACAGCAGGATCTGGCGGTCGTCGGGTGACCAGTCGGCGGGCCCGTACCCGCCGCCCTGGAGCTCGAGGACCCTGCGATCGGTGGCCGGGTTGCTCGGGTCCACCACCCACAGGTCCAGGTCCCGCCCGGTGCGGCGCGTGGACATGTAGGCGTAGCGGTCGCCTTTATGCGACCAGGCGCCGCCCACGTTGCGCGACGTCCCGTCGGTGAGCAGCGTTATTTCCCGGGTCGCCACGTCGTAGCGATACTTCTGGAAGAACTCGGCGCCTCCCACGTCCTTGGTGAACACGATGTAGCGACCGTCGGTCGGTTGATACGACGCGCCGGACACGGGATCGGGGAAGAACGTGAGCTGAGTGCGGTCGCCGCCGGGTGACCGCACGCGGTGCAGCTGCGGTGCGTCGCCGAACCGCGTCCCGATGATCATCTCGCGCCGCGTCGGATGCCAGTCCCAGAACCCGGCCGCGCGGAACTCGCTGTAGGGACGCGCCGCCGCAGCGATGGCCGCGGGCACGGGCGGCAGCCCGTCGGTCACGAGGTTGTCGCTGGGCGTGAGGGGCTCGGACTGGGCGAGCCCCGGACTGGGGGCGAGGAGGGCAGCGGTCAGAACCAGACGCGACAGGTTGAGCATGGGGACGCTCCATAGGCAACGTAGGTCGACAAAGCTACGACGGTATCAATACGGTTGCGAGATGTAGGGGCGCAGCATGCTGCGCCCCCACCGATTCCGACGGCGCGCGCTCGCCGACTCGCACGCTGCGTCGTAGCTTTCGGCGGATTCACGAGTATTGGAGGAGCGGTGACGGCAGACCGGTATCCCGACAGCCACGTGTTCTACCGGAAGCTCGATCGCCCCTACCGGCGAATCGTGCGTGGGGAGGGGTGCTACCTGTACGACGACGCCGGCAAGCGGTACCTCGACGCCTGCGGCGGTGCGTTCGTCGCGAACCTGGGGCATGCCAACCCTGCTATCGCCGAGGCGCTGGCGCAACAGGCGCGGCGGTTCGGCTATCTCTCGGGGACCGCCTTCACCCATGAGCCGATCGAGGCGCTGGCGGCGGAGCTCGCGAGCACGCTCCCCGGCGACCTCGACAAGCTGTACTTCCTCTCTTCCGGGTCGGAAGCCGTGGAAGCGGCGCTGAAGCTCGCGCGCCAGTACTGGGTGGAGCGCGGGCTCCCCCGCAAGCACACGATTATCGCACTCGCCCCCGCCTATCACGGCAACACCCTGCTCGCCCTGTCGGTGTCGGCGCGGGAACACTACCGAGCGCTCTACCGCGAGTGGCTGGTGGACGTCCAGCGGATCCCGGCGCCCTATCCGTACCGGTGTCCGTGCCGGGGTGACGACGCCGGCTGCCCGATCTGCAGCGGCGCCGTCCTCGAGGAGACGATCGGGCGGGTCGGCGCCGAGCACGTTGCGGCGTTCATCGCGGAGCCGGTGGGCGGCTCGTCGACGGGAGCGTCCACGCCGCGGCCGGACTACTTCAAGCGGATTCGCGAGATCTGCGATCGCCACCAGGTGCTGTTCGTGGCCGACGAGATCCTCGTCGGCGCCGGCCGCACGGGCACGTGGTGGGCGATGGATCAGTACGGGGCGGTGCCGGACATCCTGGTGATGGGGAAGGGAATCTCCGGCGGGTACGTGCCGCTGTCCGCCGTCGCCGCGCCGGAGCGGATCATCGACGTGATCGCGAACGGCTCCGGGAGCTTCATGCACGCGCAAACGTACTCACACCATCCGGTGGCGTGCGCGGCGGGGCTCGCGGCCGTACGGTACCTGAAGTCGCACCGGCTCGTCGAGCGCTGTGCCGTGATGGGAACGGAGCTCCAGCGGCGGCTCGCGCCGCTCGGGCGTCTGCCGCACGTGGGCGACGTGCGCGGGCGCGGGCTCCTCGCCGGCGTGGAATTCGTGGAAGACAAAGTGACGCGCGGGCCGCTCCCTCGGGCGGCGAAGTTTGCGGAAGCGTTCACCGAAGCGGCGCACGGCGAGGGGCTCGTCGTCTGGCCCAATGTGGGCCACGCGGACGGGACGAACGGCGACCTCGTGATGATCGCGCCGCCCTTCATCATCACGGAGCGCGAGATCGACGAGCTGGTAGAGCGGTTTACGGCGGCGTTGGAGCAGACGGTGAGGAGCGTCCATGACAGCCACCGCACCCCAGCAGTCTAAAGTCACCTACACATCGGCCAACGTCGACTGGGAGGTGTTCCACAGCCAGTTCGACGCCGCTCTGGCGCGCGTCCGGGCGCAGCTCGGCCGGGACTACCCGCTGTACATCGGGCGCGACGCGGTGTCGACGGGCGGCCCGCCGATCGTCGACGCGTCGCCGCTCGACACCAGCGTGACGCTCGGACGCTTCACCACCGCGACGCCGGAACAAGTGGGGCGCGCCGTCGCCGCCGCGAAGGCGGCGCAGCGCGACTGGGCGCATCGGCCGTGGCGCGAGCGGGTCGCGACCCTGCGCCGGGCGGCGGGCCTGATCCGCGAGCGCAAGTTCGAGCTCGCCGCGATCATGGCTCTGGAGGTCGGGAAGAGCCGGCTCGAGTCGATGGGGGACGCCGAAGAGTCGGCCGACTTGATCGACTACTATTGCCAGGAGCTGGCGGACGCGAACGGCTTCGTGCGCCAGATGGCGAAGGTGACGGCGGTCGAGCGGAATACCGATGTGCTCCGTCCCTACGGCGTGTTTGCGTGCATTGCCCCGTTCAACTTCCCCCTCGCGTTGTCCACCGGCATGTCCGCCGCGGCGCTCATGACGGGCAATGCGGTCGTCTACAAGCCTGCCGAGGACGCGCCCTGGACGGGGCTCAAGCTGTACGAGGTGTATCGGGACGCGGGGCTTCCCCCCGGGGCGTTCAATTACATCCCGGGCACGGGCGAGGTCACGGGGGAGGCTCTGTGGCGGCACCCGGGCATCGACGGCGTCGTCTTCACGGGCTCGAAGACCGTGGGGCTGCACATCTATCAGGGCCTCTCCCGCCAATGGATCAAGCCGTGCCTGCTCGAGATGGGCGGGAAGAACGCTGCGATCGTCATGGACACGGCGGATCTGGATGCGGCGGCGGAGGGTGTCACGCGGTCCGCGTTCGGGCTGCAGAACCAGAAGTGCAGCGCCACATCGCGCGTGTACGTGCATCAGCGGGTCGCGGGAGCCTTCGTCGAGAAGCTGATTCAGAGGAGCAAGGCGCTGAGGCTCGGGGACCCGACCGAGCGGGACGTGTACTTCGGCCCGGTGATCAACGCGGCGGCGGTCGAGCGCTTCGCGCGCGCCGTGGCGCAGGCCCGGCAGGAGGGGACGGTCCTGCTGGGTGGGGCACGGCTGCAGGGCGGCCAGTTCGAGCGCGGCCACTTCGTCGCACCCACGATCGCCCGGCTGCCGCTCGAGTCCGCGCTCTTCTTCGAGGAGCTGTTCGTGCCGATTCTAGCGGTGGGCGAGGTGGCGGGGCTCGAACAGGCGATCGTGGAAGCCAACAAGGCGGACTACGGCCTCACGGCGGGCATCTTCTCGAAGCGGGCGGAGGAGATCGAGCGCTTCTTCGACGAGATCGAGGCCGGGGTGTGCTATGTGAACAAGCGCACCGGCGCGACCACGGGCGCGTGGCCCGGGGCACAGCCGTTCAGCGGCTGGAAGGGATCGGGCTCGACGGGGAAGGGCGGGTGTGGGCCCTACTACGTCGCGCAGTTCCTGCGGGAGCAGAGCCGAACCGTGATCGAGGAGTCGCGATGAAGCGGGATTACCCCCGGATCGTCGTGCCGCCGCCCGGCCCGAAAGCCAAGGCGATCGTCGAGCGGCAGGATCGCTGGTCGTCCACGTCCTATCCCAAGGAATACCCCCTCGCGATTGCGCGCGGGGAGCGCGCGATGGTCGAGGACGTGGACGGGAACCGATATCTCGACTTCATGGCCGGGATCGCGGTGGCGTCCACGGGTTACGGCCATCCCCGGGTGGTCCAGGCGATCCAGGAGGCGGCGGGGCGGTTCCTGCACATCTGCGGCAGCGATTTCTACTTCGAGAGCTTCGCCGCGCTATGCGAGCGACTCGCCCGGCTCGCACCGGGCGGGAGCAAGAAGCGCGTGTTTCTCTCGAACTCGGGGACAGAAGCGGTCGAGGGCGCGATCAAACTCGCGCGGCACTCGACCGGACGCCCCGCCATCGTCGCCTTCACCGGAGCGTTCCACGGCCGCACCTACGGTGGGTTGAGCCTCACGGCCAGCAAGTCGATCCAGCGCGCCGGTTTCGCGCCGTTCCTCCCCGAGGTGTATCACGTCCCGTACGGGTATCGCTACCGCTGCGACTTCTGTCGCGGGGAGCCCGCGTGCACCCTGCGGTGCGTGTCGTCCATCGAGGACGACCTGTTCGCCAAGCGGCTGGACCCGAAGAGCGTGGCGGCGGTCTTCGTGGAGCCGATCCAGGGCGAGGGCGGCTACGTCGTGCCGCCGCCCGGCTACCTGCGGGCCCTGCGCGAGCTGTGCGACCGCCACGGCATCCTGCTCGTGTGCGACGAGGTGCAATGCGGCGTGGGGCGGACCGGCAAGATGTGGGCGTGCGAGCACGAGGGCGTCGAGCCCGACGTGCTGCTCGCGGCGAAGGGGCTCGGCAGCGGCATGCCGATCGGGGCGATCATCGCCAAGGAATCGATCATGAAGTGGCAGCCGGGTGCGCACGGCAGCACGTTCGGGGGGTACGCCGCGATCGGCGAGGTGCGCGGGCGCGGCCTGATGATCGGCGTCGAGTTCGTCAAGGACCGCACGACGCGCGAGCCCGCGCCCGAGATCCCGCACGAGCTGGTGGAGCGGGCGTTCCGGAAAGGCCTGCTGCTCCTGGGCGCGGGGAAGAGCGCGTTGCGGCTCGCACCGCCCCTCGTCGTGGACGAGTACGACGTGGACACGGCGCTCCGATTGATCGATGAGTGCCTGGGCGAGCAGTCCGACTGACCCGCCACCCGTGACCGTGCGTCGCCGGGCCGCCGCGCTGTTCGCCTCCGTCCTTCTGGGAACGGGGGTGTCGGCTCCTGTGCTCGCGCAGGACACCGCCGTGCACGCGAGCGACGCGGGCGTCGTGGTCACCCGCGACGTGATGGTGCCCATGCGTGACGGCGTCCGCCTGGCAACCGACGTCTATCGCCCCCCCTCCCGGCCGGACAGCGGCGCCGTCGCCGAGCAGCTGGCGACCATTCTAATCCGCACTCCCTACGACAAGGGCTTCGACCCGTACGCGCTCGGGCCCGCGTGGGCCGCGCACGGCTATGCGGTGGTCGTCCAAGACACGCGCGGCCGGTACAAGTCCGAGGGGGTGTGGCACTGGCTCACCGACGACGGGCCCGATGGGCTCGACACGGTGGACTGGATCAGCCACCAGCCCTGGTCCAACGGGGACGTCGGCATGTGGGGGATCTCGTATCTCGGCGGCACCGCGCACGCCCTCGCCATGGCGGGGGACGCACACTTGAAGACCGTGATCCCGATCGACGCGGTGTCGGACATGGGGTACCACGGACTGCGCAACGGTGGAGCGTTCGAGCTGCGGTTCTTCAACTGGATCTTCAGCTACGGTCTGGACGGCAGCCGCGAGGCGCGCGACTCGACCAACCGGCGCGCCTTTGGGAGACTCTCGAGTGAGCGTCGCGACTTTCTCCGCCAGCTGCCGCTGCGGCGGGGGACGACGCCGCTCCGGCTGGCGCCCGAATACGAAGACTGGCTGGTGCAAGCCATGGCCCACGGCGCGAACGACGACTTCTGGGCCCAAAACGACATCATCGATCACGCGGAGCGCTACACGGACATCCCGGTCTACCTGATCGGCGGCTGGTACGACTCGTGGGCGGCGAGCACCACCGCGAACTTCGTGGCGCTGAGCCGACGCCTCAAGAGTCCGGTCTATCTGATCATGGGCCCCTGGATCCACGGCTCGCAGGGCCGGTCCGCCCACGGGCAGGTGAGCTTCGGGCCCGACGCAGCCATGTCTCAGCCGAGCCTGTGGTGGCTGGAGTGGTTCGACCATTTCCTCAGGGGAAAGGACAACAGCGTCGGCAAGGCCCCGCCGTTCTCGTCACGAGTCCGAATCTTCGTCATGGGCACGGGCGACCACGCGAAAGACGCGGAAGGCCGGATGGCCCACGGTGGGCGCTGGCGTGACGAGCGGGAGTGGCCGCTCGCGCGGACCCGGTACACGAGCTACTACCTTCGGCCGGGCGGGGGGCTGAAGACCGGCGTGCCCGAGGCCGGAGACCACGCGACGAGCTTCACGTTCGACCCGCGGGACCCGGTCCCCACGATCGGGGGGAACATCTCGTCGGGGGACGGCATCCTGCTGCAGGGAGGGTGGGATCAGCGCGGCAGCGACACGGTGTGGAACTGGCCCCGTCCCGTCCCCCTCTCCGCACGCACCGACGTCGTCGTGTTCCAGACGCCGCCGCTCGAGACCGATGTCGAGGTCACGGGGCCGATCACGGTCAAGCTCTGGGCTTCCTCCAACCGTCGGGACACCGATTTCACGGCCAAGCTGATCGACGTCCACCCACCGAGCCGGGACTACCCCCAGGGGTTCGACCTGAACCTCGAGGACGGGATCCTCCGCGCGCGGTTCCGCGACTCGCTCGCCCGCGAGCGACTGATGCAGCCGGGAACGGTGTACGAGTTCACGATCCAGCTCTATCCGACGTCGAACGTATTTCGCAAAGGCCACCGCATCCGGGTCGATATCTCGAGCAGCAACTTCCCGCGCTTCGACGCGAACCCCAACACCGGAGAGCCGCTCAACGACAACCACGGCGTCCTGGTGGCGACGAACACCATCTACCACGACCGGGCGCATCCCTCGCACGTCGTCTTGCCGATCATCCCACCCCCGGATCGTTGACGCGTGGCGTCCGGCAAGGTGATGGCCATGCGGGACGCCGTCGCGCGCTTCGTCCACGACGGCGACACCGTCGTCATCGAGGGGTTCACCCATCTCATCTGCTTCGCCGCGGGTCACGAGATCATCCGGCAGGGCCGCCGCGACTTGACGCTCGCCCGGCTCACGCCGGACTTGATCTATGATCAGATGATCGCCGCCGGCTGCGCCCGGAAGCTCGTCTTTTCCTGGGCCGGGAATCCGGGCGTCGGCTCGCTGCACGCGTTCCGGCGCGCGGTGGAAGGGACGAACGCGGGAACGCTGGAGCTCGAGGAGTACTCGCACTTCGGGATGGTCGCCCGGTTTTCGGCGGGCGCGGCGCGGCTGCCCTTCTGGCCGCTGCGAAACTACATGGGCACCGATCTGCCGACAGCCAACCCGCGCATCCGGTCGGTCACGTGTCCCTACACGGGTGAAGCACTGGCGACCGTGCCGGCCCTCAATCCAGGCGTCACGATCGTGCACGCGCAGCGCGCCGACGCGGCGGGCAACACCCAGATGTGGGGCCTCCTCGGCGTGCAGAAGGAAGCGGCGTTCGCCTCCGAGCGTGTGATCGTCGTGGTGGAAGAGCTGGTGCCGGAAGAGGTCATCCGCTCCGATCCCAACCGCACCGTGATTCCGGCCATGATCGTGAGCGCCGTGGTGGTCGAGCCCTGGGGTGCGCACCCTTCCTACGCGCAGGGTTATTACGACCGCGACAATGAGTTCTACCTCGCCTGGGAAGGTATCTCGCGCGATGCCGGCAAGCTCGCGCGCTACCTCGACGCCTTCGTGTACGGCGTCCCCGACCGCGCCGGCTACATGAAAAAACAGCCGCACCTGGCCGCACGGCTCAAGGTGAAGGAGCGCTTGTCCCAGGGAGTCAATTACGGCTTCTAACCCCGTCTATACGCCGGACGAGATGATGGCGGCCGTGGCGGCGCGCGAGCTCGCCGATGGTGAGGTGGTCTTCGTCGGCATCGGGCTTCCGAATCTCGCCTGCAATCTGGCGCGCGCGACGCACGCGCCCAACCTCGTCCTGATCTACGAATCGGGCGCGGTGGGGGCTAGCCCCTCGCGCCTGCCGGTGTCGATCGGCGACCCGGCGCTCGTCACCGGTTCGCTCATGGTGTGCGGCATGGCGGACATGTTTCAGCTGTTCCTGCAGAACGGCAGGATCGAGGTCGGCTTTCTGGGCGGCGCGCAAGTCGATCGCTACGGCAACATCAACACGACGGTGATCGGGCCGTACGAGCGCCCCGCCGTGCGGCTCCCGGGGTCGGGCGGCGCGGCCGAGATCGCGGTGCACGCGCGGCGCACCCTGATCGTCGCCAAGCTCAACCCGCGGGCTTTCCCCGAGCGGGTGGACTTCGTTACGAGTCCGGGACAGCGGTGTGCCGGCCGCGGCCGGCGCGAGCTGGGCATGCCGGGCGCGGGGCCGGTGAAGGTCATCACCGACAAGGGTGTCCTCGAGGCGGATGCGACGACCGGGGAGATGGTGTTGGCGGCGCTCTATCCCGGCGTCACGGCGGAAGAACTCCAAACGGGCGTCGCGTGGCCGCTCACCCGCCGGCCGCGGCTCGGAGCCATCGCTCCCCCGAGCGCGACGGAGCTGCGGCTGCTGCGGGACGTCCTCGACCCGAAGGGATGGTTCCTCAAATCGCAGGGCGACGGGAAGACGGAATGACGGAACGAGAATGCGGCGCGCGTTGAGGCTCCTCGCGATCTGGTGTGCTGCCACCACACCGACCTTCGCCCAGCGCGAGCCGGTCCTGAAGCAGGTCGGCGTGCCGCATGCCTACTACTGGCGCGAGATGTACGTCCCACAGGTCACGAGCGGACCGAGCGCCGTCACGTGGTCGGCGGACGGGACGGAGCTGATCTACTCGATGCAGGGCGCGCTCTGGCGGCAACGGATCGGCTCCCGGGTGGCGCAGCAGCTCACGGCGGGGGATGGATACGACTACCAGCCGGACTGGTCCCCCGATGGGCGGCTCGTCGTCTTCGCCCGGTACGCGCACGACGCGATCGAGCTGCAGCTGCTCGATCTCACTTCTGGAAGCGTGCAGCCCATCGCGGTCAACGGCGCCGTCAACGTCGAGCCGCGCTGGTCGCCCGACGGCACGCGCATCGCGTTCGTCTCGTCCGCCTATAACCGGCGATGGCACATCTTCACGGTCGCGATCGAGGCGGGCACGCCCGTGGAGGAGAGCGTCACACGGCTTACCGAGGACAACGACAGCCGGCTCCCGCGCTACTACTACAGCGTGTGGGATCAGTATCTCTCACCCACGTGGTCGCCGGACGGTCGCGAGCTGATCATCGTG
>WNGB01017098.1_pt1 | contig 12666 bp, 12 predicted proteins | sample 5400681 | NCBI WGS metagenome assembly WNGB01 (sample SAMN13153367, study PRJNA577476) | soil metagenome | isolation source: 115 cm soil or saprolite under grassland replicate 2 | place: USA:California | collected 2016-06-15 | reverse complement strand
GATCTCCACTTCCAGCAATGCCACTTCCCGCTCATACGCGGCCTGGCCGGAGTTCCGACGCGACCGGGCGCGAAGCCGGTCCAGTGCCAACCCGCGGGCGATCATGATGATCCACGCCATCGGAACAGAGCGTTCCGGATCGTATTCGCGCGCGCGTCGCCAGATTTGCACGAAGGTGTCTTGCATGGCTTCCTGTGCTTCCATTTCGTTAACGAGCATTCGGAGCAGCAGCGAATAGATCAGGCCGCTCCGGCGACGATAAAGCGCCGCGAGCGCGTGCTGGTCGCCCTCGGCAACCGCCGCCAACAGGCGCGCGTCTTCGCAGGCTTTCAGCACCTGCGAATCGCCGGACTTGTCAAATTGCGCCGTTTGGTCCCGAGCCGATTCCACGCACAAATCGTTTTTCACTCTGTCGCCAATGTATCCGCCGTCCAGACGACTTTAGATGCGGAAATTTTCAGGCAACCCCCTCACCCGGATAAGAAGCATTGCGATCAGGACCGCGAAACTTGAAGCAGGCTTTCTGCGCCGCTTGCTTTGACTCGGCGCGTGCGGTCAGCTTTGGTTGAAAGGAGCCGGAAACGAAATCAGCGTGGCAGAATGGACCGTGCGGCAGGTGCACTCCTCAGCATGAAACGTTGAGTGTCGTCGTATGCGGCGGCGCGTTGCGCTGCCGGAGGTATGATCCCGAAAAAATCTCCGACCAACCGGACGCACGGCAAAGCGCTACTGGTTTGATGTCACCAAAACGCGCGCCGTTCGCGGCTTGTCTTTGGGCAAAGGCTTCATAGCCTCGTTCGGCAATGACGAAAAGCCGCACCGGCAAAAGCTGCCCCAAATCCCGGCAGTAAGCGTAATGCGGATTCCGTCGTAGCGCACAATCAAGCGCTTCGGCCCAATGCGGCTGGATGTTGCCTTCGGCATAAAGCGTGTAACGGCACCCGCGTTCATCCTCGTCGGGAGCAAGCAGCACAAAACGCGGTATTTCGGCTTCAAAGACACCGTGCAACGCCTCGGCTACGAATGGCTCGCACAATTTCTCTCCAAAGCGATCAGAGACCTTGTCGCTGCGCCCCAGAAATTTCAGCGAAGGAGTTCTTTCGACCCACCCCTGCACGCGCACACGGTCGCCGAGCCGGTAACGCCACAAGCCGCAAGCCGTAGTGACTACGACCTCGTATTCCTCGTTGTCCTGAAGCGCTTCAACCGCACACACTCGCTCTTTCTCATCTACAAACTCATAAAAATGCGAACCAATTGCCAAAGGATATTGTCCGTCGAACGGCAGCGTCACGAACGCTTCGGTCGCAACGAGACCCTTCGGCTGCAGCAACACATTCGAGAATCGTCTGCGCAATTGATCCAGTGCGAAGGCTGCCGCCCCATCTCCCCAGCAACTAATGACACGCAACGACGGCCAGAGTGTTTCAGGTTGGAGAGAATCCGCGGCGCGTAATTCACACGCGCGTTGCGGGAGTGCTGGCGTTGAACCTGTGCCGCGCTCAATGTCGGTAACCAAGCCTTCCCAATGCGCAGGCAGGGCGTCCAGAAGCAGTGTCAGGAATGACGGATGCCAGACAGAGATCAATCGCAGTTCCCGGCAAAGAAGCAGGTGAAGCAACGTCTGGTAGCGAAATACCTCGAGCGATTTTGCGCGGCCCACCCTGGACGGCACGGCCATGACTGCATCAGCCAATCTTCGGCGACCGCCTCCGAGATAGGCCGTGTCCGCGTCAAACACAACCGGCACGGCTGACTTCTCAGCCGCTTCTCCTCCGATGGCTGGCGTTATTGACCAGTAAGCCGGGCCACCGATGAGTCCCGGAGATTGACGAGCCAAATCCACGAGCCATGGTCCGAGAGCAGCATTGAATTCGCGCTGCAAACCTGCTGTGAACGGGATTAGTTTTCGGGCGCCAGTCGAGCCACTCGTCGGAATGAGGTGCGTGACTGGATCGCGCGTCAGCACATTCCTATCACCTTGCCGGATACGTGCGATCCACGGCTCAAGCGCACTGTAATCCGACAACGGCACGCGATGCGTGAATTCCTCGTACGTGCCAATCCTGTCGAAACCATGAGCTTTTCCGAACGCCGTGTTCACGTTCTGTTTCAGGAGGTCGCTCAGTTTCTGGCGTTGGGTGATTTGGGGTTCCCGCAACGCCTGACGAAAACGCCGATAGGCCGGCAGGTTCGATGCCGTCCAGATTGCGTTAGCGATGGTTGCCTTGAGTCGCATAGCTTTGCGGAGTCATCATGCGCCGGCCGGCAGTCGTCAGGTTCTCCGGGCAAAGCTCCGTCAGACACACCAGTTCATCGCCGTTCGTGTGGCCAGGATTGCGCGAAATGAAAAATGATACGTGTGGGTCGTGTTCGCGTCCCGCGGGAACTTCCTTCAGACCGGCGCGGAGCCGTTGCGGATATGTGAAACGCACGATTCCTGTCTCTGGATCGAATTGTGTGCCGAAGCGTTCCCCTGCCAGATGATCGAGCAGACGTTGCACAGTTGTGGGTGTGGGGGCGTCAAACCGCGGAAAGAATTCCCGCCAGAACACCGGCAGAAACCGATACGTGCGGAAGCCGGACGTAAGCAGCAGCCAGAAACATCTTCCCGGCGGAAGCTTCTTCGCGCGAAGCGCGTTCACGCCTGCCACCCACGCACGCGGCAAGGCGGTGGTGCCCCAGGCGTCCGGTGTGACGATGGTGTCCCCGGAGTAAATCACGTTCACTGCCTCATCGTCGAACGTCGTTGGGTAAGCCAGCAATGTGGAGAACCCAACGAGCCTGTCCTGGCGCTCGAGGAGGAGAGCGAGGTTTTTATCCGCGAGATCCCGGGCAAACTGTTCAGGCGCTACCCCGCCGAAATGTTGCGTCAGCAGTTCGAACATCTCCGCCTTCTGTGCCGGCAAAAGTTCCGCGCGCGGCACGAGACGAAACGTGACTCCTGCGGATGTCTTCACAGCAACGCTGCCTCCGGGGCGAGAAATCGGTCATCCAATTCGCGGGCTGCCCCACCAATATCGGGCCAACGCACTACATAGAGCCGGCTGCGATATTCGCGGTGCCGGAAGTTGTGGCGAACCGTTGCCAATCGCGGATTGTTCACTGCGAAGCCCAGTGTGAGAAGTTCAATTCCGCGTTGGTTCGCGATGCTTCGCAGTTGCTCAACCAAACCGATCAATACGCTTGCTTCGTCCGTTCGCGTTGCGACATGTGAGGCGAATGCGTTTGCGAGCGTTTCTCCAACAGCCGGTAATCGCGGTTGGTCCACGATTCGAGCGAAAGCGTTGAACACGGGCCGCACGAATGCCAGGGACGGCGCATACTGTCGGATGACGGTTTGCCTGAAACTCCGCTGATCCCACAAGGCTCCGCATGCGGAAATTCGTTCGCCGTTCGAAACGATACAGAAATCAGACGCTTCGAGGCCAAGCGGTTGCAATGTATTCAACTCAGCCGCCGACCAGCATGGAGCGAATTGACAGGCATTATTGTGTTCGTTCAGGAGGCCGACCAATTTATTGATATCAGCCGAGGCGGAGGAGCCCCGGTCGATTTTCCATTTTGAAGCGCGGGCGTTCTTGGCTCGGCTGCTATGGCAGGTCGGAACGAGCAGAGTCACGAACTCACCCACGAATTCATAGAGCGGTATTCCGTGAACCCCACGCTCCAGGAATTGGCGCGCACGTTGATTGTCAGCAGCAATGCTCGTGAAGTAAAAGTCCGCGGGCGCGTCGGTCTGAAGCTCGTGGAAAAATTCGTAACCGCGGCGCAAAATGTCGAAGCGTCCGCCATACCGGGCATCGAGGCGCAAGCTTCCCAAGTAGCCAACCTGCAGCGACCTTCCGTTCACAAATCTCAAACGGAACGCGCAACAACCCACAGATACCATACGCCCTCCGTCGCGCGCGACGATCGTCTGTTTGGCTTCACCCGGCAAGCCCGCGTCGGCAAAATAATCGGGTTCGCGTTCAAGCGATATCGAGATTCGCCCCGGTATGGGGTTCTCTCGAAGCAGGCTTCGGATTTCCGAATCGTCAGTTTGCCTGGCGACGTCAAACTTGACACGACCGATGCCTGCCGTTGTCAATTTGCGTTCAAGAATGGCCCCTGCCATGATTCGTCTCCCAGAGGGTAGTGATCACGCAAGCTCACATCATTTCGATGGAGTGCGTTGATGAGATAAAAGTTTCGCCACATGAACCAGTCACTGCGGTTCACCCGGTCGAAACCACGTCGTACAATGCTGCGCCACGAATAGAACTCTCGACGCGCCGCCAGACAGTTTTGTTGGAGTGATTCCGGTTCCATCCCGCGTGGTTGGAAGGGAATTCGGTTATAGCTGTAGCGTTCATCCAGCCACCAACGATCATAAAGCAAACGGCCTTCGTTTTGCAGCCGGGTGTAGAGCGGTGTGCCCGGGAACGGCGTGAGATGATTGAATGCCGCAATGTAGAGCGCCTGTTCCTTCGCAAATCTCACGGTGGTGGCAAAACTTGCCGGAGTATCGCGGTCGTAACCAAAGATGAACGTGCCGTAAACGCGAATGTGATGCCGGCGCAGATTCGCCAGTGCTTGCTCGAACCCGCCTCGCATCATATTGAACGACTTGTTCATGTCTTTGAGGTTTTCCGGATTCAAACTCTCAAAACCAATCAGCACGCCCTGGCAACCGCTTCGTGCGAGCAGTTCGAGAAATTCTTCGTCATGCGCCGCGTTGATGGACGATTGGCTCACCCACCGGATACGCAGCGGAATGAGTGCCCGGAAAAACTCCTTCGCCAGGGCGAGATTCGACGTGATGTTGTCGTCCACGAAGAAAAACAACTTTCGTTCGCGTTTCAGCGGCTCGATCTCGGCCAGAATCTTATCAATGGGCCGTCGGGTCTGACTGGCATTGAAGACGGTCTGCACGGCGCAGAAGTCGCACTTGAAGTGACAGCCTCTTCCGGACTCTACGAGACCGATTGGCAAATAGCGTTTGCCCCGAAAAATCGACCGGTCGGGCTTTAGTTCGGCAAGTGAAGGCCGGCCGGTCTGACGATAAAACTTTTCCAGTCGGCCGTGCCGGGCATCGTCAATCACACGAGGCCAAAGCAGTTCGGCCTCGCCGCACACGACGGCTTCCGCGTGCTGCGCAATTTCGTCCGGGCAGAGCGTCGCGTGAAATCCCCCCATGACAACCGGCACGTGTCGCTTGCGATATTCGGTCGCGATTTGATAGGCGCGCTTTGCGGTGTAGGTCTCGACACTGATGGCCACGAGATCGGCCGGGGCGTCGAAGGGGACCTGCTCCATCCGGTCATCGTAGAAGCGGACTTCGACATCCTTCGGTGTCAACCCGGCGAGCGTGGCGGCGGGCAATGCCTCCATTTGCCAGGTGCGAATATATTTCTGTCCCGGTTTCCGCCCGATGCACGGATGGACGATGGTCAGACGCATGAAGATTGTGTCCTGCCCGTCCTGAATTCGGCGTTCCTGGGCTGCACTTTTTCGCGCCGCGTGCCATTGCGTGTGCGCCCGATGATCCAGTCGCAATTGTAGAACCGGCTCAAATTATGGGCGTAAAAACGATAGCCGAGGTTTGTGCCCAGTCTCACCGGCCATGGCGCCGGTGAATGTGCGATTCGGCGTGCAATGGAGCGGAAGCTGTAGGCGTGCTTCCAAGCCGCTTCCGTGCCCTCTTGGAGGTCCTCAACGCTCAACATGGCTGGCTGAAAAACCACGTGCTGGCCGTCATAGAGTTCCCAGTTCTTTGTGAGGATGCGCCCTTCGGCTTCGAGACGTTTGTAAAGTCCGGTGTTCGGAAACGGCGTGACGATGGCGAAGCGCGGCAGGTCAATGTGCGCCTGAACGGCGAACTCGGCGGTTTGCAAAAACACATCCGGCCCATCGTGATCGAGACCAAACATAAAGCAGCCTTGAAGTGCGATTCCGTGCTCGTGCAGCCGTTCGACGACGCGAACAAACTTTTCCGGTGAATTGAAACCTTTATGGCTCTGCCGGAGGTTTTGCGGGGAGATGGATTCGAGTCCCATCAGCAAGCCTCTGCACCCGCTGCGCCCGGCGAGTTCGAGCAATTCCAAATCGTCCGTCAGCAAAACGGTTGCGAGACCATACCACTGGACGCGCAAAGGAATCAGCGCCGCAAATAAACGCAACGCATAGGCACGATCAGCGATGAGATTCAAGTCTACGAAGATGAGTCTGCGCGCGCCGTGCTGGCGAATGTCCGCGATGACCTGCTCGACGGGTTTCTGGTAAGGTCTGCGTCCCCATGCAGTCGGCACGACACAGAAATCACAGTTGTGAATGCAGCCGCGGGTGGCCTCAAACACGTTGTTGGTCAAATAGCGTTCGCTCGGCAATAAATCGCGCCGGGCGAATGGCCGGTCCGCCAGATCGAGATTCGGCGCCTGATCGTAGCGCGATTGGAGCCGGTCATTGCGGAAATCACGCAACAGTTGCGGCCATGAATCTTCTGCGTAACCGACCACGACTGCGTCTGCATGCGGTGCGGCGTCTTCGGGAATGAGAGTGACATGGGGACCGCCGAGCACGACGGTAATTCCCCGTCGCCGGAAATGCCCGGCAAGTTCATAGGCTCGGCGCGCAGTACCGGTGATGACCGTCAAACCAATCAGGTCCGCATTGAGCTCAAGCGGAACGTCCGTGATGCCTTCATCGAAGAGTTGAACGTCCGCAGGCACATCAGATGGAACCAGGGCAGCCAGCGTGGTCAACGTGAGCGGCTGATAGCGCAATGACTTCTTCCAGATGCCGCCGCGATGCCGATACAGCGGACCCTTGGGCGAAACGAGCGCAATTCTGGTCCTGTGTGCGGACATAATTCGAATTGTTGGGGAAAGCTATAGCCCTTGATTTGATGCTGCTCAAGCCGAATTGCGCCAACGCATCATCGAAAGTTCATTCTGTTGGGTCGTCTTTTATTGATGGCAAGCTCTGTGTCCGTTAAAAGACTTAAAATCGCATGATGGGACCGATTGATTTCACGAAGCGTTTCATTCCCGAACACCTGACGCCGTTGTATCACATATCTGCTTACGCCAGGCTCTCCGGGGCGCAACAATTGAGATACAACCAACTTCACGCCTCGTATTTCAATGAGCAAACCATCTTCTTCGAAAGCGCCATGGCGCAACACATCTTGCGGGGGTTCATCAAGCGCAAACTCCCCAACGGTCCGACCGACGGGCTCCACACATTCATCGCGGAAGAGGCACAGCACTCACAAATGTTCCGCGAGTTGAACCGTCACTGCTTGCCGGAGCACTACGCGAACGGCGATTTTCATTTCATTCACCTTCCGATGTGGGCGTCGCTATGTCTGCGACAGTGGGTGCGCCATCCCGGATTATTTCCCTTTTTCCTCTGGGTGCTTTTAATTCAGGAGGAGCGGGCGCTCTTTTGCGCGAAAGAGTTCCTGGAACATGCCGGCGAACTCGAACCTAATTTTGTGGCAGCCCAACGGCGACATCTGGCGGATGAAGCGGGGCACATCCAATGGGATGAAGACTTACTCGATTGGGTATGGCCTCGAACCGCCGAATGGCGAAGGCAAATCAACGCTCGTTTGTTCGCTTGGATGATGGGCGAGTATTTCACGACGCCCAAGCGCAGCGGCCTGCGTGTTGTAGCGGAGTTCGTGAGGGAATTTCCCGGGCTCAAGGTCTTGTGGCCAGAGTTGCGCATCCAGATGCTCCAACTTTCAGAGCATCGGGAGTTCAACCTTTTGTCCTATTCGCGGACCGTCACGCCAAAGGCCTTCGCACGGTTTGATCGGTGGCCGGAGTTTAGTTCGCTCGACAGGGTTCTTCAGGGCTATGAGCGGCGTCCCGCGGCGCCGGCTCGCTCGTGAGATAGTTCAATACTGCCCTGATGATTTGTTGAACGCGCTCATCGGGACGCAGGTAGTGGTCAGCACCCCAGACGGGATATATGAAGCCGGGTAAGCGACACGCCTCCGACAACAACACGCCGCCGTCATTCGGACCTTGAGGGGAAATGAATTGGTGACAGCGGCGCATGAAGCCATTCGTCAGATGCCGCCGCAGTGGAAAGCCGACGATATTGATTAGCTGCATCATCGGCAAAAGCCGGACCGGCCCCGACAAGGGGCCGGACGGTGATGGCACGATCTCCTGAAGGAACTCGAAATCATGGCCGCCGGATTTTAAGAACAGCCACGTCGCGAAAGACCGCAACTTCGTCGCGAGCAACCATTGCGCGACCGGCGAGCCGCTCAGCGTTCCGCAAATGTTCACCCACGCCTGAACATTTGCGAAGCGCGTCTCGGCGCCCGAAGTGCCGAGGGCGAACTTAACATCCGCGCCGCCTTTGCAGAGCGACACGAGAATGATCTTCACGGCGGTGTGTTGTTTTAGCCAGCCGAGAAGAATTGTGGAATTCTCCGCCAGCGTCCCGGTGCTGCGGAGCGGAATCAACTCACAGCGGAAACTCATCCGTATCGCTGCCTCGCGCACGACCCTTCCGTCAGCCCCGGAATGAGGTTTCTCTTTGTAAAATGCCGCCGGGACAATGGCGATTGTAATGTTCCGGCCCGCCTCATTTGCGCCGTTTGCGGTGTTGACGATCCGAAACCCATCAATTCGCTCAATGAACGGAGCGTGGTGCTCTGAGCGCTTCACTCGATCAAAAAGCAGTGCGGTCGCAAAATCCACTCCCTCCGTGGCCGCAATCTCCCGAAGATTCTCTGCGGTCAGGAATGCGAGGGTGGGACATTTTGCGAAAACTGCGGCGCGCGCTAACAGGGCGGTTTCATGTTCGTCGCGGGACATCGTTAAACGCGCTCCTCAGGACGCACCTGTACTGCCGCCTTCCGTCTCCGGCTGATCAGCCAACCGATTCCGCCGCCCACGAAAAAGACGATCGCGACTGCCGCAAAGGCGCGCTTCTTCAACATGTCGAGCATGACATTGTCAAAAATGTTCGTAGAGACGTGCAGGCTGGCGATCAGCCATTTGCCATCTTCCCTGACAAGCGTGGCAGTCCATCGCCCCTTCAGATCAAAGCTGCGGCCGTTTGTGAGTTTGAAATGTTCAGTTGAGCTTCCGAACGAAATGCCAGTGTTCTCGCCGTGCAGAATGGTCAACTCCTCCACGTTTACCTCGGCGGAGAATTTATCCACCATCTTGCCGGGGCCGCTCGTCAGGCGATTGTAATAGGCGCGAACGCCCTCGCGCCCGCGGCTGACTTCCGCGTTGTGCCAGGTAACGACGACGTTGGTGTGTAAATAGGTCAACTCGCGTTCGATGTCACCTTTGTTCATCGCGTCAAGCAATCCGCGCGCAGTTCGTTGTGCGCTGCTTCGATTTTCGGATCGACGTCTGCCGCAAGCAAATTCAGGCAAGAGGCAAATAACACAAGAAGGAAACCCATTTTTTTCATGCAGGCGTGGTGGATGAGGTGCCGGTTGAATCGGCCGAAACAATTGGCTGCGCAAACCGGTCCGGAATCGAATCCTCATCCCTGGCGGGAGACGTGGCCAAAGAAGAATTTCGGACGCTCTGCGGAAGCGCAACCACCCAATTGAAGAAATCAATCATGTCGCGGTCGTGAGGGATCATTGTTCCGGGATCATAACGCGTGCCGAGCAGGCGACTGGCTTCGTCCTTCAAATATCCGTAGGTGAAAAAGCGTCGCACTGCGAGAGCCATCGGTTCCAGGAGCGCACGGGCGAGCGGATTGTTCGCGCGCGGCGCAAAGACGATTCCTTCGCAAAGCGTCTTGCCGCCGTCCAACGGCTGCGTGGCAATGATGAAGCGACTGTGAGCGCGATCGAAGTCACCAGTGATGACCACAAATGTTCCCCCCCAGTTTGTGATTGTGATTTCCACGGTGCGACCAGCAAAAATCTTTAGCAGCTTATCCAGCTTCGTGCGTCCGAGCACCTCGGCACGGTAACGATTGCGCCGAGCAAAGGGATTCGGGCAGTCAATTTGCGGAGGCGCAAGGAGCTTCCGATCATGAACCGCGTCAAAATGTTGAGTGTCATAACCGTGGGCGGCGTTCACGAACCACGTGCAGTCGGAAATATATGAAAAAATCTTACCCGCGGAAAACTCGCGCCGATTCGCGTCGAAGAAAAAGGGCAGCGGGAACAGCGGTTCGCGGCCATTGAAGAAAAACACATATCCGTGGCGTTCGACGGCGGGATAGCTTGTTTGCCGCGCGAAGCCAGGAATCGTGCTGGTTCCGGGAATGTGATTGCAGACACCGTCGGCGCCGTATTTCCAATTGTGAAACGGACATTGGATGGATTCCCCAACCACGTTTCCGCAGCCCAGGTCAGCGCCCATGTGCGAGCAATGGGCGGCAATGACGGCGATCTTTCCGCTCTGTGTGCGGAAGGCAACCAACTGCCGGCCAAGAATCCGTTTGGAATGCGGTTTCCCCAAATCGCCGGCGCGGCAAAACAAATACCACGAAGCCGGATATGCGGGAAAAGAATTGATGGGCGGAGGCATCACGGAACTGCTCGCCCTTACCGGATCTTGATTATGGTTGCGACTGCTCATGAGCAAAGTCGGCATCTCAGATGCGGCATTGATCAATGCTGGCTTGCTCGACGCTAGTCCACTGCCACGCGAAGGACAAGCCTTCTCTGGATGACTGGGAACTTGCATTGCCATTTTGGCGAATTAGATTTGCGCCATGAATCAACAAAGCAGCGGCATCCAGAATATTTCTGGCCGCGCCATTTTTTCCGGCCCGCCCGATATGCCGGTGCCCGACAAACTGAATCTCTTTCTGTCGCTCGCAGTGTTTGGCGGCGCGGTGGCGCTGATCTGGTTCGCGTCACTCGTGCAAAGCTGGCTTGCACTGTTTGGAATCGGAATTCTATTTTCGTATTTATTGCTGACGAATTACGCGCTGCTCCACGAGGCGACTCACGGCAATCTTCAATCGAATCAGCAACGCAATTACTGGCTTGGTTTTCTGACGGGTTGCCTGTTTCCCATCCCGTTCAGCATGATCCGTATCACACATCAAGGCCACCACCTCTTCAACCGCACCGACTCGGAGATGTTTGATCTCTATTATCCGCACGACAATCTCGTGATGAAATACCTCCGTTGGTATGGGATTCTGTGCGGCTTGTTCTGGCCGCTGATTCCGTTGGGCGCCGTCTTGTTTTCGATTTGCCCCAGGCCGCTGCGTGACCGGATTTTCAGGAAACCGCAATCCACCGGCTACATGTTCTCTGACGTTGAACGCGCCGCTGTCTGGGCCGTGCGATTGGAATTGCTCGCGATAATTGGAATGTTCGCCGGCCTGCATTCGCTCCTGCATCTGCAATGGACACATACGCTGGTTCTTTACGCCTCCTTTTCCGTGAACTGGTCAACTCGCCAGTATGTCGGACACGCGTTCAGCAAGCGCGATATCATTGATGGCGCCTGGAATCTCCGGCACAATCGGCTGATGAGCTGGGTTCTGTTGCATGGGGAATATGATAAGACACATCATCGGCGTCCGGACGTTTCCTGGATTTACCTGCCCCGCCTGACTCCGCCCGAGGATGATCGCCCGAGCTATATCAAACAGTATTGGCGGCAATGGCTCGGACCCCGTCCCAACACAGATCCTGCTCCGGAACCGCCGTCCACTGAAAGTGCCATGGCAAATCCATGAGCAACACATCCGAGCCATTCTGGGGTTGGCCCGGATGGAAGCATCTTCGGTTCGCGGCGCCAGTCTCGCTCATCGGCACTTTGTGGTTTGTTCTCATTTATGTTGGATGCGATGCAATCACTGCTCATCGCACCACCCGCATCCGCATCCATCTGGACTCCGAGCTGAACATTCCGTTTATCCCCGAGATGGTTTTGGTCTACATGTCAATTTACCTTCTCTTTTTTGCCGCGCCCTTCATCCTGCGCCAAAGGCAAGAGTTTCTAACATTGGCCATCGTGCTGGATATCATCATTCTGGTGGGAGGAATTGGATTCTTGCTCATACCGGCGCAGCTTGCCTTCGCGCGAGAAACTGACCTCGGCGCCTTTCCCGGTTTATTTCGGTTCGCCGACCGGCTGAATCTGACCTACAACTTGGTCCCGTCGCTTCATGTGGCCCTGAGTGTCGCTTGTATAGCGACATACGCGGCGCGAACCGGCGCCATCGGGAGAATTCTCTTGTGGATTTGGGCGCTTGCGATCAGCGCTTCCACCTTGTTCACGCATCAACACCACGTTCTCGATGTGGTCGCGGGTTGGATTATTGCTTCGATTGCAATCAAATTGTTGCAGAAACGCATCGTTGGTCTTATTGAGGATAAACTCGACAATCACTTGATCATGTCGGGAGATTGGGGCAAACCGGTCGATCTGATCGCTCCGGTCTCGCTCAAAAGCTCATTCGAAGAATTTGCCGCCCTCATCGGACAGCGATGTTCCCGGCTCCCTTCAGGGTTTCGCGCACCACGCGCTGCACTTCATAGGGCGTCCATACGTTGCTCTTCCATAGATGCACCAGCCGGCCGTCCGCGCTGATGACTGCGGTTCGCAGATCGTGTGAGATAAGGCCGTTTTCCCGTTCGTAATACAGCCCCATAAGTCCGGCCACGAAACTGACCTGCTCTGCGTTCCCTCCTGCGAAACTCCAGTCCTTACCTTTCGCACCGTA
>WNGB01029939.1_pt1 | contig 12667 bp, 14 predicted proteins | sample 5400681 | NCBI WGS metagenome assembly WNGB01 (sample SAMN13153367, study PRJNA577476) | soil metagenome | isolation source: 115 cm soil or saprolite under grassland replicate 2 | place: USA:California | collected 2016-06-15 | reverse complement strand
CGGAGGGAGGCTGGACGCGCGCGGTAGACTGCGGGCTCAAGTGCTCTGCCTCTCCGCCGAAGGATGAGGCAGCTCCCATGCCGCAGACCGATGACGCGGAGTCTCCCGTGCCCGAGAAGCTGACCTCGCCCGCCGGCGAGGAGTTCGTGCTGGCCGACGCCTCGGTCAACCGTGTCCTGGTCAAGGGCGTCGTCGCCGTCATGCACGCGCGGACCGAGCGGCTGTGGTCCACCAAGGAAGGCGAGATGTTCCTCTGCGCCGACGCCGAGGGGAACCTGGACGCCGAGAAGGCCATCGGCTCCGGCTTCTACTGGCGGGACACGCGCTACCTGTCGGACTTCATGCTCGACGTCGACGGGCACGCCCCGCTGCTGCTGTCGACCTCGGCCGACCGCGCCTTCGCCAGCCACGTCGACCTGACCAACCAGGACCTGGTCGACGAGGACGGCACGGTCACCGCCGTCCAGGGCACGGTCAACATCCGCCGCACCCGGGTCATCGACGGCCGGCTCTTCGAGCGCATCCGGGTCAGGAACTACAACGCCACCGCGGTGGAGCTCAACCTCCGGCTCACCTTCGGGACCGACTTCGCCGACATCTTCGAGGTCCGCGGCCTGCGGCGAGCGACGAGGGGCAAGCTCGCCCGGCCCAAGGCCGACCGGAGCTCGGTCGCCTTCGCCTACGCCGGTCAGGACGGGGTGTTCCGGGAGACCCGCATCTCGTTCGAGCTGGAACCGACCGAGATCGAGGTCCGCGGCGCGCAGGTCGTCGCCGCCTGGCGGCTGCGCCTGGAGCCCACCCAGACCGAGATGATCGCGCTCACCGTGGAGCCGAGAGCCGCCAACTCCAGCCTCCCGGAGAAGCCGTTCGACGTCGCCATGCACGAGCTGCGGCGCTCCTACGAGTCGTGGGAGCGCTCCTGCACGCGCGTCTGGACCGACAACCAGCTCTACAACTCCCTGCTCGCCAGGGGGCTGCGCGACCTGCGGGCCCTGCTGACACCGACCAGGCACGGCAACCTGCCCGCCGCGGGCATCCCCTGGTTCGTGGCCCCGTTCGGCCGCGACTCGCTGCTCACCTGCCACCAGACGCTGCTGCTGAACCCCGACCTGACCCGCACCACGCTCGAGGTCCTCGCCGCCTTCCAGGCCGACGAGGTCGACGAGTGGCGCGACGCCCAGCCCGGCAAGATCCTCCACGAGCTGCGCCAGGGCGAGCTGGCGGGCGCCAACGAGATCCCGCACACGCCGTACTACGGCTCGATCGACTCGACGCCGCTGTGGCTGCTGCTGTTCGGCACCTACTACCGCTGGACGGGCGACCTCGGGTTCTGCAGGCGGCTGCTGCCCAACGTCGAGCGGGCCCTCCAGTGGGTCGAGACCTACGGCGACCCGGACGGCGACGGCCTCCTCGAGTACCAGCGCTCCAGCCCCCGCGGGCTGGCCAACCAGGGCTGGAAGGACTCCCACGACTCCGTCGTCCACGTCGACGGCAAGCTCGCCGAAGGGCCGATCGCGCTCGCCGAGGTGCAGGCCTACGTCTACCTGGCCAAGCTGCGCCTGGCCGACGTCTACGAGGCGCTCGGCGACGGCGAGCGGGCCGCGGCCCTCCGCGCCCAGGCGGCCAGCCTGAGGGTGGCCTTCAACGAGCGCTTCTGGGTCGAGTCCGAGCAGTACTTCGCGATGGCCCTCGACGGCGACAAGCGGCCCGTGGCCACCATCTCCTCCAACCCCGCGCACGGCCTGTACTGCGGCGTCGTCGACCAGGACAAGGCGGCGCCGCTGGCGCGCCGCCTGCTGGCACCCGACATGTTCTCCGGCTGGGGGGTGCGGACGCTGTCGAAGTCGGCGGTGGCCTACAACCCGATGAGCTACCACAACGGGTCGATCTGGCCGCACGACAACGCCATCATCGGCGCCGGGCTGAAGCGGTACGGCTTCGCCAAGGCGACCAACCGCCTGGCCACCGCCATGTTCGAGATGGCCGTGACCGTCGACGACATGCGCCTGCCGGAGCTGTTCTGCGGCTTCACCAGGCGGTCGCCGAACCGGCCGGTCGCCTACCCGGTCGCCTGCTCGCCCCAGGCCTGGGCGGCCGGCGCCCCGTTCCTGCTGCTGCAGGCGATGCTCGGCATCTCGGCGGACGCGCCGGCCAACACCCTGAACGTGAACAAGCCACAGCTCCCCGGCTGGCTCAACACGGTGGAGCTGCACGACCTGCGGGTCGGCCGCTCCACCATCTCGATCGTCTTCCAGCGGCACGGGGAGACGACCGGGTTCTCGTTGCTGGACAAGCACGGCGACGTCCGCGTGCTGATGGAGGAGTGACGGCTGTTGCGCTCCGTCGGGTCCGGCTCGTACAATGCAAGAGGTCTCAGTCGCTGGCCAATTCGGTCGACGCCCCCGCCATCTCGGCTCATCGCTTCGGCGACTCCTGTGACATTCACGGATCGTTTGGCGATCGGGGTGGTGCCCGGCGAGGCCGGCCAGCGGCGGCACCACCACCAGCACCAGTTCCGTTCGAGCAGTCGACCGGGTCACGCGATCCGACGTTTTCAGCTCGCGGCTCGCGGCATGCGCCGCACCGCCGGGCCCCGTCGACGGGAACAGGATTAGGAGCGAGGCGAGTTCTCCGCACGGCGCCGCCTCCAGGCGCCCATTTCAAGACCCCGGCAACCGGGTGGCTCCCCACGCGACGCCGGCTCCAACGCCAGCCGGCGTCTACCACCCACAGGGAAGGTGAACATGGCAACCACCGAACGCGACATCCTCGAAGCGAAGGTCCTGCCCGAGTTGCAGGCGATCGCCTCGTCCATGGGTGTCCAGGGCTACCAGCGGCTCCGCAAGGCCGACCTGATCGGCGCGATCATCGCCAAGGCCCAGGGTGTCGAGTTCGTGCCTTCCTCCGGCTCCTCGGGTCGGGGCCGGCGCGGCGGCGCGGCCGCTGCCGGCGGGGCCCAGGCGGCCGACGCCCAGGCGGCCAACCAGCAGGAGCTGCCCGGCACCGCCGAGGAGCCCAGCGCGCCGGCGGAGCAGAAGGCGCAGTTCGACGCGGCCGGCAACGGCGGCCAGCCGTCGTCCGCCGGGGCCGGTTCTCGCCTGGTGGAGCGTGAGGCCGACCCTCGCCCGGCGGAGGGCGAGGCCCGCAACGGCGAGCGCGCCGACGGGCTGCCACCCGTCGCGGCGACCGGCGAGTCCGCCGCCGCTCCGGCGGCGTCGGCGGCCGAGGGCGGTCAGCGGGCGCAGGAGCAGGTGCAGGTGGCCGCGGAGGTCCAGCCGGCACAGACCGAGCCCAACCCGGGCGGCGGCCAGGCGGCCGGCTCCGAGGGCCAGCAGGCCCAGGCGGCCGACGCCGGGCAGGCCGACGCCGGCCAGGCCTCCGGTGGCCAGCAGGGCCAGGGGCAGGGTCAGGGGCAGGGCGGCCGCGGCGACGGACAGCCCGACCACGGCGGCGACCGCGGCCAGCGCCGCGACCGCGACTGGGGCGGCCAGCAGGGCAACCGCTGGGAGAACCAGCAGGGCCAGGGCGGCGGTAGCAGCCGTCGCCGCAACCGCAACCGCAACCGGAACCGCAACCGCGGCTTCAACGAGCAGGGCGGCAACGTGGCGCTGCTCGACCGGCCCGAGTACCGGGACCGGCAGCAGCCCGACGACCGTCCGGAGGTCAGCCGCACCGGCACCCTCGACATCCGCGCCCAGGACGGCTACGGCTTCCTGCGGGTCAACGGCTACCTGCCGGGCCAGGAGGACGTGTACGTGCCGCTGTCCATGATCCGGCGGATGGGGCTGCGCCGCGGGGACGAGATCGAGGGCACGGTCAAGCTGCCGCGCGACTCCGAGAAGTACGCCGCGCTCTCCCGGGTCGACAAGGTCAACGGCCTGGAGCCGGAGGAGGCCCGCAACCGCCGCGACTTCAAGGACCTGACCCCGCTCTACCCCGCGGAGCGGCTGCGCCTGGAGAACAACCCGACCGAGATCTCCACGCGGATCATGGACCTGATGTGCCCGATCGGGAAGGGCCAGCGCGGGCTGATCGTCTCGCCGCCCAAGGCCGGCAAGACCACCCTGATGAAGCAGATCGCCAACGCGATCAGCGCCAACAACCCCGAGGTGTACCTCATCATCCTGCTCACCGGCGAGCGGCCCGAAGAGGTCACCGACATGCAGCGCTCGACCAAGGCGCACGTGATCTACTCGACCTTCGACCGGCCGAGCGAGGAGCACTGCCAGGTCGCCGAGCTGACCATCGAGCGGGCCAAGCGGCTGGTCGAGTACGGCCGCGACGTGGTGGTGCTGCTGGACGGCATCACCCGCCTGTCGAGGGCCTACAACCTGGCCACGCCCGCCAGCGGCAAGATCCTCTCCGGTGGGGTCGACTCCTCGGCCCTGTACCCGCCCAAGCGGTTCTTCGGGGCGGCCCGCAACCTGGAGGAGGGCGGCTCGCTGACGATCCTGGCCACCGCCCTGGTCGACACCGGCTCGCGGATGGACGAGGTGATCTTCGAGGAGTTCAAGGGCACCGGGAACATGGAGGTCCGCCTGGACCGCAAGCTGTCCGAGCGGCGGATCTTCCCGGCCCTGGACGTCGACGCCTCCTCGACCCGCAAGGAGGAGCTGCTGCTCACCGAGGAGGAGCTGGCTGGTCGTCGCCTGGAAGCTGCGCCGGGTGCTCGGCGCGCTCGAGCCGGCCCAGGCCCTGGAGCTGGTGGTCGACCGGATGCGACAGAGCAAGACCAACGCCGAGTTCCTGCGTCACATCCAGCGCGCCAACATCAGCTGATCGGGTTCGCGTGTTGCGGCGAGGGCGACGGCCCGCGGGGATCAGAGCGGGCAGGAAGGCAACGCGCGAACCCGATCACTAGCCGCACGGCGCGGAATGCCCCAACCGTCCAGGTGGTTCGGGGTATAGGATCAGCACGCACCCGCACCCCGAGTACGTGACCGCCACCGTGCGCTGCTCGTGTGGCGAGGAGTTCCAGACCCGCTCGACCGTCTCCGAGCTGCGGGTCGACATCTGCTCCAAGTGCCACCCCTTCTACACCGGCAAGCAGAAGCTGGTGGACGCCGGCGGGCGGGTCGAGCGGTTCGAGCGCCGCTACGGGAAGCGCAAGTCGCCCGAGACGACCCCCTGACCGCCACGGGATCCCGCGAGGTGAGCGACCAGGCCAGGGAGCGGCGGCCGTTCTACTACGGCGGCCAGGCCGTCCTCGAAGGCGTCATGATGCGCGGCCAGGACGTCTGGTCGCTCGCCGTCCGCCGCCCCAAGGGCGAGATCTACCTCGAGCGCCACCCGCTGCGGCCGCTGGCCGAGCGGGTGCGGCTGTTCCGGCTGCCGTTCTTCCGCGGCGTCGGGGTGCTGGTGGACTCGCTGGTCATCGGCGTGCGCGCGCTGGCCATCTCCGGCAACCAGGCCCTCGAGGAGGACGAGCAGCTCAGCGACAGGCAGATGGGCTGGTCGCTGGGGATCGGGGCGGCGTTCTTCACCGCCCTGTTCATCCTGGCGCCGGCGGCCGGGACCAACTGGCTGTCGCGCATGCTGCCCAACAACCTGGTGTTCAACCTGGTCGAGGGCGTCGCCCGGCTCGGCTTCTTCCTCGTCTACATCCTGGTCATCTCGCTGCTGCGGGACATCCGGCGGGTGTTCCAGTACCACGGCGCCGAGCACCAGACGATCCACTGCTACGAGGCGGGCCTGCCGCTGGAGCCGGGCAACGTCGGCCGCTTCCCGACCCTGCACGTCCGCTGCGGCACGAACTTCCTGCTGATCCTGTTCGTCGTCACGCTGGTGCTGTTCACGGTGGCGTTCTCCCTGGTGGGCCGGCCGCCGCTGCTGGTGCGGGTGCCGCTGCAGATCCTGGCGGTGCCGGTGATCGTCGGCATCGCCTACGAGGGCATCCGGCTCGGCGCCGGCCGCGAGCACTCGGCGCTGGTGCAGGCGATGATGAAGCCGGGCCTGTGGCTGCAGATGCTGACCACCAAGCCACCGACCCCGGACATGCACGAGGTCGCCATCCGCGCGCTCGAGCAGGTCCTGCCGGCGGCCGACCAGGCCAGGGTCGCGGCCCTGCCCTCCCGGCTGGTCGCCGGACCGGGCGTCGCGCCCGCCGAGGAGGACCTGGCCAAGGGCGGCTGACGTGTTCGAACGACTGGACGAGATCGAGCGGACCTACGGCGACGTCGAGCGGCAGCTCGCCGACCCGGAGGTCCTCGCCGACCAGGCCCGCCTGGTCGAGCTTTCCAAGCGCCTCGCCGAGCTGGGGGAGGTCGTCCGCGCCTACCGCGCCTGGCGGGCGGCACGCGACGACCTGGACACCGCCCGCCAGCTCCACCGCGAGGAGCGCTCGGCCGACGGGCGGGCGCTGCTCGACGAGGAGATCGCCACCGCCCAGGCGGCAGCTTCCCAGCTGGAGGCCCAGCTCCGGCTGGCGCTGGTCCCCAAGGACCCCAACGACGACAGGGACGTGATCGTCGAGGTGCGGGCCGGGACCGGCGGCGACGAGGCGGCCCTGTTCGCCGGCGACCTGTACCGGATGTACACCCGCTGGGCCGAGCAGCACGGCTACCGGGTCGAGGTCCTCTCCCGGAGCGCCTCGAATCAAGAAGGCAGCTTCAAGGAGGTCGTGTTCGCCGTCAAGGGCAGGGGCGCCTGGTCGCGGCTGAAGTACGAGGCGGGCGTTCACCGCGTGCAGCGGGTCCCGGTGACCGAGTCGCAGGGCCGCATCCACACCTCGGCGGCCGGGGTCAACGTGCTGCCGGAGGCCGACCCGGTCGAGGTCACCATCGACCAGAACGACCTCAAGGTCGACGTCTACCGCTCGACCGGCCCGGGCGGGCAGTCGGTCAACACCACCGACTCGGCGGTGCGCGTCACCCACCTGCCGACCGGCATCGTCGTCGCCATGCAGGACGAGAAGTCCCAGATCCAGAACCGCGAGAAGGCAATGCGGGTGCTGCGGGCGCGGCTGCTGGAGCGGGCCGTCTCCGAGCAGCAGGCGCAGCTCGCCGCCGAGCGCCGCTCCCAGGTCCGCTCGCTGGACCGCTCGGAGCGGGTGCGCACCTACAACTTCCCCCAGGACCGCGTCACCGACCACCGCATCGGCCTGTCCGTCGGCGACCTGCCGGGGGTGCTGGAGGGGCGGGGCCTGGACCGGATCATCGGCGAGCTGGCCGCCAGGGACGCCGAGCAGGCGCTGGCCGCCGAGGGCGCGGAGGGCGCGGAGGCGCCGGCATGAGCCACGCCACCGGAGCGCCGCCTAGCCCTTCGGCCAGGGAGGTGGTCGCCAGGGTGACCCGCGAGCTGGCGGCGGCCGGCTGCATCTCCGCCGCCGCCGAGGCGCGGTGGCTGGTCGAGGAGGCCGCCGACCCGCTGGCGCTGCGGGCCATGGTGGCGCGGCGGGCCGCCGGCGAGCCGCTGCAGTACGTGGTCGGGTGGGCGCCGTTCGGGCGGCTGCGGCTGCTGGTGGGTCCCGGCGTGTTCGTGCCCCGCCCCGAGACCGAGGGCCTCGCCGACCGGGCCGCCGCCCGCCTCCGCGCGATGGGACCCCCGACCGACCGGGGCACCCCCCCGGGGTTCCCCGGACCCCTCCGGCCGACCGACCGGGGCACCCCCCCGGGGTTCCCCGGACCCCTCCGGCCGACCGACCGGGGCACCCCCCCGGGGTTCCCCGGACCCCTCCCGATCCACCGGGGCACCCCCTTGGGGTTCCCCGGACCCCTCCGGCCGATCGCGGTGGATCTGTGCACCGGGTCGGGGGCGATCGCCTGCTTCCTGGCCGCCGAGGTCCCCGGCGCGCGGGTGGTGGCCACCGAGCTCGACCCGGCGGCGCTCGCCTGGGCCAGGCCCAACACCGAGCGCTATGGGGTGGAGCTGCTCGCCGGCGACCTGGACGCGCCGCTCCCCGGCGAGCTGGCCGGCCGGGTGGACGTGCTGTGCGCCAACGTCCCCTACGTACCCAGCGGGGCGATCCCGACCCTGCCCCGGGACGTCCGCGACCACGAGCCGCGCCTGGCCCTGGACGGCGGCCCGGACGGTCTGGACGTGCTGCGGCGGGTCGCCGCCCGCGCCGGACGCTGGCTCGCCCCCGGCGGCTTCCTGCTGTGCGAGATCGGCGAGGACCAGGGCGAGGCGGCCGCCGCGCTGCTCGCCGATGCCGGCCTCGCCGAGATCGCCGTCCTGCCCGACATGGCGGGCGGCGACCGGGTCGTGGAGGGCCGGAGGGGAACCCCAAGGGGGAACCCCAAGGGGGTGCCCCGGTGAACGAGGCTCGGCGATGACGACGGCGGAGGAGCCGGTGGAGGACGCCCGCGTCATCGCGGTCCCCAGCGACGAGGAGCAGTGGGGCTCGCTGCTGGAGGTCGGCAGCGAGGTCGTCGCCCGCGGCGGGCTGGTCGTGCTGCCCACCGACACCCTCTACGGGGTCGGCTGCGACCCCTTCAACCCCTCGGCGGTGGACGCCCTGTTCGTCGCCAAGCAGCGTGACCGGGACCTGCCCCTGCCGGTGCTGGTGCACACCTGGCGCCAGGCCGTCGGCCTGGTCGAGGAGATCGACGACCACGCCCAGGCGCTGATCGCGGCCTGGTGGCCGGGACCGCTCACCCTGGTGCTCAACGAGGCGGCCGGCATCGGCTGGGACCTCGGCGAGTCGCGCGGCACGGTCGCGGTCCGCATGCCCAAGCAGACCTTCGCGCTCGCCCTCATCCAGCGCACCGGCCCCCTGGCGGTGAGCAGCGCCAACCGCACCGGGGAGCCCACCCCGGCGACCATGCCCGGCATCGTCGAGCAGCTCGGCGACGACGTCGGCGTCTTCTTCGACGCCGGCCCGGCGCCCGCGGGGCCGGCATCCACCATCGTCGACCTCTCGGGCCCACGGCCGCGGCTGCTGCGCGAGGGGGCGATCCCGGCCGGCGAGATCGAGCGCGTCCTCCAGGAGCCGTTCGACGATGCGGACTGACCGGCTCGACCCCCCGGCCGAGTTCGCCGTGCTGTTCGTGTGCACCGGCAACATCTGCCGGTCGCCGACCGCCGAGGCGATCGCCCGCCGGGAGCTGGCCCGTTACCCGGGGGCGGCCCTGCGGGTCAGCTCCGCCGGCAGCCACGCGCTCGAGGGCAACCCGGCGGCCAGCCGGTCGCTGCTCGCGGCCTCGACCCGGGGCGCCGACCTGCAACGGCACCACGCCCGCGAGCTGACCAGGCGCCGGGTGCGGGCCGCCGGCCTGATCCTCTGCATGGCCGAGGAGCACCGGCCGTTCGTGCTCGCCTACGACCGCGCGGCCGCCGGGCGGACCTTCCTGCTCGCCGCCTTCGCCCGCGCTGCCAGCCAGTGGGAGTGGCTGGCCAAGTCGCCGGCGGAGCTGGTCGACCTCGCCGCCGAGCAAGCCAGCCGGACCCTGCCGGGCGACGACATCGACGACCCGCTCGGCCATCCCCCCGAGGCGTACGCGGCCTGCGCCGAGCGGTTGGACGCCCTGGTCACTCCCGTGATGACCGCGCTCGCCAGGACCCTGCCGGTCGGCCCGGCCGACCGCCAGGCCCCGTGATAGGTTCCTCTGGTGGGCGACCTTCGCTCCTATCTGCTCGTGGCCGTGATGGCCGCCGGGCTCACCTACTGCCTGACCCCGCTGGTACGGGCCGTGGTGCTGCGGATCGGCGCGGTCGACCGGCCGGGCGGGCGCAAGATGCACGCCATCGCCACCCCCACCCTCGGCGGGCTGGCGCTGTTCTTCGGCTTCATCGGCGGGCTCGGGCTGTCGTCGCTGCTGTTCCCCCGCCTGTTCGTCTCCTCTGAGGCGGCCGGCATCGCCATCGGGGCCGCGCTCATGGTCGGCATCGGCATCGTCGACGACCTCAAGGGGCTGACCGCGCCCGCGAAGCTGGCCGGGCAGGTCCTGGCGGCCAGCGTCATGACCCTGGCAGGGGTGCAGGTGCTGTTCTTCTGGCTGCCGTCGTTCGGCCCGCTCCACGAGGGCGTCATCAGCCTGGCCCCCGAGCTGGGCGTGCCGCTCACCGTGCTGCTGGTGATCGTCACCGTCAACGCGGTCAACCTGGTCGACGGCCTGGACGGGCTGGCCGCCGGGCTGGTCGGGATCGGCGCGCTGGCCTACTTCGTCTACAGCTACCGCACCGGCGCCTCCGGCCTGATCGCCGAGGACTCGCCGGCGCCGCTGCTCAGCGCCCTGCTGTTCGGGGTCTGCGTCGGCTTCCTGCCGCACAACTTCAACCCCGCCCGCATCTTCATGGGCGACACCGGCTCGATGCTGCTCGGGACGCTGCTGGCCGGCGCGACCATCACCGGCATCGGCCGCACCACCCAGCCGCAGGCCGGCGACCAGTTCGCCCTGCTGATCCCCGTGGCCATCCCGATCCTGGTGCTCGCCCTGCCGTTCCTGGACACGCTGTTCGCGGTGGGGCGCCGCGTGCGGTCGGGCACCGGGGTCATGACCGCCGACAAGGACCACCTCCACCACCGGCTGCTGGAGATCGGCCACTCCCACCGCAAGGCGGTGCTGATCCTGTACGCCTGGAGCGCGCTGCTGGCCGGCTCGGTCGTCGCCCTGTCGTTCACCGGGCCGCGCCGGGTGCTGCCGTTCTTCCTGGTGGTCGTCGCCTGCGGGGTGTTCGGGCTGCTGTCGCCGCGCTGGCGCCGGCGCGCCCCAGCGCCGTGACTTGGCGAGACGTGCGCGGCGGCTGGTAGGTTAGCCGTCCACTTCCATCGGGCGACGGTGCCGCGCGAGCGGCGGGTCTGCCATGTCGTGGAACGCGACCGACGAGGGGAGGGAGCGGGATGACCGAGGAGGTCCGCATGGCCCGCGGGGCCACCCTGGCCACCGCGGTGGCGACCCCCGTCGTGCTCGCGGTGGCGTTCCTCGCGGCGGGCGGCAAGGGGGTGCTCGGCGCCGCGTTCGGACTCGCCCTGGCCGTCGGCTTCTTCTCGGCGACCCTGCTGGCGGTCGGGGCCGCCGGGCGGGTCGCCACCGACCTGATGGTGCCGGCGGCGCTGCTCACCTTCATGGTCAAGATGGTCGCCATCGGCATGCTGCTGTTTCTGCTGCGGGACACCACCGCCTTCGACCGGGAGGCGTTCGCGCTGTCGCTGGTCGCCGGGACCTGCGTCTACCTGGCGGCCGAGATCCGCTTCGCGATGCGGGCGCGCATTCCCTACGTGGTCGTCGACGAGAAGGAGGCGGGCCCCCGATGATAGATTCGCCCGCCCATGAGCCAACCCGAGCCTCCCGGCAAGCCTGGCGGTGGCAGCGACGTCGTCTGGTCGATCATCGGCACGCTGGTCGCCGGGGTGCTGGCCTGGGGTGCCATCGGCTGGCTGCTGGACCGCTGGCTGGGGACGGAGTTCCGCTGGCTGGGGACGGAGTTCCTGGTGGCGGTCGGCATCCTGGTCGGAGCGGCGGGCGCCTTCTACCTGATCATCAGGCGCTACGGCGGCGGCTAGGGGAGCGACGGTGACGGTGCTTGCCCAGCGGGAGGGCTTCCACGCCCCCGGGATCGAGGAGTTCGAGTGGCCGAACATCGTCGACCTACACCTGTTCGGCATCGACCTCGGCATCAACCGCGTCGTGCTGCAGATGTTCCTGGTCGCCGGCACGGTCTGGCTGCTGTTCTTCCTCGCCTTCCGCACCCCCAGGCTGGTGCCGAACGGGTTGCAGAACGTCATGGAGTCGGTGGTCGACTTCATCCGCAACCAGATCGTGCTGGAGAACATCGGGCCTGACGGGCTGCGCTTCCTGCCGTACCTGACGACCCTGTTCGTCTTCATCTTCTTCGGCAACCTCGGCGGCGTCCTGCCGCTGATCAGCTTCCCGCTGAACGGCCGCATGGCCCTGCCGGCCATCATGGGCGTCTCCAGCCTGCTGCTGCGCCGATCTACATCCTGCTCACGCCGATCGAGCTGGTCTCGACGTTCATCGTTCGGCCGGTCACGCTGGCGATCCGGCTCCTGGCCAACATGATCGCCGGGCACCTGATCCTGTCGGTGTTCTTCGTGGCCACCGGCTACATGCTCACCTCGATGAACATCAGCACCCTGTTCGGCGTGGGCGCGCTGCTGTTCGCGGTCGCCCTGGTCGCCTTCGAGCTGTTCGTGGCCGGGCTGCAGGCCTACGTCTTCACGATCCTTTCCGCCGTGTACCTCGCCGGGGCCCTGGAGCCCGAGCACTAGCAAAGGAGCAGACCTCGAGATGAGCCTGGCACTGGTCAACAGCATCCTCGCCGCCAAGGAAACGGTGAGCGGCAGCGTCTCGATCATCGGCTACGGCCTCGGCACCCTCGGGCCCGGCATCGGCATCGGCTTCCTGGTCGGCAAGACCGTGGAGGGCATCTCGCGCCAGCCGGAGGCGGCCGGCGCGGTCCGGCCGCTGATGTTCATCGGCCTGGCGCTGGTCGAGGCCCTGGCCCTGTTCGGCTTCGCCCTCGCGTTCGTCGTCTCCTAGCTTGGGAGGGCACGTGCACCTCGCCTATCTCCTGGCCCAGGAGGCGACCCAGGAGGAGAGCCGCAACCCCATCCTGCCCGCCGCCAACGAGCTGATCTGGGGCGCGGTCGCCTTCTTCGTCCTGCTGTTCCTGATGTACCGGACGGTGTGGCCGCAGGTGAACAAGGCCTACCAGGACCGGCGGGCCAACATCGAGGGCAAGCTCGAGCAGGCCGAGAAGGACCGCG
>WNGB01019809.1_pt1 | contig 12667 bp, 17 predicted proteins | sample 5400681 | NCBI WGS metagenome assembly WNGB01 (sample SAMN13153367, study PRJNA577476) | soil metagenome | isolation source: 115 cm soil or saprolite under grassland replicate 2 | place: USA:California | collected 2016-06-15 | reverse complement strand
CGCCATCGCGCGCCCGGTATTCCAGGGCGGCCGTCTGCGCCTTGATGGTGATGCCGCGCTCGCGCTCGAGGTCCATCGAGTCGAGCACCTGCTCGGCCATCTCGCGCGCGGGCAGCCCGCCGCACATCTGGATGAAGCGGTCGGCCAGCGTCGATTTGCCGTGGTCGATGTGCGCGATGATGGAGAAATTGCGGATGCGGCTCTGGGCCATCTAAAGAAAGAGGGTGCCGCCGGCACCCTCGTCGGCCGCTATTCTATTTGATTCAGCCTTTGTCGGTCAGGCCCGAGATGGTGACGAACGCGGTGGTCTCGCCGCGCTTGACCTGCAGGGTGATGACCGCATTCCTGTCTAGGGCCCCGAGCAGCTTGTTGAACTGCTCGACGGATTTGAGCTCCGTGTGCTGGCCCTTGTGGACCATGGTCAGCAGGATATCGCCCTTGCGCACGTCGGCCTTGGCGTCGGGCCGCACGTCGGTGACCACCAGGCCGCTCGAGATGCGCAGGTCCTTCTTCTGCTCCGCCGAGACCTCCGCGACCACGATGCCGAGCCGGTTGGCGGGGCCGTCGGCGGGCTTCTGGCCGCGCGGCTTGTCGGCCGAGGCGACGCGGTCCTCCTGCAGTTCGGCCACGGTGATGTTGAGCGAGCGCTTCGCGCCCTTGCGCCACACCTCCATCACCGCATGCGAGCCGGGTCGGGTGGCGCCGACGATGCGCGGCAGGTCGCTCGAGCTCTCGACCGCCTTGCCGTCGAAGCTGAGGATGATGTCGGTCGCTTCGACGCCCGCCTTGTCGGCGGGGCTGCCCTTCTCCACCGAATTGACCAGCGCGCCGCGCGCGCGGTCGAGGCCGAACGAGGTGGCGAGGTCGCGCGTCACTTCCTGGATCACGACGCCGATCCTGCCGCGCGACACGCGCCCCTTCTCCTTCAGCTGGCGCTGCACGTCGAGCGCGACGTCGATCGGGATGGCGAACGAAAGGCCCATGAAGCCGCCGGTGCGGCTGTAGATCTGCGAGTTGATGCCGACCACCTCGCCGCGCATGTTGAACAGCGGCCCGCCCGAGTTGCCCGGATTGATGGCGACGTCGGTCTGGATGAAGGGCACGAAGTTCTCCTGCGGCAGCGAGCGTCCCTTGGCGCTCACGATGCCCGCGGTCACGGTGTTCTCGAAGCCGAACGGCGAGCCGATCGCCAGCACCCATTCGCCGACCTTGAGCTTGGCGGGATCGCCGAAGCGCACCGCGGGCAGCCCGCCGGCGTCGACCTTGATCACCGCGATGTCGCTGCGGCGGTCGGCGCCGATCACCTTCGCCTTGAGCTCGCGCTTGTCGGTGAACCTGACGTTGATCTCGTCCGCGCCCTCGACCACGTGCGCGTTGGTGAGGATGTAGCCGTCGGCGCTGATGATGAAGCCGGAGCCGAGCGAGCGGCTCTCGGGACGCGGTCCCGGGCCGGGCTGCTGGCGCGGGATGAAGCGGCGGAAGAACTCGAGCACCTCCTCGTCCTCGATGCCCGGGACCTGGGGCAGCGCGCTGCGGCGCACCGCCTGGGTGGTGCTGATGTTGACCACAGCGCTGCCCTGCTCCTCGACCAGGCGGGTGAAATCCGGCAGCTCGCGCGCTTGCGCCAGGGCCGCGGCACAAAACGCCGCCAGCCAGAGCGCGGCGAGGCTTTGCATGACTCGCATGTTGTATCGTCTCCCGTTACTGCTGCTTCATCGCGGCTGGCGGTATTCAACGGCATCCGCGATGCGCTGCACGCTCGCAGCCGGCGCCTCGCCGACTACGGTCACCATGTGATCGGCGACCTCGCGCGTATAGATGTGGATCGCGCCCATGCTCGCGAGGCCGGTGCGCACCGCATCGCGCCGGCCCGGCAGCGGCTCGATGAACACCGATACCGCGGCGAGGCCGTCAGAATACACCACCTGGCCGTCAGAATACACCACCTGGCCAACGGGCTTCGACTCGCCCATGCGGCGCTTGAGCTCGATGATCTTGTGGAATCCGGGCAGCTCGGCGGAGAGTCCCCAGCCGGTGAGATGCGCCGGAGATGCCGCGGCGTCTTCCACCCTCCAGCCGCGCGCCGCGTGGCGCGGCTTCACCATGTCGCGGGTGACATTGCCGATCGCAAGCTGCGTGAACATGAACTGCTCGACGCTCTCCCCGGCGGCGTCGAAAGTGACCGCCTTGAGCAGCATGCCGCTCGCCACGTCGGCGTACAGCCGGTAGCCGTAGCGCAGGTTGTCCTTGGGCGTGAGCACCACCGCCTGGCAATCGAAGCCGGCGATGCGTCGCGTCTCGCCCAGGCTGACGTCGTAGTAGCGCGCGAGCGCCGCGCTCTTCTCGGGCAGCAGCGCCGGGAAGCTGCGATCGGGCGTGCGCCGGTCGATTTTCACCACGCGGCTGTCGGGCAGGTAGCACTTCACCGTATCGCGCGTGCGCACGATCTCGCGCGGCACGCCATCGAGCACCTCGAGCCGCTCGATATCGCCCGCGCGGCCGTCGACGTAGCGCGTGATGCGCGAAGTCTCGCTGCGCGCGCCCTGCTGATAGACGAAGGTGCCGGTATAGGAAAGCTTCTGCGTCGCCTGTTGCATCTTGCGCAGCCAGCCGAGCGTTTCGGGCGACTGCGCCTGCACTGCGCCTGCGGCGAGACCGAGGGAAACCCCCAGGATCGCGAAAACCCTCACCGGCGCTTTTCCTGCCCCTGGTCGGAAACCGTGCGCACGTACGGCGCCATGCCCTGGAACGACACCCGGGGCGAGAAGCCCTGGTGGGCGAGCAGATAGTCATTCGCGGCGGCGGAGAGCGGCACCATGACTGGCGGCTTCGCTTCCGCCACCACGGGCGCCAGCGCCGGAGGAGCTGCTTGCTGGGGCGCAAACGCGACCCAGCCCACCAGGGCCACCGCGGCAGCGCTGGCCGCGAGCGGCAGGGCGAAGCGAAGCCGCGGCCGGGCCGCGAGGCGCACAGGAGCGAGCCCCGGCTCGGCCGTGAGCCGGTGGCTCATGCGCATCGCATCGCCGATCAGGTGATAGGTGCGCCAGGCTTCGAGCGCAGCGTGCTCGCGTCCCAGCGTATCGATCGCATCGCCGGCGTCCCTGTCGTCGAGCTCGCCGTCCATCAATGCCGAAATTCGGTCCTGCATAGCCCCTACCACCTGCCTTCTGGCCTTACCACCTTTTGTCCTTGCTCGTCCCCAGCAAAGGCCGCAACTGTTCCGCGATCGCTTCCCGGGCGCGGAAGATCCGCGACCGCACCGTGCCGATCGGGCAGTCCATCGCTTGCGCGATGTCCTCGTAACTCATGCCTTCGATCTCGCGCATCTGAATCGCCTTGCGCAATTCCTCCGGCAGCTTTTCGATCGTGGAGTTCACTGTCTCCGCGATTTCATTCGACAGCAACAGGCTCTCGGGCGTGTTGATGTCGCGCAGCTGCTCGCCTTCCTCGAATCCTTCCGCCTCCTCGGCCTCCACCTCGGTGGAGGTCGGCGCCCGCCGACCCATGGCCATGAGGTAGTTCTTGGCCGTGTTGATGCCGATCCTGTACAGCCACGTGTAAAACGCGCTGTCGCCACGGAATGCGGGGAGCGCCCGGTAGGCCTTGATGAACGCCTCCTGCGTCACATCTTCGACCTCGGCCGGATCGCGGATGAAGCGAGACAGCAGCCGCGCCAGCTTGCGCTGGTACTTCTCTACAAGCAGCTCGAAGGCCTGCTTGTCGCCACGCTGCGCCCGCGCGACCAGCTGCCGGTCGATTTCGCGGTCAGACATCGGACCGCGCCCGCCCGTCGCCGCGCGGCAAGGGCTCCCCACCCCGTTTGCAACGCCTATGTGCCACAGACACACGCACCTGGAAATAGTTCGAAGTAGTCGCCGGCCGCCGCTCAGGCCGGCGGTTGCCGGGTCTCCACGCCGGGCAGCTTGCCCCACAGCGCCCAGATGCGCAGCCGCCGGAAGGCGTCGCGCTCCAGCATGTCGCCGGTGATCAGGATGGTGCGCCGCATCGGGGGACGCAGCGGCAGGCTCACCATGAACCGGTTGACGTAGCGGCGCCCGGCCGGCCGGCAGACGATTCTTTCGCCGCTCGCGAGCTCGAGAGTGACTTCAGATCCTGAGACTTCCAGGGCGCGCACCGATGCCGAGGACTTCAGCAGCGCGCGGCCCCACGCGGCGGCCAGGCCAAGAAACATCAGGCAACCTGCCAGCACGGCGCCTGCAGTCGAGGGCAATACCACCAAAACGCAAACGGCCGCCGTGGCATGCAGCGCGACGATGGTTGCCGCCAAGGCGCGGGATGGCGCGAGCTCGAGCCGCAGAGGGGCCCGGGCGCTCAAAGGCGCGCCATGACCAGCGTGCCGTTGGTGCCGCCGAAGCCGAATCCGTTGGAGAGCGCGACGCGGATCGGCATCCTGCGGGCCGCGTTCGGCACGTAATCGAGGTCGCACTCCGGGTCCGGCGTGCGCAGGTTGATGGTCGGCGGCGAAACCTGGTCACGGATCGCGAGCGCGGTGAATACCGCCTCCACGCCGCCCGCCGCGCCAAGCAGGTGGCCGGTCATGGATTTGGTCGAGTTCACTGCCACCTTTGCCGCATGTCCGCCGAGGAGCCGCTTCACCGCCTTGGTCTCGGCGAGGTCCCCGAGCGGGGTCGAGGTACCGTGCGCGTTGATGTAATCGATTGCCGAGCTCTCGAGATTCGCGTCCTTGAGAGCGTTGCGCATGGCGCGAAAGCCGCCGTCGCCGTCCTCGGGCGGAGCGGTCATGTGAAAGGCGTCGGCCGAGACGCCGTAGCCGACCAGCTCGCAGTAGATGTTGGCGCCGCGCGCCTTTGCATGCTCGTATTCCTCGAGCACCACCGCGCCGGCGCCCTCGCCCAGCACGAAGCCGTCGCGCTCCTTGTCCCAGGGGCGGCTGGCGGTGGCAGGATCGTCGTTGCGCGTCGAGAGGGCGCGCGCTGAGGCGAAGCCGCCGACGGCCAACTCGGTGACCACGGCTTCGGCCCCGCCCGCGATCATGACCTCGACCTCGCCGTAGCGGATCGACTTGGCCGCCTCGCCGATACAATGCGTCGAAGTGGTGCAGGCGGTGACCATCGCCAGGTTCGGCCCTTTGGCGCCGATCTGGATCGACAGCAGCCCGGCGATCATGTTGATGATGCTTCCCGGGATGAAGAACGGCGAGATGCGGCGCGGGCCGCTCTTCTTCAGCTCGTCGTGCATGGTTTCGATCAGCGGCAGGCCGCCGATGCCCGAGCCGAAATTGATGCCGATGCGCTCGGCATTCTGCGCGCCCGCCTGCAGCCCGCAGTCGCGCCACGCCTGCAGCCCGGCGGCCATGCCGTAATGGATGAACTGATCCATGCGGCGCGCCTCCTTCGGCAACATATAAGACGAGACGTCGAAGCCCTTTACCTCGCCGGCGATCTGGCTCGCGAGGCGCGACGCGTCAAAGCGCGTGATGCGGGTGATGCCGGGTCGGCCGGCGAGCGCGCTGTCCCAGGCTTGCTGGACCGTGTTGCCGATCGGACAGACGATGCCGAGCCCGGTGAGGACCACTCTCCGGCGGGTCACTTAGGACTTGGCGTGAGCCTTGACGTAGTCGATGGCCTGCTGCACGGTGGTGATCTTCTCCGCCGCCTCGTCCGGGATCTCGGTCTCGAACTCCTCCTCCAGCGCCATCACCAGCTCGACGGTATCCAGCGAGTCGGCGCCCAGATCGTCGACGAACGACGACTCGGTCTTGATCTCGGCCTCGTTCACCCCGAGCTGCTCGGCGATGATCTTCTTGACGCGTTGTTCGATGTTTTCCATCCGCTGCTCCTTCCAGATTGAAGGGTTGCGCTGCAGGCCAAAAGGGTCCGTATTTTACGACATATACATGCCGCCGTTGACGTGCAGCACCGCGCCGGTGACGTATCCGGCCGCAGGCGACGCGAGATAAGCAACCGCCGCGGCGACGTCTTCCGGCGCGCCCAGCCGTCCGAGCGGAATCTGCTCGAGCAAAGCCGTGCGTTGCGCTTCGGTGAGCGCGCGCGTCATGTCGGTATCGATGAAACCCGGAGCGACGCAGTTCACCGTGACGTTGCGGCTGCCGAGCTCGGCGGCGAGCGACTTCGTCATGCCGACCACCCCGGCTTTCGCCGCCGCGTAATTCGCCTGGCCAGGATTGCCGGCGGCGCCGACCACGGAGCTGATGTTGATGATCCTGCCCCAGCGCGCCTTCATCATGCCGCGCATCACCGCGCGCGAGAGCCTGAACACCGCGCGCAGATTGGTCTCGATGACTTCGTCCCAGTCCGCGTCCTTCATGCGCAGCACAAGGTTGTCGCGCGCGATTCCGGCGTTGTTGACGAGAATCAGCACAGCGCCATGCTCTTTCTGGATCGACTCGACCAGCGCATCGCATTGCGCCGCATCGCGCACGTTCAGGACTTTCCCGATCCCCGAAATCCCCATTGCGCCGGCTGCGCTGGTCGAAGTGCCCACCACCTTCGCGCCCTGCCTCGCAAGCTCGATCGCGATGGCGCGGCCGATGCCACGCGAGGCTCCCGTGACCAGCGCGAGCCTGCCTTCGAGCAGGCTCATGCTGCGCCGACCGCCTGCAAAGCTTTCTGCAGCGAGGCGCGATCGGCGAGCGCGGCGGATTGCATGCCCGCGTCGATTCTCTTCGTCATCCCGGCGAGCACCCTTCCGGGCCCGCACTCGATCACGCGGGTCACCCCCAGCTCGCGCATCTTCGCGATGGTTTCGACCCAGCGCACCGCTGAATACGCCTGGCGCACCAGCGCGTCTTTGATCGCGAGCGGGTGGTTCTCGATTTTCACGTCGACGTTGTTCACCAGTTTGATTTTTGGAGCTGCAAGAGCAACCTTCTCAAGATAGACGCGCAACTTTTCTCCGGCAGGTCGCATCAAGCTCGAATGGAACGGCGCGCTCACCGGAAGCGGCAAGGCGCGTTTTGCGCCGCGCGACTTGCACAGCTCGGAGGCGCGTTCCACCGCGCGTTTTTCGCCGGCGATGACTACCTGCCCCGGCGAATTGAAATTGACCGCCTGCACTGCTCCGCCCGCCTCGGCGCAGGCCTGGCGCACGCCATTGTCATCCAGGCCCAGGATCGCCGCCATCGCCCCCTCGTCTTGCGGCACGGCCTCCTGCATGGCCTGCGCGCGAAAGCGCACCAGCGGCAGGCAGTCGAGGAAGCGGATCGTCTCGGCCGCGACCAGGGCCGTGTACTCGCCCAGGCTGTGACCCGCGACGAGTTCCGGCTGCGGTCCGCCGAGCGCGCGCCATGCACGGTAGGCGGCGTATCCGGCGGTGAGCATCGCGGGCTGCGTGTTGATGGTCTGGTTGAGCATTTCGGTGGGGCCTTCGTCGAGCAAGCGGACAAATGGCGCCCCAAGGGCCTGTCGTGCCTCTTCCAGGGTTTCCTCTATTCCGGGAAGGCCTGCGTAGCCCTTCAGCATGCCGACCACCTGCGAGCCCTGACCCGGAAAAACCAGCGCGAGCTTCATACCGTAACGAGCGAGGAGCCCCAGGTGAAGCCGCCGCCGACGCCTTGCAGCAGCACGCGCTGCCCGACGCGGATCTTCCCGGCGCGAATGAACTCGTCGAGCGCCAGGGGCACCGAGGCGGCCGAAGTATTGCCATGATGGTCGACGGTGACGACCAGCTTCTCCAGCGGCAGCCCGAGCTTGCGCGCGGTCGCCTCGAGGATGCGCACGTTCGCCTGGTGCGGGATCAGCCAGTCGATGTCCTCGATGGTCATGCCGGCAGCGGCGACGGTTTCGCGCGCCGACTCCTCGAGCACCTTGACCGCGAACTTGAACACCGCCTGGCCGTTCATCTGCACGAAAGGCGAGCCGATGACGCAGCCGCCCGAGAGATTGCCCGGCACGGAGAGCAGCCCTGCCTGGCTGCCATCTGCACGCAGGATGCTCGCATGCACGCCCGGCGTGGCCGAGGGGACCAGCACCGCGGCGCCGGCACCATCGCCGAACAGCACGCAGGTGCCGCGATCGTTCCAGTCGAGGATGCGCGAGAAGACCTCGGCGCCTACCACCAGCGCGCATTTCGACATTCCGCTCTTGATGAAGCTGTCCGCGGTCGCCAGGCCGTAGACGAAGCCGCTGCACACCGCCTGCACGTCGAACGCCGCGCAGCCCTTGATCGCCAGCTTGGCCTGGAGCAGGCAGGCGGTGCTCGGGAACACATAGTCCGGCGTCGAGGTTGCGACAATGATCAGGTCAAGCCGATGCGGGCCGATTTGCGCGCTTTCCAGGGCTTTGCGACTCGCTTCCAGCGCCAGGTCGCTGGAAGCCTGCGACGCCTCGGCGATGTGCCGGCGCTCGATGCCGGTGCGGCTGCGGATCCATTCGTCGCTCGTCTCCAGGCGCGCGGCGAACTCCTGGTTCGTCATGACGCGCGGCGGCAGGAAGCTGCCGGTGCCGGCGATGCGCGAATAGATCACCGCGCCACCGCCTGCCGCTCGGCCATGCGCCGCTCGATGCGCTGCGGCACTTCGTTGCGCACCTCCTCGACCGCGCGCGAGAGCGCCTGGCCGAACGCGAACACGTCGGCAGAGCCGTGGCTCTTGATGACGATGCCGCGCAACCCGAGCAGGCTCGCGCCGTTGTAGCGGCGATGGTCCATGCGCCCGCGGAAGGCGCGCAGCACGGGTAGCGAGACGAGAGCGGCCAGCCGCGTGAAGGGATTGCGCTTGAACTCCTCGCGCAAGGTCGAGGTCATCATCTGCACCACGCCCTCGGAAGCCTTCAGCGCCACATTGCCGACGAAACCGTCGCACACCACCACATCGATGTTGCCCCGATAGATATCGTCACCTTCGACGTTGCCGGCGAAGTTGAGCCCGCTCGCGCGCAGCAACTCGGCGGCCTGCTTGACGGTTTCGTTGCCCTTGATGTCTTCGACGCCGATGTTGAGCAGGCCCACCAAAGGACGCTCCTTGTGCTCGATCGCCGCCACCAGCATCGCCCCCATCATGCCGAACTGCAGCAGGTTCTCGGCGGTGCAATCGACGTTCGCGCCGAGGTCGAGCATGTAGGTGTTGGTGCGACGCATGTTGGGCAGCACGGTGGCGATCGCGGGCCGGTCGATCCCCGGCAGCGTCTTCAGCACGAAGCGCGAGATCGCCATCAGCGCGCCGGTGTTGCCGGCGCTGACGCAGGCATGCGCCTCGCCGCTCTTCACTAGATTCACCGCGACGCGCATCGACGAGTCCCTCTTGTAGCGCAGCGCCTGCGCCGGCGGCTCGTCCATCGCCACCGTCTGGCTGGCGGCGCGCACGCGCAGGCGCGGCCCGGGCGCGGCGCCGCGCGCGGCAAGCTCGGACTGAAGCTCTCCGGCGAGTCCCACCAGCACGATCTCGACGTCGGCAAGCCGCGCCATGAATTCGAGCGCGGCCGGAACCGTCACCTGGGGGCCGTGATCGCCGCCCATACAGTCGACGGCTACGGTGATCAGCGGAATTACTCGGCTTGGGTTTTGGAGACTTTCTTGCCCCGGTAGAAGCCGGTCGCGCTGACGTGGTGGCGCAGGTGCGTCTCGCCGCTGGTCGGTTCGACCGCCAGGGCGGGCCCGGTCAGGCGATCGTGCGAGCGACGCATGTTGCGCCGCGACGGCGATTTCTTGTTCTGATGAACTGCCATGTCTGGACTCCTCTCGATATCAGTGCTTGCCACGCAGCATGCCGCGCAGGCCCGCGAACGGCGAGATTTTCTCATCCACGCCGGCTTTCGGGCGCGCCGCGCAGCCCTCGTGCCGCGGCGCGTACGGCAGCGCCAGGATCAGCTCGTCCTCGACCACGTCGCGCAGCGGCATTTCGTCGCTGGCCAGCAACCGATCCGGCGCCTGGGCGTCGGCCGGCTCGGCGTCGATCTCGGCCTGCGTCGCAGCGAGCACCAGAATCTCGTCCGCATGCATCTCGAAGGGCATCACCCCGAGGCAGCGCTGGCAGCGCAGCGACAGCGTGCCGCGCACCCGGACCCTCAGGGCGGGTCTGCCGCGCGCGTCGCGCACGCCCTCGACTACGTACGTTACTTCGCCCGCGTCCGTGGCTAGCATGTCGCGCAGGCGGGGAAACTCGCTGAGCGCCCAGACCCCTTGCTGCGTCGCTCCGGCCGACGCGAACGCGAAACCGTCGATCACCGGCTGGTGCGACATAAAAGCGCGAATGATATCATTTTGGAAAACCCTCGTCAAAACAAAGTGATGGCTCAATCCAGGCAACTCGTTCTGGCGTCCAGCTCGCGCTACCGGCGCGAGTTGCTCGAGCGCCTCGGATTGCACTTCAAAGCCGCCTCGCCGCAATGCGATGAGACGCCGTTGGCCGGCGAAGCCGCGCCCGACACCGCATCGCGGTTGTCGATCCTGAAAGCAAGATCATTGCAGAAACGCTTTCCCGACGCGCTGATCATCGGGGCTGACCAGGTCGCCGTGGCGCTGCTGGATGCCCGCAAGCATCAGATCCAGTCGCGCGTCGTGCCATGCCGGGTGTTCTTCAGAAAGCTAAACGAAAAAAGCATCGAAGCGTACTTGCGCCGCGAGCAGCCTTACGATTGCGCCGCCAGCGCGAAGGCCGAAGGCCTCGGCATCGCGCTCATCGAGCGCATCGAGACGGAGGATCCGACATCGCTCATCGGGCTGCCGCTGATCGCGCTCACCGAAATGCTGGAGCACGCGGGACTCCCCGTCCTTTGATTCTCTACGCCATTCCAACGCCGCTCGGCGGCGCGCCCGAAGCAGCCCTGCCGGCGCCGGCGCTGCAAAAAATACGCAGCATCCGCGACTTTGCGGTCGAGAATGCCAAGAGCGCGCGCGCTTTTCTCGGCGCGCTGGGCATGCCTGTGCGCGAGCTGAATATCCTCACCATCGAGGTTGATGTTTCGGTATTGCTCAATCCGTTACGCGAAGGCCGCCCCCTGGGACTTCTCTCGGAAGCAGGCTGCCCGGCGATCGCCGATCCGGGCGCCGCGCTGGTCGAGGCCGCGCACCGCGGGGGCTTTCGCGTCGTCCCGCTGGTCGGCCCTTCGGCGCTCACGCTCGCGTTGATGGCCTCCGGCCTCGAAGGGCAGCGCTTCGCCTTCTGCGGCTACCTGCCAAGAGAGGGTTCTGCAAGAATCAGAAGAATCCGGGAACTGGAAAAGCGCTCCCGGGCGGAAAGCGAAACCGAGATCTTCATCGAGACGCCCTATCGCAACCAGGCGCTATTGGATGCTCTGGTAAAAACCTGCAACGAGGAGACGCTGCTTTGCATCGCGACGGATCTCACGCTGCCAGGCGAGTCCATCACGACGAGAAACATCGCCGCGTGGCGCCGGGCACGAGTCACGCTCGGCCGCCGCCCCGCGGTGTTCCTGCTGCTAGCGGATCGCCGCCGATCCGCTTAGCGGATTCCCGGCGAGTACTTGAGGGTGAACTCGGCGAGCGCGCCCGCGGCGCCGGCGCCAAAGCGCCTGGCGACCTTCTCCGCGAAACCCTCTTTCTGCGTGTAGTCGACGATGTCCTCGGCCTTGATCACGTCGCGCGCCACCGAGTCGAGAGTGCCGAAGCCGTCCGCAAGGCCGAGCTCGACACTCATCTGCCCGGTCCAGATCAGCCCGCTGAACATGTCGGGAGTCTCCTTGAGCCGCTTGCCGCGCCCTTCGCGCACCACGCCGATGAACTGCTGGTGGATGTCTTTCACCAGCGTCCTGGCGTACTCCACGTCCTTCTGGTTGACGGGCGAGAACGGGTCGAGCATGCCCTTGTTCTCGCCGGCGGTGATCAGGCGCCGGTCCACGCCCAGCTTGTCCATCAGCCCGGTGAAACCGAAGCCGTTCATCAGCACGCCGATCGAGCCGACCACGCTCGACTTGCTGACGTAGATGCGGTCGGCGCCCGCCGCGACGAAGTAGCCGCCCGAGGCGCAAATGTCCTCGACCACCGCGTAGAGCGGAATGTCGGGGTATTTCTTGCGCAGCCTGCGCATCTCGTCGTAAATGGTCTGCGACTGCACCGGGCTGCCCCCGGGGGAGTTGATGCGCAGCACCACGCCCTGGGTGTTCTTGTCCTTGAACGCCGCCTGCAGCGCGCTGGTGATTTTTTCCGCGCTGGCGTCGGTGCCGGGCGCGATCAGGCCGCTCAGCTCAGCAGGATGAAGCTGATATAGGCAAAGGTCAGCAGCTTGAAGAAAATGCCCCACAGCCGCGCGCGCCGCTGCTCGCGTAGCGCCGCCGTGGCGAGCTTGGTCACCAGCTCGCGTTCCCAAATGCCGCCGCTGGACTTTTCGTCATCATTAGTCATCTTCGGACCCCGTGAAATAGACCATGCCGTCGTGTTCCTCGACCCGGAGCTTCACCAGCGGAGAGCCGTTGCACGGCCCGCCCACGCAATGTCCGCTCGCCGCGTCGTAGACGGCGCCGTGTGTCGAGCATAGCAAATCGCGTCCATCGGAATCGAAAAATACTCCTGCCTGCCAGTCGAGCTCCATCGCGACGTGCGCGCAGCGATTGAGATAGGCATGCACCCGGCCGCGGTGGCGCACGACGAACGCGGGTGTGCTCTGCCCGAAGTACTCGACCTCGAAGCGCACGCCGCCTCCGGCGTCCACCAGCGCGCTCGAGGGGCAGATCAGGCGTTCGCCCTCAGCCATGCGTGTAACGAAGCCACA
>WNGB01012213.1_pt1 | contig 12671 bp, 10 predicted proteins | sample 5400681 | NCBI WGS metagenome assembly WNGB01 (sample SAMN13153367, study PRJNA577476) | soil metagenome | isolation source: 115 cm soil or saprolite under grassland replicate 2 | place: USA:California | collected 2016-06-15 | reverse complement strand
ACCCGCCCCCACCGCCGGAGATCGCCAAGGACATCACCGACGCGTTCAGTCCGTTGGGACCGGCCGCGGTGCAGTGGGCGATGAACGTCGCCTGGTGCGAGTCGCGCTACCACCCGAACTCGGTCAACACGGACAGCGGGGCGTCGGGCCTGTTCCAGTTCCTGCCCAGCACGTGGTCAGGAACGCCGTACGCGAGGCAGTCGCCGTTCGACCCGCGGGCCAACTCCTTCGCCGCGGCCTGGCTCTACTCCCACTACGGCCCCGGCCGCTGGGTCTGCCAGGGCTAAAGAGCCAGATGTCCGGATAGTCCGGACTATCCCGGGTTTTCTCGAGCCTGAGTAGTCGATAGTCCGGACTATCAGCCGAGGTCCCGACCGGTGGGGGGTCGGAGGGCCTAGTCGGCGGGGACGGAGATCCCCAGCTCGAAGATCGGCTGGGGCCGCTTCGCGCCCTTGAGGATCATCGGCTCGAAGTCGGTGACCCGGAACCCGTCCGGCACGCGCGCCCGCGTCGTCTCCGACATCAGCACCCGGGCGGGCCGGATCTTGGACAGGTAGGCGCTGTTGTTGACCGGCACCCCGATCAGCGTGAACTCCATGCGGTCTCCTGAGCCGACATGCCCGGCGACCACCTCGCCGGTGTCGAGCCCCATGCCGACGGCGATCGCCGACCGGCCGGTGTCGACCAGCTCCTGGTTGAAGTTGTCGATCTCGCGGACCATGTCCACGGCCGCGTTCAAGGCCCGCTCCGCGTGGTCGTGCATGGGGTTGGGCGCCCCGAAGACGACCAGCATGCCATCGCCCTGGAACTTGTCGATGTTCCCGCCGTGGTCGAGGACGACCCGGATCATTCGCTGGAAGTAGTCGTTCAGAAACTGGACCAGCTCCTCGGCGTCCATGCTCTGGGTGAGCGTCGAGAAGCCGGCGATGTCCGAGTTGAGCATCGTCACCTCGCGGCGCTCGCCCTGGATGAACGTGAGGGTCCGGCCGGAGCGGGTGAGCACGTAGTCGGTCACCTGCTTGTTGACATGGGCCTCGAAGACCTGGCGCAGGAACTCCGAGCGCTCGTACTGGCGGGCGTTGTCGATGGCGATCGCGGCCAGGTCGGATATCGCCTGCAGGAACTCCTTGTCCTCCTCCTCGAAGATCGCCGCCCGGAACGGGTTGTCGACGTATACCGCGCCGATGACCTTGCTCTTGGTGACCAGGGGCACGGCGATGATCGAGCGCAGGTTCTGCATGATCACCGACTGCTGGCCCTTGAACCGGTCGTCCAGGCTCGCGTCGGTCGAGACCACCGCCTGCCCGGAACGGACGACGTGCTCGATGACGGTCCTGGAGCCGAGGAACTGGCGGGCCTTCTCCTCGTCGGCCTCGCCGGCCGACATCTGGACCGACATGATGTTGGTGTCCGGGTCGACCAGGACGATGAACCCGCGCGCCGCCCTCATCAGGGTGATGACGCGGTCCATGACCTTGCGCAGGACGACGTCCAGGTCGAGCGATGAGCTGAGGTCGCGCGCTACCTCGTAGAGCAGGTGGTCACGTACGCCCAGGTCAAGTTCGCGGCTCAACGGCACGACGAGTCTAACGGTCGGATGGAGTGTTTCCAGCCCTGGGTAAACTCCAGTTCTCGTGATTTCCGAGACCTCCCAGCCCCAGATCGATGCACTGCTCGCGCGCTTGAACCCGCCGCAGCAAGAGGCGGTCACGCACGGCGACGGACCGCTCCTCATCTTTGCGGGCGCGGGCAGCGGGAAGACCCGTGTCCTGACCGCGCGCATCGCCTACCTGATCGCCTCGCACCGGGTCTGGCCCGACCGGCTGCTCGCCGTCACCTTCACGAACAAGGCCGCGCGCGAGATGCGCGGCCGGGTCGAAGCCCTGGTCGGCGACGCGGCCCAGAAGATGTGGGTGGGCACCTTCCACTCGACCGCGGTGAAGATCCTGCGCCGCGAGGCGCAGCGCATCGGCATCGTGCCGAGCTTTGTCATCTTCGACGAGGACGACACCCGCGCGGCGCTGAAGCGCGTGCTGGACGAGCTGCGGCTGGACCCCAAGCGCTACCCCATCGGCGCGCTGAGCAACAGCATCTCGCAGGCCAAGAACGAGCTGAAGCGACCGGGGGACATCCCCAACCGCAGCTACGCGGACGAGATCCTGCGCCGCGTCTACGAGTCGTACCAGGAGGTGCTCCGGCGCTCCGGGGGCCTCGACTTCGACGACCTGATCATGAAGCTCGTCGAGCTCTACAGCACCGATGCGGAAGCGCTGGACAAATGGCGCGACAGGTTCCGCCACGTCCTGGTCGACGAGTACCAGGACACCAACCGCGCCCAGTACGTGCTGGTCAACCTGCTCGCCGCGGAGCACCGCAACGTGGCCGTGGTCGGGGACGACGACCAGTCGATCTACCGGTTCCGCGGCGCCGACATCCGCAACATCCTCGACTTCCGCAAGGACTATCCGGACGCGCACGTCGTCCACCTCGAGCAGAACTACCGCTCCAGCCAGGCCATCCTGGACGCCGCCTACAGCGTCATCCGCAGCAACCCCGAACGCGCCGAGAAACGACTGTGGACCGAGCGCGCCGGCGGCGAGAAGGTGATCGCCACCCAGGCCTACAACGAGGTCGAGGAGGCCGAGTTCGTGGCCGACGAGATCGAGCGGCTGCGCAAGGTGGAGAGACGTGGCTACTCCGACTTCGCAGTTCTGTACCGCACGAACGCCCAGTCGCGTGCGTTCGAGGATGTGCTGGCTCGCCGCCGAATCCCTTACCGCCTGGTCGGAGGCGTCCGCTTCTGGGAGCGCCGCGAGGTCAAAGACCTCGTGGCCTACATGCGCTTCTGCTTCAACCCGCGCGACGCGCTGAGCTTTGGCCGCATCGTCTCGGTGCCGTCGCGCAAGATCGGCAACGTCACGATCGAAGCGATCAACTCTTATGCGCGGGACAGCGAAGCCGACGTCCTGGCCATCCTCGCCGACTCCGCGCGCGTGCCCGGCGTCCCCAAAGCGGCGGTCGCTCCACTGCAGGGTTTTCGCGCCCAGATCGAGTCCGTGCGTTCGACGATGGGCGTGCTCCGCCCCAGCGAGCTGATCGACCACGTGATCGAGGTCATGGGCCTGCGCGCGCACTACCTCGACGGGACGCCGCAGGGCGAGGCGCGGCTGGAGAACCTGAACGAGCTGCGCGGACTGGCCGAGAGCTTCGACGACCGCGAGCCTGCCCAGGGGCTAGAGGATTTCCTGGCCGAGGTGGCGCTCGTCTCCGACGTCGACGCCTACGACGAGAACGGTGAGGGCGTGACCCTGATCACCCTGCACATGGTCAAGGGCCTCGAGTTTCCGGTGGTCTTCATGGTCGGCATGGAGGAGGGGCTGCTGCCGCATCAGCGCGCCCTCGACGAGCGCGAGGAGAACCCATCGCTGGCCGGGGCCGCGACCGAGATGGCGGAGGAGCGGCGCCTCGCATATGTAGGAATGACGCGCGCGAAGGACCGGCTCTATCTCAGCTGCGCGTTCCGGCGCCATCTCTACGGCCGCTCGCAGCCGGCATTCCCCAGCCGCTTCCTGACCGACATCCCGCAGTCGATGCTGGCCGCGCCGCGAGGGAGCGCGCCGGTGGCGCCGCCGCGTCAGGGCTACAGGGAGCGCTACGTCGAGCGCCAGGTCGAGGCGGCGCCGGCGCCACCGCCGGTGCAGCGCTTCGCCAGCGGCGACCGCGTCAGTCACCCGGCATTCGGCGCAGGCACGGTGGTCAAGAGCACCCTAACGCGGACCGATGAGGAGCTCGTCATCAAGTTCGACAGGGTCGGGCTCAAGATCCTGAGCGGGATGCTCGCGCCGCTGACGAAGTGAGCAAGCGCAAAAAGTCAGTCGATCCCGCCGTCCGCGTCGAGGAGTTGCGCGAGCTCATTCGTCGCCACGAACACGCCTACTACGTGCTCGACCAGCCTGAGGTCTCCGACGCCGAGTACGACGCCCTGTTTCTCGAGCTGCGGCGCATCGAGGACGAGCGCCCGGACCTGCTGACCGCCGACTCGCCCACGCAGCGCGTGAGCGGCGAGGCGTCCGACCAGTTCGCCAAGGTACGTCACCGCTCGCCGATGCTCAGCCTGCAGAACGCTTTCGACGAGGCCGAGATCCGCGCGTTCGACAGGCGCGTGCGGGCGGCGGTGGGCGACAGGGTCGTCTACTGCGCGGAGCTGAAGATCGACGGCCTCGCCATCAGCCTCACGTACACGAAGGGTCGGCTCCAGCGGGCGGCGACGCGGGGCGACGGAACGACGGGGGAGGACGTCACCGCCAACGTGCGCACGATCCGCAGCGTGCCGCTCTCGGTGACCCCGGCCAGGGGCCTGCCCGAGCTGTTCGAGGTCCGCGGCGAGGTCTACTTTCCCATCGCGGGCTTCGAGCGACTGAACCGCGAGATGGAGGCGGCGGGCAAGCCGCGTTTTGTCAACCCGCGCAACACGGCCGCGGGCAGCGTGCGCCAGATCGACCCCAACGTCACCGCCGGCCGCGACCTGCAGACGTTCATGTACATGCTGGACCCGGCGGGCCCGTGCCAGTCGCAGTGGGACGTGCTCGGGGCGCTCGAGTCGATGGGTTTCCGCGTCAACAGGAACCGGCGCCGGCTCGAGGGGATCGACGAGGTCATCGAGTACCACGCGGAGTGGCAGCGGCGCCGGCACGAGCTGGAGTACGAGATCGACGGCATGGTGGTCAAGGTCGATGGATTCGCCCAGCAGCTGGAGCTGGGCTTCGTCGCCCGCTCGCCGCGCTGGGCGATCGCGTTGAAGTACGCGCCCGAGCAGGCCGAGACCGACGTCGAGGAGATCGCGTGCTACGTCGGCCGGACCGGTGTCCTCACGCCCGTGGCGCACCTCAAGCCGGTGGTCGTCGGCGGAGTGACGGTGCGCAACGTGACCATGCACAACGAGGCCCAGGTCAACGAGAAGGGCGTGTACGTGGGCGCGAGGGTCACCATCCACCGCGCCGGTGACGTGATCCCGGAGATCGTCAGCGTCAAGGACCCCAAACCGGGTTGGAAGATGCCGGCGAAATGCCCGGTGTGCGGGGGAGAGGTGGTCCGTGAGGAGCCGTACATCGCGCACCGCTGCATCAACCCCTTCTGCGGCGCGCAGCGACTGGAGCGCCTGCGGCATTTCGCCGCGGTGATGGACATCGAGGGCCTCGGCTACGCGACGCTCACGCAGGTCATCGACCGAGCGGTGGTCGAAGACCCGAGCGACCTCTATGGAATGGGCAAGGACCAGGTCAAAGAGCTGGAGGGATTCGCGGAGAAGTCGGCCCAGAACCTGGTCGATCGCATCGACGCGAGCCGCCACCCCGAGCTGGGGCGATTCCTGTACGCGCTCGGGATCCCCCAGGTCGGCGAGGCGACCGCGATGCTGCTGGCCAACGACTTCGGCAGCATCGACCGGCTGGAAAAGGCCACGAAAGAGGACCTCCAGCGCGTGGAAGGCGTGGGCCCGAGCATGGCGCACGAGGTCCACAGCTTCTTCCAGGGCCCCGGAGCCGAGCTCGTCAAGAAGCTGCTGGCCGCCGGCGTCGAGCCGCAGGCTGCTGAAGTGGTGGGTGATGGTCCCTTCACCGGCAAAACCTTTGTCTTCACCGGGACGTTGGAGACGATGAGCAGGCCGGACGCCGAGGCTCTCGTGCGCAAGTTGGGCGGCAAGGCGGCCGGCAGCGTGAGCTCCAAGACCGATTACGTTGTAGCGGGTCCGGGGGCGGGCTCCAAGCTGGAGAGGGCGCAGAAGTTGAAGCTGAACATCCTCGACGAAGAGCAGTTCAAGGCCCTGCTGCCGCGATGAGAACCTGGTTCTGGACCCTGGCGGCGGCCGGCGCGGCGCTCCTGTACTGGGGCTGGTTCGTGCTCGGATTCCTGGGTGAGCCGTCCGCGGTCGACCGCGTGAGGGTCGCGTTGATCGTCATCGGGGTCGGATCGCTGACCCTTGGCGTCGCTTGCAGCGCCACCGCCACCTGGATCCTGCTCGCCCGCCGAACCTAAGCTAGACGTTCTCCAATGCCGCTTTCCAGGGACGAAGTCCGCCATGTCGCCATGCTCGCGCGCCTGGGCCTCGAGCCGGGCGACGAGGCCTATTACGCCGAGCAGCTGAGCGGCATCCTCGAGCACATCGACCGCCTGCAGCAGCTCGACACCGAGCATATCCCGCCGACCGCGCAGGTGGTCGAGATCGCGAGCCGGCTGCGAGAAGACGAGCCGCGCCCGTCGCTCTCCCAGGAAGAGGCGCTCGCCAACGCGCCGGCCGCCGTCAACGGTATGTTCCGCGTCCCCTCCATCCAGGAGGAGACTTGACGGACGACCTCACCCGGCTGACGGTCAAGGAGGCCCTGCGCCTCCTCCGGCTGGGCTCGGTCTCGGCCGCCGACCTGGTGACCGCCCACGTTCAGCGCATCGAGCGCCTCGACCCGCATGTCAAGGCCTTCCTCCGCTTCACGCCCGAGCTGTGGGAGAAGCAGGCCGGCGAAGCGGACAGGCGGATCAGGCAGGGCGACTCCGCGCTGCCGTTGCTGGGCATCCCGCTGGCGGTCAAGGACGTGCTGTGCGTCCGCGGCGTGGAGGCCACCGCCGGCTCGCAGATCCTGAAAGGATTCAGGCCGCCTTACACCGCCACCGCGGTCCAGCGGCTCTTCGAGGCCGGCGCGGTGATGCTGGGCGTGACCAACTGCGACGAGTTCGCGATGGGCAGCTCGACCGAGAACTCGGGCTACTTCCCGACGCGCAACCCGTGGGACCTCGGCCGGGTGCCGGGAGGAAGCTCGGGCGGGAGCGCGGCGGCGGTGGCCGCGGGGGAGGCGATGATCGCGCTCGGCACGGACACCGGCGGGTCGATCCGGCAGCCGGCGGCGCTGTGTGGCGTGGTCGGCATGAAGCCGACCTACGGCCGGGTCAGCCGGTACGGCCTGATCGCATTCGCCTCCAGCCTCGACCAGGTCGGACCGTTCGCCCGCTGCGTCGACGACGCCGCGATCACGCTTTCGATCATGAGCGGGCTGGACCCGCTCGACGCGACGTCGTCCGACCGCGCGCCGATGGAGGTGCTGAGCAACTTCGGCGGCGGCGTGAAGGGCATGAGGCTCGGTGTGCCGCGCGAGTATTACGACGTCAAGGGCATCGAGCCGGGGGTGAAGGCTTCGATCGACGCCGCTCTCGCCGTGCTGCGTATGCAGGGCGCGGAGATCGTCGACGTCTCGCTGCCCCACACCGACTACGCTCTGGCGGCGTACTACATCATCGCGCCGGCCGAATGCTCGTCCAACCTGGCTCGCTTCGACGGCGTGAGGTACGGCATATCGGAGGTCGACGCCCCGAACATCACCGAGCTGTACCTCGCGACCAGGCGCAAGGGGTTCGGCGGCGAGGTCCGCCGCCGCGTGATGCTCGGCACGTACGCACTTTCGAGCGGCTACTACGACGCCTACTACCTCAAAGCGCAGAAGGTCCGGACGCTGATCAAGCGGGATTTCGACCAGGCGTTCCAGAAGTGCGACGCCATCGTGAGCGCGACCTCGCCGACCGTCGCGTTTCCGATCGGATCCAAGACCCAGGACCCGCTCTCGATGTACCTCTGCGACGTGCTCACGCTGGGCGGCAACCTGGCGGGCCTTCCCGGCATCAGCGTCCCGTGCGGCACCTCGGACGGACTGCCGGTGGGGCTGCAGGTGCTGGCGCCGCAGTGGGGGGAGAACGTCGCCCTTCGTGTCGCGCGCGCGTTCGAGCAGGCGAGCGGCGTCGGCGCCGAGGTGGCTTCGGTTGTCTAGCTCCTGGGAGGTCGTGATCGGCATGGAGGTCCACGTCCAGCCGCGCACGCGCTCCAAGATGTTCTGCGGCTGCGCGATCGCCCCCCTCAACGCCGAGCCGAACACGCACGTGTGCGAGGTCTGCCTGGGCCTTCCCGGGGTCCTGCCAGTGCCCAACAAGGCGGCGGTCGAGGCATGCCTGAAGACGGCGCTGGCCCTCAACTGCGAGATCCCTCGCCACACGAAGTTCGACCGCAAGAACTACATGTATCCCGACCTGCCCAAGGGCTACCAGATCAGCCAGTACGACCTGCCGATGAGCGTCAACGGGTACCTCGAGCTTGGGGGCCGTCGCGTCCGCATCCGCCGCGTCCACCTCGAAGAGGACACGGGCAAGCTGATTCACGCGGGCGACAAGCTGCACAAGGCCTGGGAGTCTTACGTCGACCTGAACCGCGCCGGCGTGCCCCTGATGGAGATCGTCAGCGAGCCCGACCTGCGCTCCGCCGACGAGGCGCGCGACTACGCGATGGAGCTGCGCACGCTGCTCCGCACCGTCGGCGCTTCCGAGGCCGATATGGAGAAAGGCCAGCTGCGCGCCGAGCCGAACATCTCGATCCGGCGCGCCGGGTCGGAGGAGCTGGGCGTCAAGACCGAGCTCAAGAACATCAACTCGTTTCGCGCCCTGCATCGCGCGATCCTTTACGAGGTCGAGCGCCAGCGGGAGGTGCTCGAGTCAGGGGGCAAGGTGGTGCAGGAGACGCGCGGCTGGTCGGAAGCGGAGCAGCGCACCTTCGAGCAGCGCTCCAAGGAGTTCGCCGAGGACTACAGATATTTCCCGGAGCCGGACATCCCGCCCCTCGAGCTCGACCGTGCCTGGGTCGAAGAGCTCCGCGCCGCCCTGCCTGAGCTACCTGCGGTCCGCCGAGCGCGTCTCGCCGGCATGCTGCCTGTAGCCGTCGCGCAAGCGATCGGTGGCGATCGCGACCTTGCCGATCTCTACGACACGGCGATTGCAAACGGCGGGCCCCCAGTGTCGACGGCCAACTGGATCGTCAACGAGATCGCGCCCACGATGAAGCTGCCCTCGGGCGAAAATCTCGCGGAGCTCGTCAAGCTCGTCGACGGCGGGCGCATCACACGGGACCAGGGACGCGAGGTGCTGCTGGAGTCGGTCGAGTCGGGGCGCACGCCCGCGGAGATCGCCGCCGAGCACGGCTATGAACAGGTGAGCGACGACTCCGAGCTTCGCGTGCTCGCCGAAGCCGTGATCGACTCCAACCCCAAGGCGGTCGCCGATTTCCGGGGCGGCAAGAAACAGGCGATGCAGGCGTTGATGGCCGACCTGCGCAAACGCGCGCCGCAGGCCAACCCGAAAGTGGCCAACGAGCTGTTTCTCGAACTGCTGGGGTGACAGGCGGGCTGTAAAGCATCAAACTGTGCGGCTGTACAGCCAGTGATCAGGGAGTGGGTTGGGATGCAGGCCAGGCCGTCACCGAAAGTCAAGCCAAGGAAGAGGCAACCGGTCAAACAGGCCCCTGCGAAAGTCCGCAGCAAGGCGTCTGTCGAGCGCAGGAATTCGGTTCGCCAGAGTCCAGAGCGAAAGTCAAAACCGAGGGGTAAGCATGTCTGACAAGAGAGAGCTCGAAGCACAGGTTGCGCGGCTGACGGCGCTGGTCGAGGAGATGACGCGACGCGTGGCGAGGCTGGAGGGGACTGCCAACAGCCCGCGTCTGGACGGCGTCCGCAGCCGCCGCGACCTACTGAAGCTCGGTGGGGTGGCCGCCCTGGGCGCGGTGGGCGCCGCCGCTCTGCGAGCCGCCCCGGTCGTCGCCAACACGGGCGACAACGTCGTCGCGGGACAGGCCAACAACGCGGACGCGACCACCAGCCTGAGCGGCAGCGGCGTGACCCCGCCAATCAACGTGCTGGCGGTCAAGGACGCGAACTTCGACCAGGCGGCGCTCACCACCTCGCTGGGCGCGGACGGCCAGTTCGGCGGTGCGCTCCAGGGGCTTGGCGGAGGTTCGGGCGCGGCGGCTCCCGACCTGCGTGATGGCGTCGACGCCTGGGCGACCGGCGACACCGCCTTCGCCGTGTACGGCCTGACGGACTCAGGCGTCGGGGTCACCGGTGAGAGCAGCACGGGAATTGGGCTCTACGCACGGGCGAGCGGTCGCATCCTCCAGGACCCGCAGCCCGCCGGCACACCGGTCTACACCCCGAACGAGATGGAGCAGGTCCGGGACGCCGATGGCACGCTGTGGCTCTCGAACTCCCAGGGCACCTGGCGACGGGCGACGACCTTTGAGGTGTTCCCCAACCCACGCCGGGTTTACGGCACGGGCGTGCTGCTGCCGATCGGCGCTGTGGTGCAGAACATCGATGCCACCAAACAACTCAACCTCGCGCCGACCGGTGTTCCGGCAGGCGCGGTCGCCGCCTGGTGCGCGGTGCAGTCGATCGAGCCTGCCGTCCTTAGCATCTATCCGGCAGGGAGCCCCGACCCGCACGTCGGAGCGTGGGGCCAGATGGGCACCGCCGGGATCAGCGTGCAGATCTCGTACATGATGGTGCCGCTCAATTCCTCGGGCAGGTTCAGCTTCACCAACCTCAAGACCAAGGCCCGCATCTACTTCGATGTGTGGGGCTATCTGTCGCAGTCGGCCTAAGGGCGGGGCGGCGGCGGAGCGTTCGGCGACGACTGCGTCGCGGTGATCCGCGGCGCCGAGGCGGCGGTCGACTGGGTCTGCGCACGTGTCGGCGTGACCGCGTTGCTGGGGTCTGACTCCGGACTGTCACCCACGCTGTTGGTCGCGATCACGGTGAACGTGTAGGTGACTCCGTCGGTCAGGTTCTGGAACAGCGCCGAGGTCACGCTCCCGGACACGATGATCAGGTTGTCCTGGGACGCGCCGATGTAGGAGTTGATCACATAAGAGGTCACCGGTGAGCTGGGGACGAAGGTGGAAGGCGTCCACGTGATACGGGCCGAGCGGTCGTGGGCGACTGCCGTGACAGAGGTTGGCGCGTGCGGCGCGGTTATGAAGCTGAGGGCGAAGTTGCGGTCCTGCCAGGCGGGGGCGCCGCTGCTGGCGACGTTGACCTCGCTGGTGCCCCAGACCACGTTCTTGACCAAGGGGTCAGGCGAAGCGCCCGCGTAGTCACCCCACCGGCAGGGCGTCCCTGGCGAAGGGTTGTTGCACGTGAAATCGTCGTCGAATGCCGGGCTCGTGCCGAGGATCAGCTCACCCGGCTCCATGGTCCCAGCCGTGGTCACAGTGACTCTGATCTGGGCGGCGATCAGCGGCAGCTGCGCGGTGCCGGAGCGGTTGTAGACGATCGCCGCGCCTCCCGCGTCGGCGCGAGGCGAGATGGCGCCGTTGAAGACGAAGTCGGTCGGACTGCTGACGGTGCCCTCCTGGACAAGCGCCGAGACGCCCCCGGAAACATGTATCTCGTACCAGGCGATCTTTGTCCGTCCACCGGCTCCGGCGACCGTGTGCTGGGTCCAGATGCCGCTGGTCGGGTCGCCGACCGCCTGCGTGATCCGGCCGTCTCCCGTGTCGAGGACGTTCGACGTTCCGGACTGCGGCGCCGGTGCGGGAGCTCCGTACGTGGCGACGCTCACGTCGACGTCCTGGTGCAGGACCCCGGTGCTATCCAGATGCCACACCGCGATCTTGCTCGGCGTCGAGCTGGAAGGGTCGTAGGCCGACACCACGTAGCCGTTGGCGGAGCCGGTCGTCGTGTTGACAGGGACGGCGGTGGTCGTCTGTGTGCTGCCGTCGCCGTTGTAAAGCGGAAGATCGCTGCCGTGCAGAGCCAAAGACGTTGACGCCGATGATCCCGAACTTGGAGTTGTGGCCGAGCTTCGGAAAATCGAACGTGAACGGCGTGGTGTCGAAGCCGAATCCACACCAGCCGCTCGCCAGGTTCGACGGATTCGCCGTCTTCGACCAGCCTACAAGGATCTCCTGGGAGCTCCCGGTCGTCGGGTTGCACCCGATGAAGGTAAACAGCCACCGATTCGAGGACGAGTCCCACTGGATCTGGGGGTCGCAGTAGGCGGTGTTTGCGGGAACTCCGACCCAGGACTGCAGAGTCGACTGAGTAACCGGGTTGAGCGTGCGCGTCCAGACCTTGATTGGCGAACCGCGCTCGGGAAGCTCAGGCGCGGAGGATGGACGGTGCTCTGCTCGACCCTCGGCCTGGGGACGAGCGAGAAGCCGGTGCCGGCCATGCGCGGCCAGGTCTGACGGTCAAGGATTCCCCCGAGCGAGATCCCGGACGACACGGGCGGACTCGCAGTGCTCGCCCGAGACCCGGGTAGCGGCGCGAGCACGACAATGAGAAGGACAGCGGACGCCGCGATCGTGAGCTTGGAGGTCATCCGGGCGGCGAAATCTTCCTCTATCTGGCGCCGCCTGGCAAGCGAATCAGCGCGCCACTTTACGATCTGAGCCAATTCTGCTCAACAGTCAGCTCCGGGTAGCCTTGTCCCGTGCCTCTGCCGGCGGACCTCCACGTGCACACGGAATGGTCGTACGACGCCCCGCGGGGCTCCATGGAGCGGAGCTGTGAGCGGGCGGTCGAGCTCGGTCTGCCTGCCATCGCGTTCACCGACCACGCCGACTTCGTCAGGGTCCACGCGGACCAGCACCCCGTCGACATCGCCGGCTACCTGGACTGTCTCGAGCGATGCCGCGCCAGGTTCACCGGCCTGCGCATCCTCAGCGGGGTCGAGCTCGGCGAGCCGCACTGGTTTCCCGACGAGACCGCGGCGATCCTGGCCGCCGGCCCGCTGGACATGGTGCTGGGATCCGTCCACTGCGTGCGGCTCGACGGCGGCATCGTCGACGCCAGCCAGTTCCGAGAGCGCGA
>WNGB01013065.1_pt1 | contig 12677 bp, 12 predicted proteins | sample 5400681 | NCBI WGS metagenome assembly WNGB01 (sample SAMN13153367, study PRJNA577476) | soil metagenome | isolation source: 115 cm soil or saprolite under grassland replicate 2 | place: USA:California | collected 2016-06-15 | reverse complement strand
TGGAGTCCGAGATTCGGTTCGTGAAAGATTTGATCATTGAGCTCTTGAGGAGTGCAGGGCCGGTTGCGCGCAACGGGAGTATTGGTGCCGGGAGGGGGGATCGAACCCCCATGGGCTGTCGCCCAAAGGTTTTTGAGACCTTCGCGTCTGCCAGTTCCGCCATCCCGGCGTGGGTCGGCCGGGGGACAGTGTAGCGGGGCGGCGGCGCCCGGCGCAAGCATGGCTCAGCTCTCCGGCTCGACGCCCAGCCCTTCCGCCACCCGGTTCGTGTAGTTGAAGTAGGCGGTGACGAAGGCCGCCTCGAAGATCTCCGCCTCCGAGAAGCCGGCGGCGCGCAGCGCCGCCACGTCGCTCTCGCAGATCTCGCGCGGCGCGCGTGTGAGCTTGAGCGCATAGGCGATGAGCGCACGGTCGGCGGCGTCGAGCGGCGCGGCGGCGGGATCCGTCATGAGCGCCCGGACCAGATCTCCGTCGGTCGTGAGCTTGCCGAGGAAACCCCCGTGAAGCTGGGTGCAGTGCCGGCAGCCATTGTCCGCGCTCACCGCGGTGGCGATCAGCTCCTTGCGAAGCCTGGACAGCGCGCCGGGCGCGCCGACGGCGGCGTAGAAGTCGAGGTGGGCGTGGAGGAGACGCGGGCTCACGCTGTAGGCGCGGTAATAGGGGATGACCCGTCCGAGGGCACGCCTGATCCGCTCGTAGGCCTCTTTCAGAAGGCCGTCCGCCCGCTCCTCGCTCGTCACGTGAATCCATGCCATGGCTAGCTCTCCGGGGCCGCGCCCAGCTGCCGACGCCTGAGCGCCTCGCGGGCCGTGCCGAGCACACCTTTGGGAAAGAAGAACACCACCAGTATGAAGAGGACGCCGAAGATGAGGAGCCAGCGCGCGGTCAGCCGCTGGGCGAGCTCGGAGCCGCCGAGGAGCACCGCGAGTCCTCGGAGGTCCGGGAGGAGGAGTCGAGCGGTGAGAAGGACGGCGGCGCCGATCAGGCTGCCCCACAGCGTGCCGATGCCGCCGATGATGATCATGAGCAGCACGTCCAGCATGACCGGCACGCCCAGCGCCGACTCCGGATTCACGTAGCGCACCCACATGAGGTAGCAACCGCCCACGATGGCGGCGACCACGCTCGCGAACGTAGAGGAGGCGATCTGAAGGGCGAAGGTGGGCACGCCCAGCGCCTCCGCGCGGAGCTCATTATCCCGGATGGCCTGGAGTGTCCGGCCCAGTGGGGAGACCACGAAGCGGCTCATGACGAGAAAGAGACCCGCGCACACGCCGAGCACGACGTAGTAGGTCACGAGCTTGCCGGTGATGGGGATGCCGAACACTCGGCCGCCGTCGTAGGCGACGGCGAAGACGCCAGGGAGCCTGGGCGAGAGGCCATCCTCGCCGCCCGTCAGGGCGCTCCATTGCACGGCCAGGATGCCCGAGAATTCCGCGAAGGCCAGGGTGATCATGGCGAAGAAGATCGCCTTGACCCGCAGCGAAAACGCGCCGATCAGCACCGCCACCAGGGCCGACACTACCATGCCGGAGAGAAAGCCCACGAGGAGATGGCCGTAGGTCGGCGCCCCGAAGCGCCCCACCGCGAGGGCGACCGCGTAGGCGCCGAAGCCGAAATACATGGCGTGGCCGAAGGAGACGATGCCCGTGTAGCCGATGACCACGTCGTAGGAGGCCACGAGCGCGCCGAAGATGGCGATCTTGATCGCGAGATCCGTCGCCTGGAAGGACGGAATGACCAGCGGCACGAGGGCGAAGAGGGCGAGCGCGGCCACGCGCAGCCACGCGGTGGGCGCCGGCCCGCGCCGCGCCCACTCAGCCAGCTGCGCAATGGGCCGCGGCGTCGGCGCTCCACTCATCGGGAGGCGCCGAAGAGACCCGTGGGGCGGATGAGAAGCACGAGAACCATGAGGGCCATGTTCACGCCGAGGGCGGCCTTGGGGACCAGGAACGCGACATAGTTGTAGGAGAGCCCCACCATGAGCGCGCCCACCAGTGAGCCCGTCACGCTGCCGAGCCCGCCGATGATGACCACGATGAAGGCGAAGATGAGCTGCTCGCCCCCCATGGCGGGGCTCACCGATTGGCGGAAGACGGCCCACATGAGCCCGCCCACCGCGGCCAGCGCCGAGCCCAGGGCGAAGACGCCGGTGAAGTAGCGGTGGATATTGTGGCCCAGCACCTGCACCATCTCGCCGCTCTCCACACCCGCGCGGACGATCAGTCCCACGCGGGTCTTGTGCAGCAGGACGAGCATCCCCGCGTACACGGCGAGGCCCAGGCCGATGGCGATGACGGGCACGCGGAGCACGATAACGTCCGCCACGTCCCACGAGCCCTGGAAGGACACGGGCACCGGCATGACCTGGTCGTTCGGGCCCCACACGATGCGGATCATTTCCTCGAGCACGATGGTGGCGCCCAGCGTGATGAGGATCTGGAACATGTGCTGACCGTAGACGGGCCGAACGATGACCCGCTCGAGCGCGATGCCGAGCACGAGGGCGACGAGGACGGCGGCGGCGAGGGCTACGAGAAGCGAGAACGCGTTCACGAACACCGAGGGCGACTCGGCCCAGCCCGCGCGGCGATTCAGGAGCAGGACCGCGCTGAACCCGGCATAGGCGCCCCAGGAGAAGAGCGCGCCGTGGGCGAAGTTGAGCACGTCCATCAGGCCGAAGATCAGGGTCAGCCCCGCCGCCACGAGGAAGATGAGCATGCCCATGGCGAGTCCGGCCACGGTGAGGGTGAGATACACGCGCGGCTCCATGCCGAGGAGAGGCAGGAGGGCCAGGGCAAGCACCAAGACGGCGGGCGCGGCGCGCTTCATATGCCCAGGTAGCGCTTCTTCAGTCCCGCATCGGACACGAGCGCCGACATGGGCCCCTCGCCCACGGTGCGCCCATCGTCGATCAGGTAGAAGCGATCGGCGAGAACCTCGGCCATGGCGAAGTTCTGCTCGACGAGGAGCACGGTCGTCTCGTGCTTGACGGCGCGGAGAGCGGCGATGAGGTGCTCGACCATGATGGGGGCGAGGCCCTTGGACGGCTCGTCGATCAGGAGCAACCGCTGTGGATTGACGAAGGCGCGCGCGATGGCGAGCATCTGCTTCTGGCCGCCGGAGAGCGTGCCCGCGCGCGCATGGCGGAAGCGATCCAGGTCGGGGAAGAGGGACAGCATACGGGCCAGACGATCCCGGCGCTCGGCGTCGTCCCTGTGCATGGCCACGCGCAGGTTTTCGTCCACGGAGAGGGTGGCGAATATGCCCTGCCCTTCCGGAACGAAGCCTACGCCAAGCCGCGCCACGTGGTAGGGCGCCATGCTCTCGATGGCCCGCCCTTCGAAGCGGATCGTGCCCCGCGCCGGATGCAGGAGGCCGATGATGCTCCGCATCGTCGTGGTCTTACCCGCGCCGTTCCGTCCCATGAGCACGGTGACGGCGTCACGCCGCGCGGTGAGGGTCACGCCCTGGAGGATGTGGTGCTGGCCGATATAGGTGTGGAGGCCCTCCACCTCGAGGACGGTCTCGCTCATCTCAGCGGACACCGCCGCCGAAGTAGGCCGCCTGCACGTCCGCGTTGCCGCTGATGGCCTCCGGCGTGTCGTCGGCGATGAGGCGGCCGTCCTTGAGCACGGCGATCGAGTCCGACAGGGCCATGATCATGTCGATCTTGTGCTCCACGAGCAGGATCGTCCGGTCTCCGCGGCGGCGGATGGCCTCGATGAGCGCGATGATGGACGGCACTTCCTCGAGCGACATGCCCGCGGTGGGCTCGTCGAGCAACAGGACCTCCGCGTCGAGGGCAAGCAGGATGCCCACCTCGAGCTTGCGCTTCTCTCCGTGGGCCAGCTCGCTGGCCGGCGACTGCCCCTTGGCTCCGAGAAGGACGGTTTCGAGGATGGCCCGGGCGCGATCCTCCAGCTCGGGAAAGCTCCGGTAGCTCCGCCAGGCGTTGAACGTGAGTCCGGCGCGGGCCTGCAGGGCGATGCGCACGTTCTCGAGCACGGACAAGCTCGGAAAGATGTTGGTGAGCTGAAAGGACCGCCCGATCCCCGCGCGCGTGCGGCGCGCCGCCGTCCAGCCCGTGATGTCCCTTCCCTTGAAGGCGATGCTCCCGCCCGAGGCGCGATACTGGCCGGACAGCAGGTTGAAGAGCGTGGTCTTCCCCGCCCCGTTGGGCCCGATGATGCTCTTGAGGGCACGGGAGGGGACGTCGAGGCTGACATGGTCGACGGCCACATGACCGCCGAACCGTATGGTCAGGTCGCGCGTGGAGAGGACGGGCGCGTCGGCCGTCGCTAGCTCCCGAGGCCCCACATCGCCCGCCTACTTCTTGTTCTGGATGGGCGGCGCCGTCTCCTGCAACGAGAGCTCACGGGTCAGGGTGGGGATGAGCCACGGGACATCCGCCTTCGAGGTGAGCTTGAAGTCGTACATGCTCTGGAGCGCCTGATGGTCTTCCTTGCGGAAGATCATCTTGCCCTTGGGCGTCTGGAACTCCATGCCTTCCATGGCGGCGATGAGCTTCTCGGTGTCCGTGCCGCCCGCCTTCTGGATGGCGGCGACCACGGCCATGGCCGCGGCGAAGCCCCCGCAGGTGAAGAAGTCCGGCGGCTCCTTGAAGCGCTTCATGTGCTCGGTCACGAACCACGTGTTGACGGGGTTCTTGGGAATCTCGTAGTAGTAGTACGCGCCACCGACCATACCTTCGAGGTTGTAGCTCTTGAAGGCCTTGAGGATGTCGAGGACGTTGCCGCCGCTCGTAATCGTGATGCCGCTCTTGTCGACCTTGCTCGCCACGAGCTGAGCGTACGGCCCGCCCTTGCCCGCCCAGATGACCGCGACGTACTTGGGACCCTTGGCGTCTTTGAGCGCGCCCAGGATCTTCTGAATGGGCGCGGTGAAGTCGGTGGCGTCGCGCGGGGTGTACTCCTCGTGGACCACCTTCGCCCCTAGCTTCTCGACCTGCACTTTGTAGGCCGCCACGCCGTCCTTACCGAAGGCGTAGTCCTGGGCGATGGTGGCGATGCTCACACCCGGCTTGGCCACGGCCAAGGCATTGGCGATGGCGTCCTGGCTCGAGGTGCGGCCCGTGCGGAAGATGTAGCGGTTCCACGCCTCGCCGGTGATGCTATCGGCCACCGCCGGCTCCACGACGAGGACCTTCTTGAATTCGGCGGCCACGGGCAGGATGGCCAGGGCCGCCGCGCTGGAGGTGGTGCCCACCACGAGGTCGACCTTGTCGTCGGCGTAGAGCTTGGTCACCTTCTGCTTGGAGACGTCGGGCTTGAGCTGGTCGTCTTCGATGAGGACCTCGATCTTTCGCCCGAGCACTTCGCCTTTGCCGCCCGTGGCGTATTCGAGGCCCATGGTGAAGCCGGTGATTTCCTGCTTCGCGTAGACCTCGAAAGGCCCGGAGATACCCTGCACCAGGCCGATCTTTATCGTTTGAGCCGCGACCGCTCCCGGCAGCATCAGCGCCAGCGCGGTCATCGCCGTCATCACCATCCGTCTCATCGTCATGCCTGTCCCTCCAGTGGGTTGTCTCACTTGGCAGGCGACACGCTAGCAGCTTCGCCGCACCGCGTCAAGCTCGACGGCACCTTTACTTTGCGGGCTTGGTGACGGCGGCGTAGACCATGCTCTTGAGCAGATAGCGATAGGCCACGCGGTGCTTGGGTGACTGCATCATGAAGACGACGAACATGTCCTCCTTGGGATCGACCCAGAAATACGTGCCGCCGGCTCCGCCCCAGTTGAGCTCGCCCACCGTGCCCGCGTATGGCGACACGCCGGCATCCTTTCGCACCGCGAAGCCGAGGCCAAAGCCGAAGCCCGGCCCCGGCAGGTAGAGCGGGCCCTGGTCGATGGCCGTGCCCAGGTGGTCGGACGTCATGTAGGCAATCGTCTTGGGACCGAGGATACGCTTGCCATCGATCGTGCCGCCGTTGAGCAGCATCTGGAGGAAGCGCGCATAGTCCATGGCCGTACCCACCATGCCGCCCCCGCCCGACTCCGCCGACTGGACCACGCGCGGATCGTTGAACTCCGCATCGACGCCAATGCTGCGGTCGTCGGGGAATGGCTCGGCGATGCGGCTCTGCTTGATCTTGTCGCTCACGTAGAAGCTCGTGTCCTTCATGCCGATCGGATCGAGCAAGCGCTCTTTTTCGAACTGGTAGAGGGATTGTCGCGAGATCACCTCGACGAGCCGCCCCAGCACATCGGTGGCGTGGCTGTAGTCCCACGTGGTGCCCGGCTGATAGGCGAGGGGCAGCTTGGCGAGCCGATCCACCAGCTCCGCATTCGATGGATAGTCGTTCCAGACCTTTGCCTCGGCGTACATCTTCTTGACCTGTCCGGGCCCGAAGAACCCATAGGTGAGACCCGAGGTGTGGCGGAACAGATCCTGGATGGTCATGTCACGCTTGGCCGGCACCAGCTCGAGGGTCGCCTTGCCGCCGCTTGGATCGGGCTTCTCCACACCGACCTTGAGTCCGCCCAGCTGCGGGATGTACTTGGAGACGGGCTCGGACAGATTGAACCTGCCCTCTTCCCAGAGCATCATGGCCGCCACCGACGTGATGGGCTTGCTCATCGAGTAGATGCGGAAGATCGAGTCCTTGGTCATCGGCACCTTGGTCGCGGGATCGCGAACACCCACCGTCTCGAAGTAGGCGATCTTGCCGTGGCGGGCCACCAGGACCATCGCGCCTGGAATGAGCCGCTTGTCGACATCGGCCTTGAGGGTGTCGATGATCCGTTGGAGGCGCTCCGAAGACAATCCGACTTGCTCGGGCTTGGCGCTCGGCAGGCTCTGTGCCTCGACCGTGACCGCGACCATCAAGCAGAGCAGAACCGCCGGCAGCATGGCCTTCACTCTCATGATGCTCGACCTCCTCGGTGAGGTTGATCCGAACGATCGCGACGGCCACCGTCTGAGGGCGCCACGCTATCAACGACACCATATGGCGTCAAGCACGAAGGGAGGCGCAAGTATCAGCAAACCTTGACAACTTTCACCTCGGGCAGTATTCTCCATGTCTCGTGGGGCTGTAGCTCAGTTGGGAGAGCACAAGGCTGGCAGTCTTGGGGTCAGGGGTTCGAGCCCCCTCAGCTCCACCAAAATCCTGCGGGGCTACGGAGCGTTCCGTAGCCCCGTTTGTTTTCCGACCCGCTATCCGAGCTAGTGCCCCGACCCGCGAATCCCGCCGGAAAAATCGGCGGGCACTGATCGGTCGCGCGGCGCGCAGAAAAGTTGGGCCCAGGGCGTGAATCATGGTGCCCGCCGCCTCGTGGAGGGCATCGGCTGGAGCAGCTCTCAACGCCTGCTGGCGGAGAGCGATCTGCGGCCGCACCGGGTCCCGGGCTGGCTGCACAGCGGGTCAGCTACGAGGGCCTCATCCCCGGCCGCGCGAGGGACATCGCCTCGCTCGGGGTGATCTCGGGCGCGTTCAGCCGCTACCTGCGCGGCGCGTCCGCCGAGACGGTCATCGAGGCCAACTACCAGGTGATGGTGACCCCCTGGCTCTCGGGCACGCCGGGCGTCCAGTACGTGATCAAGCCAAGCGGCAACAGTGGGATCAAGAGCGCGGTCGTGCTTGGCCTCCAGCTCGCCGTGACCTTCTGACCGCCTAGCCACGAGCGTGATAGCTTGGTTCCTCACCGGACACTGCTACGGCACGGTGGAAGCGAACTGGAACCATGATGCGCCGGACTTGCTGAGTCAACCGGATAGGATCGGGAAGCTTTCGACTCGACGCGGCGTCACACCCAACCACGAAGGAGCGTTCAGAGTATGAAGAGCCGTCTCACCCGCAGGGATTTCTGCAAGCTGACCGCAGCCGCAGGCGCCACGATGGTGTCGTCCGCCGACGTCGTGACCGCCGCGAACGGCGCGCCGCGGGAAGTCGTGCACGATTTCATCGTGCGCTCCGTGACGCCGAAGACCTGGCCGGACGGCGCGGTGAAGAAGGGCGGCGTGATCCTGGTGAACGATTCTCTGCCCGGTCCGACGATCCGTGCCCGCGAAGGGGATACCATCGTGGTGCGGCTGCGCAACGGCCTCGCGGAGGGGACGACCATTCACTGGCACGGCATGACCCAGCTCGGAACGTGGCAGATGGACGGTGTGGCCAACGTTTCGCAGGAGCCGATTCCACCCGGTCAGGCGTTCGAGTATCGCTTCAAGGCGGAGCCGGCCGGCACGCACCTGTGGCATTCGCACACCGGCGTGCAATATGGCGAAGGCATGTTCGGCATGCTCATCGTCGACGCGGTGGACGACCCGTATCGCGGCGACTACGACGTGGAGCAGACCGTGTGCATCAATGACTGGTTTCACGAGCCGGGAACGCAGATCTTGTCGAACCTGGAACGAGGCGTGTACATGAAGTCCATGAACATGGGTGGCGGCCCGATGGGCGCCGCCACCCCGGCTGCGACGTACACCGGCCCCGACCTGGGCGACGTGCCGTTCCAATCGGCTCTGATCAACGGCAAAGGCCGCTTGGGCGGCAGCAACAGCCCGCGAGAGGTATTCGCGGTCAGGCCGAAGCAGCGCGTGCGCTTCCGCATGGCCAACATCGGCTCGACCTACGAGATGCGCGTGCGTCTGGACGGCCACCGCATGACGGTGATCGCGGTGGACGGCATCCCCACCATGCCGTCAACGGTGGACAGCGTGACGCTCGACGTCGGGGAGCGTTGCGACGGCATCGTGGAGATGAACCAGCCTGTCGGAAACTACTGGCTCCGTGCGAACACGTTGGATCCCGGCGGCAAGGACGGCGTGCGCGCCATCGTGCGCTACGCCGGCGCTCCGGCCGTCGAGCCCGCCGACACCCCCGCGAGCTGGGGCACGGAGCTGGATTACAACGTGTTGCGCGCCCGCGTCGGCATCCCGGTCCCGGCCCCCGACCGAGTGGGCACGCACCTGCTGGGCGGCACCATGAAGCCGTACCGCTGGACCTGGGACGGCCGCTCGTTCGTCGCGCCGAAGACGTCATTCCGCACCGAGCCGAATGCGGCCGATCCGCCCGTCACGCAGATCGCGGTGCAGAAGGGCCAGAACGTGCGGTTGATCCTGAACAACCCGACCGGCATGACGCATCCCTTCCACATCCATGGCCGCCACTTTCAGCTCCTCTACCAGAGCCCGAACAATGCCGGCAACTACAAGGACGGCCCGTTGAACGTGAATGCGCCCTGCGTGAAGGACACGGTCAGCGTCCACGCCGGCGGACATGCGGTCATCCAGTGGAAGGAGAACAACCCAGGGTTCTGGTTTTTCCACTGCCACATCGAGTGGCACCTCGCCACGGGGATGGCCGTGGTGATCCGGTCGACGTAGCGGGATCTCCCGCGGGGACTGACGTCCGTGGAGGACCGACCCATTCTTCTCGCTCGGCGAGCGGGCCTATCGCCTTCCTCACGGTGACCTTCAACAACCATCGCTGGGAAGCGGTGAAGAGGTCGGTCCTCGGTATCCCGACGGCCGCCCCAGGGCGACCGGAGATCGTCAAGGCCGTGGATGGTCACGGGGAGCGGGTCGAGATCGTAGGTGCCATAAAGGTCATTCCCAGCCGTCAGGCGACCCATCCCAGAGACAGCGTGGTGACGATACGTCCGCGGACCGAGCGACCCCGTCTGCCTACGCCGTGAAGTGCAGGCGAATGGTGACGTGGGTGCCGTGCGCCGAGGACTCCATGCGGTCGGGGTAGACGCCGGTCAGGAAGTCGGCGAGACCGTACGAGAACGATTCCTCTTCGAGGAAGATCCCCCGCTTCACGCCGACGTTGGGCAACGTCAAGAGCGTGCCCTCGTAGGCGACCTCCACGAGGAGCTGCAGCTCGTCGTAGCTCACCACCGCCCGCGTCGCGCCCTGGACCAGGTGGGCGGCCGCGAGGTGCTCGAGGACCTGCTCGGCGCTGGATGTCGCTCGCTCGATCACGTCGGTGCTCACGTTCCAGGTCTTGCCTCGGGCCGTGAGGAACGCCCTGAACTTGTCCGTGGTGAGGTCCTGATTCTCGAGGACGAAGGTTTCGCGGCGTCGGACACCGATGCGGAACACGACGTTGAGGATGAGGGCCACGACGAGCGTCAGCGCCAGCATGCTGCTTGCGACCGGCTGCAAGACGGCGGGGAGCGCCGCGAAGTAGTCCCGGTAGACGTCCTTGCTCAGGCCGAGCAGGAGCGAGATGCCGATCACGTAGGTCATGCGCGTGTCGATGTTGCGCGATACCATGATCTGGATGCCCCCCGCGATCATGAACGAAGCCGTGAAGACGAGGGCGGAACCGACCACGGCCAGCGGCAGGCTGAGGAACACGGCGGCGATCTTCGGCAAGAAGGAGAACAGGACCAGGATGGCGCCGCAGGCGAAGGCGACGTACCGGCTGGTCGCCCCTGAGGCCTTGGCGACGCCAACCAGGCTGGGGCCCGTATTCATGCCCATCGTGCCGAGGAGTCCGCCGGCGATGCAGCCGAGACCGTCGGCCAGCATGCCCCCTTCGATGCTCCGCAGGTCGGGCCGCTTCCAGTCGCGGTCGTTGATCTTCTGGCACGTGGTGATGACGCCCACGGTCCTGAGCGCGGCGGCGAGACCCGAGATGAAAAACGCGGGCATCAAGCCCGGCGGAAAGGCGTAACCTCCGACGCGCGGCTCCGGGACGGCGAACAGCGGCGCGGCCAGCACCCCCTCGATCGAGGTCGGCGAGACCAGCCCCATCAGGAACGCGATGGTCGATCCGAACGCGATCGCCACGGCCGAGCACATGAGCCGCATCAGGCCCTTCGACCAGACGGAGGAGCCCACCGCGATGCCCAGGGTGAGCGCGGCCACGCTCACCTGGCGGGCGAAGTCGGGCGCGTGATAGACGTCGACGCCGAGCAGGTGATCGACGCCGACGAGTCCGAGGTCGAGGCCGACCACGGTGACGATCAGCCCGCTGATGGCGGGCGGAAAGAGCGCGCGCAGGTGGCGCAGGCTCCGGGACAGCAGCACCTCGACGAGGCCGGCGAACACGGTGAGGCCGAACACCGCGGGCAGGCCTCCGGATAGACGGCCCCAGATAGATGGCCGAGAAGACCGGCACGGCGAGATAGCCGGACCCCACGGGCCCCTTCCACATCGCCTGTAGGACCGTCGAGATCGCCAGTGCGATCATGCCGAGGCTCACCACGTCGAGGGCCACCTGATGCGGAGCGCCGGCCGCCCGCGCCACGATGACGAGGAGTACGAGATACACGGATGCCAGGACAGCCTGCTGGAGGCCCAGGAGGACGAGCCGCGGCCACGGCGGACGCTCGTCGACCGCGTAGATGAGGTCATCGGGTCGGGTGGCCATGGCCGCGAGCCTCAGTGTAGCCGAGGTCATCGAGAGGGGGGCGCGGCCGCTTGCCCCGCCTGTGGCAGGCTCCCGGGGACCCGAGGGACCTTTCCTCTTCTCACTCTCGTTGATTGAGGAGATCCCTGATGCGTGTTCGCCCCGGCGCTCCAAACGTGGGAGTGAGCAAGCACGAGCGCCATGGCTCCTGGGGGAAGTGGGGCACGTCTGAGTTGCCCGGCGAGGACGTGATCTGGGGCGCCGGGCTCTACCGGGCGGACACTCCCGAGGAGACCAAGCGCCGGGTGGAGCCCTCGCACGACGAGGGCTACAAGTGGTTCGCGCCGTTCGGGTTCGTCCGGTACGCCGACGAGCAGTACCCCTACCTTGAGCGCCCCGATTTTTCCAGCGGGATTCGCGGGTCGGGGCGCTAGGTAGATCTGGCGACGTCAAGTTGGTCCGGCGCTAGGCGTCGGGCTGCCGCGTGGATTGCCGGGCGATCATGCGCCACTGCCCGCCGCTTTTCGCGTATACGGCGAGGTAGCGCACGGTGAAATGCTGCTCCTTGCCTCCACCCTCCACGTGCATCTCGGACACGCCGTTGACCACGCCCATCCCCCCGTGAACGCGCGCCCGCCGCTCGCGGGGCGCGATACCCCGATAGTGGGGCTTGCCCGCGCGGAGATTCGCGACGTGCTCGGCCTTTGTCTCGAGCCGCGCGGTGGAATGCACGTAGGTCAGATCGTCGGCCAGCACCGCGTCGAGCGCGGCCCAGTCACTCTTTCGCATCGCTTCGAAGCGACGATCATCGGCTTTGAGAACCTCGGCGGCGGTTGCTTCGGCATCCGTCGGCATCATGGCCTCCTGGGACGGCGTGGGGGATCCTGGTGCTGGCGTCCTAACCGACCTCGACCAGCTCCAGCGCCTCGCGGCTCGGCCCTTCGATCATCACGGCGCGAGTGTCGCCGAGAGGGTAGGTCTCCTCGAGGAACGTGACGCCTTCGCGGCGCAGCTTGGCGATCCAGAGATCGAAATCGGCGACGCCGAGGGCGATGTGATCGTAGAGCTGGCCGCGGGTGCTCGCGAGCGGCCGGTCATCCTGACGCACGTACGTGGGCAGAGCCACGTCGCCGAACACCACCGCGGCCGACGGCGCGCGGTACATCCCTGCCCGGTCGAGGGCCGGCCAGCTCCGCTCGGGTCCGCGCGGCACCCGGCAGGTGTCTTCGGTCAGTGGGGTGGCGCTGGTGCGCCCGGCGAAGACGGGCGCGTTGAGGTGGGTCTGATACCAGAGCTGTGCGCAGAAGGGATCGTCCTGATACATGTGCACGTGGTTGAAGCGCTCCG
>WNGB01010696.1_pt1 | contig 12678 bp, 9 predicted proteins | sample 5400681 | NCBI WGS metagenome assembly WNGB01 (sample SAMN13153367, study PRJNA577476) | soil metagenome | isolation source: 115 cm soil or saprolite under grassland replicate 2 | place: USA:California | collected 2016-06-15 | reverse complement strand
CGGCAGCCGATCCTGGTCCTGGCCACGATGGTGCTCGCGGTGAGCCTCTCCGTCCTGCTGCCGGTGGCCGGCGCCCTGGTCGCGCTGGCCGTGCTGGCGCTGCTGCGGGCCGGGGACCTGGCTCACCGCGGCTCGGACCAGCGGGGTGGCTTCATGTCCGCCGCCACCTACCCCTTCTTCGTGCTCCGCTCACTGATCTCCACCGTGGTGCTGGCGCCGCTGGCGCTGATCGTGGCCGTAGGCGCAGCCGGCCTCACGTTCCTGGCCATGCCGGCCAGCCCCGGCCTGCACGCGCTGTCCTACGGGGCGGGCGCGCTGGTGGCGTTCTACGCGTACGGCCCGGGGTCGGGCAAGGCGCGCCGCCAGCTCAACCGGGTCTGGGGCGCGGTGGTGCGCAGCCCCGGCCTCCAGGCGGTGGCGCTGTTCGGGATGTGCGCGCTCGCGGTCGCCGTGGCCACCGCCGCGGTGACCTCACCGGCCGCCTTCTGGCCGCTCGCGACGCCCAGCGGCACGCTGGTGCACCTGCCCACTCTCCCGGGGGTGCTGGGACACCTGCACCACGGCGGGCTGCGCATCCGGTTCTGAGCCTCCGCGCGCCGAACGCCGGCGGTCTCAGCGGAGCCCGGTACCGCGCGGGAGAGGCGAACCCGCGGGATGCGTGCTAGCTGGCGCGTCGCTCAGGCAGGCCGCGTCCCGCCGGGACGCGCGCCGCCCCGGCGGGAACCGGAGGGCCCCCGGGCCGGTCCGGGGCCGGGCGGGATGTCTGGGGCTGCTGCGGCTGGGGCTGCGGCGGCAGCTTCTCGCGTCCGGCAGGCGGCAGCGGCCGGACGAGCCCGAGGGAGACCACCTCGTTGGCGAGCCTGACCCGCCGGTTGGTGCCCTCGGGGATGCGGAACTTCTGGTAGAGCCGGAGGAGATGCTGCTTGACCGCCGCCTCCGTGACCACGAGGTCGGCGGCGATCTCACGGGCGGTCGCCGGTGCGACGAACGCCTCATCGGACAGGGCCGGGCGGCACAGCGACGTGAGCACGTCCAGTTCCCGGCGGGTCAGCTCCGGGCTGGGGGAGCGCCGGAGTTCGACCTCGGCCGACAGGTCCTCGGCCGGGATGCCGCTGATCCGGCACCGGGCGTTCCCGAACGTCAGCACGTCCCCGTCCTCCAGGACGCGCCGGGCCACGAGCCGCCCGTTGACCCGGGTGCCGTTACGCGATAACCCCAGGTCGGTCACGTAGGCGTAGGGGCCGCGGCGAATGATCTCGGCGTGGAGCCGGGAGACACTCGGGTCACTGAGGCGGACGTCCACCCCACCGCCGCGCCCGATCGTCGTCACCGACTCGCCCAGCGGTATCACCTCGCCGCTCTCCTCGATGCGTATGTAGGGCCCTTCCACGACCGTTCCTCCCGCTTGTCCGAGCAGTCACGGATCTCTCTCCGTGCAGTTACCCTTTCCGGGCGGACTCGTACCCCCTTTTGCTTATGTGGTTTGGCCTCCCGCGCCGCCTGCCTGGCCAGCGGGCCGGTCACGCAGGGCGGCGGCCGGTCATTGCCGGCCGGCTCAGGGAATGCGCGGCCCCCGGAAGTACACTTCCGAGCGAGTGATCGGGAGGAAGAAGAAATGGCCGACAAGCCGTCCAAGGGCCTGGCGGACGTCGTCGCCGCGTCCACTGCGCTGAGCGACATCGACGGCCAAGCCGGCCGGCTGTTCTACCGCGGCTACGACATCCACCAGCTCGCCGGGTCCGCGACCTTCGAGGAGATCGCCCACCTGCTGCAACGCGGATTGGCGCCAGATTCCGGGGAGCTGAACGGCTACTGCGCGGAGCTGGTCGCGGGCCGGGCGCTGGGCACGCTGGCCAGCTCCACGCTGCCGCAGATCGCGGCCAGCCAGGGCCCGATGGAGGCGATGCGCAGCCTGGTCTCGCTGGCCAGCGCGGATGACCCCGATGAGGGTTCCAACGCCGCGCCGGCGAACGAGCGGAAGGCCGCCCGGCTCACCGCGCAGCAGCCGATCCTGGTCGCCGCCTACCACGCCGCCCGCGAGGGCCGGCCATGCGTGCCCACCGATCCCGGTCTCAGCCTGGCGGCCAACTTCCTGCTCCAGCTGCGTGGCACCCCGCCGTCCGCGCGGGACGCCGAGATCCTGGACACGTGCCTGGTGCTGCACGCGGACCACACGATGAACGCGTCCACGTTCGCCGCGCGGGTATGCGCCGCCACCCTGTCCGACATGCACTCGGCGGTGGTCGCCGCGCTCGGCACGCTGAAGGGCCCGCTGCACGGGGGCGCCAACGAGCAGGTGATGCGCGGGCTGGAGTCGATCCGGTCCGGGGCCGGGCCTGACCCGGTCGCCGCGGTCGGCACGGTCGTCTCGGAACGGCTGGGCGCCGGCGAGAAGGTCATGGGCTTCGGGCACCGGGTCTACAAGACCGAGGACCCGCGGGCCACCCACCTGCGCCAGCTATCCGGGGAGCTGGCCGAGGCGTCGGGCGACGACACGTACTACCGCATGTCCCGCCAGATGGAGGAGACCGTCTTCGCGGAGAGGGGCCTCTACCCGAACGTGGACTTCTACGCGGCCACCGTCTACCACTACCTGGGCATCCCGACGGACCTGTTCACCGCGGTCTTCTCGGTCAGCCGGATGGCGGGCTGGACCGCCCACGTGATGGAGCAGCACGCGGACAACCGGCTGATCCGGCCGGACAGCGAGTACATCGGTGAAAGCGACCTCACCTGGGTCGCCCTGAGCGAGCGGTAGCGATGCGTCCTGCTGGCACCGGGCGAGCGGTAGCGATGCGTCCTGCTGGCACCGGGCGAGCGGTAGCGATGCGTCCTGCTGGCACCGGGCGAGCGGTAGCGTGGCTTCCACAGACAACGAGTGAGTGCTAGCGATGCTCACGACAACAGCGAGCGAGCGGTAGCGATGCTCACAAGGACACCGAGCGAGCGGTCGTGACCGGCGAGGTAACGGGCATCACACCGCCGGCCGGGCCCGGGGGCCGGACGGCCTACGGGCTGGCCGGCATGGCCGGCACGGTCCGGGGTGGCTGGCCCCCGCCGGAGCCCGGCCCAGGACCGTCGCGCGCGGCCCGCGCCGCGTCCCCGCGGCTCCCGCACCCGGGGTCCCCGCACCCGGGGTCGCAGTACCCGGAGTCGCAGTACCCGGAGTCGCAGTACCCGGAGTCGCAGTACCCGGGGTCCCCGCACCCGGGGTCGCAGTACCCGGGGCCACCGCACCCGGGGTCGCAGTACCCGGGGTCGCAGTACCCGGGGTCCCCGCACCCGGGGTCGCAGTACCCGGGGCCACCGCCGGCCTACCCCGAGCCCCCGGTCCACCACCAGCATCAGCCAGCCCCGGACGGCCCGCCGGTCCCGCCGCGCGGCGCCCGGTCCCGGCGGTCCGGCGGCGGGCGGGGAACCCAGATCCCGTACGTGATCGTGGTGGCCGGCCTGGCCGCGGGACTGGCTTACATCTGGCAGGGACCGCACTCCGTGAGGGCAGGTACGTTTATCCTGGCGGGTGCCCTTTTCGTTGCTGTCGCGGCCAGACTTGCGTTGCCGGAGCGGCGGGCGGGCATGCTCGCCAGCAGGCGGCGCTACATCGACGTGACGGCGCTGGCCATCCTGGCCATCGGCCTGCTGGTCGCTGGCCTGGTGCTGCCGACTCCGTCGTAACCGTGCCCCAGGGATAACAGCCCGGCGGGCAAGAGCACAGCGCAGTAGGGAAGGGAAGTCGCCGGCATGCCCAAGATCAAGGTAGCCAATCCCGTCGTCGAACTCGACGGCGACGAGATGACGCGGATCATCTGGCAGATCATCAAGGACCAGCTAATCCTGCCTTACCTGGATATCGACCTGAAGTACTACAACCTGGCCATTGAGAACCGGGACGCCACGGACGACCAGGTCACGGTGGACGCGGCCAATGCGATCAAGCAGTACGGGGTCGGGGTCAAGTGCGCCACCATCACCCCCGATGAGGCCCGCGTCGAGGAGTTCGGGCTGAAGAAGATGTGGCGGTCTCCTAACGGGACCATCCGGAACATCCTCGGTGGTGTCGTGTTCCGCGAGCCCATCGTGATCTCCAGCGTGCCGCGCTTCGTGCCGGGCTGGACCGAGCCGATCATCATCGGCCGTCACGCGCACGGCGACCAGTACCGGGCCACGGACTTCGTGGTGCCGGGCCCGGGCACGGTACGCATCTCCTACCAGCCGGAGAATGGCCAGGACGAGCCGATCGACCTGGAGGTCTCCAGCTTCCCCGGCGGCGGCGTGGCCATGGCCATGTACAACTACGACGACTCGATCCGTGACTTCGCCCGGGCCACCATGCGGTACGCGCTGACCCGCAGCTACCCGCTGTACCTGTCCACCAAGAACACCATCCTCAAGGCCTACGACGGCCGGTTCAAGGACCTGTTCCAGGAGATCTACGAGGCCGAGTTCAAGGCCGAGTTCGAGGCCGCGGGCATCTGGTACGAGCACCGGCTGATCGACGACATGGTCGCCCAGGTGATCAAGGGCCATGGCGGCGTCGTCTGGGCGTGCAAGAACTACGACGGCGACGTGGAATCTGACATCGTCGCCCAGGGGTACGGCTCGCTCGGCCTGATGACCAGCGTCCTGATGACCCCGGACGGCAAGACTGTCGAGGCCGAGGCGGCGCACGGCACGGTCACCCGGCACTACCGGCAGCACCAGCAGGGCAAGCCGACCTCGACGAACCCCATCGCCTCGATCTTCGCCTGGACCCGCGGGCTGGCGCACCGTGGCGAGCTGGACGGCACCCCCGAGGTCACCCGGTTCGCGGAGACCCTGGAGCGGGTGTGCGTGCAGACCGTGGAGGAAGGCAAGATGACTAAGGACCTGGCGCTGCTCGTGGGCGAGGACAGCCCGTACCTGACCACCGAGGAATTCCTCACGGCGCTGAGCGAGAACCTCGCGAAGGCGATGGGCTGAAAGGAGCACGGGACATGACCCGCAGTGGCAAGGTAACCGTCGTCGGGGCTGGCTTCTACGGCTCGACTACCGCGCAGCGGCTTGCCGAGTACGACATCTTCGATGAGGTCGTGCTGACCGACATCGTCGAGGGCAAGCCGGAAGGGCTGGCTCTCGACATCAGCCAGTCGCGGCCGATCGAGGGCTTCGAGACCAAGGTCACCGGCCAGACCACCGCCCCTGACGGCGAGGGCTACGAGGCGATCGCCGGCTCGACCATCGTGATCGTCACGGCCGGGCTGCCGCGCAAGCCCGGGATGAGCCGGATGGACCTGATCGGCGTCAACGCCAAGATCGTCCGCTCGGTCGCCGAGAACGTGGTGAAGCACGCTCCCGACGCCGTGCTGATCGTGGTGTCCAACCCGCTGGACGAGATGACCGCGCTCGCGGCCAAGGTGACCGGGTTCCCCGCGACCCGGGTCCTCGGCCAGGCAGGCATGCTCGACACGGCCCGGTTCAGCTACTTCGTGGCCGAGAAGCTGGGCGTGCCGGTCGGCTCCGTGCAGACCCTCACCCTCGGCTCGCACGGCGACACCATGGTGCCGGTCCCGTCCGCGTGCATGGTAGACGGCAAGCCGCTCGCCAGCCTGCTCGGCCAGGACGACATCGACGCGCTGGTGGGCCGGACCCGCAACGGCGGCGCCGAGATCGTCGGCCTGCTGAAGACCGGGTCGGCGTACTACGCGCCGTCGGCCGCCGCGGCCCGGATGGCCCGCGCGGTCGCCGAGGATTCCGGCAAGGTGCTGCCGGTGTGTGCCTGGGTGGACGGCGAGTACGGCATCACCGGGGTCTACCTGGGCGTCGAGGCGGAGATCGGCAAGGTCGGCGTCCGCTCCGTGGTGCAGCGGGACCTCACCGACACCGAGCTGGCCGCGCTGCGTGAGGCGGCCGCGGCGGTCCGTGCCAAGCAGGCCGACGTCGCCAGCCTCTAATCCCCGGAATCCTCAACCCCCAGATCCCACTAGCCCCACCATCCCCCTGGGTACCAGATCCCCTTCGTGATCATGACTTGAGTGTCGTGCCAGCGACACTCAAGTCATGATCACGAGCAGGAGCGGGTGTGTGCGGGGCTGGTGGGGTCACTCGGGCTGATGTGGCGCGAGGGGCGCGGCCTGGCGGCGCGAGGGGCCCGGCCGGGCGGCGAGGAGTGCGGCCCGGTGGCGCCTGGCGGCGCGAGGGGTGCGCGGCGGCGCGAGGGGCGCGACGTGGCGGCGCAGCGGGTGCGTGGCGGCCCCAGGGACGCGGCCTGGCGGCGCGAGGGGGTGCGGCCCGGTGGTGCAGGGGGCGCGGCCTGGCGGCGCGAGGGGGTGCGGCCCGGTGGTGGCAGCGGCGCGGGGTGGCGGGACGACGGCCGGTTCTGGGTCGGGCCGGGCGGAAGCCCGGGTCCCTAGGGCGTCGCGGTCGCGGCGCCGGCGGCCAGGCGGCGGAGGGCCAGTTCGGCCAGCAAAGCGGCGCCGTCGGGGAGGACCGCGTCGTCGAACACGGCGTCCGCGGCGTGGTTGAACGGCGCGCTGGCCGGGTCCGAGCCAGCCGGGACCGCGCCCAGCATCAGGAACGCCCCCGGCACCTCCTCGAGCACGAACGAGAAGTCCTCCGCCCCCGGCAGCGGGTTGGCCTGGTGGATCAGCCGGCCCTCCCCGAACAGGTCCGCGACCGCCTGCCCCGCGAACGCGGTCTCGGCCGGGTTGTTGACCGTGACCGGGTACCCGTCGATGTAGTCCGCCTCGGCCCGCAGGCCGTGCGCGGCGGCCAGGTCCGCGACCAGGCGCAGGCTGGCGGACCGCACCCGGTCCCGCGCCACCGCGGAAAACGACCGCACGGTGGCCAGGAAACGGGCCTCGTCCGGGACGATGTTGTCGGCGGTGCCCGCGTGGAAGCTGCCCACAGTGATCACCACCGGGTCGAACACGTCGAACCGCCTGGTCACCAGCGTCTGCAGGGCAGTGACCATCTCGCAGGCCGCCGGGATCGGGTCCTGGGCCAGATGCGGCTGGGACGCGTGGCCGCCGTGCCCGCGGACCGTCACGTCCAGGATGTCGGCGGCGGCCATCATCGAGCCGGACCGGGTCGAGAACACGCCCCGCGGCAACTGGGCCGACACCACGTGCAGGGCGTACGCGGCCACCGGCCGGCCGCCCGCCGCACCGAGCAGGCCCTCGCTGATCATGTGGGTCGCGCCGGCCTGGCCCTCCTCGCCCGGCTGGAACATGAAGATCACGTTCCCGGGCAGCTCGGCCTGCCGGGCGGACAGCAGCCGGGCCGCGCCGACCAGCATGGCGGTGTGCAGGTCGTGCCCGCAGGCGTGCATCACCCCGGTCACGGCGGACGCGTACGGTAGCCCGGTCCGCTCGGTGATCGGCAGCGCGTCCATGTCGCCGCGCAGCAGCACCGTGGGCCCGGGCCGGCCGCCGCGGAGCACGCCGGTGACCGAGCTGAGCGCCCGGCCCCGGGTCACCTCCAGCGGCAGGCCGTCCAGCGCGGCCAGCACCTTGGCCTGCGTCCGCGGCAGGTCGAGCCCGATCTCCGGGTCCTGGTGGATCCGCCGGCGCAGCTCAGCGAGGTCGCCGCCGATCGCGGCCGCGTCATCGTGCACGGACATCAGCGCACCCTCCGGGCGCTCGGGGACGGTGGTGCGTCGAGGAACCCCGGCTCGGGCCAGCCCAGGCGCACGAACGCGTCGGAGACCGCCTCCCGCACCTGGCCGCCATCCTCGGGGAGCAGGGCGATCACCGAGCCGCCGAACCCGCCGCCCATCATCCGGGCGCCCAGCGCCCCCGCCTTCACCGCGGCGTCCACCGCCGTGTCCGCTTCCGGCCAGGAGATCTCGAAGTCATCGCGCAGCGACGCGTGCGACTCGTTCAGCAGCTTCCCTATCCCGCCCACCTTGCCCCGGCGCAGCAGGGCCGCGGCCTCCAGGACCCGCTGATTCTCGGTGATCACGTGCCGGGCGCGGCGGCGCAGGACCGGGTCGGCCAGCCCGGCCAGGCTGTCCAGGCCGGGTACGTCGCGCAGCGTGCGGACCCCGAGCGCGCGGGCCGCCTCCTCGCACTCGATGTGCCGGGCGCCGTAGCCGCTCTCGGTCAGCGCGTGCCGGGCCCGGGTGTCGATGATCACCAGGGCCAGCCCGGCCAGGGCCGGGTCGAGCGGGACCGAGTCCGCCTCACCGCTGCGGCAGTCCAGCAGCAGCGCGTGCCCGGCCTGGCAGAGCAGGGCCGCGGACTGGTCCATGATCCCGGTCGGCACGCCCACGAAGTCGTTTTCCGCCCGCCGGGCGATACTGGCCAGTTCCTGGCGGACCACGTCCAGGCCGGCCAGCTGGGTCAGGGCCAGCGCCACCGCGCACTCCAGCGCGGCCGACGAGGACAGGCCCGCGCCCTGCGGCAGATCCGAATCCACGGCGACCCGGGCACCGGGCACCGGGTATCCCGCCTCGCGCAACGCCCAGATCACCCCGGCCGGGTAGGCGGCCCAGCCCGTCACGCTGCCGGGGGCCAGGCCGTCCAGCGCGATCGTCACCGGCTCCGGGCCGGTGGCCGCGCCGACCTCCTGCCGCGAGGCCAGCTCGAGCACCCCGCTCCCGGGCACGGGGTCCGCGTACGGCGCGGCCGCGGCGAACGTGCCCCGGTCGAGCGCGAACGGGAGCACGAACCCGTCGTTGTAGTCGGTGTGCTCGCCGATCAGGTTGGCCCGGCCGGGAGCGTGCCACACGCCTTCCGGCGCGCTGGCGTACTCGGCGCGGAACCACGCGGCCGCCTCGTCCGCGCCCCGCGAACTCACGAGGCGCGGCCCGGCTCGGCCAACGCCTGCATGGCGGACCACGCGTCGGCGACCATCGCCCGCAGGTCACGCTCGGGCTGCCAGCCGAGATCGGCGCGGATCCGGGCCGACGACGCGACCAGCACCGCGGGGTCCCCGGGCCGCCGCGGCCCGATCTCGGCCGGGATCTCCACCCCGGTGACGGCCCGGCACTCGGCCAGCACCTCGAGGTTGGAGGAGCCGGACTCGCTGCCCAGGTTGTAGACCCGGTGCTGGCCGGGCTGGCAGGCGTCCAGGGCCATCAGGTGCGCCTGGGCCAGGTCAGTCACGTGGATGTAGTCCCGGACACAGGTCCCGTCCGGGGTGGGATAGTCGCCGCCGAACAGCGTCAGCTGCCCGCCGTCGCCGCGCGCCACCGACTGGGCCACGGCGAGCACGTTGGGGATGAGATGGGTCTCGGGCGCGTGCCGCTCACCCAGCCACAGCCCGCCCGCCTGGCAGTAGGCGCCGGCCACGTTGAAGTACCGCAGGCTCACCGCGCCGAGGCCGTGCATCCGGGCGTACTCGGCCAGGGCGGTGTCCACCGCGACCTTTGATCCCCCGTAGGGGGAGGTCGGCCGGGTGGGCGCGGTCTCCTCGATGGGCACCTGCTCGGGTTCGCCGTACACCGCGGCGGTGGAGGAGAACACGATCCGGGGTGTCCGGGCCACCCGCATCGCCTCCAGCAGCGCCAGCGAGCCGCCCAGGTTGCTTTCCCAGTACCGGCACGGCTGGGCCATGGACTCGCCGACCAGCGACTTCGCCGCGAAGTGCAGCACCGCGTCGACACCGTCGGCCAGCAGCCGGGCCGCGTCGTCCCGCAGCGTGCCCCGGACGAACGAGGCGCCGGCCGGCACCGCGTCCTCGTGCCCGGTGGACAGGTCGTCGAGCACCGTCACGTCGTGGCCCCCCGCCACGAGCAGCGCCCCGACCACGCTCCCGATGTAACCGGCCCCGCCGGTGACCAGCAGCTTCACCTGGCCTCCCGCAGCCGCTCCGCTGCCTCCTCAGGCAGGACGTCGTTGATCCACACTCCCATGCCGGACTCCGTTCCCGCGAGGTACTTCAGCTTGCCCGGTGCCCGGCGGACGGTCAGCACCTGGAGATGCAGCCCGAACTCGCGGCGCGCGAACTCGTCCCGGGCGGGCGCCTGGTGCCAGGCGGCTATGTACGGCAGGGCTATGCCGAACAGCGCGTCGAGGCGGTGCAGCACGTCGAGATAGATGTCGCAGAACGCGGCCCGCTCGCCGTCGTCCAGCGCGGGGATGTCCGGCACCCGCCGGGCCGGGAACAGCTGCACCTCGAACGGCCACCGGGCCGCGGCGGGCACGAACGCGGTCCAGTGCTCGTTGCGGGTCACGATCCGGGTGGCCGCCGCGATCTCCCCGGCGACCAGGTCGTCGAACAGGTTCCCCCGGGCCTGGTCAGCGTACCGGCGGGCCTGGTCCAGCATCGTGGCGGTCCGCGGGGTGACGAACGGGAAGCCGTAGATCTGGCCATGCGGGTGGTGCAGGGTGACCCCGATCTCCTCGCCCCGGTTCTCGAAGCAGTACACCTGCTCGATCCCGTCCATGCCGCCGAGCGTCACGGTGCGGTCGGCCCACGCCTCCACGACCGTCCGGGCCCGCTGCGGGGACAGGCCGGCGAACGATCCGTCGTGATCGGAGGTGAAGCAGACCACCTCGCAGCGGCCGTAGGCCGGCCGCTGCGGGACGCCGCCGGTTTCCGGGGGCCCGGCGGCGGAGCGGGTTCGTTGCGGAGATGCGGAGTTCAGCTCACTGCCCTCCGGTACCGCCCCCGGAGGCCAGTGCCCCCCGCCGCGCAGGGAAGGAAAGCGGTTCTCGAACACGACCACGTCATAGTCGGGGGCAGGGATCTCGGTCGGCCGGCCAGGCCGGGACGGGTCGAGCGGGCACTCGCCGGGAGGCGGGAGGAAGGTGCGGTCCTGGCGCGCGGCCGCGATCACCACCCACTCGCCGCGGAGCGCGTCCCAGCGCAGCCCGGCATCCGGCTCGCCGCCCGGCCCCGGCATGGGCTGGAGCGGCCTGGTGTCCGGCACCCCCGCGCGGCCCAGGCCGGGGGACTCATCGAAGTAGATGATCTCCCGGCCGTCGGCGAGGGTGCCGCTGCTCTTCCATACCCCAGGGCTCACGGGACCCATACGCTATCTGGCCGGCGGGGCTTGCCCATCAGATCCCCCCGGGTGGCGGGCCCCCACCTGGGGCATGGCCCCGCCCGCCGCGGGTACTGCAGGCCCAGGGTAAAGGCTGGCTGTCCGGCAGGCAGCCCCCCGGTCAACGCATCTGCTCAGGTAGGAGGCGCGGGGCCGCGGCGGACTGCTTAGACTGTGCGCACATCTGCCGTGCGGGCGCGTCACGGCCTGGCCCCGGACCATGGGGCACCGGGAGCCGCCGGTGGCAGACACACGGAGGTCGGGGATCAGGACGTGAACCAGGTCGGCTGGGAAATCGTGCTCGTCCTGCTCATCGTGCTCGTCGGCGGGTTCTTCGCCGCGGCGGAGATGGCGCTGGTCTCGCTGCGCGAGGGGCAGATCCGTTCCCTCGTGCAGCGCGGCAGGCGCGGCCAGCGGGCCGCCCGGCTCGCCCAGGACCCCAACCGGTTCCTGTCCGCCGTGCAGATCGGCGTCACGCTGGCCACGCTGCTGTCCGGCACCGTCGGCGAGGCCACGCTGGCGGGCCACCTGAAGAACACCCTGATCCACCAGGGCCTCAGCGCGGGCTGGGCGTCCGCCCTGTCGCTGATCATCGTCACCGTGGTGATCTCCTACTTCACCCTGGTCCTCGGCGAACTGGCCCCCAAGCGCCTCGCCCTGCAGCGGCCCGAGAAGGCCGCGATGCTCGCCGCGCCCACCCTGGACCGGATATCGGTGCTGGCCCGCCCGCTGGTCTGGCTGCTGTCCCGGTCCACCAACCTCGTGGTCCGGATCCTCGGCGGTGACCCGGCCGCCGGGCGCGGGGTGATGACCGAGGAGGAGCTGCGCGACCTGGTCGCCGGCCACCAGGCGCTGAGCGCCGACGAGCGGCACATCGTGGGCGAGGTGTTCAACGCGGGCAAGCGCCAGATCCGCGAGGTGCTGGTGCCCCGGACGGAGGTGGAGTTCCTGGCCGCGGACACGCCGCTGGCCAACGCCATCCAGACCGTGACCGGCGAGCCGTACTCCCGGTTCCCGGTCTACCAGCAGTCCTACGACGACGTGATCGGCTTTATCCACGTCCGGGACCTGATCGACCCCCAGTTCACCACCAGGCAGCTGACCGTGGGCGAGATCTGCCGCCCGGTCAAGTTGCTGCCGATGAGCAAGACCGTGCTGTCGGCCCTGTCGGAGATGCGCCGGGACCGGGCGCACCTGGCCATCGTGATGGACGAGTACGGCGGCACCGCGGGCATCGTCACGCTGGAGGACCTGGTCGAGGAGCTGGTCGGGGACATCCAGGACGAATACGACGTGGACGAGGGCCAGCCGAAGCAGCTCCGGGGCGGGGCCATCGAGGTCGACGGGTTGCTGAACCTGGACGAGTTCGCGGAGCAGACCGGGATCGAGCTGCCCGAGGGCCCGTACGAGACCGTCGCCGGGTACATGCTGGCCACGCTGGGGCAGCTGCCCACCGGGCACGAGTCCGTGGAGGCGGCCGGGCACCGGCTGACCGTGCTGGCCATGGACGGGCGGCGGATCGCCCGGGTCCGGGTGGATCCCGCGGCTGGCCCGGCGGCCGGGGACGGCGAGGCGGCGTCCCGGGACGGGGCCGCGCCTCCTGGGGCCGCGCCTGCTGGGGCCGCGCCTGCTGGAGGCGCGCCGGGCGGGGCGGCGGCGGGCGCGGCGGCACCGGCCCCACAAGCCCCGCCCGCCCCGAACGGAGCCGCAGT
>WNGB01010693.1_pt1 | contig 12682 bp, 14 predicted proteins | sample 5400681 | NCBI WGS metagenome assembly WNGB01 (sample SAMN13153367, study PRJNA577476) | soil metagenome | isolation source: 115 cm soil or saprolite under grassland replicate 2 | place: USA:California | collected 2016-06-15 | reverse complement strand
CACGGCGATGAGTCCCGGGCAGTTCCAGAAGCAGCTGCGACTCCAGGAGGCCCGCCGGCTGCTGATCGGCGAGCACCTTGATGCGGCGAGCGCCGGCTCCCGCGTCGGGTATGACGATGCCTCATACTTTACCCGCGACTATAAGCGGCTCTTCGGCGCACCGCCGATGCGCGATGTTGCCCGGGTGCGGGACGCCGTCATGGCTGGTGTCAGCCGCTGATCCGATGGGCTGGTCAGGGGTCACCCTGACGTGTCGCGATGCAGGCAGGGCGTGGAGGTGGCGGTCAGCGCCATAAGGGACTGGGGCGCACCTGGCAATGGGTCGGATGAAAGATCTGGCGTTTGGTCGCAATAGCCCAGGTGAGCTGCAACAGCTTCCGGGCGGCTGCATAGCGGGCGACGTTCATGCGCGCCCTCGGCAGGGAATCGCTCGTTCTATCAGCGCATGGGCGAAACGACACGTGGACTCGACGTCTGAAGGAGGCCGCGCGCTAACTGGCACAAGGAGCTGGCGGGGACAGACGCTAAACGAGCAGCCATACATCGCCTGGTGCCTGGCCTGGCTAGGCAGCGTGGCGATATTGGCCGAGAAGCCTGAGCGTGCCGCGCGTCGGTGGGGTGCCGCCGAACGGCTGCGACAGGCGATCGGTTGCTGACCAGCACCCGCTGCGCGCACGACTTACGAGCGGAAGCTGGCGGCCACGCATGCACAGCTAGGCACGGCGGACTTCGACGCTGCCTGGGATTCTGGGCGAGGCATGTCCCCGGAGCAGGCGATCGCTGAGGCATTACTGAAGCCTGACGCTCTATAGCGCACATTATCATGCGCGAGCCGCTTTGCTGGCTCGCGCATCGTGGTGATTGGTGGCGGATAAACCTGCTAGAGTCGGGTGTCCATCGCAACACCATCGCTCGCTGGCCTGGCTACTATCAGACCGGCGGCTTGGATGCTTTGTTGGCGATCTACATGACCTCCGGCAAACCCCTTTCCATCTCGCCCGACGTTGGAGTGATACCTGGCGTGGCGATTAGTAGCGAGGTAGGCATGCAAGCGCTGTCTCACAGAAGCAAGGGTGAGATCAATATTGAGCGTTGGCGGCGAGTTCGGTCTTCTGCTCCGTGGCCGGATCGTCCACACGGCAGATCAGCACCCGAATATGGCTCATGGCAGGCTACTTCAGCAAGTGGTTGCCCGCATCCTACCGCACCTCCACTCAATCCATGTTTGCGTGCTGCTGATACCACGACCTGACGTTGACCCACCACTTATGCGCGCTTACCACAACTATAAAAATCGCAAGGATAGTGCGTTTGCCTCAGTCGATGTTCGGTGTCGTACGACGGCGGGCACACAGAGCCGAACCGCTTGCCTGCATATCCGAGGTTCACACCTCGTGACGGGCGCGAAATGGCGCAGAGCAGGGTTAGCGCTTGGCCACACTGGCGGCGTCTGCCTCCGACAGGACGCACACGTCGAACGGCGCCAGCACCACCGTTCCCTGCACCCGCTGCCCCGAGAGCACGTCAGTGGCGGCCTTGTGCAGAGTGATCGTCTGATCTTCGTCGCTGTAGTTGAGCAGGAAGATCAACCGCTCGTCGGTTTCCGCGCGCTCGCGAATGCAGAGCTCGACCTGCCGCGGTAAGTCGAGCCAGCCGCCGACGGGGGAGGATAGGCCAAGCCGTGTGATGAGTGCGGTGGCCGCGTCCACGTTGAAGACCGCCCCGTAGTAGTACGCGCTGCCATTGCCCACACCGTGCCGCACCAATGCCGGCGCGCCGGCGTAGTAGCCGCTGGCATACTCCGCCAGCACCTCGGCGCCGGGTGCCTCAACCTGTAAGATATCGTTGAATGTCTCGGCAGCAATGGTCGCCCCCTCCAGGTGATGCCAACGCAGTGCAGGTGCGCTTTCATTCGGCCCGATGCGCGTGAAATCTGCCACCGTGACGCCGCAGAGCTCGGCCACGGAACCGGGCAATGGCCGCATATAGCATTGGCCGGTCGAGTCCTTGTAGCCGGTACGCGCGCCGAACACCACGCCCCTCCCCTGGCGCACGTACTCTGTGAGCAGCCCAGCCGTGGCGTCGGTCATGATCGCGGGGTGCGGGTACACCAGCACCCGGTATTTTGCCAGGTCGTCGAGCGTGGTCGTGGACTGCAGATACAGTGCGTCCACCGGGATATGCTGGTATTGCAAGGCGGTGAACCAGGCCTGGACGCTCTGCCGCGTATACGGGCCGTGCCAGATATCCAACTCGCCGTCCCATTCGTTGTCGTAATCGCTGACGATTGCGACGTGAGCGGCCGTTTGAGTAGTGACCACGCGCGACGCAAACGTTCCGAGCTCGCGGCCGATCTGCGCGGCCTCGGCAACGCGCCGATTGGGGCGGTTGTGATAGTCGTTGATGCCGTGCCAGTAGATCTCCGTGCCGAATGTGGCCGTCCGCCAGCGAAAATAGAGCACCATATCGGCGCCGTGAGCGATTGATTGGTAAGTCCATAGCCGCATCTGCCCCGGCTTAGGCGAGGGCTGCGCGATGCGGTTGGTCCACCCGCCCGGTCCAGACTGCTGTTCCATCACACAGAAATGAGTCGAGATGCTACGCGTCACGCTTAAGCGCCAACTCCAATACCGATCTAGCAACGGCTCGGCTCCCAGGTCGGGGAACATCGTGCTGTAGATGGTGCTGAAGTTGGGGTAGGAGTCGTATGAGATAAAATCCAGCGCTTTCTCAGTCAGCTGGTGGCTATCCAAGTGGCCAAAGATTCCGTTGGTGGTGATCCATTGGTTCGGTGCCCGCTCGCGCAGGATATCGGCCTGCAGGCAAGCGAAGGAGATCGCGCTGTCGGAGAAAAAGCGCTTTTCGTCGAGCGCCTGGTGCGGGTTGGGCGAGTCGGACGGCGTCGGGCCGGGCAGCGAGATCTGCACCCAGTCGGTATAGGTCTGATTCCAGAAGACGGTACCCCAGGCACGGTTGAGCGCGTCGAGGGTGCCGTATTTCCGCTGGATCCAGTCCCGAAACGCGGCATGGTCAGCAGCCGAGTAAAAGACGTTGGTTTCGCAGTTCAGCTCGTTGTCAATCTGCCAGCCGATGACCGCTGGGTGCTGGCCGTAGTGCTCGGCCATCTCGCGGACGATCCGGGCCGATAGTTCACGGTAGATCGGCGCATTGTAGTTGTAGTGCCGGCGCATGCCATGCTGGTACTGCACGCCGGTCTGGGTCACGTTCAGCACTTCAGGATATTTGTGCGTCAGCCAGGCGGGTGGCGTGGCGGTCGGCGTGCCGAGAATCACCTGCAGCCCGTGGTCGTGCGCCAGGGCGATTGCCCGATCGAAGAGGTCGAAGGAGAAGATGCCTTCCTCCGGCTCGAAGATCGACCAGGCGAACTCGGCGATGCGGATCACGGAGAAGTTGAGCTCACGCATGCGCCGGAAGTCATCCGCCCACAGCTCTTCGGGCCAGTGCTCGGGATAGTAACACACCCCGAGCTGAAAGCGGTCGAGTTGGAGTGACTTGGGCATGGTCTTTCCTTGTCATTTGGGGTGAGCTGGAAATGGCGGCGGTCGTTAGTGCGCGGCGCATGATTCTGTAGCGGTTCTGCCTTTACCCTTTCAGCGCGCCGGCGGTCAGCCCGGCCATGAAGCGCCGCGAGGCGATCAGAAAGACGACCAGGATCGGAAGAACGGCCATGCTGGTTCCTAGCATCAGCGACCCCGCATCATAACCGTGCTGGGGGCTCAGCTGGAGCAGGTTCAGCGCCACTGGGAGCGTATACATGTTTTTCTCCTGCATCACCAGCAGCGGCACCATGAACGAGTTCCAGTTGCCCATGAAGGTCATGATGCCCAGCGCACCGTAGGCCGGCCCCAGCAGCGGCGCAACCACGCGGAAGAAGATCAGAAACTCTGGGCAGCCGTCGATGCGCGCGGCGTCGAGCAGCTCCGCGGGGATGGCGTCCTGAATATACTGGCGCATCCAGAAGATGCCAAACGCCGTCGCGGCCCCAGGGATGATCAGCGCCTCATAGCGGTTGCTCCAGTGCAGCCACTTGCTGATCAGGATGAACCACGGGACGATTCCCGCCATCCAGGGGATCATCATCGTCATCAGCATGAGCGCGAAGAGCTTATCGCGGCCCGGAAACCGGTGCAGAGCGAACGCGTAGCCGGCCATGGAGCATAGCAGCAACGCGAGCGCAGTCTGCGTAATCGCGACGAACGCGCTGTTGAACAGATTCCGCCAAAACGGAATCAGCTCGATCATCGTCCGATAGTTGCCCATGAGATTGGCTCCGGGCAACAGCGGCGGCGGCCAGCGGAAGATCGCCGTCGAGCTCTGGGTGCTCAACATGAGCATCCAGTAAAACGGAAAGATCGATAAGAAGGCCCCCAGCAGCAGTAGTGCGTACAATAGGGCGCGACTCACAGAGCGCGGACGGCGAGGGCGCGGCCGGGCCGACATGGTATGGATTGTTGCCATGGTATGCTCCTATCAGACGAGCCAGGCTCGCTCAACGCTCGGCTCGGCCGCGGCCGAACACCCGGAAGTTGACGAACGAAGCCAGCACGATCACAGCCGAGACAACATAGGCGATGGCGGACGCGTAGCCGAAATGTGCCAGGTTGAAGCCCTGGTTGTAGAGGTACATGGCGATGGTCAGGCCGGCGTTGTTCGTCCCGCCGTTCACTCCTACGAGGATGAACGGCTCGTCGAAGATCGTCATCGCCCCGATGGTGGACAACACCAGTGTGAACAGGATGACCGGGCGCAAGAGCGGCAGGGTGATGCGCCAGAAGATCTGCGGCAGGCTGGCGCCGTCGATCGCGGCGGACTCGTACAGATCCGTCGGGATGCTTTGCAGGCCGGCGAGATAGATGACCATGTTCCATCCGAACCAGCGCCAGATGAACAGGATGATGATCGCCGGCTTCACCCATGCGCCCCGCCCACCCCACCAATCGATCGGCTGGAACCCAAGCATGCTCAACGACCAGTTGATCAAACCGAAACGGACGCCGTAGAGCGTCCCGAACACCAGCGCCACCGCCACAGAGGACGTGATCACCGGGAGGAAATAGACCGTGCGAAAGAAGTCTTTGTGGCGCACCAGGGCCGAGTTGATGATAAAGGCCAGGACGAGGGCGCCAAGCAGCATCGGCACGTGTGCGACGACGCCGATAAAGATGGTATTTTGGATGGCCACCCAGAACAGCCGATCTTGAAAGAGGCGTGCGTAGTTCTCCAATCCGATCCATTGCATCGGGCTGATGCCGTTCCACTGTTGAACGCTCAAGAAGAGCGAGAACAGAATCGGGAACGCCCCAAAGATCGCGAACAAAATGTAGAAGGGTGCGATGTAGACGTACGCAACCCAGTTACGGCGGATCTCGCGCCAGAGAGAGGAACCCCGCCCTGGGATCGGCAGCGCCTGCGTCACGCGACCAGCCGAGTGGTTCATTGCATCTGTCCCCTGGCCGCGGGCCATGGGCGCGCTCGGCGCCCATGGCCCGCGATCGCTACTTGCTGTTCTTGAGCTTCAGCGCCTCTTGCTTGTCGGGCGCCGTCTGGCTCTCGACCTCCTTGGCCGCGTCGTCCAGTGCCTTCTGCGGGTCTAGTCCCTGGTCCACCGCCTGTTTGATGTACGAGGTGAAGATCTGCTCGGCCTGGGCGTCCATCGGGGTCGTGACGAAGGGCTTGATCTTGTTCAGGGCGATGTCGACCCACATGTCGCGGGTCTTCTGATTGGCGAAAAATGGGTCGGGCTCGTGGTAGAGCGGGTCGGTGAAAGCGGGCTTGTAGGCCGGGAAGTAATCCACCGCTTTGAACATCTTGTTCTGGGATTGCGCGTTCGCCAGCGCGAACTGGATAAACGCCCAGGCCGCTTCCTTGTTCTGCGACGACTGAGGGATGCACAGGAACGAGCCGCCCCAGTTCTGGCCGGGGTCCTCCGGGACCGGGAAGATGCTCCATTTGCCGCTCCAGTCGACGTTCTCGGGCTTGAGCCAGGTCTTCAAGAAGCCGCCCATCCAGCACCCGCCGTACTGGATAGCGATCGCGCCCTGGCCAAGCAGCGTCTGCCATTCGCTGGACCAGTTGTCCACCTTGGCGTCGATGCCCGCCTTGCGGGCGTCCTGCGCGATCTTCAGCAGATCGACGGCCCCGCCCTTATTGAAAGCGACGTTCCAGTCCTGATCGAAGAAGTTGCGGTGGGCATAGTTGGTATAGACGATGTCGCCCACATTGCTGATCGCCCAGCGCTGCTTGCTCGGGTTGGTGAGCTTCTTGCTTACCTCCAGGAAGCCGGACCAGGTATTGGTGAGCTTCGCGACCTCCGCGGGATCGGAGGGCAGGCCGGCCTCCTCGAACAGGTCGCGGCGGTAGAAGAACGTGGCCGGGCCGATGTCCCACGGAAACGCGACCAGCCGTCCGTCCGGTGAGGTGGCCTGGCGCCACTTATACTCCACCATGTCCTTCTGATACTGCCCGGCGTTGTACGGAGCAGCGAGCAGATCCTCCAGCCCGCCCTTGACGACGAACTTATCGATGCTGTTGATCTCGATCATACCCACGTCGGGTGCGCCCGAGCCGGCCGCCAGGGAGGTCAGCAACTTGTTGTGCTCGTCGGCGGTCTTGGTCATCTGGATGTCCAGCTCGATGTCGGGATGTGCGGCCTTGAAGTCGCTCATGAAGGACTCGTAGGCCTTGTCGGCGGCTGGCCAGCCCCAGACGGTGATCTTGTGTGCTCCCGCCTGCGCCGGCGGGGCTGCTGTCGCACCCGGCGCCGCGGCCGCTGCGGCAGTTGGTTGCGTGGTTGCTGGTTGTGTGGCTGCGGGCCCGCCGCACGCCACGAGCAAACCACCCCCGGCGAGTGTGGCGGCTCGCTTCAAGAACGCGCGGCGGCTTAATGCGCGAGAGACATCTTTGTCAGACATCATCTTCCTCCTGATACTGAAACACGACAGACACCGAGAAAGAGGACAGATACCGAGGCAGCTTGTTGATAGCATCACCCCGCTTTCCTTGCCGTGCTAGCTAGCTCCGAGGCAACCGAACTTTTTCGAACGATTAATTGTGGTTGGATCACGACACACAGGGGCTGAACACGTTCTTCACCTTTGCGCTTGACCTCGATCAGACTGCTGAGCTCGCGAACGGCGATGCTGCCCGCATCGATCAGATGTTGCCACACGGAGGTGAGCGGCGGCCAGAAATACGCGGACTCGGGGATCGCATCATAGCCTACAACTGCCAGGTCTTCCGGCACGCGCCTGCCTAACAGGTGTGCGGCCTGCAGGACCCCCAGCGCCATCTGGTCGTTACAGGCGAACACCGCGTCGATTTCAGGAAACTGCTCGATCAGCCGATACAGCCCCCGCTCCCCGCTCGCCGCGGACCAATCGCCGTCGACGGTTCGCCGGTCCTCGGCGGGTAGGCTAGCCACGGCAAGCGCATCCTGCCAGCCGAGTTGGCGCTGGCGCGCCGCTGCCCAGCTGAGCGGGCCGGTGATCAGCCCGACCTGCCGATATCCTTGCGTCAGCAGATGTTCCGTGGCCAGACGGCCGCCGCCCCGGTTATCGGCTAGAACGGTCGGCAGGCCGTTGCATACCCCGCTAGACACCAAAATCACCGGGATCGTGAGCTGGCGCAGCTTGGACTGAAACCAAACCTGGTTGTTATCCATTTCCGGGACGGCCCAGATGATACCGTCGACCTGGCGCGAGAGCAGGATGTCCAACTGTCGCGCGCCGTTATCAGCTGCGGGGTGGTGGATGACGCTCAGCAACAGCGAATAGCCCAGCGCCGCGGCCTGTTTTTCGATCCCGACCAGCATGCGCTGAGGCCCGTAGCGATCGATCTCAGCGGCGACAACCCCGAGGGTATAGCTACGTCGGTTGATCAAGCTGCGCGCGATCGCATCGGGGCGGTACTCCAGTTGTTTGATCGCCGCCAGCACCCGTTGGCGCGTCTCGTCGGCGACGTACGGGTGGTCGTTGAGAACCCGCGAGACAGTCTGGATCGACACCCCTGCCACTGACGCGACCTGTCGGATGGTGGCTTTTTTCCCAGCAGCCATACTCTCACCCATCATGTTCACAAGACTGTTGCTATGAATGTTGCCATGCACTCCACCAAACGTCACATCACGTAGTCATGTGAACGCTCACATACCGATGCAGAAGATCCTGTACTAGATCATTCGTATCTTGCCTTCCCATAAGCCTTATAGTGAATTGGCGGAGCGAGCAGAAAGGTTCATAGTACCAAGACGCTTCTGTGAACGTTCACATATTACCGCAAAGTTAAATCTAAATCAAGGGGTGCTTCTATCAGATATGGTGGATAATTCATTTTCCGCTTTCCAATGTGAAAAACATAGATTTTAGAGCGTGCGATCTTTGTGACGAACATATGTGCGCTTTCCGGCCGTCTACTACTTTTGGGTTATTTGTACCGTTACTCACGAAGTAACGAGATATGCCTTTCTAATGAGCAAAAACGCGTCATGGCGATCGGGAGACGCACATCCGTTCGCGGTCGATCGAACCGGTAACGAGCACCTGCGTCTGCCCATCGTCGCTGGTGCTCCGGAGAGTGCCCGAATTATCCACCACGGATAAGGGTAGCACCGTAGCCGGCGACCCTGGTGGCCTCGGGCCGCTGAAAGAGGATCAGGAACACGTTGCGTGCGCTGTAGCGGTGAAAGACCGCCTGGGCTGCGAGATAGCGCTTGAAGGCGTCGCTGTCCTGCACGGCGGCGACCTGGGTTTTGAGCTGCTCGCCCAAATTGGTCAGGCGCTGCTGTTTGGCCGCGCGCCAGGCGGCCTTGTCCGACTCGGAGAAGGTTCGTTGCGACTTCGTACGCATTGGGGTGTAAATCCTTTCTGGTAGATATAGCACATCGCACCGCTGGCCGGCAGCGGTACGGTCAGGGGCAAGCCGGCAAGGATGCCGCACACGATGAGCAGCGGGAGCATCCGCACCGGGCGAGGTCCGATGGGTTCTGGCACCGACGCGCGCTGCGGCGCGAACCTGGAGGGCTTGACGCGCCGGCCTACCAGCTCAGGAGGACCAGGTGCTAGTGGGAGCCTGAATCAGGCGAGCGTAGTTGTCACCTATAATACCGCCAGGTTGGATACACCAGGACGGCGTGATTCCCGCGGTCGTCGCGTGCGAAGACGGATCCGACGTACGTGCAATCGATGATGCAATGGCTGGGCGCAGAGGGTACGCGATGATATGGGAATATCATAGCAACCGCAGGCAGTGGACCGTGATTGTCGGCGAATGGCACGCCGTCGCGCAACGGGTCGCGGGATCGCGCTATGCCTGGCAGACTGTGATTGAGCGGACGACCGCGCCACACGATCGCTTCGAGGGTCCGACCTATACCGAAGCCATGGATGCGCGCACGTGGTGCTTACGGAAGATTGCCGAACTGACCGGCGCGGCGCCGTGACGGGCGATCCAGGTCGCCGCCGAACCTGCGGGTCATCGCCGTGCGGGCCGATGATCAGCTCGCTTGACTGGGCATCAATGGCGGATTGCACCCGCCACGCCCTCAGACGGTGACGCGTGCTGGCGCCTGCCGCTTCCGCCCAAACATGAAGTAGGCGATCGGGCCGACGAAGTTCACGAACACGATGATCGTCCACAGCCGCTTGCTGCCGTTGATCGCGTCGGCCGGGCGCCGGCGGATGTCGATCAGCGCCGCAGCCAGCAGCGCGAGTTGGAGCGCTCCCAGGAACACGATGCCCCGTTTCTGGGTGTCGGTGAGATCCTTCCACTGTTTCGGTCGCATCAGCGGCTCCTTGCGCACGAGGTTTGGACACGGGGCAGCGCCGCCCGCTACGCCGTCAGCGCCCGCTCGGACGGGTCGTCGCCCGCCTGACCCAACAGTTGCACCCGCGCGTACAGCGTCGTCACCTGGACATCCACCAGCGCGTACTGCTCGGGGTGCGCCCGCACGTCGGCCAGTGTCGCCTCGCCGAGCAGCGCACTGTCGTCGACGGCCGAGAAGAACGGGTCGCCCGGCGCGAACACCACGGCCGGGAACGGCGACTCGGCCGCGCGATACGCCGGCACGGCGAGCGCGTCGTGGGCGACGGTCTCGACAAACAATAACTCGTCGTCCTCGCGCCAGCCCGCGCCTTCCTCGTGCAGGGTTTCCAGCACCCCGAGCAGGCAGACAAGCGCATCGTCCTGCGCTATGCGCGGCTCGACTAGCACCGTGACACCGGCGGCGGCATAGTTGGTCTGGTGCGCGTTGAGATGTGCGCGCAAGGACTCTACCGCCATGCCGAGTGCGGCTGGCTCCAGCATGCGCACCGCGTCGTCGAAGTAATCCACGCCGGATGGATCGGCCGCATCGTCGGCGTCATCGACCTGGAGCATCCACTGGTCGTACCAGGTGTCGAATGGCGCCTGAACCAATACCGCGACCGTGTCGCGGCGGCCCAGGATAGTTGGGGTCATTCTCGGTGTGGATTGGCGTTGGTTCGACATGGCATCCTTGTGCGGCGTGCGCCGCATCCTATACATTCGCTCGGCCGTACCGCCTGGCGTGGCCGCGCCCCATGAATAGAAGAACAGTGTGGGACGGCGTGAGGCGCGCTGGTGCCATAATAGCACAGCCTGCGCAGCGCCGTGCGTGGCCTTGCCACCGCCGATCGGGTGTAGCTAAGCAGCATCCAGTCGCTAGTCGTCGTGCTATCTTCAAGCGGCAGAGGAGCGCACTTCAGTTGTGGCGTCGGCGGTATCAGATCGGCCAGCGCCTCGGCGGGTGTGCGGGTGCTGATGCTTGTGGCGGCAGGGGTGCGTTGCTGGTCGTCGAGCGTCACCAAGGTTGTACCAAACTGGCGTGCAACCGCGACATACACCGCGTCAGCGCCGCGCAGGCGGTAGTCGGCGGCCAGGTTCGCGGCCGCGAGCGCTAAGGGTCGGGTGAGCGGGGCGAACCGCAAATATGGCAGCCGGCTCAGGCGCAAGGCAAAATCGCGGGCGCGCGGCGCGTCGCCCAGCACGCGCCCGATCGTCGCGGCGACCTCGGTGAGCAGTAACGTCGGTACAATGACATGGATCGCCTGGGACTGGATGGCTGTCTGGAGCTGGAGGCTGATTGTATGCCCGGCTTCTGCCGGATTAAACGCATTCATGACCACGCTGGCGTCGAGCGTGTAGCGGATCGGCGGGGTCGTCATCGCTCATCTCGCATCGCGGAGAGGACATCGGCGCTCTTGACCCCGGCGGGCCAATCGCGCGCTAAATGCTGGCCAAGCTGGATGAGTTCGGCGAACGCGGCTGAGTCAGGCGCATCCTGTTCGCTGGTCTCGATCGCACCCGATTCAGCCGTCAGCGCCTGCGTCAGTCGGGGCAGCACCCGCTCGACCAGACGGGCCTGATCAGCCAGCGGCAAGCGCTCGACCAGATCAAGCACCTGATCTAGGGTCGGTGGTTCACCATGTTGAGTCATAGCTCCGCTCCTATCTGCCAGCTACGATCATCACCGTGCGTAGACACGATCATTATAGCACGCTGGAAAACCGCAGCGTGCTGCTCCAGCGAGCGCATTCTTTGGCGGCGGGCCAGGGGACAGCTCGTTCCTGGCCGAGGGCGCGGGGACGGCGCGCCCCGCATAATGCGAACATGCGAACCGCGAGGAGCGCGAGCGCGCGATCCTTGCCGGCGTTGTACAGTGCCGCGAATTCTTCGGGGCCGTGTGTGATGGGGATGATTGCTTTCCCTGTCACAACCACAGCTGTGAGTCGAACGCATGCAACAGTGGATGTGCCGCTGGCGTCACTATGATCATGGATCGTATCGTCGCTGGCCGGGCTAGCCAATCGCGACCGCAAAATCAACGGCTTTGACGCGGCATGCATCAATCATACGCGCGTTGATACATCCGGGAACTGTGCGCAACAGGGCAATGGCCGTCAAGGTGAGAATGTGACTGAAGAAGATGGTGCGCCTGCGCCGCGCGTCGGGGTGCCGCAGCTGATTATCCTGCTGGTGCATGTGTCGCACGCGATCGACCGCTGCCCGCTGCCGGGCGATGTGCTGCTGGAGATTGCGCTGCGTGCCCTGGCCCTGCGCCTGAATACCAGCTACCTGGCCGCCGGCGCGCCGTACGGCGACGAGGAGGCCGGGTTTCGGCAGTGGCTTTACGAGCGGTGGCCTGCGCCGCCGGCCGCGTAGCGTTGGCGCATCGTCGCTCCGATCATAAGAACCTGAGTCAGCGAACTCAGCAGCCCTGGTTCAGCAGCTCCCGGGCAAGCCATTCAGCGTGCGGCGGCAGCATGTCTGGTTACAGCTCGAGGCCGTCCAGCACTAGCACCCGCAACTCAATCACACGCTGAAGCCGCGCGTCATTGGAGACGGCATTGTCAACTTAATCCCTCATCAAGGATTGAGGTTGGCCGACAACAAGCAATACGGAACGCTCAGGGACTATCATGAGGGGACTTGGAGGATTAGCCTGCCATTTGCACACCCGTTATCGTGTTGGAGACCGCGAACCGTTCCTGGAGTACGGCACGCTACCGCTTTGCGCCAAGGCGATGCCGGCGCGGACAAAAGTGCTCACGGATGCGGCCGTGGGCAGCGAGAAAGCGTTGGGCCCGCTGATTTGAAGCGGCGCATCGTTCGTTCGCGCTGACCGGTCTCTCTGATGCGAATTTTCTGC
>WNGB01010692.1_pt1 | contig 12682 bp, 9 predicted proteins | sample 5400681 | NCBI WGS metagenome assembly WNGB01 (sample SAMN13153367, study PRJNA577476) | soil metagenome | isolation source: 115 cm soil or saprolite under grassland replicate 2 | place: USA:California | collected 2016-06-15 | reverse complement strand
CTCGCCGGCTGGACCGGTTCGACCAGACCGGTGTTGGTGGTGTGGATGAAATCCGTTGACGCCAATAGCCGCCCTCCCTACCGTTCGGTAGGTCTATGCTGACGACCGATTCCACCACGCGGCAACAGGTTCTGCAGGCGGCTCTGAAAAAGTTCGCCGATTGCGGTTACGAAGGCGCGTCTGTGCAGGACATCGTGGAAGCGGCCAAGGTGACCAAGCCGACGTTGTATTATTATTTCGGCAACAAGAAGGAGTTGTATCAGGCGCTGGTGGATTACGCCCACGACGAGCGGCTGCGGCTGATGGAGGCGGCGGCGGAACGGGGGCGGACGCTGGCGGACAAACTGGTGGAGATTCTGGCTGCGTTGTTCGAGTTTTTGCAGAACAACCGTGAGCTGATGCGGATCGCGTTCGCGACGGCCTTTGCGGCGCCGGGAGAGTTGCCGGCGGAAGTGTGTTACCTGGACAAATGCGCTCGCAACTTTGAATTCATTCATCATTTAATCCGGCGCGGCCAGGCGGCGGGCGAGCTGGACCGTCGGTTCGACAGCAAGGAACTGGCGTTCGGCATCTACGGCCACTTGAATATGTATATGATGGCGCATCTGTTGATGCCGGATTGCCAATTGAACCGCCAGACCGCCCAGCGCATTGTCGAGTTGTTCCTCGCGGGCGCCGCGGGGAAACGCGGATGCTTAACCACGAATGAACACCAATGAACACGAAGGGGCCTTTACGCGAATTCCGCGAATTGACCCTGATGAGAACTCATTCCTGGCGATGCGTCCAAACTCTTGTCTCGGATATCCGTGTTCCTTCGTGTTCCTTCGTGGTTCAAACATCTGCGAAATGGCGCCACAGCAGAGCGCCACTGGCGCAACTCTCCGCTCCGAGCATCCATTTTATCGATGCGGGAGACCGGGCGGGGTGAGGGCGGGATTTCCCGCAATGACATTTTCGGACCCAACATGAGAACGACGTCTTGCACGATTCTGATTGCGGCGGCCTCCTGCCTTACCCTGGCCGGCTGCAAGAAAAAGGCCGGCGCGGGGGGCGCGGGCGGCTTTCCTCCCATCCAAGTCATCGCCGTCGAGGCGAAAAGCCAGTCGGTCTCCGAGACCCTTTCATTGCCGGGCACGGTCGCCCCCAACGAGCAGGTGGAGATCAAAGCCGAGACGGACGGGATTATTCAAGAAATCAACTTCGCCGAAGGCGAGCGTGTCGCCAAAGGCCAGTTGCTGGTCAAGCTGGACGAGACCAAGTTGGCCGCGTCCCTGGCGGAAGCGGCAGCGAACCAGAAGTTGAGCGAGGCCAATTACGAGCGGGCCAAACAGCTTTTTGAAGCCAAGCTGATCTCCCAGCAGGAATTTGATCAGACCGCGTCGACCTACGCCGTCAACCAGGCCGGCGTGGACCTGATGCGACGCCAACTCAAGGACGCGCGGGTGGTGGCGCCGTTCTCCGGGATTGTCGCCGCGCGGCAGGTCAGTCCCGGCCAAGTGATCACCCGCAACTCGACGCTCAGTTGGCTGGTGGATCTCGACACGGTGAAGGTCGAGGTCAAAGTTCCGGAGCGCTACCTCCGCCAGCTCAAACTGGGGCAGCCGCTCGAGTTTTCGGTAGCCGCGTTCCCTGGAGAAAAATTCCGGGGAGAAGTCTATTTCATCTCGCCGCAAATCGACGAGAGCACCCGCACGGCGCTGGTGAAGGCGCGCATTCCCAATTCCGATGCCAAGCTGCGCGGCGGTATGTTCGCCAGTCTGGATTTGACCCTGCAATTGCGCGACGCGGCCATCGTGATCCCCGAGCCTGCGCTGATGAGCAACGGCGACAATTTTTCCGTGTTCGTCGTCGATGACAAGGGCAGCGCCCAGGTCCGGATGGTCGAGGTGGGCCTTCGTCTGGCAGGCAAAGCAGAGGTGTTGAAGGGATTGAAGGCCGGGGAAAGGGTCGTCGTCGAGGGAACGCAAAAGTTGCGCCCCGGAGCCCCGGTAAAACTGGCTCCCCCGGAAGCCGCCGCCCCCTACCTCGGCTCGTAATCTCATTCTTAATCTTGATCTTAATCTTAATCTTAATCTCATAGAGAGCCCATCATGATCCTCTCGCGCGTTTCCATCCAACGACCGATCCTGGCGCTGATGATGAATCTGGTGCTGGTTCTTTTTGGCATCATTGGACTGTCGCGCTTGCCCGTGCGCGAACTGCCGGACATCGACCCGCCGATCGTTTCAGTCACCACGGTCTATCCGGGCGCCAACGCGCAAGTGGTCGAAACCGAAGTCACCGAAAGGCTCGAAGAGGTCATCAACAACATTGAAGGCATCAAGACCCTCACCAGCGAAAGCCGCGAGGGCGCGAGCAATATCACCATCGAGTTCGACCTCTCGCGCGACATCGACATCGCGGCGCAGGATGTGCGCGACCGCGTCTCGCGCGTGCGAGGCAACCTCCCCACGGACATTCGCGAGCCCATCATTGCGAAGCAGGATTCCGACGCCCAGCCGATCATCTGGAACGCGTTGAACAGCGACCGCTATTCGCCGTTGGAACTGACGACCCTGGCCGAACGCCAGATCAAACCGCGGCTCCAAAGCGTGCCGGGTGTTTCCTCGGTGATCATCGGCGGGGAGAAACGTTTCGCCATGCGGTTGTGGCTCGACTCCGAGAAGATGGCAGCCCGCCATGTCGCCGTTCTCGATGTCGAACGCGCCCTGCGCGAGCAGAACATCGAGTTGCCCAGCGGGCGGGTCGAGAATCTCGATCGGGAGATGACCATTCAGACCCGCGGCGAGCTGAAAACCGCGGAGGAATTCAACAACCTGGTGGTGCGCGCCGAGGGCGCCAACCTCGTCCGGATGCGGGACATCGGCCGCGCCGAGGTGGGCGTGGAAGACTACCGCACGATCGCTCGGGCGGGCGGCAAACCGTGCGTGTTCCTCGGAGTTGTCAAGCAGGCCAAGGCCAACACCGTCAGCGTCGCCAAAGGCATTCGCGCGGAAATCAATGCCATCCATGCGACCCTGCCGCAGGGCTGCGACCTTTGGGTGGCCTATGACGCCAGTGTCTATGTCGAGCAGGCCATCAGTCAGGTCTGGGAAACCCTCGGCCTCGCCTTTCTCCTCGTCGTGCTGATCATTTTTGTTTTCCTGCGCAATTTCCGCTCCACCATCATCCCCTCGGTCGCCATCCCGGTTTCGATCGTGGGCACCTTCGCCGTTCTGTATCTGTTCGGGTATTCGGTGAACATCCTGACGATGCTGGCGCTGGTGCTGAGCATCGGCGTGGTGGTGGACGACGCCATCGTCGTCCTCGAGGCGATCTACCGCCATATCGAGGAAGGCATGCCGCCCATGAAGGCCGCCTTCAAAGCGATGGAGGAAATCAGCTTCGCCGTCATCGCCATCACAATTTCGCTCGTCGCCGTGTTTGCCCCTCTGGCGTTTCAAAAGAGCGCCACCGGCCGTTTGTTCATCGAGTTTGCCGTCGCCGTTTCGGCTTCCGTCATCATCTCCGCTTTCGTGGCGCTCACCCTGTCGCCGGCCATGTCCGCGCGCGTCCTCAAATCGCTTGAAGGCGTCAAGCATGGACGGATATTCGATTTTTTCGAACGCGGTTTCGACTGGATCGCCGCAACCTACGGACACGGGCTCAAATGGGCGCTGCGCCACCGCGTGCTGATGGTGATGGTGACGGTCGGGACGCTGGTGGTGATGGTGTTGGCGTTCCACGGATTGGAGCAGGATTTTTTGCCGCAGGAAGACAAGGGCCGGATGTTTTGTCTCGTGTTGACGCCGAACGGTTCGACCAGCGAGTTCACCGACCGGCAATTGCGCAAAGCGGAAAAGATCATCGCCGACGTGCCCGAAGTGGCCGCCTACGGCGCGATTGTGGCGCCCGGGTTCAACGGGCCGGGACAGGCGAACCTGGGTGTGATCTTCGTGCGTTTCAAGGACCGGAGCGAACGCAGGCGTTCCGTGCAGGAGATCGTGCTCGGTCCGGGCGGGGTGCAGGAGCGGTTCTTTGGACAGGTTGAGGGGGCGATTTCCATTGCAAACTTACCGACGGCCATCGAGGTCAGTTTCCGTCAGGCAAAGTTCGAGTTGATACTCCAGAATCAGGATTTGGACGTGCTGAACAGGGTGGCCCAGGACATCGCCAACAAGGTCCGCGGCATGAACAATCTTAGAAGCGTGAACGTGGGCTTCGAGGTGAACAAGCCGGAATTGCGCGTCAGCATCGATCGCAGTCGCGCCGCGTCGCTCGGTGTCAGCATTGAAGACGTCTCGCGCGCGATGCAAATCCTGTTCGGCGGGCTCGACCTGAGCCGCATCAAAGTCGGAGGCAAGGAATACTACGTGATGGCCCAACTGGAACGGCAGTCCCGGCTTACCCCGCAGGATTTGGACAAGGTTTTCGTGCGAAATAACAAGGGAGATTTGATTCAGCTCAGCAGCGTGGTCACCCGTGCGCAAGGCGCCGCTCCCAACTCGATCAACCATTACGGCCGGATGCGCAGCGCCAGCATTACCGCCTCGCCGGGCGCGGTGCCCACCGGCACGGTTGTCAAGGAGGTTGAAGCCATGCTCTCGCGCGAACTGCCGCCGGGCTTCCTCTATGCCTGGGGCGGTGATGCGAGAAATCTACGCGACGCCAACACCGAGGTCTGGTGGGTGCTCGGCTTGGCGGCAATCATTGTGTATATGACGCTGGCGGCTCAATTTGAAAGCCTCGTCCATCCTTTTACCGTGATGTTGGCCGTGCCGCTGGGCGCCATCGGTGCCTTCGGCCTGCTCTGGCTGCTGAATCTCGGCGGGAAAATGGGCCTCTACCCGCCGATCCCCGCCATGAACATCAATCTGTTCAGTCTGATCGGCCTGGTTTTGTTGCTCGGGTTGGTGACCAAAAACTCGATCCTCCTGGTGGAATACGCCAACCAGCAGGTCGCCAAAGGAGCCGATTCACACGAAGCCATGATCCAGGCCGGATTGGTCCGGCTGCGCCCGATCCTGATGACGGCCTTCTCGACTATCGCCGGCATCCTGCCCATCGCCATCGGGTTCGGTGCCGGCGCCGAAAGCCGCCGGCCCATGGGTGTCGCCGTCGTCGGCGGCATGCTCACCAGCACCTTCCTGACGTTGTTTGTCATCCCGGTGGTTTACACGCTGCTGAGCGATCTGGTGCGACGATTCCATCGCAAACCCGCCGCGGCACCGGCAACACTCCAGCAGGTGCCCGCTGGAAAATGACGAATGACGAATGACGAAAACCGAAAGAATGACCCAGCTCGAATACCGAAACAGCCAACGCGCCTTCCGGGCGCCTTTCGTCATTGGGATTTCGGATTTCTTTTGCCCTTCGTCATTCGTCATTGGTCATTGACGACGCTAGGGTCGGCCCTGGCCCTGGCGGTCTCCTGCTCGAAGCCGGCCGCCAACGGCGCGAGGCCGGAGGCTGAAGAGGCAGTGCCCGTCACGGCGGCCAGGGTTGACCTGCTCCCGATGGATCAGTCGCTGGACATCTGGGGAACTCTTTACGCCAAGGACGAAGCGACCCTCGGCGCGGAAGTCGAGGGCAAGGTGGAGAAAACGCTCGTGGATTTTGGCGATCGCATAACGGCCGGCCAGGAACTGGCGCTGATCGACACGACCACCTATGAGGCGCTGGCCCGCCAGGCCGAGGCCAACATGGCCAAGGCCAAGGCCAGCGCCCGGAACGCGGAACTGACCCTCACACGCGCCCAGGAGTTGCGCAAAAACAACATCGCCTCGCAAAGCGATCTGGACGCCGCCGTGGCCGCCGCGGAGCAGGCCCGCGCCGAGGTCAACGCGGCTGAGGCGGCCAACGCGGTCGCGCAGTTGAACCTGCTGCGTTCGCATGTCAAAGCGCCGTTCGACGCCGCCATCGCCGAGCGGATCGCCAGTGCCGGCGATTATCTGAAGATCGGCGCGCCGCTGTTCCGCGTCGTGAACGACAACGTCCTCAAGCTCATCGTGCAGGCCCCCGAGAGTTACGCCAGCAAGGTGGTTAAGGATCAGCAGGTGGTCTTCTGGGTGGACGCTTACGGCACCAACCAGACTTTCGAGGGCAAAGTTTACCTGATCAGCCCCGCCGTGAACACCGGCACGCGCGCGTTTCCGTTCGGCGCGCTGGTGCAGAACGCCGACCACCGTCTGAAAGCCAGTTCGTATGCCCGCGGCAAATTGAGCCTCGCCCGCGATGTGCCCACGGCGGTTGTGCCGCTCGACGCAGTGAGCACGTTTGCCGGCGTGACCAAGGTCTTCGTCGTTGACCACGGGGTGGCCCGCGCCCGCGAGGTCGTGGTCGGCCGCGTGCAGGAGGGCCGGCAGCAGGTCCTCTCCGGCCTCAAACCCGGCGAAGTGGTCGCCCTCAGCGGCTTGAGCAAGCTCCATGACGGAGTCAAGGTGCGGGTGCGCTCGAAGAATGACGATTGACGGTAACGAATCACGAATGCCGAATGCCGAATGCCGAATGCCGAATGCCGAATGCCGAAAGAAGTTCAAAATCCGAATGATGAAACACGCCGGAAATATCTGGTGGCCGTTTTGTCATTCGTGCTTCGACATTCTTTCGGATTTCGTCATTCGACATTCGACATTCACAGCGGATTTCATCATTCGACATTCGTCATTCCCCACGGGTGTGTCGCATGAATTCCACCCAGCCGCCCAGTCCCCCGCCCGCCACCCGCGGCCTCGGCATCGCCGACTTGTGCATCTCGCGGCCCGTGTTCGCCACCATGATCAACCTGTTCCTGGTGGTGCTCGGCTGGTTCTCCTTCCGCCAGATCGGCATCGACCAGTTCCCCAACGTCGAATTGCCCATCGTCACCGTCACCGCCACGCTGCGCGGCGCATCGCCGGAGGAAATGGAGACGAGTGTCAGCAAGCCGCTGGAGGAAATCATCAACACCGTCCAGGGCATCGACGAATTGAGCAGCACGACGATCGAAGGCGTCTCGCGCATAACCATCCAATTCTTTCTCGAACGCAACCGCGATATCGCCGCCCAGGACGTGCGCGACAAGGTGAACACGATTTTGTCGCAACTGCCGCAAGGAACCGACACGCCCATCATCGACAAGTTCGATCTCGACGCTGTGCCGGTCATGTCCCTCAGCGTCAGCGCGCCGCGCGACCTCAAGGAGATCACCTTCATCGTGGACAAACAGATCAAGCAGATCCTTGAAACCGTGTCGGACGTCGGCGCGGTGATCATGAATGGTGGCCGGACGCGCGCGGTGCAGGTGGCGGTCGATATCGACCGGTTGCGCGCCCGTGGGTTGACCGTCGAAGATGTCCGGACCGCCTTGCTGCAGCAAAACCTTGAAGTGCCCGAGGGCCGGGTTGACCAGGGCACGCGCGAACTGGTCGTGCGCACCCTCGGCCGGATGCGTAACGTCCGCGACTTCAACGACCTCATCGTCGCCAGCGTGGGCACCCAGCCGATCCGGTTGGCCGACATCGCCACGGTCAACGATTCGGTCGAGGAACCGCGTTCGCTCTCGCGCATCAACGGCGTCAACGCCGTCACCCTCGTGGTGCGCAAACAGTCCGGCTCCAACACCGTCAGGGTGATTGACGCGGTCAAGGCGAAGTTGAAGGAGTTGGAACCGGTCATCCCCCGCGATTTCAAGGTCAACATTATCCGCGATCAGTCCCGCTTCATCCGGCGTTCGCTCGATGAGGTCAGCTTTCACCTGTTGATGGGCGCGGTGCTGGTGGCGTTGACGGTGTTCTTCTTCCTGCACGACTGGCGCGGCACGGTCATCGCCTCGGTGGCCATTCCGGCCTCGCTGGTGGCTACCTTCACCCTGATGCGGGCGATGAATTACTCGCTCAACAACTTCACCATGCTCGGCATGGTGTTCGCCGTGGGCATCGTGATCGATGACGCCATCGTCGTGCTCGAAAACATTCATCGCACGATGGAGGAGAAAGGCTGGTCGGCCGCCAGTTCCGCCAGTCACGCGACACGCGAAATCGCGCTGGCGGTCATGGCGACAACGTTGTCGCTGGTGGTGATTTTCCTGCCGCTGGCCTTCATGAAAGGCCGCACCGGCATGTTCTTTTCGAGCTATGGCGTCACGGTCGCGTTTGCCATCCTGGTGTCGCTGTTCGTTTCCTTCACGCTCACGCCCATGCTGGCGTCGCGTTTCCTCAAGCATACGGACGACGAAAAGGTTCGTGAGAAAAAGGCGCACGGCGGCGCGCTGCTGCGCTGGCTCGCCGACCATTACATCGCGGTGTTGCGCTGGAGCCTGCACCATCGCTGGGTCGTCGTCGCCGGCGCCGCCCTGTGCGTGCTTTCGCTGGCGGTGCTCGGCAAGCTGACGAAGTTCACCTTCCTGCCGCAGGATGACGCCAGCGAGTTTGAAATCGCGCTACAGACGGCGGAAGGCTCGACGCTCCAGCGGACGGCGGACCTGTGCGCGGAAATCGAGCAAAGACTGAAGGCGGTTGGCATCGACGGCCAGCAGGCCATTACCACCACTCTGGCCACGATCGGGGAAACCTCCGGACGCGTCGGCAAGGCGGAAGGCGACGTCACTCTGGCCACGATTTACTGTCGCCTGCCGGAGTTGGGCGGCTTTTGGTCCCGGTTATTCGGCAAGTCACGACGCTGGTCGCAGTTTGACGTCATGGGCATGGCCCGGCGCATCCTGGCCGATTACCCCGACGTGCGCGCCAGCGTGCAATTGATCTCCAACATCAGCACCGGCGGACGCAACTCCGATTTGTCGTTCAACCTGCTTGGACCGGACCTCGATAAACTTTCCGCCTGGGCGGACGACATTATCCGGCGGCTGGCGCCGAACAAAGGCATTGTGGACGTGGACACGACGCTCTCGAACCGCAAACCGGAGTTGCAGGTGCATCTGGACCGCCCCAAAGCCGCGGCGTTCGGCCTGCGCGTGACCGACGTCGCCAACACGCTGCACACGCTGGTGGGCGGCGACATCGTCGGCACTTACAAGGAGGCGGACGACCAGTATGACGTCTGGCTGCGGGCCGAGGCGCGCGACCGGAGCACGCAGGAGGCGCTGGGAGAAATCATGATGCGCGCGGGCACGGGCAACCGCTTCCCGCTCTCGACAAACACCGGCGTTTCCGAGGCGTCGCTGGTGCAGCTCGCGAATTTCGTGAAGCTCGAGGAGGCGCGGGGGCCGAACCAGATCGACCGCTTCCAGCGCCAGCGCAAAGTCACCCTTGTCGGCAACCTGGCGCCCGGCTATCCGCTGGCCGACGCGGTGCAGAATGTCAAGGACGTCGTCGCGGCAATGAACCTGCCGGCGGAGTACCAGGTCGTGTTCACCGGCCGCGCCAAGCAGTTGGTCGAGACGTTCCAGAATTTTCTCATCGCCTTCGGTCTGGCGATGATTTTCATGTATATGATTCTCGCCGCGCAGTTCGAACACTTCGTGCATCCGGTGTCGATACTCCTCGCGGTGCCGTTGTCCCTGCCGTTCGCGCTCATCACGATGATTGCGATGCACGAGCCGTTGAACATCTATGCCATCTTTGGCCTGTTCATGCTGTTCGGTATCGTAAAGAAAAATGGCATCCTGCAGATCGATTATACGAACACCCTCCGCGCTCGCGGCCTGGACCGCGAAGCGGCGATTTTGCAGGCCAATCGCACCCGGCTGCGCCCGATTCTGATGACCACCATGATGTTGGTGGCGTCCATGATCCCGATAGCGCTCGGGACCGGTCCCGGTTCCGGCGGGCGCGCCTCGATGGCGAAGGTGATCATCGGCGGCCAGATGCTTTGCCTGCTGTTGACGCTGCTGGTGACGCCGGTGAGCTATTCGATTTTCGATGATTGGGGCGCCGCTAAATTCTCCCTCTTCCGCCGTCGCGCCGCCAAAAGAGAGGCGGCACCGGGTCGGGCGTCGGAATCGTCACCGATGCCGGCAAAATGATCCGGAGGCGCGCGTCGCGTTTTTGCGTTTTTGAATCAGGCGAACGTTCTCTTCAGGTATTCCAGGCTTTTGGTCGCGATGACCTCCGGCCCCTCATCGAAACTGAACACTTCCACCGAGACATAATCGTCGTAGCCCACCTCCTTCAACGCCGCGGCAATCGGTTTGAAATCCACGTTGCCGAAGCCGGGGCCTTTCAGGTTTTTGTCGTTGGCGTGGAAATAGGCGAAATGCGGCCAGGAATCGCGGATGATCTGGGGAATCGGTTTCGGTTCGGCGCACATCGCTTTGACATCGAGGAGGATTTTGAAATGGGCCGAGTTGAACTGTTGCGTGAATTGGATGGCCTCGGCGGCGGTGTTGATGAAATTGGTTTCCGCGGCGGACAAGGGTTCGAGGCAGATCGTAATCCCGCGTTTCTCGGCCCTTCCCACCGGCTCCCGAAAGGCGTCCGTGGCCCAGTCCCAGGCGTCCCGGGGCGTGACGCCGTCCAGCATATTCCGTTGTTTGGGGGAGCCGAACACGATGATTTTGCCGCCAATATCGGCGCAGAAATCCACCAGGTCGCAAAGGTAACGCGACGTGGCCGCGCGCACCGCCTCATCGGGATGCGTCAGGTGCAATCCTTCGGTCTGCGCCAGCACCCAATGGATACCGGAGATGGCGATGGCTTGGCGGGCTGCTGTCTCCCGGATCTCTTGGCGTTCGGCCGCGGAAACGGCGGTGACACGGTCGGCAATGGTGAACGGGGCAATCTCCACGGCGTCGTAACCGGTCCGGGCCGCGCAGGCGAGCGCGTCTTCGAGTTTCCAGCCCTGGAAAATCTCGTTGCAAACTGCGAATTTCATTGATGAGTTGTTTAACGGGCGGGTGCGGGTCCGTCGAGCACTGACTTTGTTACGAATTGGACAAATTTCACGCGTTTTGCGTGAAAATCACGCGAGCGACGAAAATACAGAGACGGCGCCGAGCTTGGACCGGGTCGACATCGCCGCGGCATTGGCATTGCTTACGTTTACGTATCAGCAATGCCTGACAACCGCAGGGGACCATGAGCGTCTTATTCAACTTCCAGCCGTCCTGCCCGATTCCATCCACCGTGCTGGCCATATCGCTGGGAACCGGTCTGTGGCTGGCGATTTTTCCGATGCTGTCCCGCCGAAAAACGTCGGGCGACCCTCAGGTTATTGAAACGGTGCTGGCCAGGGTTCATCAATTGCGGCGGGGCCGGTTTTCGTCGCGCTACTCGCATTTCAACGCGGTCAAAACGCGGACGAAACTGTTGGCTGAAGCGCGCGAACGGTTGGCTGCAAAGTCGTTTTTTAGAAACCGGCCACCGGGGTGAGTATGGGTTCCGAACGATGAAGCCGGCCGTTTCCAGCAACCCAAGCAGAGGACCGACACTGAAAGAAGTGGCGGCCGTCGTCGCAATCCTGATGGTTCTTGCCGGATTGCTGTTGCCGCCCATGGCACTGGCCAAATACAAGGCCCGAAGAATCGGTTGCGTGAACAACGTAAAACAGGTCGGCTTGGCGGCGCGCATTTTCGCAAATGACCACGGCGAAAAATTTCCGATGGAAATAGCAGTAAAGAAAGGGGGCACAAAAGAATTTGCCGGATTCGGTGTGGTCTTTCCGCACCTTCTGGTCATGTCAAATGAATTGAGCGTACCGAAGATCCTGATCTGTCCGGCCGATCTGAGGAGTGCAGCGTCGAATTTCGGCGAGTTAAGGGACGGCAACATCAGCTACTTTATCGGGTTGGACGCCAGCCAGACAAATCCACATTCGGTGTTGGCGGGCGATCGAAATATCACGAACGGCTCTCCCGGAGGCAATCGGATCCTGTTTCTCACCACGAATCAACCGGTGGGTTGGACCAAGGAAATTCATCAACATTCCGGTAACCTTCTGCTGGGCGACGGCAGTGTGCAGCCGGTGGACTCCGCCGGCCTGCAGAAGGCGCTGCGCGATTCCGGCGTAGCCACGAACCGGCTGGCAATTCCATAAATCCAATGAGAATAAAACCGATTCACTCGCGGCGCGTAAACGTTGCGTTCACCTTGATTGAATTGCTTGTGGTGATTGGCGTGATGGTGATCTTAATGGCGCTGGTTATTTCCGCTGCGGCAAGAGCCAGGGACAAATCCCGCAGAATCAGTTGCACCTGCAACCTGAAGCAGATCGGTCACGCGTTCCGCATCTTTGCCAACGACAACGGCGACGCCTATCCGATGAGTGTTTCGACCAACAAAGGCAGTTCGATGGAATACCTGACTGCGACCGATGTTTTTCGACACTTCCGGGCGATGTCGAACGAGTTGAGCACACCCACAATTTTGGTCTGTCCGGCGGACAATCGGAAGCCCGCGCCCAGCTTCTCCGTTCTGAGCAACGCCAACATCAGCTATTTTGTAGGCATGAACGCGACGGCCGTCTTCCCGCAGACGTTGCTGGCGGGCGACCGCAACCTCATGACGAACGGGGTTCCGGTCGGCAGCGGTGTCCTGGTCCTGACCACAAACCTGGCGGTCGGCTGGACGGCGGCTTTGCATAAAGGCTCCGCCAACGTCCTGTTGGGCGACGGCAGCGTCCGGCCGATCACCAACGTCCGACTGCAGCAGCACGTCGCCGACTCCGGCGTCGCCACCAATCGACTCGTGATTCCGTGATCGAACCGACACCGGTGGCAACTCGGCAAACTCACTGACTAACTTTTGTCGCACATGCGGCAAAAATT
>WNGB01015799.1_pt1 | contig 12684 bp, 11 predicted proteins | sample 5400681 | NCBI WGS metagenome assembly WNGB01 (sample SAMN13153367, study PRJNA577476) | soil metagenome | isolation source: 115 cm soil or saprolite under grassland replicate 2 | place: USA:California | collected 2016-06-15 | reverse complement strand
CCGGCTTCGTACGGCACCGACAAGGACTTGACCATCACGCCCTCGTGACCGCGTCGTACCGCGTCGGCGAAGAACTCCTGACCGGCGTCGGCGTCGTCGGTGACCAGCCTTGGGATCCGCTGGTGCTCCGGGATCACGGCGCTGAGCCGCTCGTGCCGGGTGGCGCTGTCGAGGCCGAGCAGGTCGGTGCCGTCGAGGTGCAGGATGTCGAAGAAGTACGGCGTCAGCGGCACCGTCTCCGGCCCGGTCGCGTTCTTGGTCATCGTCCGCGACCCCGTGACCTGGAACGGCTCCGGCCGCCCGTCGTTGCGCAGGGCAATCAGCTCGCCGTCGAGCACGATCCGCTCGCATGGCAGCGCCTTCAGCGCGCTGACCACCTCCGGCGTCCGCCCGGTGATGTCGTCCAGCGTGCGGGTGAACACCGTGACCAGATCGCCGTCGCGGTGTGCCTGGATCCGGATCCCGTCCAGCTTCCACTCCAGCGCCGAGGGCGTGCCGGTCTTCTCGAACGCCTCCGCCACCGTGGTCGCCGACTGCGCGAGCATCGGCTGCACGCCCTGCCCGACCTGCAGCCCGAACTGCTTGAGCCCGGCCTCGCCGTCCACCAGCGCCGCGACCGCGACCGGTGCCGCCGCGCCGCGCAGCATCGTCGCCGTACGGATCTTGTCCAGTCTGATACCCGTCGCGGTCGCCACCGCGTCGGCCATCACCCCGTCCAGCGCGCCCTGCCGCAGCTCGCCGCCGACCAGGAACCGCAGGAACCGCTGCTCGTCCGCGGTGGCCCGGCCGAACAGATCGTCCATCACCGCTCGACGCTTAGCCTGCGACCCGCTGCCGGAGATCTCCGCGACCGCCGCGAACGCGCCATCCACGTCGGTCACGTCCAGGCTCGGCTCGGCCGCCGGCTCCGGCACCGCCATGAGGCTGCGCCACCCAACCCCGGTACGACGCTGGCGCAGCTCACCCGACAGGTACGACACCACGATCTGCGTCTCGTCCGGCGTCGTCGTACGGGAAAGCAGCGCGGCGATCAGATCCGCCTTCATCCGCCGGGAACGAGTCGCCGCGACGGCGGCCGAGGTGTCGACCAGATCGGTGAGCAGCATGTGCCCAGTCTGGCCGACGGCACCGACAGTCAGCGGGCTCGGTGGACCGCGAGCGTCATGGTCGAAGTGCGCCTCCGGCGTCCTTCGGCACGGACCTCGTCGGTCGTACGGTTCACCGCGGTGATCTGCTCGGCCAGCGCCGGGTGGGTGTCGCTCAGCGCGGCTCCCGCCTCGGCCAGCGGAGCGATCAGGTTCGCCGCGTCGGCAGCTCCGAGTGCGCCGTGCAGCCGGTCGACCCGGTTCTGCGCGGCGCGGTCGAGGCCGTCGAGCAGCGTGACCTGCCCGGCGAGCTGCCGCAGTTCCGCGGCGTTGCGCTGGGCCCAGTCCGCCACCGCGCGCTCGCCGGCGCGGTCGCCCCTGGTCGCGTCGACGCGCTGCTCGCGGGTGGTGCGCGGGTGGTCGGCCGTCCGCGGGTTCAGCCGCAGGTACCGGCGCTCGGCGGCCTGACGGCTGGCGACACCGAGGGCGGGGGCGAGGTCGTTCCACGTCACGCCCCGGTCGCGGGCAGCAGCGATCAGCACGGGCTCCCAGACGGCGATGCTGTCACGAAGCCTTCGCAGGTTTGCGAGCGCCAGCAGCAGCTCGGGCCCGGCCACCTCCCGGTTGTCCCGGTCGCGCGCAGGTCCGGACCCGCCGCGTGCGAGCCGGTCCAGCGTGTCCATCAGTTGCGCGACCGCGTCACCGGTCTGGTCGTTCGGCTGTCGTCGGCTCATGGCGGTTTCCTGTCGTCCAAGTGATGACTTTCGACTTGTCATCCTTCCGATGACGTTGCACAATTGTAGTGCGTGTTGACACCAAGTTCGACGAACCAGGAGGTGGATTGACGATGTTGATGCGCACCGATCCGTTCCGTGAGCTCGACCGCCTGACCCAGCAGCTCCTCGGCGGCACGCCGGGGACGTGGTCACGGCCGAACCCGATGCCGATGGACGCCTACCGCGACGGCGACCGGTACGTCGTGGCCTTCGACCTGCCGGGCGTGTCGCCCGACGCGATCGAGCTGGACGTCGAGCAGAACGTCCTCACGGTGAAGGCGGAGCGCCGCCCGCCGGAGCACGGTGAGAACGTCGAGATGCAGGTGGCCGAGCGTCCGCTGGGCGTCTTCTCCCGCCAGCTGTTCCTCGGCGACACCCTCGACGCCGATCACATCGAGGCCGGTTACGAGGCCGGCGTCCTCACTCTGGCGATCCCGATCGCCGAGCGGGCCAAGCCGCGCAAGATCGAGATCAGCAGCGTGGATTCGGGTCAGAAGCAGATCGACGCCTGACCCCGAACGCGGACCGTGGTGCCGGCGATGACGCCGACTCGGGGCACAGACCTGTACGCCGTGCTCGGCGTCGCGCCGGACGCGACGGCCGCGGAGCTGGACCAGGCGTTCCGCGCCCTGGTGCGCAGGCATCACCCGGACACGCGGCCGGGTGATGCCGCGACCGGGGCGTTCAACGATCGCCGCCTGCGCGAGGTGATCGCGGCGTACGCGGTGCTGCGCGACCCCGCGACACGGCTCGCGTACGACCGCGGCCGGCGTGCCGAACGCATCCCGATCCCCGTCACCCGGCGCGGTCGTCCTTCGCCTCGCGAGCCTGACCTCCGGTTCGGACCGGTCCGCTGGCTGCGTTGAGCCGGTGAGAGAGCCGATCGAGGCTGTGCTGTTCGACTGGGGCGGGACGCTGACGCCCTGGCACACCGTGGACCTGCACGCGTACTGGCGGGCGGTGGCGGCGCTGATCGACGCCGACCGGGCGGACGAGCTCGCGACGGCGCTGCTGGCCGCCGAGCTGCGGGTGTGGGACCGGGCGCGCGACGAGCACCGCAGCGGGACGCTGGAGGAGGTCTGCGCGCTGGCCGGCGTGGTGATGACCGAGGGCGCGCTGGCGGAGTACGAGGCGCGCTGGGAGCCGCACAGCCGGATCGACCCGGAGGCGCCGCCGTTGCTGGCCGGGTTGCGAGAGCGCGGGATCAAGGTCGGCGTGCTGTCGAACACGATCTGGAGCCGCGAGCACCACGAGGAGATCTTCGCCCGGGACGGCGTGCTCGAGCTGTTCGACGGCACGGTCTACTCGAGCGAGATCCCGTGGACCAAGCCGCACCCGGAGGCGTTCCTCGCCGCGATGACCGCGGTCGGCGCGGAGGAGCCGGGCCGGTGCGTATTCGTGGGTGACCGGCTGTTCGACGACGTCTGGGGCGCGCAGAACGCCGGGATGCGCGCGGTGCACGTGCCGCACAGCGACATCCCGCCCCGCCAGATCGGGCACACCGAAGGCGTCCCGGACGCCACCGTGCGCACGCTGTCCGAGCTGATCCCGCTCGTCGATACCTGGCGGGGCTAGCCGCACCGGCCGGGCCTTGGACGGACGTGGCGCGGCCGGACATGACGCGACCCCGAGCTCAGCTGAGCTCGGGGGTCGTCGTACCGCTGTCGCTATGCGGCGAGTGTCGGGTCGGCGATCTTGCGGAGCCGCGCCAGCGCCTCGCGTTCGATCTGCCGGACCCGCTCGGCGGAGATGCCGTGCACCGCGCCGATGTCGGCCAGCTTCGCCTGACGGCCGTCGTGCAGGCCGTACCGGCGCCGGATCACGTCCGCCGACCGCGGGTCGAGCCGGTCGACCAGGCTGAACAGGCCCGACCGGTCAGCGGCGTCCGCGACCAGCTCGTCCGGACCAGGCGAGGACTCGGCCGCGATCAGGTCGCCGAGGGAGGTCTCGCCCTCGTCGTCGATCGGGTTGTCCAGGCTGACGTGGTCGCGGCCGATCCTGATCAGCTCGGTGACGCGCTCCTCGTCCAGGCCGAGCTCGAGCGCGATCTCCTCGATCTCCGGCTCGCGACCGAGCTTGCGCTCGAGCGTGCGCCGGGCCGCGCCGACCTGGTTCAGCTGCTCGACCACGTGCACCGGAAGCCGGACCACCCGGGCCTGCTGGGCGATGCCGCGGGTGATCGCCTGCCGGACCCACCAGGTCGCATAGGTCGAGAACTTGAAGCCCTTGCGGTAGTCGAACTTCTCCACCGCGCGGATCAGACCGGTGTTGCCCTCCTGGACCAGGTCCAGCAGCGGCATCTGGGAACGCCCGTACCGGCGCGCGATCGAGACCACCAGTCGCAGGTTCGCCGTGACGAACCGCTGCTGCGCGCGCTGGCCCTCCTCGGCCAGCCACCGCAGCTCTTCCTCAGTCGCATATTTGGGGGCGCCGCCCTGGCGGCGTCCCACCCGCCCCTCTTCGAGAAGCTGCTCGGCCAGCAGACCGGCCTCAACCGTCTCTGCCAGCTCGACCTCTTCCTCGGCGGTGAGCAGCGGAGTACGCGCGATCTCCTCGAGGTAGAGACCGACGCTGTCCTTGCCGTCGATGCCGTCGTCCGCAGTGCGGACACGAACAGTCCGAGCCACCGAAACTCCCTTCGTCGTTACAACGGGAGCAACGCTCCAGCAAGCTTCAAGATTCCATTTCAACCACCGGATCACCCTGAAGATTCCCTGAGAGTTCGGCCCGGATTTCGCCCGGCCGTCCGGAGGCGCCCAGCCCGTCGTCGTACACGTCCATAGGACGTATTTCCGGCCGAAACGGTTCACCGATCGCCAGGAGTCAGCAGTATGGCGGTCGCCGGTTACCGGTGCCGGCGCCGCGTGTTTCGGGGCGGTGAACTGTCAGGCGAGGTGGAGCCGGTCGAGGACCCAGGCGAGTTCGAAGGCGAGCTCGCGCCAGGCGTCGTAGCGGCCGGAGCGGCCGCCGTGGCCGGCCTCCATCTCGGTCTTGAGCAGGACGTCCGACGCGCCGGCCTCGCGGAGCTTGGCGACCCACTTGGCCGGCTCGACGAAGAAGACCCGGGTGTCGTTGAGGCTGGTGATCGCCAGGATCGGCGGGTAGTCCTTCGCGGTGACGTTCTCGTACGGCGCGTACGACTTCATGTACGCGTAGACCTCGGGGTCGTCGAGCGGGTTGCCCCACTCCTCCCACTCGGTCACGGTCAGCGGCAGCGACGGGTCCAGGATCGTGGTCAGCGCGTCCACGAAGGGGACCTGGGCAACGATCCCGCCGAACGCCTGCGGGGCGAGGTTCGCGACCGCGCCCATCAGCAGGCCGCCGGCGCTGCCGCCCTGCGCGATGATCCGCTCCGGGCGGGTCCAGCCGGACGAGACCAGGTGCTCCGCGCACGCGACGAAGTCGGTGAAGGTGTTCTTCTTGCGCATCATCTTGCCGTCGTCGTACCAGCGCCGGCCGAGCTCGCCGCCGCCGCGGATGTGCGCGATCGAGAACACCACGCCGCGGTCCAGCAGCGACAGCCGCGCGATCGAGAACCACGGGTCGATGGACGACTCATACGAGCCGTACCCGTACAGCACGACCGGCGCGTTCCCGTCGCGGGCGACGTCCTTGCGGGCGACGAGCGACACCGGCACCCGCTCGCCGTCGGGCGCGGTCGCCCACTCGCGGTACTGCGTGTACGCCGACAGGTCGACGCCGCCGAGCACCGGCTGCCGCTTGCGCAGCACCAGCTCACCGGTGACGAGCTGGTAGTCGTACACCGAGCTCGGCGTCACCATCGACGTGAACCCGAGCCGGTACGACGAAGCCGACCACTCCGGGTTCGCGCCCGGCGAGACCGTGTAGATCGGCTCGGCGAATCCGATCACCTCCGGCGTACCCAGGCCGTCGGCCGTCCGGCGCATCACCGCGAGCTCGGTCAGCGCGTCGCGCCGCCGGTAGACCACCACGTGGTCGGCGAACGCGTCCACGCCGAGCAGCCGGGAGCCGTCATCGCCGGGGATGACCGTCGTCCAGGTCGCCGGCGCGTCCAGCGAAGCTGAAGCGAGCTCGAAGTTCACCGCGTTCGCGTTGTGCGTGATCAGCAGCCGGTCGCCGGCGTGCTCCACGTCGTACTCGATGCCCTCGCGGCGCGGGGCGACGACCACCGGGGCACTGTCGGGCGCGGCGGCGTCGATCAGCCAGACCTCGCTGGTGAGCTTGCTGCCGACGTGGATCTGGATCGCCCGCTCGTTGCGGGTGAGGTCGACGCCGACCCAGTACCGCTCGTCGGGCTCGTCGAACACCACCTCGTCCGCGGCCGCGTCGGTGCCGAGCCGGTGCCGGGAGACCCGGTGCGGCCGCCACGCCTCGTCGACGGTCGTGTAGAAGACCGCCGAACCGTCGGCCGACCAGGCCGAGCCGTAGTGCACGCCGGTGATCTCGTCCGGCAGCAGCTCGCCGGTGTCCAGATCCTTGACGTGCAGCGTGAACCGCTCGTCGCCGGTCAGGTCCGTCGAGTACGCGAGCAGCCGCCCGTCCGGCGACACGTCCACCGTGCCGAGCGCGAAGAACTCCGAGTCCCCGGCGACCTCGTTGCCGTCCAGCAGCACCTGCTCGCCCTCGATCGCGGCCTCCGTCGACGGCGGCTCGTCACCGGTGACGGCGACCCGGCAGTGGATGCCGTACTGCTTCCCCTCGACGGTGCGGGTGTAGTACCAGTACCCGCCGTCGCGGACCGGGACCGTCAGGTCGGTCTGCTGGGTGCGCTCGGCGATCTCGTCGAAGATTGCCTTGCGCAACGAGTCGAGATGCGCCGTGCGGGTCTCGGTGTACGCGTTCTCGGCGCGCAGGTGGGCGAGCACGTCGGGATCGGACTTGTCCCGCAGCCACTCGTAGTCGTCGACGAACACGTCGCCGTGGTGCTTGCGTTCGACCGGCCTGCGGGCCGCCACCGGGGGAGTGAGCTCGGGCATGCGGCGACATTATCTCGGCGAGGGCGCGATGTTGTGATTGAGGTGGAACACGTTGTCCGGGTCGTAGGCGTCCTTGAGCGCGACCAGCCGGGCCAGCTTGTGCTCGGGGTAGGCCTGGCGCAGGCCGGCGGCGCCCTCGTCGCTCATCGCGTTGACGTACATCCCGGCCGCGTGCGGCGCGATCGTGTCCGAGTACCGGCGGGCGGCGGCGAACCGGCTCTCGTCCTCGGCGGGGTCCGTCCAGCGGGTGGCGGTGACGAACTCGAACTGCTTGTCGCGGTGGCTGAACGCCGCCGCGTCGTCCGGGACGTCGGCGATCGCGCCGCCGTACGCCTGCAGGCTGGCGTTCGGCAGGTTCTCGCCGTCACCGGTCTCGGTGCCGCGCAGCAGGAAGGCGTCGATCGCGTCGTCGGTCAGCTCGCGGAAGAAGTGTCCCTTCCAGTAGCGCCGGTACCTGTGGCCCTCGACGCTGTCGTCCATCCGCTGCAGGTCGAGGTAGTCCACTGGTTCGCACCGCTCCGCGATCGGCCGCGCGAGCGCGCGCAGCCTGTCCACCTCGCGCTCGCCCTCGGCGGGATCGCCGACCCAGATCAGCCCGACGTAGGCGACCGGCCGGCCCTGGTACTCCGCCGGGATGAACGGCTGGGCGGCGTTCCCCACCCACGCCGTGTACGTCGCCTGGCGCGGCGCGTCCGCATTCAGCTCGCGCCATCCGCGCAGCACCGCGGCGGCCTCGTCGATGCCGAAGTACAGCTCGCTGATCAGCGCCGTGTGCCGGATCGGGTGCAGGGCGAACTCGAACTCGGTCACCGCCCCGAAGTTCCCGCCACCGCCGCGCAGGCCCCAGAACAGGTCCGGGTGCTCGTCCGCGCTGACGCGGATGATCTCGCCGGCCGCGGTGACCAGCTCGTAGGAGACGACGTTGTCGCAGGACAGGCCGAACTGCCTCGCCAGCCAGCCCATGCCGCCGCCGAGCGTGAGCCCGCCGACGCCGGTGTGGCTGACGTTCCCGGCGGTCGTGGCGAGCCCGTGCGCCAGGCTGGCGCGGTCCAGCGCGCCGAGCAGCGCGCCGCCCTGCACCCGGGCACGGCGCCGCGCCGGGTCGACGGTCGCGGTGCCCATCGGGGTCAGGTCGAGCATCAGGCCGCCGTCCGGAACCCCCATCCCGAGGACGCTGTGGCCGCCGCACCGCACGCCGATCTCGAGATCCTGGTCGCGGGCGAACCGCACCGCGGCCGCGACGTCGGAGGTGCTCGCGCACCGCACGATCGCGGCCGGCCGCCGGTCGACCATCGCGTTCCACACCGACCGCGCCGCGTCGTACCCGTCGTCGTCCGGCCTGAGCACCTGGCCGCCGATGCGGTCCCCGAGCGTGCTGATCATGATGGTCCCTCCACTGTCGAAGTCGTCTGGCAACGACCCTCGCAGTGGAACCGGCCCCCCGTTAAGGTCCAATCCGCCCCTGACTTGTGGGACCAATTCGCCTCATTGCTGTGCCAGCGAGCAGGTGTTGACGAGGTCGCCGGACGCCGGTCGCGGTACGGTCCCGCTGGCCGGAGGCGGCTGGCCGTGCGAGACCCACTCGTCCAGGTCGGTCAGGGCGTCGCGGAAGCAGGGCAGCATCGGCCGGAGCCGGTCCGGGAACGCGTCGTACAGGCCGTCGACGTGGTTGCCGTCCTCGATCACGTAGTAGCGGTGCAGGGCGGCCCGGCCGCGGTCCTCGATCAGCGCGGTGTAGACGTCGGAGTCGGTTGCCGGTGGCAACAGTGTGTCCAGGGTGCCGTGCAGGGTGAGCATCGGCTTGCCGATCTTCCCGGTCAGCTCCACCGCGCGGACGGCCTTGTGCACCTCGGCCGGGCGGGTCGCGTAGTCGTAGTCGGCGTCGCAGCCCGGCGTGCCGCTGGCGCAGAACGGCGTCCCGGCCTCGGTCGCGCCGTCGTACGACGGGTCGAACTCCTCCCGGTAGATCCGCTGCGTCAGGTCCCAGTAGACCCGGTAGTGGAAGTCCCACAGGAACTCCGACCCCGGCGCGAACCCGGCCGCCAGCATCGCGTCGTGCGCGGCCTGGCTGCCGGCCTGGTACGCCGGGTAGTTCCGCAGCGCCGCCGGCAGGTAGGTGAACAGGTTCGGCCCGTCCGCGCGGAACAGCGTGCCCTCCCAGTCGACGCCGCCGTCGTACAGGTCCGGGCGGTTCTCCAGCTGCCACCGGGTGAGGTAGCCGCCATTGGACACGCCGGTCACGTACGTCCGCTCGGCCGGCCGGCCGTACCGCTGGACGACCGCGTCCTTCGCCGCGATCGCGAGCTCGGTGACCCGGCGGTTCCACTCGGCCACGGCGTCGCCGGGCTTGATGCCGTCCCGCCAGAAGTCGACGCCGGTGTTGCCCTTGTCCGTCGCGGCGAACGCATACCCGCGGGCGAGCACCCAGTCGGAGATCGTCGCGTCGAGGGCGTACTGCCGTCGTACCCCGGGAGCGCCGGTGACGATCAGCTTGCCGTTCCAGTTGTCCGGCAGCCGGAGCACGAACTGGGCGTCGTGGTTCCAGCCGTGGTGGGTGTTGGTGGTCGACGAGTCGTGGAAGTAGCCGTCGACCTGGATGCCCGGGACGCCCGTCGGGTTGACCGTCCGGACCGAGCTCAGCCCGGCCCAGTCGCCCGGCACGGTGTGCCCGGTCGCGACGGTGCCCGCCGTGGTGAGGTCGGCGAGGCAGGCGACCAGCTGTTGCTCGGCGCCGGGTACACGCAGGCGCTGGGCACAGTCGTCGGCGGCAGCGGGTGCGACCACGCCGCCGAGCAGCAGGGTGACGGTGGTGAGCAGGATCGTCGGCTTGCGCATGTTCGCATGCTCTTGGACCGCGTCTGCCGGTGCCATGTGCGGACGGCACACAGCCGGGTGTGACCGCGCTTGCGTGTGTCAGCGGCACATAGCGACGCCCGGGCACTGTGTGCGAGCACGCCATGGTTCGCCGGTGACCGGGCCCCTACGTTTCCCCCATGGACGCCGCCATCGAGACCGTCGGGCTGAGCAAGCAGTTCCGCGGCTTCACCGCCGTGAACGGGGTCGACCTCGCCGTGTCCGAGGGCGACGTGCACGCGCTGGTCGGCCCCAACGGCGCCGGCAAGACCACCCTGTTCAACCTGCTCACCGGATTCCTGAAGCCGACCGGCGGCCAGATCCGGCTGCACGGCCGTGAGGTCGCCGGCTCGGCGCCGGAGCGGATCGCCCGGCTGGGCGTCGCCCGGTCGTTCCAGATCACCAGCCTGTTCGAGCAGCTGACCCTGCGCCGGCACCTCGAGCTCGCGCTGCTGGCGGCGTCGAGACACCGGTACCGCTTCTGGGCTTCCGACCGGGCGCTGGCCGGGTTCGACGACCGTGCCGCCGAGTTGCTCGACGAGGTCGGGCTCGCCGACCTGGCCGACGCCGAGGCCCACACGCTCGCGTACGGCCAGAAACGTGCGCTCGAGCTGGCGCTCGCGCTCGCACTCGACCCGAAGGTGCTGCTGCTCGACGAGCCGACCGCCGGGATGGGCGTCGAGGACGTCGACCGCACCGTCGAGCTCGTACGCCGGATCCGCCCCGGCCGCACCGTCGTCCTGGTCGAGCACAACATGAGCGTCGTCGCCGGGCTGGCCGACCGGGTCACGGTCCTGCAGCGCGGCGAGGTCCTGGTCGAGGGCACGTACGACGAGGTGCGCGCCGACCACCGGGTGATCGACGCCTACCTCGGGGGTGAGTCCGCTGCTTGAGGTCAGGGGAGTGTCCGCGTCGTACGGCGAGGCGCAGGTGCTGCACGACGTGTCGATGCGGGTCGCGCACGGCGAGGTCGTGACGCTGGTCGGCCGCAACGGCGCCGGCAAGACGACACTGCTGCGCTGCCTGATGGGCCTGCACCGGCCGACCGCCGGCACGATCACGCTGGAGGGCGCCGCGATCACCGGACTGCCCGCCCATCGCCGGGCCCGCCGCGGGCTCGGGCTGGTGCCGGACGACCGCGGCATCTACGCGAGCCTGTCGGTGGAGGAGAACCTGCGGCTGCCACCGGTCGTGAACGGCGACGCCTGGTCGCTGGACCGGGTGTACGACTCGTTCCCGGTGCTGAAGGAACGCCGCAGGTTCCCCGGCACCAGGCTGTCCGGCGGCGAGCAGCAGATGCTCGCGATGGCGCGGGTGCTGCGGATGGGCGCCCGGCTGTTGCTGTGCGACGAGCCGACCGAGGGCCTCTCGCCGGTCCTGGTCCACCAGATCGGGGACATCCTGCGCGAGGTGAAGGCGGCCGGCGTCACCGTGCTGCTGGTCGAGCAGAACATCCGGTTCGCCGCGACCGTCGCCGACCGCCACTACCTGCTCGACCGCGGCCGGGTCGCGCAGACGCTCGACAACGCCGACGTGGCCGAACGCGAGCACGAACTACTCGAGTACCTGGGCATCTGAGCCCCCATCGGAGGAGAAGTGATGCGACGAAACATCGTTCCGGCGATCTCGGCATGTGCGGCCGTCTCGCTGCTGGCGGCCTGCGGTGGGGCGGGCGGGCCGTCGGGCGGCGGCGGCAAGATCAGCGACGACAAGATCGTGCTCGGCGTGCTGAACGACCAGACCGGCATCTACGCCGACCTGTCCGGACCGAAGGCGGTCGAGGCGGTCAAGATGGCGGTCGAGGACTTCAAGGCCAAGCACGGCGACGACGTGGTCACCAAGAACATCGAGGTGGTCGGCGCGGACCACCAGAACAAACCCGAGATCGCGAACACCAAGGCCCAGGAGATGTACGACCGGCAGAAGGCGGACGTCATCCTCGACGTACCGAACTCGGCGGCGGCGCTCGCCGTCGCGGGCCAGGCCCTGGCGAAGAAGAAGCTGTTCATCGACATCACCGCGGCCACGACGGCGCTGACCGGTGACAAGTGCAACAAGTACACCTTCCACTACGCCTACGACACCTACATGCTGGCGAACGGGACCGGCACGACGGTGACCCAGGCCGGGAAGAAGAACTGGTACATCGTCTACCCGGACTACGCCTTCGGCCAGGACATGGAGAAGAGCTTCAGCAAGGCCGTCGAGGCAGGCGGCGGCAAGGTCGTCGGCAAGAAGTCCTCGGAGTTCCCGAACACCAGCGGCGACTTCTCGTCCCAGCTGCTGCAGGCTCCGGCCGCCAAGCCGGACGTGCTCGGCACCATGCACGCCGGCGGCGAGCTGGTGAGCCTGGTCAAGCAGTACAACCAGTTCAAGCTCAAGCAGAAGGGCATCGACCTGTCGGTCGGGCTGATGTTCATCACCGACATCCACTCGCTCGGCCCGGACGCGCTGGCCGGCACCACGTTCACCGACGCCTGGTACTGGAACCTCGACGACCAGAACCGGCAGTGGGCCGACAGGTTCAAGGAGAAGACCGGCAGCCGGCCCTCCTTCGCGCACGCCGGCAACTACTCGGCCGCGATGAACTACCTGGAGGCCGTCCAGGCCGCCGGCACCGACGCGTCCGACGACGTGGTCAAGAACCTCGAGGGCAAGCAGATCGACGACTTCTTCCTGCGCCACGGCAAGGTCCGGGCCGAGGACCACCGCGTCATCCACGACGTCTACCTCGCCCAGGTCAAGCCGAAGAGCGAGGTCACCGAGGACTACGACTACGAGAAGATCGTGACCACGATCCCCGCCGACAAGGCGTTCAAGCCGTTGTCCGAGTCGACCTGCAAGATGGGCTGACCGCGGATGGCCGACGTCGCGCAGCACGCCTTCAACGGACTGGTCAACGGCAGCTTCTACGCCCTGCTGGCGCTCGGGCTGGCGGTCATCTTCGGGATGCTCGGGGTGGTCAACTTCGCCCACGGCGCGTTCTACATGCTCGGAGCGTTCGGCGCCTTC